>VFSW01014905.1_pt1 | contig 10715 bp, 8 predicted proteins | sample 5358111 | NCBI WGS metagenome assembly VFSW01 (sample SAMN11554181, study PRJNA540505) | mine drainage metagenome | isolation source: sediment from site ElyBrook_90M | place: USA: Ely Copper Mine, Vershire, VT | collected 2017
TGGAAATGGGACCCTCGGAGACCGGCGGTGACACCCCTCCCCCGAAACGCTTCGAGCGTGGCCGATTTCCGGCCACGCTCTCAGCGAATCTTCCACTCGGCGAACGTGTTGAGCCCGAACTTGTGCGAACGGCAGGCCACGATCTCGATCGGGCGAAAGCCGCTCTCGACGAGCAGCGTCCAGAGCTCGTTGGGTGAGTAGTACCTTTTGTGGTCGTCCATCTCTTCGGCCGGCGCGAGGTGCAGCCGGAATGCCGCCGTCTCGAGGAAGAATCGGCCGCGCCACGAGGGGACGTTGACGAACGCGATGCCGCCGCTGCGAAGCGAGCGGCGGATGCCCTCGAGGGCGCGGCGCGGCTCCCAGAGGTGCTCGAGAACGTTGTTGCAGATGACGGCGTCGAGGCTCTGCGGCTCTACGCGTTCCAGCACCTCGGGCAGCCTGCCCTCGATGGCCGTGACGTTGGGAAGCGCCTTGAGGTCCGGCGCGATCGCAAGATCGACCAGCGTGGCCGCCTCTACCTCGGCCAGCACGGAGCGCAGCAGGTCGGCATGGAAGCCGCACCCGATGTCGCCGATGGCCTTGCCCCTGAAACCGTGAACGGCGCGCCGTATCCGCCTGACCGAGAGCCATTGGCCGAAGCGGTCGACCGGCGTGGGTCGGTAGTCCTGGCCAAAGGATTTCTCGCGACTGTGCCCGGTCGGCGTGGCTCGCGTGGTCATGGGGTCTCCGGCCCGAAGGCGGCGGCGCGACCCGCAGAGCCCAAGGAAACAGGCGCGTCGACACTTGCCATGACGGCGCTTTGGTCGCTGACGGCGGCCCTCGGGTCGGCCCCCTCGGCGCTCTCTCGCGAGCTCGCCCCGCTTTTCGCCTTCGCGTTGCGAAGCAGGAACTCGACCCCGGGGGTCGCCTCCGCTTCCACGTAGATCTGGTAAGCGAATAGAGTCCGGCTCACGCCGATGAGGAGTTCGTGAAACCTGACGGCGGCGCGGGCGAGCGACCCGTCCCCGAGCGCCTTCGGAAACGGCGCAGGCACGCCGCGAACGACCTTGATTCGATAGCCGTTGTCCGCGAGCAGATGCTCGACACCACGGAACGTGAACAATCGCTTGTGCGATTTCGCGAGTATCCCCGACGACGAATAGTTGAATTGTCCGACGAGCAGCATCAAGCGGGGCACGATGAATGCGATGTTCGGAGTGGTGAGGATGAGGATCTTGCGCGAGTGATCGAACTGAAGCCGGAGCCTCTCCATGAACGACTCCGGATCGTTGAGGTGCTCGATGACGTCGAGGAGGAGCAGGTACTCGAACGGTCGCACGTCGAAGTCGCCCTCGAGCCGCTCGGGCGCGACGTACTCGACGCGGCAGCCCCGCTTCGCCAGTTCCGGAGCGACGGGCGGCGCGGACCCGACCTCGATCACCCGGGCTCCGCTCGCCACCGCGTCGATTGCGTACGTGTGACTGCTCGCGTACCCGAGCTTCGGGGACTCGTGCGCCCGGTCGTGCAAGCCGGTGTCGAATCGCCTTTGATAGAGCAGTCCAGCGCGATGGAACGCATTCCTCGCCGTGGCCAAAAGGACGTCCTTCGCGTACTTGAAGCCGTCGACACGGCAAATTTCGTCACCGTAGAACGTCGGGATCGGGAGCTCTACGATGCGCTTCTTCGCGTTGAGGAGCTGAATGATGATCTCCGTGTCGAAGTGGAAATCATTCGAATTCAACTGGAACGGGATCTTGCGCAGGACGTCGACGGAGTAGATGCGATACCCGCTGTGGAACTCGGACAGGTTCGTGCCAAGGAGACGGTTTTGCACGAGGGTGAGCGTCTTGTTGCCGAGAAACTTGTAGAGAGGCATGCCTCCCTTCACTGCGCCGCCGGGCGTCATCATCCGGCTGCCGAAGACAGCGTCGGCGCGGCGCTCTCGAAACGGCTCGAGGAGGCGAGGCAACTCCTCTGGCGCGTACTGTCCGTCGCCGTGAACCATCGCGACGAGGTCGAAGTTCTCGGCGATGGCGTATGCATAGCCGACCTTCTGGTTTCCTCCGTACCCCTGGTTGTATTCGTTCCGTAGAACGACCAAAGGGACGTCAGGGTGCTCGCGGCTGTACTCGCGCCCGAGCTCGAAGGTGCGATCTTGCGAAGCGTCGTCGACCACGAGGATCCGGCAGTCGTAATCGTCGTAGAGGCAAGACGGGATCCGCGAGAGGACGGACTTCAGCGTCTTCTCGGCGGCGTATGCGATGACGAAGACGAGCAGTCTCGGACGGGGCCGAGTGCGTGCGACGGTGCCGCTGTCCATGATTCTCGGGTTCCTTCACTGGGCAGCGCGAACGGAGCGCGCGTATTTTTCCATGACATCGCGGAGTGCGACGTCGATCGGGCGCATCGTCAACCCGAGCGCGTCGAGCCGAGTGGACGACAGGACACAGTTCGAACGGGCCGAGACGGCCAAGCCGCGCGCGACGAGCTCGTCTTCGCGAATGAGCTCGTAGCGGTGAGACGGCTCGACGAGCGACGAGTAAAGGCTCAAGAGGTCGCGGTGCCGCATCACGCCCGGGTTCGTCGCGTGAAACACGCCCGAAGCTCTCCGCTCGAGGAGCCGCGCGACCAGCGTCACGAGATCGTCCACGACGGTGACCGAATTCTCAACGTCGATCACCTGCGCGTACCGCGAAAGCTTCGTGACCAGGTTTCGCGGCCCAGGGCGACTGTCGATCGGCATGCGCAGGCGTGCGACTCCGACGTTGGGGAGCCGGCTCAGGACCAGATCGGCGGCGTACTTCGTCCGCGAGTAGAGGGCGCTGGGGTTTGCGTGGTCGTCCTCGCGCCAGCCGCCGGGCGACGGCGAGGGCCCGTAGAAGATGCACCCCGAGCCGAGGTGGAGCAGGTACGTGTCCGCGTCGGCACAAGCTGCGGCCAAAACGAGAGGGCCTATCACGTTGGCTCGATAGGGCTCGAATGGATGGGTCTCGCACCAATCGACGTGGGGCGCTCCCGTCTTCCCGGCGCAATTCAATACGGCGTGTGGCTCGTGCCGCGCGAGGTCCGCGCGCACCGCCTCGGCGTCGGTGATGTCCACGTCGGAAAGATGCGAGTCCGGCAGGGAATCGGCGAAGCGATGCCCCAAGAACCCTCGCCCGAAGATAAGGGTATTCATGCTCTCTCCGGAGGTGTGGCCCGCGTCTCCGCCGGACCGATGCCGACGCCGAGACCGAGGCGCTCCCGCCCATACCGGCCCGATGCGACCAGCGTGCACCATGCTTTGTTGTCCAAGTACCACCGGACCGTTCTTTTCAGGCCTTCCTCGAGGCTATGTGCGGGCCGCCACCCGAGCTCCGCTTCGATCTTCGTCGCATCGATGGCGTACCTGCGGTCGTGACCGGGGCGATCGACGACGAACTCGATGAGATCTTCGTACGGCCGCGGGCGCGGGGCCATGTCGTCGAGGATCGAGCAGATGGTGCGAACGAGGTTGATGTTCGACTGCTCGTTGTTCCCCCCTACCGTGTACGTCGCCCCCGGCGCGCCGGCTGCGAGGACGCGCTCGATGGCGGCGCAGTGATCGGTCACGAAAAGCCAGTCTCTGACGTTTCCCCCGTCTCCGTAGACGGGGAGCCTTTTCCCGTCGAGCGCGTTGAGGATGACGAGGGGGATGAGCTTCTCGGGGAACTGGTAGGGCCCATAGTTGTTCGAGCAGTTCGTCGTCAGCGTGGGCAAGCCGAACGTCGTGTGGTAAGCGCGCACGAAGTGGTCCGCCGCCGCCTTAGACGCGGCGTACGGTGAGTTCGGCGCGTAGGGCGTGGAGGGGGTGAAGCGCCCGGCCGCGCCGAGAGAGCCGAACACCTCGTCGGTGGACACCTGCAGGAATCGGAAGGCGTCGCGCTTCGCCGCGGGTCCGTTCGCCAAGTGCCGCCGCGCCGCCTCCAGAAGAGTGAACGTACCGACGACGTTCGTCCGGACGAAGGACTCGGGGGCGTCGATCGACCGGTCCACGTGCGATTCGGCCGCGAAGTTGACGATCCCGCCGATGTCGTGGCGCGAGAGGACATGCTCGACCAGCGAGGCGTCGCAGATGTCTCCCTCCACGAATACGTGTCGCTCGTCGGCATCGAGGGACGCGAGGTTCTGGCGGTTCCCGGCGTAGGTGAGCTTGTCGAGATTCACGACGCGCACGCCCGCCTTCACGACGCGCAGGACGAAGTTCGTCCCGATGAAGCCTGCGCCTCCCGTGACGAGTAGCGTGCGGGGGGCGCTCACGTTTCCTCCACGAACCGGTGCGGCTCTTCTCCGAGCATCCCGAGCAGATACTCCCCGTATCCCGAGGAGGCGAGGGGGGCGGCGAGCTCGCGGACGCGTTCGGCGTCGATGTACCCGAGGCGGTACGCCACCTCCTCGGGACACGCGAGGGACAGCCCCTGCCGCAGTTGCAACGCCTGAACGAACGAGGATGCCTGTTGGAGAGACTCGTGGGTGCCCGTATCGAGCCAGGCGAATCCGCGCCCGAGAACCTCGACCCGAAGCTCGCCGAGGCGAAGGTAAGCTTCGTTCACGCTCGTGATCTCGAGCTCCCCTCGCTCGGAGGGACGCAGCCCGGCGGCGATATCGACGACTCGATTGTCGTAGAAGTAGAGCCCCGTGACTGCGAAGTGGGATTTGGGATGTGTGGGTTTTTCCTCGATTGAGACCGCGCGCCCATTGGCGTCGAACTCGACGACGCCATATCGCTGCGGGTCGCGAACGACGTAAGCAAATACGGTAGCCCCCTTCTCGGCGCGGGCCGAGCGCCGCAGAATCGCCGTGAGGCCGCCCCCGTAGAAGATGTTGTCGCCGAGGACGAGGGCGACCGAGTCCCTCCCGATGAAGTCACGGCCGATGACGAAGGCCTGAGCCAGACCGTCCGGGCGCGCCTGCTCGGCATAGGAAAGACGGATCCCCCAGGCGGTTCCGTCGCCCAAGAGCCGCCGAAACGCGGGCCCGTCCTCCGGCGTCGTGATGACGAGGATATCGCGCAGCCCCGCGAGCATGAGCGTCGAAAGAGGATAGTAGATCATCGGCTTGTCGTACACGGGGAGGAGCTGCTTGCTCACGACCCGCGTCAGCGGGTACAGACGTGTGCCCGCTCCCCCTGCCAAGATGATGCCTCTCATCTGCGTCTTCTCCATAGCCTCGCCCCCCGAAATCTCAAGCGTTTCTTGGCGAGTCTATGGCTCGCCAAGACACCTACCGCATTTCTCGCCCAGCGCCATCCGGCCCGTGGGATGCCGACGACCTCCCGCGTCCCGCCAAGCGGCGGTTCGGGAGCGGGTGGCGCACCTCCCACCTTTGAGGTTACCCTCTCGCGACCTTGAATCTCAAGCCAGCGATAACGCCCGACTTATCGAGGGGCCATGCTGCCGGTTCCTCCGGGCGCCCCACGAGCTCCCGCGCGGAGGCTGGGGCACCGCTCGCCGCCCGGCGAGATGGCTCGGCTGTCAATCGTTTGGCCGCCTTCCGCGCCGGCGCGCGGTCGCTCCTCTCGAGCGTCGTCAACCCCCGACTCATCCCAACGCTCCTGGCCGTCGCCATCCCCCTTTATCTCTTCTGGGTCCTCAACTACCGAATGATGCATTCGGCGCTGGGGTACGACGAGCAGTTCTTTGCGTGGGGCGGCTGGTGCATCACGCGCGGCCTCGCTCCGTACGTCGACTTCTTCGAGTTCAAGCCGCCGATGGTGTTCATCACGCACGCCTTCGCGATCGCGTCGTGCGGCACCAAGGGAATCAATTATCGCTGGTTTTTTGCGATCGCTCCGATGGGTTCCATCGCCCTCTTGCACGTCGCGCTGCTTACGAGGCGGCTCGACAAGTTCATCTCCGTGGCCCTCGTCTCCGCGCTCGTGTTCGCATGGGTGAACCCCTCGTACCACGACAACGCGCTTCAGGACGCCGAGTCGATCGGTCTCATGTACTACTTCGCCGGAATCGCCGCTCTCCTCGCGGACACTGGGCGCCACCGGAAGTACTTCGAAATCGTCGGCGGCGCGCTCCTCGCCTGCACCGTCTTCTCCAAGGAGCCGTTCGCGCTCGGCGTCGTGGGGAGCTGGGCGACGTGCTTTCTCCTGAACTACGGGACGAAGGACTTCCGCACGAGCGCTCTGCGCTATCTAAAGTTCACGACCATCGGAGTCGCGCTAACCGTGGGCTGCCTGGTCGCGTACATGGCTCCGACGGGGGCGTTGAGAGGTTACGTCAGGCTGATCAGGGATTACGCCGCTCTCTTCCGGAGTCCGCAGACCTCCTACTGCGTTGTGCTGGGGAGGTGGAAGCCCGGGACGCCGCTCCAGGAGCTGAAGGCGCAGGCCGAGTACATCTACAAGCAGTTCTTCAATACGGCCAATCTCGGGTACCTGACGCCGTTCTTCGTTGCGGCGTTCGTCTTCCCCTTCAAGCGCTCGAAGGTGCTCCTCGCGGTCAGCTTTGCGACGTTCCTGCTCGCGCTTTACGGCGTCACGGCCACGAACTGCCAGTGGAACCACTATTACAACCTGGCGCTCGGTGGCATGTTCTTGTTCTTCATCGTGGGCGTAGACACGATGAATCGGGAGCTTTTGCAAGGCTCGCCGACGATGAGGCGCTTCGTGTGTGCGGCGTTCGTGGCCACGATGGCGGTCTTCATGTGGCCCCGGTACGACAACGAGCGATCCGTCGGTACCCTCGATTTTCCGCCGCTCGCAGAGCCGGTCCCGGGGGTCTTCGGTTTCGTCGCCGAGAACTCGGCGCCGACGGACAGGATTTTCACCACGGGTCCACCTCTCCTGTACATGCACGTGAATCGGCTCAGCGCGCTGCGAGAGAGTTCCGTCATCGACGAGTTCCTCGCCTATTACCCCGGGAATACGGATGTCGAGAGGGTCGCGCACCTGCGGGCCGAGCTCGAGAAGAATCTTCCCAAGATTGTCATTTTGGATCAGGAGAATGTCGGTCGAAAGCGACGCCACATGACCGCGCTGATCAATCCGTTTTTGACGGCGCACCACTACAAGCGCGTAGGCCCGTATTTCTATGTGCGCCCAAACTGAATCCGCCGTCGTCGCGTAACCAATAGTAGAAGGGCTCCGCCGCCATGGCTACGAACAGCACGACGCAATACGAGGAGGCGCGCAAGAAGTCTTGCGACAATTGCGCATCGGCGCTTGCCCCGGCGCTGGCCGACGTGCGCGATCCGCAGTCCGGCGAGCGATTCGCCATCCTGCGATGTCCGGCGTGCGGCCTCGGGCATACGGTGCCAGCGCCGGCGAACATCGGCGAATATTACGGTGAGCCCTATTACGGGCAACGGCATTCGTTCACTGCGCGCTACTGCGCTGAGTACCGCGTTCGGATTCTCGAGCGCGCGACGGGGCGCCGCCGTGGTGCGCTTCTCGACATCGGCTGCGGCGATGGTACGTTCCTCGAGGCCGCGCGCAGGCGTGGCTATAGGGTCGTCGGGAGCGAGATGGGCGGAGCCGCTGACCGTGCCGCCGCAGCGGGAATCGATGTTCGTGCACTCGACGAGCTCGAGGATCTCGCGCCTTTCGACGTGGTGACCATGTGGCACACGTTGGAGCACTTCCCGTCGCCGAACGAGATCGTGGGGCGAGTCTCGTCGCTCCTCGGAGATGAAGGCGTGTTCATCGTCGCCGTCCCAAATTCGCAAGGGCTTCAGGCGAGGTTCTTCGGGGGAGATTGGTTTCACTTCGACGTTCCGCGCCACCTGTTTCACTTCGGCCGTCGCTCTCTCTCGAGTTTGCTCGAGCGCCATCATTTCGCCGTCGAGTGCTGGCTACATCAGGAGCTCGAGTACGACGTGTTCGGCTGGATGCAGAGCGCGCTCAACGCGGTGCTGCCCGTGCCCAACGTCCTCTTCCAATCGCTTACCGGGAAGCGCGTGAGCGGTACGTCGGAGCTCGCAGCGAGTTATGCGCTCGGCTCCCTCATCGCTCCAGCCGCTTTCGCCGCGAGCATGCTGTCGGGGCGCAGGGCCACCCTCATCGCGATTGCCAAGCGAGGGCGCCGGGGCGAACGGCAAGCGGGAGCAGGCTCAAATCCCCCCGAGGAGAAGCGCGCCTAACGCTTATCGTCGCGCGCATACGCAAGTCGGCGCGTGTCGTAGTCACCACCTCCGGGCGCCACGTCCGGCTGCGCGTCCGCTTCGGAGGCGGCCCCGGAGACGAGTCGTCCAGTGCGGTGAGCCAAGGCGCACGCGGGTGCCGCGGCTGCGACTTCGGGCGTCTTCTTCTATGTCGCGGCCCGACCGGCCTCGCCCCGCTCGTCGGCGTTCTTGCTTCCCGCAGCGCCGCCTGCGCCTCCCGTGGCAATGGCCGTCCTGACCGGGCTTTTCTGACCTTGAGCCGAGGCCTGCGCCGGGCGTTACCTACGCGTCCGGCTACCCGCGCACCGGTTCGCCTGGAACCGTTCGTTGCCGCTGATACACTCGGGCGTTCGATGACGACGGCAGCGATCGTGGGCGACGAGCGCGGAGCAGTCGGACGGGCGGTTCCGCACGATGCCGGGCTCGAGCTCCTCGTGCCCGACGACGACGTGGCGAAGCCCGAGATTTCGATCGTGGTCCCGGCGCTCAACGAGTCGCTGACGATCGGGGAGTTCATCGATTGGGCGAGGGAGGGGCTTCGCAAGGCCGGGGCTGCGGGCGAGGTCCTCATCGTCGACAGCTCGAGCGACGACACGGCGGGGATCGCGCTCGCGCGGGGCGCGCGCGTCCTGCGCGTTCCGAAGCGTGGCCTCGGCCGAGCATACATCGACAGCCTGCCGTTCATCCGCGGCAAATACGTCATCATGGGCGACTGCGACTGCACGTACGACTTTCGGGAGCTGAAGCCGTTCGTCGAGCGATTCCGGGCCGGTGCGGAGTTCGTGATGGGCTCGCGCTTTCGCGGCTACATCGAGCCCGGGGCGATGCCGCCGCTGCACCGATACCTCGGCACGCCGGTGACGACGTGGATCCTCAACGTCATCTTCTCGAGCCACTTCTCGGACATCCATTGTGGAATGCGCGGCCTCTCGAAAGCCGCGCTCGACCGGATGGGGCTCAAGTCGCAGTCCTGGGAGTACGCGTCCGAAATGGTCCTCAAGTCGGTCCACATGGGTCTCGTGACGGAGGAGGTGCCGATTCGTTTTCTCAAAGACCGCGAGGGGCGGCTGAGCCATCACAAGCGCGCCGGTTGGTTTTCGCCGTGGGCCGCAGCGTGGATCAACCTCCGCGCGATGTTCATCTACGGGGCGAGCTTCTTTCTCTACCGGCCGGGAATCGTGCTCGCGGTCGCCGGCTCGGCGCTCACCCTGCCGCTCGCCCTGGGGCCAGTGACGGTCGGCCCAATCATGTTCTCGCTTCACTGGATGCTGCTGGGCGTGGCCTTGGGGACGCTGGGGATTCAGAGCACCTACCTCGGGATCCTGGCGCAGGTGTTCTTCGATTACTCCGGGGAGATCACGAGCCGATGGTTCCGGGTGTTTCCGTACACGCGAACGGTCCTCATCGCGGCGGCGACGTTTCTCGTGGGTTTGGCGCTCTCGGCGTCTCTGCTGGTGCACTACATCGCGCAGCATTTCGTGCTTCTCACGAACCAGGACCCCTTCGGTCATCTGGGCGTCGCCGGGCTCTTTCTCATGATCGCTGCCTTCGCAACATTTACCTTCACGCTCCTGCTCCACTCGACCCCGGTGATCGTCTGGCGACGAGGATGAGGCCAAGGTCCCCGGCCTGCTTGCTCCGGGGCACTGATCTCGGCTATTTCCCGGCGCGCCGCGATGGGTCCGCCTCTACGCTCGCGCTTGCGTTCCCTCGCCGCGCGCTTCGCCGCGCGTCTCCCGCGTTGGCTCGTCGTTTTGGGCGGGCTGTACGTCCTCGTGCGTTCGGCGATCGCGGCCATGGGTGGCTACAGCCGGCTGTGGCTCTTCGAGCGCATGGCCGAAAGCCGCTACACATCCATGGCGATGCTCACGGGGACGCTCCGTCTCCGTAACGGTCTCCAGCACATAGGCGGAGACGAGCAGGTGTACAACGGGGCCGGGTACACGAACTGGGGCTTCGGGGTGCCGATGCTCCAGATGCCCTTCCACTGGTACGCGGCGACGCATCCGTGGCGCTATCCGTCGAAGTTCTTTCCCGACCGGGCGATCTTCTTCTTCTATCTCCTCGTCCTCGTGCCGGTCCTGTGGGCCGCACTGGACCGGCTGCTCGCGCTGCGCGAAGCACCGGGAACGAAGCTATCGAGACACCTGCTCTCCTGGTCGGCGACGCTCTTCGTGCTGGGGTGCACGCTGTACCCGCTGATGTCGTGCCGCTTCCTCATCTACGAGGAAACCATCGCCTACATGGTGCTTTTCGAGCTCCTTGCGCTGAGCGCGTACGTCTTCGCGCGGCCCAAGTGGGGCTCGGGTGCGGGGGCGATGATGGGGGCCACAGCCGGCGTCGGGCTGCTCATCCGGCCGATCGGACTCATTTTTCTCGGGATGTGGGGGATGCTCGTGCTGCTCGAGACGCGGCGCGCGAAGTCGGTTCTGGTGTTCGCCGCCGTGGCGTCGCCGTTTCTGGCTTTCTGGCTCTACTCGAACGCGGTTCGAACCGGATCGCCCGTCGGGTTCGGGTATTCGAACGCACTCCCCGGCTACTCGTACGACGTACCTATCCAGCGCTTCGGGAACCGGTGCGCGGACACGAAGGATCACTTCGTGGAG
>VFSW01014906.1_pt1 | contig 10715 bp, 7 predicted proteins | sample 5358111 | NCBI WGS metagenome assembly VFSW01 (sample SAMN11554181, study PRJNA540505) | mine drainage metagenome | isolation source: sediment from site ElyBrook_90M | place: USA: Ely Copper Mine, Vershire, VT | collected 2017
GATCCCACACAGTAAGGAATGGACCTACCGCGTGGCGGGGCGTGAACGGTTACCGTCGAAATCGCCCTCGGAGTAGCGGATGCGGGCGCGGTCATATCGGCCGACACTCCGCCCGTCGAAACCGACGCCGCCGTCTTCGGGGTGGCGGTCGATGCGTCCGCCGAGTGCGCCATCGCGAAGATCGTGGCGTACCAAGCGTGGCAGGACGCGCTCACGAGAGCGAAGGCGCTCGCCGCGCCGGCCCAGGCTGCGTGCGCCGGAAAGTGGGGCGACGAGAAAAAGCAGATTTGCTACCACGCGGCGGCGGCCACGATCCGAGCCACGCAGGCCGCTCGCGACAGCATCATCGGCGGCGGCTCCGCCGCGCACGACGCCGTGAAGGGTGTCAAGGAAGACGGCAAGAACGAGGCGATCGGCCCCGCCCGCACCGCGAGCGAGCGAGCGTTTGCCGCATGTGGAGAGGGGAGCTCGTAGGAGCTCGACCGCGATCGCCGTCGCGATCCACGTCCCCTTCGGCGCTGCCACGCGTGGCTGGCGAGAACGTCGGCACGGAGGGACACTGGCACGATGGACCTCGACGCCAACGCCGTGTTCGCCTCACTCATGATCGGTGTCGTGGGCATGGGAGTCTTCGTCTACGGAAAGAAACAAGGGCGGTTTCCGCACATGATCGCGGGCGTCGTCCTCATGGCGTACCCGTACTTCGTATCGAACGTCCTCCTGATGGCCGGAATCGCAATGACGTTGCTGGTGGCGCTGTGGCTGTTCGTCCGGCTCGGCGGGTGAGCCTCAGGCGAGTCGGCGCGGCGAGCCGAACGATGGGCGCCGGGTGACGGGCGGGTGACCGGGGCCTCGCGAGAGCGCGCTTGACGCATTTCCCGCGGGTGACATGACCTTCCTGACCGACGAGCGCTCGCGCATAAAAGCGCGCAGCGTCCTCGCCGTCGCAGTTTCGCTAGGGGGACCGTACCCATGCAAACGTCGAAGGACTCGCGCCCGCCCTCCGCCGGGGCGAGCGACCGCAGGTGGCTGACGGGCTTGCCTCCCGTGGATTCCGCCCATTCCATGTCGCGCGGACAGCGTGCGGCGCCATTTCAGCACGCCCTTGCGTCGCACCCGCTCCTTCAGGTCCCGGCGCTCGTCGAGCTCAGTCGAACGCTCGGGCCAAGCAGGATTCGTTTCCATGCCGCCGCCATGAAAGAGAATACGAACTTCGGCGACGTGGGAAACATTCCGAAGGCGGAGGCGACACTCGAGGCGGCGCTCGCCGGAATCGAGGAGTCCGGCGCGTGGGTCCAGCTGAACCATATCGAAACGGTCCCCGGCTACCGCGACCTCATCGAGGCCTTCTTGGACGAGGCGAAGCCGTTCGTCGGGCTCGATCGAGCTTCGATGCAGCGCCGAGAAGGGTACGTCTTCGTGGCCTCGCCCGGGTCGCTGACGCCATTTCATTGCGACCACGAGCCCAACTTCATCTGCCAGGTACGCGGCCGGAAGGACCTCTACGTGTGGGACCCGGACGATCGCGTCGTCCTCTCGCAAGAGCAGCTCGAGTCCTTCCATGGAGAGTATTCGTTGGCGACCATCCAGTACCGCCCCGCGCTCATGGGGCGGGCGCGGCTCTTCCCCCTGGAGCCGGGCAACGGCGCGTTCGTCCCGCAGGACGCCCCCCACATGGTCAAGACGGGGGACCGCGCCGCCGTCACGCTCAGCATCTCGTACTACGGGCACGAAGCGCGGCGCCGGCGAGACGTCTACGCGATGAACCACCTCATCCGAAGGTGGGGCTCCTGGGCGGGGGTGTCGCCGCGCGACTACGGTGAAGTTCCGATCGTCGATTCCCTCAAGCAGCAGCTCCTCAACGTGTACGAGGAGACGAGGAGGAGGGTGCTCCGACAGGGCGAACGGCGGGGGAGCTCGTGAGCGCGGCCGTCGGGGCGTACGCCACGATCCGTTGGCTCGAGCGCTCCCTCAAGGCGCTCCCGCCCGTTCGGGCATGGCAAGAGCGCGCTTACGAGCGAATGTTCGCGAGCGACGCCCTGTACGGCTCGTTCCGGGGCGTCTTCCGGAGCTTCGACGAGGCGAGGACGTCTGCTCCAAAGAGCCGCGGAGTCGGATTCGACCTCCCGGCGTTCGGGCACGAGTTCCGCGAGAGGCTCTCGCGTGTGTACCCGTACGACTACCCCGTCCTCTTTTGGCTGCGCGCGATCCTCGCGCCCGACGTGCGTGTCCTCGACTATGGCGGCCACGTCGGCGTCCACTTCTATGCGTATCGCAAATACCTTGAGTACCCGCCGGGGCTGCGGTGGTGCGTCTGCGATGTCCCGGCCGTCGCCGCAGCGGGGCGCGCGCTGGCCCGCGAGCGCGGAGAGAGCGACGCGCTGACCTTCACGACCGACGTCCGCGACGCGGATGCACACGACGTGCTCATCGCGGCTGGGTCTCTCCAGTACGTGGAGAAGCCGGGGATCGCGGAAGCGCTGCGGAGCCTGGCTCGCCCTCCGGAGCATCTGCTGCTGAACAAGCTCCCCCTCTACGACGGGGATGCGTTCGTCACGCTGCAGAACGCCGGTCCCTCGTTCGTACCTCAGCACGTCTTCAACCGCGAGGCGTTCGTAGGCGATTTGCGGGCCGCGGGCTACGAGCTCGTCGACGCCTGGGAGGACCGCGTGCACTCCTGCCGTGTGCCCTTCGAACCGCACCGCGAAGTGGCCCAGTACAGCGGCCTGTATCTGCGGCGCGAGGAGCGGGCATGAGAGGGACGGTGGCGGCAGAGCGAACGAAGTACCCTTCGTGGGTCGAGCCTCCTTTCGTGTGCTCGAGTCGAGTCTGGGCGCGGGCGACGACGAGCTTCGACCTCGACGAACGGGCGAGCTGCGAGCCGAAGCCGGGCAGCGAGCGATGGTCGGTCGAGCGCATGCGCGAGTTCGCCGCCGGCCGGCGATGCGCCGCGCAGGCGCTCGCGGACGCCGGAGCACGGTGTGTCGACGTGGAGGTCGGAGCCCATCGCGAGCCGCTCTGGCCGCGCGGCTACGTCGGCTCGATCACGCACGCTCCGATGTTCGCATTCGCCGCAGTCGCCCGCCGCGGCGACGTGGCGTCGATCGGCGTCGACTCCGAGCCGGTGCTGGACGAAGCGTCCCTCGATGCGGTGGCTTCGCTGACGTTCGGTCCCGGCGAGCGCCGGCTCGTCGCCGGTCGGCGTGACCTGGCGACGGCGGTCTTCTCCGCGAAGGAGAGCCTTTTCAAGGCTCTCTATCCCCTCGTCCGCGTCGCGTTCGATTTCATCGACGCGACCGCCGCCTCGCTCGATCTCCGGGCCGGGCAGGGCATCTGCGTGTTGTCGCTCGAGCGGGATCTCGCCGCGGGCTTTTCTCGCGGCAGGACGTTCGCCATCCGTATCGCGCTGACCGACGAGCACGTGCACTCGTGCGTCGAGGTCGACCCGTGACCGGACGGTCGCACGAAGAGTGGCTGCGCTCGTGCGAGGGCCCGGTCGTCCTCGACGGGCGGGACGAGAGCGTGCACTCCGCGTTCGAGGCGCAGGTACGCGCCCGCGGCGACGCGACGGCCGTCGAATACGGGGATCAGCGCATCGGGTACGCTGAGCTGGACGCTCTAGCCAATCGCCTCGCGAGCCATCTCGCGTCGTGTGGAGTCGGCCCGGGGGCCTGCGTGGGCCTGTGCCTCGAGCGAAGCGCCGCGGCCGTCGTCGCGATGTTGGGCGTCCTCAAAGCAGGAGGGGCGTACCTGCCGCTCGACCCGCGGTACCCGCGCGAGCGCCTCGCCTTCATGGCTCGAGACGCCGCGCCCGAAGCCGTCATCACGGGCGCCAGCGGTCGGGGCCGCGTGGACCACCCGCGAGTCGTCGACCTCGACGCGCACGCTCGCGCAATCGGCGCCGCTCCCGATCGCCCCGCGGCCGTCCGAGTGCTCGGCGGCGACCGAGCGTACGTGATGTACACGTCGGGCTCTACCGGGGAACCGAAGGGCGTCGAGGTCCTGCATCGCGGCGTCACGCGCCTGGTGCGCCGCGTGACCTATGTGCGCCTGGGGCCGGACGCCGTCGTGCTGCACGCGGCGCCGATCTCGTTCGACGCGTCCACGTTCGAGGTTTGGGGCCCTCTCCTCAACGGTGGGCGATGTGTCGTCCACGGCGAGCTCGTCCCCTCGGCCCGAGGGCTTGCCGACTCGATCGGTCGCCACGGCGTCACCGTCGCGTGGCTCACGGCGGCCCTCTTCAACGCGATCGTCGACGAGGACGTCCGCGCGCTCGCCGGGCTGGAGCAGCTCCTCGTGGGCGGCGAGGTGCTCAGCGTGCCTCATGTACGCCGAGCGCTGGAGGAGCTGCCGGACCTGGAGATCATCAACGGCTACGGGCCCACCGAGGCCACGACGTTCAGTTGCTGCCATCGCGTCGAGCGGCCTCTCCAGGAAGGCGTGCGCTCGATCCCCATCGGAAAGCCGATTCGGGACACGCGCGTGTACCTCCTGGGCGAGGAAGGGGAGCCCGTGGATCAAGGCGCGATCGGCGAGGTGTACATCGGCGGCGACGGCCTGGCAGAGGGGTATCTCCGGCGCCCGGAGCTCACGGCCGAACGCTTCCTCGCGGACCCCTTTCGACCGGGCGAGCGCATGTACCGCACCGGGGATTTGGCGAGGCGTCTGCCCGACGGCTCGATCGACTTCGTGGGTCGCCGCGACCGGCAGGTCAAGATCCGAGGGTACCGGATCGAGCTCGGAGAGATCGAGGCCGTCCTGGCGCGGCACCCCGCCGTGAAAAGCTGCGCGGTCGTCGTCCGCGAAGACCGGCCGGGGGACAAGCGGATCGCCGCGTACTTGGTCGTCGGAGCGGCGAGTGCCACGCTCCCCGAACTTCGCCGATGGGCGGCCGACGCGCTTCCGGCCTTCATGGTGCCGGCGTCATTCGTGTGGCTCGAGCGTCTGCCCATCACGCCGAACGGCAAGCTCGACGAGAAGGCGCTCCCCGCCCCCGGAGACGCGCGCCCGGAAGCCGCGCCGTACGTCGCGCCTGCGTCGGACCGGGAACGGAGTGTCTGCTCGCTCTGGAGCGAAGCTCTGGGCGTCTCCCCCGTCGGCGCGACGGACAACGTCTTCGAGCTCGGTGCCACTTCGCTCCTCGCCGTTCGCGTCGCCGATCGAATGCGGAGCGAGCTCGGCCTGGAAGTCTCTGCGGTCGATATTTTCGCGTGCCCCACGCCGCGAACCTTCGTCGCAGGCCTGGAGGCCAAAGCCAGCGCCGGAAGGGCGGTCGTGTCGGCGCGGTGCGGAGCCGGCGACGTCGCCATCGTCGGGATGGCGGGTCGATTCCCGGGCGCGGCCAGCGTGAGAGAGCTCGAGCGTCTCTTGTGGCAGGGGCGCGAGGGCATCCGATTCTTCCGTTCCGAGGAGCTCGATCCCACCATCCCGGCATCGCTGCGCAACGACGCACGCTACGTGAAAGCCCGAGGGATCCTCGACGACGTGGAGCGCTTCGACGCGGCCTTCTTCGCCATCCCGGCCCGGGAAGCCGAGATCATGGATCCGCAGCAGCGCGTGCTCCTCGAGCTGGCCTGGCACGCCCTCGAGGATGCGGCGCACGTCCCCGAAACCTTCGGCGGACGCATTGGCGTGTTCGCGGGCAAGTACAACGACACCTATTGGAGCGAGAACGTCGTCACTCGGCGGGACCGGATCGACGCCGTCGGCCCCTTCCAAGCGATGATCGCGAACGAGAAGGACTACGTGGCGACGCGCATCGCTCACAAGCTCGACCTCAAGGGTCCCGCGATCAGCGTCCACACGGCGTGCTCCACTTCGCTGGTCGCCGTCGCCCAGGCCGTTCGAAGCCTGCGCGCTGGAGAGTGCGACATGGCGCTCGCCGGCGGGGCGTCGATCACCGTGCCGGTTCGCAGCGGGCACCTGTACGAGGAAGGCGCGATGCTCTCGAGGGACGGACACACGTTGTCCTTCGGCAAGGACGCGTCGGGAACGGTGTTCAGCGACGGCGCCGGCTTCGTCGTGCTCCGTCGGCTGGAAGACGCGCTGCGCGACGGCGACACGATCCACGCGGTCGTTCGGGGCGTGGCCGTGAACAATGACGGCGCCGCGAAAGCGAGCTTCACGGCGCCGAGCGTCGACGGGCAGGCGACCGTCATCTCTCTCGCTCACGCCGACGCGGGAGTGGACGCACGGTCGATCGGTTACGTCGAAGCTCACGGCACGGCGACACCGCTGGGGGACCCGATCGAGGTGGCCGCTCTTACGAAAGCGTTTCGGGCGGGGACCGCGGACGTGGGCTTCTGCGCCATCGGGTCCATCAAGAGCAACATCGGCCACACGGTCATCGCAGCGGGGGTCGCCGGAATGATCAAGGCGGCGCTCGCGCTCGCGCGAGAAGAGATCCCGCCGTCGCTGTACGGCGAGGACGCCAATCCGAAGCTCGACCTCTCGCGCAGCCCCTTCTTCTTGCACGACGAGGTCTGCCCGTGGCCTCGGTCGGGGGCGGCCCGGGGCGCGGGGGGGTAAGCGCGTTCGGAGTCGGCGGGACGAACGCCCACGTCATCCTGGAAGAGGCGCCGGCGCGCCCGCCGTTCGTTTCTGCCCCGGCTCCCCGGCTGCTCCTGCTTTCGGCCCGATCTCCTGCCGCGCTCGACGCAACGTCGCGCGCAATCGCGGACCGCCTCCGGGAAGAGGCGCCTCCGGCCCTCGACGACGTCGCGTTCACGCTGCACGCGGGGCGCCGACACTTCGCGTTTCGGCGGGCCGTGGTCGCGTCGGATGCGAAGACCGCCGCCTCCCTGCTGGCGGTGACGAAGGAGTCGGTGGCGCCCGCGGCGGTGACCGAGCGGAGGCTCGTGTTCCTCTTCCCGGGGCAGGGCGCGCAGTACGCGGCGATGGGAAGCTCGCTCTACCGCGCGGAGCCGGTCTTTCGAGAGCACTTGGACGAGTGCGCGCGAGCGTGGCGCGAGCCTCTCGGCTGCGACTTGCGCGACGTCCTCTATCCCAAGAGCGGCGGGCCCGAGGAATGGGCCGCGACGCTCCGGGAGACGCGCTACACGCAACCCGCGCTCTTCGCCGTCGAGCTCGCGCTCGCGCGCCTCCTGGAGTCCTGGGGGCTCACGCCGAGCGCGATGGTGGGCCACAGCATCGGGGAATTCGTATGCGCCGTCCTATCCGGGGTGATGCGGATCGAAGATGCGCTGGCGCTCGTGGTCGCGCGAGGAACGTGGATGTTCGACCTGCCACCGGGGGCCATGCTCTCGGTGCGAGCGCCCGCTAACACCATCGCCCAGCGCCTTCCGCCCGACCTCGCCATCGCGTCGGACAACGCCCCTTGCCTATGCGTCGTCTCCGGTCCGAGCGACTCCGTCGCCGCGCTTCGCGTGCAGCTCGAATCGGAAGGGATCGCATGCAGACCGCTCCAGACGTCGCACGCGTTTCACTCGCCCATGATGGCGCCGATGGTCGAGCCGTTCACCGAGCGGGTCGCCACCGTGGCGCTCTCCGCGCCGCGCATCCCGTTCGTCTCCACGCTGACGGGGCGGTTCATCACCGAGGAGCAGGCCCGGAACCCGTCGTACTGGGGACGGCACCTGCTCGAAACCGTTCGCTTTTCCGGCGCCGTGGCCACGCTCGGGGAGGGGCCTCCGTCCGTAATGCTCGAGGTCGGGCCCCGTTCGACGCTGGCGACGCTTGTGCGCCAGCAGCTGAAAGACAGGGGCCGTCACATCGCCATCCCGACGCTCGGCGAAGAGCCGCGGGTCGAGCGCGAGGCGCTCCTGTCCGCGCTCGGGCAAGCTTGGACGAACGGCATGCCGCTCGCTGCGCGCGCCCTCCATGGCGAGCAGGCTCGCCGCGTCCCTTTGCCGACGTACCCCTTCGAGAGAACGCGGTTCTGGATCGATCCGGCTCCGCGGGGGACCGAGGCCGCCGTCCCCGCCAAGCCCAACACCAACGGTGCCGCCCGGCATGCCGTTGACGACCTGAAGGAGGAGCCCACCGTGATCGTGACGAGCAGGTCGCGCGTCGCTCGGTTGTCGAGCGAGCTGCGGCAGGTCTTCGAGAGCGCGTCGGGGGTCGAGATCGGGGAAAGCGAGGTCGACCGGAGCTTCGTCGAGCTCGGCTTGGATTCGCTGTTTCTCACGCAGGCGGCGCTCGCCGTGGGCAAGAAAACGGGCGTGAAGGTGACCTTTCGCCAGCTCGTCGAGAACCTGACGACGATCCGCCTGCTGGCGGAGCACATCGACGGCGCGCTGCCGCCCGAAGACGACGCTCCCCCCCAGGCCGCGTCCTTCGCGCGCGCCGCCGCCGGCGACCGCCAGACCGAGCCTGGTTCGCATGTACCTCCGGCGCCGGAGAGAGCGTCCCCGGCCCCTACCGTGCCTCCCAAGCCGTTCGGCGCGATGGCGCGTATCACTCTCGAACCGGCCGGCACGCGCATTTCCCCGAAAGAGCGCGCTCGCCTCGACGCCCTCACGCGCAGGTACACGGCGCGGACGAAGGCGTCGAAGGAATGGACGCAGGAGCACCGCGCGACGATGGCCGACCCGCGCGTCGTCACGGGCTTTCGGCCCGCGATCAAGGAGCTCGTCTACCCCATCGTGATCGAGCGCTCGGCGGGTTCGCGCCTCTGGGACCTCGACGGCAACGAGTACGTGGACTGCTTGAATGGCTTCGGCTGCAACCTCTTCGGGTGGCAGCCCGAAATCGTGAGCCGGGCCGTCGAACGCCAGCTCCGGACGGGCCACGAAATCGGACCGCAGACGCCGCTGGCGGGCGAGTGCGCGAAGCTCGTCTGCGAGCTCACGGGCTTCGACCGGGCCGCCTTCTGCAATACCGGGAGCGAGGCCGTCCTCGGCACGATGCGCATCGCGCGGACGGTGACCGGAAGGAGCAAAATCGCCCTCTTCAGCGGCAGTTACCACGGCATCTTCGACGAAGTCATCGTTCGCGCGACGAAGAGCGGAGCGGCCGTGCCCGCGGCGCCGGGCATCTTGCCGGAGACGGCAGAGAACGTCGTGGTCCTCGAGTATGGGGCCGACGCGTCCCTCGTCTCCCTCCGCGCTCAGGCGAGCGAGCTCGCGGCGGTTCTCGTCGAACCGGTGCAGAGCCGCCGGCCGGAGCTCCAGCCGCGGGAGTTCCTGCACGAGCTACGAAAGCTCACCGAAGAGGCCGGGACCACGCTCATTTTCGACGAAGTCATCACGGGGTTTCGCACGTGCCCCGGAGGGGCGCAGGAGCATTTCGGCATTCGTGCAGACCTCGCGTCGTACGGCAAGGTGATCGGCGGAGGAATGCCGGTCGGCGTCATCGCGGGAAAGCGGGCGTTCATGGACGCGCTCGACGGGGGCTACTGGGAGTTCGGCGACGCCTCGGGTCCCACCGTGGGTGTGACGTACTTCGCGGGCACCTTTGTGCGCCACCCGATGGCGCTCGCCGCGGTCAAGGCCGTGCTGACGCACTTGAAAGCGGAGGGACCCGCGCTTCAGCGAGAAACGAACGCCAAGGTCGAGCGCCTCGCCCGGGAGCTCAACGCGTTCTTCGACGCGGTCGGCGCGCCGATCGCCATCCGGCACTTCGGCTCGCTCTGGAGGACCGCCTTCACCTCCGACCAGCCCTGGGGCGACCTGCTCTTCGTTCTGCTGCGGGACCGCGGCATTCACATCCTCGACGGCTTCCCCTGTTTTTTCACCACGGCGCACACGGCGGCGGACGTGGACGCCGTCATCGCGGCCTTCAAGGCGGCCGTGATCGAGATGCAAGAGAGCGCCTTCTTGCCCGAGGGCAAGGCGAAGGCCGAGCCTTCGGCCGTCTCTCTCGACGCCAGCGCGCCGCCGCTGCCGGGGGCTCGTCTCGGGTGTGACCTCGAAGGGCGCCCCGCCTGGTTCGTCCCGAACCCGAACGAGCCCGGGAAGTATTTGAAGCTGTAGGCGCGGTCGTGAGCGCGGCGCCCACGGAGGCTCCCGTGCGCCTGCGGGAGGTCTCGTTCGATCCCTTCGCCGGAGGAGGCGCGAGCCTCACCGCGACGGCGCCCACGACGGACGCGCAGCGCGAGATCTGGAGCGCGACCCTCTTCGCGAAGGAAGCGACCCTCGCCTACAACGAGGCGATTGTGCTTCGCCTGCACGGCGACCTCGACGTGGCCGCGCTCCGCAGCGCGCTCGACGCGCTCGTGTCGCGGCACGAGTCGCTGCGCGCGACCTTCAGTCACGACGGCGCCGTCCTTTGCGTGAGCGCCCCGGCGGATTTTCATCTGCCCGTCGTCGACCTGTCCGTCCTCCAGGGGGCCGAGCAGCACGCGCGCGTCGAAGCGCTCTGCGCGGAGTCCGTGGAGGTGCCTTTCGACCTCGGGAAAGGCCCGCTGTTCTTGGCGCGGCTGGTCCGCCTGGCTGGCCGCGAGCACCTCCTCCTCGTGACGGCTCACCACGTCGTATGCGACGGCTGGTCGACACGCGTGCTCCTCGAGGAGCTCGCCGCGCTCTACGAGGCTTCGCGTCGGGGTGTCCCCGCCGCTCTGGCGCCCGCGCAGCGTTTCACCGAGTATGCACGGACGCTGAGCGAGCCGTCCTTCGCCGCGGTCCGAGCCGCGGCCCGCGCCTATTGGCTCGACCAGCTGGGGCAAGGAGCGCCGCCGCTCGCCCTCAGCCGCGCGACGATCGCTCCGCGAACGTCGAAATCGAGACGCCGCGAGGCGTATGTCCGCACCGGAGGGC
>VFSW01014907.1_pt1 | contig 10715 bp, 6 predicted proteins | sample 5358111 | NCBI WGS metagenome assembly VFSW01 (sample SAMN11554181, study PRJNA540505) | mine drainage metagenome | isolation source: sediment from site ElyBrook_90M | place: USA: Ely Copper Mine, Vershire, VT | collected 2017
ATATTGCAGCCGAGGCGCGCGCTTTTATTTCAGAGGCATCGGAGGCGTTGTCAGGCCCGCGAGCGGGCGCCGACGCGCAATTCAACCGGCTGGCGCTCAAGCTGTTCTCGCTGCAATTCCAAAGCGTGCCAGTTTACCGGGAATTTTGCGCAAGCCGGCGCCTCACACCGAATTCGATTGCGAAGTGGAGTGAAATTCCAGCCCTTCCGGCAATCGCCTTCAAGGAATATGACGTATCAAGCTTGTCGCCTGGGGAACGGACCCGCGTTTTTCATTCCAGCGGAACAAGCGGCCAGACCCGCAGCCGCCATTTTCATGATTCCCAATCGCTCGGCCTGTACGAGGCTTCGCTCTGGCCGTGGTTGGCGCGGCATTTCATCGACGCGTCCGTCAACATGGAATTGATTTTTCTCACTCCCCGGGCCGCCCTGGCCCCGAACTCTTCGCTGGCGCACATGTTCGACACGGCGCAACGGCGGCTTGGGCGGCCCGCGCTGTTTGCGGGCGGCGTGGAGACTGACGGTTCATGGACGCTGGACATGGAGCGGATTGCAGAAAGCCTGCGCCAATGCGTCTCGGCGCAGCTTCCCGTGGCATTGCTCGGCCCGGCGTTCGCATTCGTACACTTTCTGGATTATTGCCAGTCGCAACAGTTGCGCTTTGGATTGCCGGAGCATTCGCGCGCGCTGGAGACTGGCGGCTACAAAGGACGCTCGCGCGAATTGTCCAAAACCCAATTGCATCGATGCATCAGCGGCCTCCTGGAAATTCCTCAAAATCTCATCGTCACAGAATACGGCATGAGCGAATTGAGTTCGCAAGCTTATGATCGCATCGCCGGCGGGCATGAAACCGGGCCTGGCGCCAATGGCGGGGTGTTTCAATTTCCGCCCTGGGCGCGAATACAAATCATTTCGCCGGAAACGGGCGCGGGGGTTGCGGAAGGAGAAACGGGATTGATTCGCATTTTTGATTTGGCAAACCTTCGATCAGTCATGGCTCTGGAAACACAGGATTTGGCTGTCCGCCGCCGGGACGGATTTGAATTACTCGGGCGCGCGCCTGCCGCCGAGCCGCGCGGATGCTCGCTCGCATCGCGTGAATTTTAAAATAGACCTGGCATCGTGAGCGATCAACTTCACAGAACTCGCACCCTTTGGTTATGCACCATGCTGCATGCGTTCACGCATATTTACCAGGTCGCGTTGATTCCGCTCTATTTGTTGATTCGCCGGGACCTGCATCTGGCCGGCGACACTCAGGCGACTTTCCTCGTGGCCGCGATGGGAATGACCTACTACATTCCCTCTTACTCAATGGGAATCCTGGCGGATCGGTTTAATCGGAAAAAACTCCTGGCCTTCGGCCTGGTTCTCAATGCCGTTGGATTTATTTTCCTTGCGTTCGCCCGCAGTTATCCCGCCGCCCTGTTGTCCGTGGCAATCGCGGGTCTGGGTGGAAGTTTTTATCATCCGACGGCGACGGCGATGCTGGTGCGGCTGTTCCCCGAAGCCAAGGGCAAAGCCCTCGGCCAATCGGCGATCGGCGCCAGCCTGGGATTCTTCATCGCGCCAATCTATGCGGGTTGGCGGGCGCAATCCGCCGGCTGGCGCCAGCCGGTTCTGGAGTTGGGGCTTGCGGGTTTGGTGGGCGCTTTCCTATTTGTCCTCATGGCCCACGACCATCCGCAGCCCGCACGAACTCGAAAACCCGCAACGGGCGCTGAAAAACTTTTTGCCACACCCGCACTGTGGATGCTTTTCATCGGGGCGGCGCTTTTATTTTCCCTGCGCGATTTCGCCGGCAGCGGAATCGTGAGCCTGACTTCGCTGTTTCTGCAAACGGCCAGGGCGTTCAGCCCCGCGCAGACGGGCGCGGCGTTAAGCTGCATTTACCTGGCGTCAACAATCAGCAATCCCATTCTCGGAGCCCTGAGCGATCGCGGGCGAACGAAGTGGGCTGCGGCGATGCTGGGCGCCAGCGCATTGACGGCGGCGCTGTTTCCCCGGCTTGCGACGCCCTGGATTCCAATCGCGCTCTCGATTTATGGTTTCTTTTTCATGGCCAGCTATCCGATGGTCGAGGCGGCCGTAATGGAAGTCATTGACGATTCTGTCCGCGGACGTGTTTTTGGATTGTTCATCACCGCCGGCGGCGTTGTCGCCAGTCTTTCGCACTGGTGCGCCGGCTTCTGGGTGCAAGCGCTCGGGGCCAACGCCGCGCAGAGCGGCCGTTATTTTGGATTGTACGAGTTGCTGGCAGTTTTCGTGGGCGTCTCGCTCGGCGGCCTGGCGTGCCTGCGCGGGCTTCGCCGCCACATGCGGTCCGCGCCGGCCGCGCTCCCCGCCGTCGCGCCCATCGGCGTATGAATTTGCCCAACTATTTTTTGGCGGATTTGCCAAAGGATGCCGAGATGACGCCGGGCCTGATCACCGAAGCCTGCCAGACGCTCAAGCGAAATCGCGCGCGTTATTTGGCGGACCGCCCGACTGAGAGCGTCGTCCGGCTTCTGGATGATTTGGCCGCCGACTGGCTTTCGCCCGATTTTCCCTTTCGCAAAGAAGCCCTCGAACGCGGTCCTGAAGTGACGGGATTTTCCCGGCCGGTGCTGGAACGCGGATTGGACGCTTTTTTTAAACAGTTGACAGCCGAGAATCTGGAAGCGCTTCTGCGCCAGGAATTGGGCCACGCCCGCAGGCTCGACAATTTTTTCGCGGAGGAACACGAGCCGGGGCGCAACCGCGCCGCTTATGCGCGCGGGCCGCAATTGCTGGCCCAAATCACGCCGGGCAACATTCCCGTGCCGGTGCTCGTTCAAATCGTGCTTGGGCTGTTGACGCGCTCGGCGCAATTCATCAAGTGCGCGTCCGGGCAGGCCTTTGTGCCGCGCCTGTTCGCCCATTCGCTTTATGAGGCGGACCCAAAGCTGGGGGCGTGCCTGGAAATCGCCGAATGGAAAGGCGGCGCGCCGCTATGCGACGAGGCGCTTTTTCAGGAGGCCGATTGCGTGACGGCCACCGGCAGCGATGACACGCTGGCCGCCATTCGACACAAATTGCCCCCGAGTGCGCGCTTTTTGGGCTACGGAACGCGCATAAGTTTTGCCTGCATTGCCAAGGAAGCCCTTGGACGCCGCCAGGCCCATGGTCTGGCTGAAGGCGCCGCGTTGGACGTCGCCGCCTGGAACCAGCTTGGCTGCCTTTCGCCGCACGTCATTTATGTGGAAGACGGCGGCAGCGTCAGGCCGGAGGCCTTTGGCGAAATGCTGGCCGGGCAACTCGGCGCGTTGGAGGCCACGCACCCGCGCGGAACCCTGAGCGCCGAGGACGCGGCCTCCATCGCCCGGCGCCGTTCATTTTACGAAGTGCGCGCCGCCCATTCGCCCGACACCAAAATGTGGGCGAGCGAAAACTCAACGGGCTGGACGGTTGTTTTTGAAACCGACCCGCGATTCCAAGTCTCCTGTCTCAATCGCTTCGTTTACGTCAAGACGGTGACTGATCTGGCGCAGGCGCTGGAGGGCGCCGACCCCGTGCGCGAAAAGGTTTCAACCGTCGGGCTGGCGTGCGCCGCGACACAAGCCGCCGAATTGGCGCACCGCCTGGCTCAATGGGGCGCGCGCCGAATTTGTCCGCTCGGTCAAATGCAGAACCCTCCGATTGGCTGGCGGCATGATGGGCGGCCTGCGCTGGGAGATCTGGTGACCTGGTGTGATTGGGAGAAGGGGTAGGGAGACTCAGGGCCGTGCTGCGTATTGCGTGTTGCGTGATCTTTATCGTTGGATTTGCGAATCCGTCCACGCAGCAGACCGCGCGCAACATGCAACACGCAACATGCAACTTAAATGGAACTGCGAAAAACATTTCAATTCGAAGCCGCGCATCTCTTGCCGCACCTGCCTCCGTCTCACAAATGCCGCCGGCTGCACGGCCATAGGTTCAAAGTGGAAGTCGCCATTTGCGGGGAGTGCGATCCGAAATTGGGCTGGGTGATGGATTACGCCGCCATTGCCGAGACATTCAAACCGATTCTGGAAATCCTCGACCACCATTATCTCAACGACGTTCCCGGCCTGGAAAATCCGACCAGCGAGAACATCGCCGTCTGGATTTGGGCGCGGCTGAAGCCAAACATGCCCCTGCTCTCGGAAGTGGTGGTAGCCGAGACATGCGCCGCCCGCTGCATTTACCGAGGACCCGCCATCAAGTCTTGAACCAGTTCCGGTAATGAAGCCGCCGCGAGTGACCCCGATGACGGCACCAAGGTCGCAATTTTCGGGAGGGCGAAGCTCCGCGACGCTCTCACGCACTTTGAATATCGCCCCGCCGATGCTTGCCGCTAATCGGCCGGACGGTGCGGAAGTCAGAGTCCCTTTTGAAAACGGAAAGCTGGCAAGCGACCGCGCAAGCGTGTATGGTCGGTGGTCGACCGAATATGAATTCTTTGGAGATGACTCCCCTGCGATTTTCAGTCCGCCGCCAAAAGCATTGCCTCTATCATTGGCTTGTTGGCGTTGGTTGCCTGGCCTCGGCGTTCGTCGCCGCCGGCGCGCCGCCCGCGCCGCCGCCGCCCATTGCGCTCAGTTTGCTCAGCCTTTATTCATTTCCATCCAACCAAAGTCCGCAAGGTGGACTCGTTATCGGCGGGAACGGAAATTTTTATGTCACCGCGTCAGGCGCCACGACGAATAGCCGCGGCGTTACAAACGGCCTCGGCAATCCGAACAGCTACGGCGCTGTGTTTGAAGTGACGCCGCAGGGCGCGCTGACTAATTCAATCTCCTTTCAATTGACCAATGGCGCCGCGCCCTTCGCGCCCTTGACGCAGGGCGGCGATGGCTATCTCTATGGCACGACTTCTGGCGGCGGATTTGCCAATAACGGCACGATTTTCAAGGTTTCGCCCGCGTTAAATTCCATCGTCACCCTGGTTCGCTTTAACAACACCAATGGCTCCCAACCTTATGCGCCGCTGCTGGCTGCGAATAATGGGCTTTTTTACGGGACAACTTTCAGCGGCGGAACGAATGGTTTTGGAACCGTCTTTGAAATGAACTCCCTCGGCGCCCTGAGGACTCTCAATTCGTTCGACTGGACCAACGGCGCCAATCCTTACTCCGGCTTGATCCAAGCCAAAAACGGCAATCTCTACGGCACCACGCGCTACGGCGGGACCAACGGCCAGGGAACAATCTTCGTAATCTCGCCCAACGGCGCCACCTTTGCCACTCTGGTCTCCTTCGACGGCGCCAACGGCTCTGATCCGCGCGGCTTGGCGCAAGGCAGCGACACCAATTTTTATGGAGTCACGTTCAGCGGTGGAACCAACGATCTGGGAACGCTATTCCGCATGACGCCTTCAGGTTTTTTGACCACGCTCGCCTCTTTCAACATCCCCAATGCCGCCAATCCAGACGGCCCTTTAATCCAGGCGTCCGACGGCGCATTTTATGGGACGACGCTCCAGGGCGGACTCCATGGCCTGGGAACGGTGTTCCAGTTTTTTCCCAATTCACGCCCGTCAAATCCCGGCGGCGCCTCCTTTTCCCTCGGGTCGGTTTCGTTCACCAGGCCGGATGGCGCGCATCCGTCCGGCGGTTTGATTCAGGACACCAACGGCAATTTGTTCGGGACGGCCTTCTACGGCGGAGCCAGCGGTTCTGGGACGATTTTTGAATTGACAGGTTTTGCCCCCGCGGCGGCCACCCAGCCGGTCAGCCAGTCTTTTGTTCCCGGCGGGACGACAACTTTCTTCGTGCCGACGACAGGCTCCGCCCCGCTGAGTTATCAGTGGATATTCAACGGCGTGCCGTTGATAAATGGAGCGAATATCTCCGGGGCGGACACGCCCACCCTCGTGATCAGTTCGGAAGCCGTGCCGGACGTTGGAACCTATTCCGTCATCATATCAAATCCATACGGAGCCATCACCAACACAACCGAGTTGAGTGTTCCCGGCCCGATCGTCACTGTAAAACCGCCGCCGCCCTCGAGCACGACCTCCGCAATTCTTGCGATTTCCGGGACCACCTCGGACAGGCTCGGAGTCAGCACCGTCGATTATCAATTGGGAACCAACGTTGCCGTTGCAAACACCACGGATCATTGGACCAATTGGTCCGCCTCGCTGACTCTCCAGCCCGGATCGAATGTCTTGCAAGTCTGGACTGTGGACCAGGCGGGAAATTCCTCTCGAACCAACACCTACAATATCTTGTATTACGTAACGGATGCGCTCACTCTCGGCGTCATCGGCTCCGGCAAAATCGTGACGCCCCCCGGTTTTAATCCCGCCCGCCTCCTGATTGGAAACACCTATGCGGTCACCGCTGTGCCCGCGGCGGGAAATTTGTTCTCCAACTGGACGGGATCCCTTGCCAGCCCGGCTCGAAGGCTCACTTTTGTGATGGCGTCCAACATGACGTTGACAGCGAATTTTGTCACCAATGTTTTCAAGCCGGCGGCGGGAGTATATAGCGGCCTGTTTTATGAACAAACCAACGCCATCACGCGCGGCGCCGCCGGACTCCTTAACGCGCTGACCATCAGTTCCCGCGGGGCTTACAGCGGCAGGCTTCTCCTGGGCGGTGCGAGTTATATTGTCAGCGGCGCTTTCAACCTGGCCGGAGCGGCGACAAGCACGATTACCCGCAACGCCAATCTCGGCGGACCCGTCACGCTGGCGATGAGCCTGGATTGGACCACCACTCCGCCAACGCTTGACGGCGTCGTCTCCGCGCTGGCGACGAACACCCCGCAATGGACGGCGGAATTGACGACCGCGCCAAAAGCCGCCAGCCGGGCTTCGGCTGACTACACGATATTATTGGAGCCGGCCCGCGACGCCTCCGCAGGCCCGCCCGGCGTTGGTTACGCGCTTGTGGCAAACCATCAAGGCGCCGCAAGCATCGTTGGCGCCTTGCCCGACGGAACTGCTTTCGCCCAGACGGTTTCCGTTTCCGACGCGGGCAGCCTGCCTCTCTATGCCAGCCTGTACGGTGGCGCGGGGTTGCTGGTGGGATGGATCACCAATTTGAACGACGGCGCGCCGACGGGAGATTTGGTTTGGATTGCTCCGCCTAATGCCTCCCGTTTATATCCCGGCGGTTTTACAAATATGCTCGCGGCCCAGGGTTCCCTGTGGACAAATCCGCCGCCTCGCACCGCCGCAATTTCATTGGACGCCGGCCAACTGGCCATTTCAGGCGGATTTTTGGCCGCGCCGCTGGTTTACACCGTCTCTGTCAATACTTCCGACGCGCTTGCCGTTCTGTCCCCGTCCGCGACTAATTCCTTGAGAGGTTCCATCAACGCCAAAACGGGCCTCCTGACGCTCACTTTTGGCAATGGCAATGGCAATGGCAAAGCCGTCACGGCGGCCCGCGGCGCAATCCTCCAAAACCAATCCACGGGCGCCGGATTTTTCACCACCAAAACCAACGCCGGCTCGATCAGCTTGCAACCATGACAAATTAATCTCCCGCGGGAGGGCGGGCATCCAAGTTTGAAGTTTGGAGTTTTAAGTTCGAGGTTTTCCTCAAACGCAGCACGGCGCCAAAATCGCGGTGCTCATGCCGTGGATGATCTTTTTGTCGGCGGGACAAATTGTGGCCAATACTCCGGCCAGATTGGCGCGGGCGGCATCGCCGTCCCCGCTTACAAAGTAATACGGGCAAAGGCGCGCGCGTCCCGGCATCGCGTTAAGGCGGCCCTCGACGAAATCAAACCAGGTCGATTCGACCAGCCGGGGCTTGTGAAAACGCTGGAGGACGAAGGGCGATTGCGCGAAGGAATCAATCGCCAAATCCACGGCGGCGCTCCAATCGGCGGTGGACAAATCGCTGCCCAAATAAACTCCGCGCGCGCCCCATGCCCGTTCGGAGAAGCCCGATATTTTCAAAATCAGCGCGCGTTCGCGCTGCGAAAGGGCCTTGAGCTGGCCCCAGTCAGTCAAGTTCAATTCTGGAATGGCGCCCTGGGGCGGGAGCGGGGCGCTATCCAGTGTCCAGGTGTAAGGAACCAGCTTTTGCAGCCGTTCCAGGAAGTTTTCCCCCAATTCCCGCCGCCAGAAGGCGCGCAAATTGCGGTTCCACAACAGCGCCAAGATCAGCTTCTCCTCGAAAATCGGCTTCGGCGGCGGCGTCATCCGGATTTGTTTGGCGAGCGCCATGTCAATTATTTTTCCAGAGCAGGGCACGTTGGGCAAATCGAACAGCTCAAAAAAACGGTACACCGCGTCGCCCGCGTTAATTTGCCCGCACGCGCCGTCGCGCGCCTGGAACCTGCCGCCAAGCTGGCCGGCCAGCCACTGCATCTCCGGGCGATAAGTCCGCGCTTCCTCCGAAATGACAATATGCACCGATTTTGCGCCGCCAAAAATGTCGGCAAAGCCGCGGCGCATCGCGTCGGCGCCGCCGATCACGGGCGGGCCGCCTTCGGGGAGGGCCGAGTAAGTTTGGTTGAGCCAGGCGGTCAGCCCGATGCCTCCGGGAACACTGTCCAATTCCGTGATGCAGGCGCCGGTTTCCGTCAGAATGATGTCGGGCCGGATGACGCGGGGCACTTCATTTTTGAATGCGGCGGAACGTTGCGCCTCCAGAAGCGCCGCCGGCTTTCCCTGGTCCAGCCAGCCGGCAACCCATCGCGGCTGTTCGCCCGCCAGGCTTTGGCGGTAGAGCAAATTGAGCGCGCGATTGAATTGCAACAATACCCGTCCCAGCCCTTCCAATTCCTCCGCCAAATCCTTGCCCAACGGAAAGGGCGCGGGGGAAATCCGCCATTCATAACCGCCAAAAAGCCCCCGCTCGGGAATTTGGCCGCGAATCCAGCGCGCGCGGTTTTCCGGCCCCCGCAAATCCTCTGCGGTGCTCATGGCGAATGGCGGCATCCCATACGGCCGGCGCTCAAACTTTTGATTGGCATATTGTGATTCTTGAACACCAAAGACAGGCGCGAAAGCGCGCGGGCTTTCGCATCGAGTCACGTCCGCACTTGGCCGTTGCCGATGCCGACCCATTTGTAAGTCGTCAACTCCTCCAATCCCATCGGACCGCGCGCGCCGATTTTATCGGTGCTGATTCCGATCTCGGCCCCCATGCCAAATTCGCCGCCGTCGGTAAACCGCGTCGAAGCGTTCCAGTAAACCGTCGCCGAATCGACCCCGTCCAAAAACTCCTTCGCGCGCGCCTCATTTGCGGTGACGATGCTGTCGGAATGGGCCGAGCCGTAATGGTTAATATGTTTGACAGCCTGGTCAAGGCCATCGACGACGCGAATGTTGAGAATGTAATCGTTATATTCCGTGTAATAGTCCTGGTTGGTCGCCGCCTTGATTTTGCCCGCATACGCGGAATTGGCGCCGAGGATTTCCCGCGCGGCCTGGTCCGCGCGCAGCTCCACATTTTTCTCCCCCAAACGCCTGGCGATGAGCGGCAGAAACTTTGGGGCGGCCGCTTTGTCAATCAAAAGAGTTTCCATCGCATTGCAGACGCCGGGGCGCTGGCATTTGGCGTTAAAGGCGATCTCTTCGGCCATTTTCAACTCCGCCTGGCCGTCCACATATACATGGCAAACCCCCTTGTAATGCTTGATCACCGGCACTTTCGAGCACTCGGCGACGGCGCGGATGAGGCTTTCGCCGCCCCGCGGCATGCAAAGGTCAACGTACTGTGTCAGGCTGAGCAATTCGCGGATCGCCTCGCGCTCGGTGGTTTGGACCACCTGGATGGCGTGCTCCGGAAAACTGGGCAACGCCTTGGCGGCCGCGTGCAGCATCACCTGCGCAATGCGCTGATTGGATTCCATCGCCTCTTTGCCGCCGCGCAAAATGGCGGCGTTGCCGGATTTGAAACAGAGGCTGGCCGCGTCGGCCGTCACATTGGGGCGCGACTCATAAATAATCACCACCACGCCGATGGGCGTGGAAATTTTGCGCAACCGCAGGCCATTGGGGCGTGTGCGATCATCCAGCACCCTGCCGACCGGGTCGGGCAGCTTCGCCACGTCGCGCAAGCCCGCGGCCATGCCATTGATTCGCCGCTCGTCGAGCTTCAGGCGATCGAGCATCGCGCTGGAAAGGCCGGCGCCGGCCCCGGCTTCCATGTCGCGTCGGTTGGCCTCTTGAATGGCGGCGCGGTTTTCCTCCATGGCGCCTGCCATCGCCGTGAGGCAGGCATTTTTTTCGGCGCCGCTCAACCGGGCCAACTCGCGCGATGCCGCCTTGGCCTGGCGCCCCAGCGCTTTCATCTGCTCCGTCAACGTCATTTCAGGAACATTAAACCAAATCTGTGGAGTGCAAAGCGCCAATTTTTTGGACAGTGAACTCCCGGGGCCAATGTGCGGACATTTCGACCGGGACGCTTGCCACGCCTCTCCGCCGACGTTGCCCGCGCCCCCCGTGGCCGTTCACAGGTTGGCAGGTGCTATTAAAGGCTTTTCCACCAGTTCGACCTGCTGGATAATTCTCTGCCGGCCGGCCACCGGCGCCAATGGATGGGAAGCATCCACCGGACAGCGCGCCAACTCATGCCGGCGGTGGCGATCGATTTGCGCCGGCCTAAAAGCCGCGGGGTCATGTTTGGGCTGACCCGGTTGACCTCCGATTTTGCGGCGTTGGCCCCCGAGGCACCTTCTGAGGCGGGGGGTTGACCATGTCACTGGAGGGCGGTTTGGAAGAATTGCCGGAGTTCCTGGCCGCCGCCGCCAAGGCCTCAACCA
>VFSW01014908.1_pt1 | contig 10715 bp, 6 predicted proteins | sample 5358111 | NCBI WGS metagenome assembly VFSW01 (sample SAMN11554181, study PRJNA540505) | mine drainage metagenome | isolation source: sediment from site ElyBrook_90M | place: USA: Ely Copper Mine, Vershire, VT | collected 2017
AAGGCGGCGCGCTCCCCCACGCCGCCCAAACCCCCCCCCCCGCCCCCGCACGCCTAACGGGCAGCTGCCACCTGCGGCCGGCGGAAGATCGAGTGTCCGCATCAGCGCGACGGCTGCGCGAGTTTCCTGTCGCGCCTGTTCGGCCCAGGCAGGCCTGTCCACGCGCGTGCTCAGATGTTCCGCGAGCGCCATCGCCAGATCGAAGTCGGTGCTGATGTGGCGGCAGAACGACTTCCGATAGCTCAATGCATCGGAGAACAACCGCACCACGTCTTCGGCAGGCCGCTCGCCGAACGCATACTGCATGCCGGCCGGCGTCCGCCACAGATACCACGCGCGCAGGTCCTCGAGCTCGGCGCGGGGGTGCTGGGTCGTGCGTTCCTCCGGATAGTTGTTGAACACGCCCAGCATGCGCGGAACGTGCACCGAGCGGATGTGCGGCAGCACCCGGTTCTTGAATTCGGTGTCGCCGGCGGCGCGGAAGCTTTCATCGTACCAGCCGAAGCGTTCATGGATGGAACGGCGATAGAGTCCGCCCACCCATGAAAGATAGCAGGTATCCAGATAGGTCAGGTCCTGCCGGTAGCCGCTGCGGTCATAGGGCATCACGTCCGCATCGAACACGCCGTCGCGGTCCACGCTTGTGACCAGACTGTCGGCCATTGCCCAATCCACCGACCGGTCGTTATCCAGCGCATCGGCGAGTTGGCGCAGCCCGTCCGGATGGACGCCCTCGTCCGCCCCAAGAAACGACAGATAGGGCGCCCTGGCCAGCCTGATGCCGCGGTTCCATGCGGCCTGGATGGTCTCGCGCCTGGCCGACCGCGCATAGGCGATGGGTAGATCGCGGGCCGCGGCGAACCGCGAAAAGGCGCCGTACTCGTCGGTGGGCGAGTTGCTGTCGACCAGCACCACTTCCAGCTCGCCGCGATGCGCCAGGGTCTGCTGGCCCAGCATCGCAAGCAGTGTCGGCAGTTTGTCCGCAGCACCGTACAGCGACACGATCACAGAGACGCGCGGCGTCGCATTCCCGCGCCTGTCGTCCAGCGTGGCGAGCGGCCGGTCTGTCGCTGTCCGGTTCCGCTCATAGGCCTCCCGCATCAGCGCCAGGCAGCGCTCGAACCGCTCCTGTTCCGGTCCGAACATGGCCACGGCCGCGGCCGCTTCGCGGCCAAACCCCGCTTCTTCCAGCGTCGCAACGACGAAAGGCAGGTCGCCATACGCATCGCGGTCGAGCCAGCGCATCACGCGTAATGCATAGGTCGCCGCGATCACCTCGCGACCGGCATGCCGCTCCAGCCGCGCGAGTTCCCGAAACAGCCGCACGCGATCGGGAAGGTGGTTCGGGATTTGCTCTGCCAGGCGTCGGATCTTCCTGGCGACGTCGTTTGGCCGCCGCTCCTTGGCACGCAACATGTGTTGGCGCAGCCGCGTGATGCCGCGTATGCCGTTCAACTGAATCAACGATCTCGCCGAGAAGCCCGATCGGGCGCGGATCGAGGTCGCCAGCTGTTGGCGGGCCTGCCAATGCCAACTTCGCCGGCTTCGCAGACGCCACAATGCCTTCGCCGCCTCGAAGGCGGATCGCGCGCGCTGGCGCATCCGTTCGGGAAGCCGGGCCTCGATCGTGCGGGCCGCAACCAGCGCCTTGTCTATGCCTGCATGGGCCAACACGCGCAGGTGAGAACGCTCGGTCACCCCGACAAGCAGGCCGAATTCCGCGGCGAGGTCCGCCACGTCGCAGCGGGCCTGGGGGTCGGTCCGCACACCGGGCGTGTAGATTTCCCCCAGGCTCTGTTCGTCCGCCTCCAAGGCGCGGCGTTCGATCGCCTCGACCAGCCGCGCGCGCCGGTTGTCGTAGTCGCCCAGGATGGCGGAAGCCCGCGCGGCAGCGGTGCGGCCACATCGGACATCGATAATGAGCCAGTCGAGCTCGGGCAGCCGCTCGCGCAGCCAACGGGCCACCCCGGCCTGATCGGAAACAAACACCGGACAGCCCTGGCACAGCGCCTCCAGTGCGGTGAGGTTGAACGTGTCGTGGCGCGAAGGCAGCAGCAAAAGCGTGCGGCTACGGAACAGAAGCTGCAACTCCGAGCGCGGCCAGGACCCGGGAATCTCCGGGCTGATCCCCCGGAGTCGGGACATGCCGGCAAGTATCTTGGCTGATGCCTGGCCTAGCCGGTTTGGTCCCTCCGGGCCGATCACCAGCAGGCGCCGATAACGCGAGCGGTCGATCCACCAGGCAAGATCCAGGAATATGTCGGGGCCTTTCCACTTCTCGCGGCGCCCGACAAACGCCAGGTCGGGCGGTTCGTTCGATGCAAGAGGCAAATGCGGATGGATGTTCTGCACGATCGACAGCGGGTCGAGAAGGTTGACCTCCAGCGGGGCAAACTGCTGCCATTCCAGGGCATAAGCCTCGCTGATGGCGTACCGGCATTCCGCGGCACGAAATTGCAGCTGCTCTCGTACGCGCAACTCTGCCACCGCTGCACCATCGTCCTCCCCGGTCGGCCAGCCCGCGGCGAACGCAGAGGACAGGGTGCCATGCAAGGCAAGCGCGACGGTACCGACGCGCAGGCCCTCGGTTTCCATTGCCTGGCGGATGAAGAGGCCGACCTGGTTGTAGTCTGGCGTGTCCACCACATCGAAACAGGCTGCGGGTGAGTGCCGCGCCACCGATACCGCCATGTTCCGGCAATCGACATAGTTCCAGAAGAAATGCTCGAGCCGCCCAGGAAGAGAGCATTCGGCAGCGCGATAGACGATCATGTAGGGGATTGCCACGGCATTGACCGGACGTGCCGCATTTGCCGGCTCGAGGCGACGGAAATAGAAGAACCTGTCCTGCGGGTGGAGCGCGATCAGTCGCCGGTAGACCGACTGGCCGCCGCCGACATTGCTGTACAGGTCGTAATCCAGGATGAGGATACGCCGCGATGGCCTCGGCAAGTTGCGAAGGTGATCATGCAGCTCGAACTGGGTGAATTCGTCCATGCACTCACCCCGTCAGGATCGTGGAACCGATGGTATCCAGGCCGGTCGGTATGCAAATGGATCCTTGCATCCGCTCGAGAAAGCGTTCCTGCCGCTCCGGCGGCACAAGCACCAGCAGGAACCCGCCGCTTCCGGCACCGCAGAGCTTTCCGCCCAGCGCCCCCGCTTCTCGCGTCGCATCGTACAGCCGGTCGATCTCCGGGTTGGTGACCCTGGATGACAGTTTCTTCTTTGTCTGCCATCCCTCGTGCAGCATGGCGCCGAAATCCAGCAGCATCCGCTCGGGCGCGCCGCATTCCAGCACGTCCACCGCCTGGTCGGTCAGCGCCAGCAGGTGCGACAGCTCCGCCTCCACCTTGCCCTCGCGCGTGCGTGCCATCTGCTCGTCCAGCGTCGCCGAGGCGAACCGTGTCATTCCGGTGTAGATCAGGAACAGCGAGGAGGTAAGTGCCGAAAGGCACGGCGCGGTCATCTGCACAGGGGAAATCCGCGTGCGATCGCCGTCGAAATCGAAGCGATTCAGTCCGCCGAAGGCAGCATGATACTGGTCTTGCACGCCCACATTCTCACGCAGCAGTTCGCGCTCCACGAATACCGCGGTGCGGGCAAGATCGAGCTTCGTCATTTTCCGTCGTTGCAGCGCGCAGACCAGGTTCAGGAAGCCGACAGTGAACGACGAAGACGAACCGAGCCCGCTGCGCGCCGGCAGGTCCGCCATGATCGAAAGGTCGAGCGCTTCCTCCACGGCGAAGTGCTGGATCACGTTGCGCACCACCGGATGCTGGATCGCGGCGGCATCCGATACCGTCTCGATCCGCGAGTAGCTGATGCGGTAGCGATAATCGAGAACGGACGCAAGGCGAAGCGCCGAGATATACACATACTTGTCGATCGCCATGCCCACAACCGCGCCGCGGGCGCGTCGGAAATACTCGGGATAGTCCGTGCCGCCGCCGAAGAAGCTGATGCGGAGCGGCGTGCGAGAGACGATCATCATGGCTGATTCGTCCTCGTGCCCGCAGCCGCCAGCGTAAGCCGCACGCCTTGTTCCAGGCCGATCTTCGGCCGCCAGCCCGTGGTGTTTAGGAACCGCGTCGAGTCCAGTGTCTTGTAGCCGGCCCCCTGGAAGCTGCCGGACGGTTGCACGATGCGTCCAGCCCAATCGAGCGCGGCCAGGATCGCTCGTGCGCATTCGCCAATCGTCACGGGCATGTTGGCGGTGGTGTTGACGATGCGGCTGTCGAATGCCGCATCGGCGGCAATCACCGCCTCGATCTGGTCCGTCACGAACAGCAGGTCGCGTACCGTGTCGAGGCTGCCCCATACCTCGAAATCGGACTCGCCCGCCCGTTTCGCCGCCGCGGCACGGGCGATCAGTGCAGCCATGAAGTGGCTCCGCTCCGGCTCGGTGTGTGCGTGCGGTCCATAGACGGTCGCGAGGATGCAATGCAACCATTTCAATCCGTACTGTCTGCCGTAGCAGTCGCAGCCGGTGATCAGCATTTTCTTCGCCTGCGCATAGCCGCGCACCGAAGGGTGCGGCGCGCCGCTGCCGAGGGCGCTCTCCGGTATCGGGCGATCGGTTTCGGGATAGACGCAGGAACTGCCCAGGCTCACCAGCTTCGCCTGCGGCTGAAAGCGCCGCCAGGCTTCCAGGACGTTCAGGTGGATGCGCGCATTGTCGCGCAGCAGCTCGGCCTGCATCGCGTACTGTATCGCGCCGGTGCGTTGGCGGGTGATGGCATGCACGATGCGTCCGGCCGTCGGCGCGTCGCGCAATGCCGCATCGGCCACTTCAGGATCGGTGAAGTCGCCCGCCGCGCGTCCGACCGGGTGCACCGGCCAGCGGTGTTCGCGCCAGTATGCGACAAAATGTCGGCCCAGAAAGCCGTCGGCCCCCAGGACAATCGTCGGCTGATCAGCGTAAGGCATGGCGATACCACGCGATTGTCTTTTGCATGCCTGTATCTACGTCGCAAAACGGCGGCAGTTTTGGCAGCAGGCTGCGCAGGCGCTCGGCGGTGGCGCGCCGGACCTTGACGCCGGGATTGGCTCCGGCCGGTGGCGGCGCCACCCGCACGGGCCGCTCACGCCCCGCCGCGCGCATCGCCGCGAGCGCCAGATCGCCTATCCTCGTCGTGGCGCCCAGCGCACAGTTCACCACATCGTGTACGTCGTGCAGCGCCAGCGACGCCACGAAGGCGGCAGCCACGTCGCCGGCAAAGACAAAATCCCGTTCCGCCTCCGGGTCGCCGCGGATCGCGAATTCCGGCGTCTCGTCGATCGCACGGATGGCGAAGGCGGTGGCCACGTGCGCCGCGGTTTCGTCCAGGGTATCGAACGGCCCGTATGGATTGGTCAGGCGGAACGTGATCGTGTTCAGGCCGGCACGCCGATGCCAGAGATCGGCCTCGATTTCCCCCCAGCGCTTGGACCAGGCGTAGGCGGATTCTCCGTCATGCGGCCAACTGTTCAGATCGAAGGGCCGTGCGTCATCCAGCACGGGCCAGGCAGCAGGATAGACCGCGGCGCTGCCGGCCGCACGGATTTCGCCGATGCCGCGCGAAAGTGCGAACCGGTACACCAGATCGGTAAGCGCGAGATTGGCTGACAGCATGTCCGCCTGCTGCTCGGCGAAGTGCGAGGCGGCATAGCGGAATGCCGCCACATGAACAATTGCCGTGCGTGACGGCAATCGCGGGACGTTGTTCAGTGCGGCGGAGGCAACCGTAGCCGTGCAGCCGGTGACCGGCCGGCCGGTGCTGCTCACTCCTACCAGCATTGCAACCTTGCCGCGCAGCGCATCGACGATGTTCCGCCCGATGAACCCGCTGGCGCCAAACACGACAACGGCTTCGGGGAGGCTCATGCGGAATTGCCTATGCCGATCACCTTCACCGCGGGAACCGGCACGATGAACGCTCCGCCGCCGGCGAGCCAGTCATGTTCCTTGGCGACGAATTCGTCGATGAAGTTCCAGGCCAGCACCAGATAGGCATCCGGCCGCTGACCGGCTTCATCCTCGATCGGGATGCGCACGCCGGGGATCGCCAGGCCTATCTTGAGTTTGTTTTGCTCCACCGCCTTGTGCACGAGCGCCGGGCCGATACCGAAGCTGTTCAGCAGCGTCGCGCCCTTGGCCGGCGCGCCATACGCCCAGACGGTTTTTCCGGCTGCACCATACGCGCTCAGCAGGGCAAGAAGCCGATCCCGCAGCTCCAGCACCCGGCGGGCAAACGCCCGGTAGGTCTCGATTTCCCCAAAGCGCTTCGCTGCCTCGGTCGCCTGCAGCCGGCGCACCGATTCACCCACCGGGCGGCGGCCTTTGTGCGCGACGTGCGCCTCGATGGACCCGCCATGGATCGGCAACATCGTCGCCTCGACCACCTCCAGCCCGTGACGCTCCAGCAGCGTGGCAAGCGACCGCAGCGTGTAATAGCAAAGATGTTCGTGGTAGATCTGGTCGAAGGCGGTGTTCTCCACCATCCCGCCCAGGTAGATCGCCTGCACAACGAAGACGCCGTCCGGGTCGAGCAGGGCTGCGATCCCGCGCACCACGCTGTGCAGTTCCTCCAAATGGAAGAAAACGCCGGCGGCGGTGATCACCTTCGCCGGCCCCATCTTCTGTCGGATCTCGTTTGCGCACGCCTCGTTGAAGAAGCGATTCCAGGTCGGCACGCCCGCATCCTGCGCGATCCTTGCGACGTTTTCCGCCGCCTCGATGCCCAGCACGCGGCACCTGACCGGCGCCCATTGCCTCAGCCACGTGCCGTCGTTGCTGCCGATATCCACCACGAGGTCCCCGGGCCCCACCCGGTAGGCCGCGGCGATGCGTTCCGAGGTGCGGCGGAAATGTTCAGGCAGTGTCTTGGTAGTTCCCGACACATACGGATAGTCGGAGAACATCGACTCCTTCGGGATGGTGTGGTCGATCTGCACCATCGTGCAGTCGCGGCAGAACCCCAGGCGCAACGGGTAGGACGGCTCGGTGTCCGGCGGCAGGTCGGGGCGTACAAGCCGGTTGCAGTGCGGCTGATCGCCGAGATCGATCACCAGCTCCACGCGCTGCCCGCCGCAGCAGCGGCACGTCATATCCAGCATGCGGCCCGGCGGCGGCACCACCAGGCGTGAGCGCGGTTCAGACATTCGCGAACCGGCCGTTGCGCAGCATGCGAAAGCCTTTCACCAGCTCCAGGATGCCGGCGTCGATCCCCCAATCGGGTCGCCAGCCGGTGCGCTCCAGCTTCTCGTTGGACACGATATAATCCCGCTTGTCCGGATCCTCGCCGATCGGCGCCTCGAGATAGACGAAACCGGGTACGTGGCGTGCGATCCGCTCGCACAGCTCGCTCTTTGTCAGGTTGGCCTCCGACAGCCCGACATTGAACGGCCCGCCTTTCATGCTCTCGTAGTTGTCCAGCGCGTGGATGAACGCCTTTGCGACATCCCGGACATGAATATAGTTGCGGCGGAAATGCGCTTCGAACAGCACCACGGCACGATCGGTCATGGCGCGCCAGGTAAAGTCGTTCACCAGCAGATCGAGCCGCATCCGTGGCGACATGCCGAACACCGTGGCCAGCCGCAGGCTGACGCCGGTGCGCTCCAGCACCGCGGCTTCCGCCTCCACCTTGGTGCGGCCATACAGCGACACCGGCTTCAGCGGCGATTCCTCGGTGCAATAGGCGTTCGAATCGCCGACGCCGTAGCCGCTGTTCGACGTCGGGTACACCACTTGCTGGCTGGGAGAGACGAGCGCCAGCAGGTTTATCACCGCGTCGCGGTTCAGCGATGTGGCGCCGATCTCGTCGCGCGCACACAGCGGTGCGCCGACCAGCGCGGCCAGCGGCATCACCACGTCCGCCTGCGCGACAAGCTCCTTCATCAGCCGCATATCGCGCGCATCGCCGCGCACCGGCTCGAAGTTCGCATCGGCGCAGCAGGGGGCGAGGTAGGCGTTGCCGTCGGCGAACGTATCCACCACCGTCACGTTCCAGCCACGCCGCAGTAACGCCGGCGTGAGCACCGAGCCGATATAGCCGGCCCCGCCGGTGATCAGAATTCGCATCAGCCTCGCATCCATTTGCGCCGCCGGCCTGTCCGTGGCGGCTGGCTTCATACCGTCCGGTCCTCGCGCCGCCAAGGTGCGCGCTTCGACGTTATTCCGCCAGCAGCGCGTCCAGCAACGCCTCCGGGCAATGCGTCCGGCGCCAGGATGCGGCATCGGCGCGCCAGGCGACGGTCAGTTCCGGTAACGCTGCCAGCGTCCGTTCCACCGTTGCCAGCAACGCGGCCGGGTCCGCAAAGACGACATCGCGCGACGGTCCGGCCGCGTCCGCCATCCAGGTTCCCGCCGGCACGATCGCCGGGATGCCCATCGCGCGCGCCGCCGCCAATATGCCGGAGCTGCGTGGGCCATAGGCACGGGCATCATACGGCAGCAGCAGCAGATCGGCGCCGGCGAGCAACGCCAGATAATCCGGGGGCGCAAGTTCTTTGGTCAGCAGAACAACGTCTTCACCGGCCATGGCCAGAAGCTCGCGATGCGCCTGTTGCACCACCGGGTCGGCGCCCCGGTCCAGCGGGCCGCTGTGGATGGTGAAGCGTGCACGCCTCCGCAAGGCGGCGATCAGCGGCGGAAGCAGATCATAGCCCTTCTCGATCCGCGCGCCGCCGGCAAACACCAGGTGCGGGGGGCCCGGTGCGGGTGCCGCCGGCGGTATCCTGGGTATGACCACGGGGATCGGCACGGTGCGCACCGGATGGCGTAGCAAACCGCGGTAAGCGGCGGAAAGCGGCTCGGTGTCGGCGTAGAGGCGCAGGCGCTCCCCGAAATGTGATGCCAAGGCGTCCAGCACCTGCGCAACCGGCACCGGCGCTCCGTCGGCGATCTCCATCTCGTCCGGCGTCCGTCGCAACACCACGGCCAGGGTGCCGACGGCTTCGCGCGGCAGTCCCGCAAGCAGGCTGCAGAGGTTGGCAACCGAGACGGTGTGCAGCAGCACCAAGTCGCGTGCGCCCCCGCCGGCGGCATGCAGCGCCGCGGCCAGTTCGCTTCCCAGCGTGTCGCCGACCGGCAATTCCCGGCGGGCGGCGCGTCGTCCGGCGCGCAGGGTTCGCGCCACCCATCGTGCCGCCATCGGCGGTAGCAGTGATGCCCCGCCGTAGGCGATGCGCCGCAGCGGGTTGCCTGTCCCTCCGGCCCGATAGCGTGTGCGGAACGTCGGCACGCACGGCACCCCATCGTCCGTTGCCGGAACGGTACAAATGCGGTTCGCCAGGATCAGCGCCGGCAGGCCGCGCTCGGCCGCCGCCCGCGCCACGGCCTGCGAGTAGCCAAGATGGTGGCCGGCAACCCCCATCAGGCCGGGATCGGCCACCACGAGCCGGGCCGGATCGCCCAGAAATTCGTCCACGTACGTCCTTGCAATGCCCAATCGTCGGCGGCGCGCCGCTGCGGAATTCCTCACCAAAAAAGCTTCAAACCCCGTTGGTCCGGGCAGATCAGGGAATCACGAACCATCACCAGCGGCGGGTGGGATGCTGCCACAAGGATTTCCGGGCTTCCAGTATGCGGCCGAGCGTGCAATCCCGCGCCGGCAGATAAGGATCCGCTGCGGGTGGCGCGCAGTCCGGACCCACCTCGTCATGCCGGCGCACGCATGGACCATCCGGTCCAGGGCCGGAAGCGTTTGATCCGACCGGTCAGCGTCCGGTATATGCATGCGCGGGAGGTCAACGCCGATGAAGCGGCGGGTTGCGAGACACGGGAGCGAACGCGCGGCGGATGCTTTTCTCGAACAGGACCTGTCAGATCCGGACTTCACGCGGTTCCGCCGTGCATTTCGAGTTCCAAGAGAAGCGATCAGCCGGGGAACCGCTCGGCGATCAGGGGGAGTACAATGGAAATTCAGGCACTTGGTTATCTCGGGATCGGCACTGCCAGGCTGGATGACTGGTCGGACTTCGCGACCGGCTGGCTGGGCATGCAGGCGGTGGACCGCGGCGCGGGCGTGCGGGCATTCCGCATGGACGACAGGAAGCAGCGCCTGGTGGTGGACGGGTCGCTGGCGGACGGCGAGCGCTATTTCGGCTGGGAAGTGGCGGACGCGGCGGCGCTGGATGGGCTGGCGGCGCGGCTGGAGAAGGCGGGCGTCGCGGTGCGGCGGGAGCCGGCCTCGCTTGCCGAGCAGCGTTTCGTGCGCGGGCTGATCTCGTTCGCCGATCCGGTGGGCACCCGGGTGGAGGCGTTTCACGGCGCGCAGATCGCCGACCAACCGTTCCGGCCGGGGCGGTCGATTTCCGGCTTCCGCACCGGGCCGCTGGGGATGGGGCACGCGGTGCTGATGGTGCCGCGCATCGACGAGGCGCTGGCCTTCTATCGCGACCTGCTGGGGTTCCGCGTCAGCGACTATATCCGCGCGCCGATCACCGCGTATTTCCTGCATGTGAATCCGCGGCATCACAGCCTGGCGCTGTTCGAGGCGCCGCACAGCGGGCTGCATCATCTGATGGTGGAATTGTTCTCGTTCGATGATGTCGGCCAGGGCTACGACATCGCGCTGGGCGAGAAGCAGCGGATCGTGGCGACGCTGGGGCGGCATCCGAACGACCTGGTCACGTCGTTCTATGTGCGCTCGCCGTCGGAGATGCTGGTAGAATATGGCTGGGGCGGGCGCGAGGTGGACGATGCGACGTGGCGGCCGCAGGAAATGACC
>VFSW01014909.1_pt1 | contig 10714 bp, 8 predicted proteins | sample 5358111 | NCBI WGS metagenome assembly VFSW01 (sample SAMN11554181, study PRJNA540505) | mine drainage metagenome | isolation source: sediment from site ElyBrook_90M | place: USA: Ely Copper Mine, Vershire, VT | collected 2017
CCTCCTGGCCCCCCCCCCCCCCCCCCGGGGGGTTTTCGGCGGGCCCGCCCCCCCCGGCCCCCCCCGGGGGGCCGCGGGCCCCCCCCCTGGGGCCCACGGCGTCTGTGAACCTGGCCTTGTCGACCATGCATGATGTTTTGTTGTTTGCGGTGCTCGGTGTGATCGCGGCCGCCCTGCTCTGGCTGGGCTGGCGCCAAGGGCGCGGCGTCGGTGCGCAGGAGCTCGAGCGCCTGGAGCGTTCACTGCGTGGTGCCATCGACGATGCAGCGCGCGGCTTGCGCACCGAGCAGACCGGACAACTGGCGCAGTTCCAGCAGATTCTGTTGAACCAGCAGGCGCGTACCCTGCAAGCCTTGCAGGCCCAGTTGGCCGAGCGTGTCGATGCCCTGCAAGCGAGTATCGATCGGCGATTGCGCGAACTGCAGGCTGGCAACGAGAGCAAGCTTGAGCAGATGCGCCTGACGGTCGACGAGAAACTACATGCCACCCTGGAGCGGCGCCTCGGCGAAAGCTTCAGGCAAGTGGCTGAACGGCTCGAGCAGGTGCATGCTGGCCTGGGAGAGATGAAAACGTTGGCGCAAGGCGTCGGCGACCTGCAACGGGTGTTCTCCAATGTGAAGTCGCGCGGTGTGTTTGGTGAAATCCAGCTGGCGGGGTTGATCGAGCAAGTGTTCACGTCGGAGCAGTATGGCGTGAATGTCGAAACGGTGCCCGGCACCGGTGCGCGTGTCGAGTACGCCATTCGCCTGCCCGGCACCGGGACCGGGCCGCTGTGGCTACCGGTCGATGCCAAGTTCCCGCGCGAGGACTACGAGCGTCTCCTGGATGCGCAGGATCGTGTTGATCGGCCGGCCGCAGAGGCGGCGGCAAAGGCCCTCGAGCAGCGCTTTCGCGACGAGGCCCGCACGATCCAGGCGAAGTACATTGCCGCCCCGCATACCGCCGACTTCGGTATTTTGTTCGTACCCACGGAGGGGTTGTACGCCGAGGCGCTGCGCCGGCCCGGGCTGGTCGAGGGTTTGCAGCGTGACCATCGCGTCATGCTGGCCGGTCCCACCACGCTGCTGGCGTTGCTCAGCAGCCTGCAAATGGGCTTCCGCACCCTGGCGCTGCAGCAGCGTTCGACCGAAGTCTGGAATGTGCTCGGTGCCGTGAAAACCGAGTTCTGGAAATTCGGCGAACAGCTTGCAAAAGTCAAAAAGAAGATTCAAGAAGCGGGAAATTCCATCAACGAAGCGGAAATTCGTACACGTGCGATGTCCCGCCAACTGCGTGCCGTCGAGGCCTTGCCTGAGAGCGGTACGCAATCCATGCAGGGTTTGACCGAGATCGAAACAGACCTCGTCGAGCCTGGCGTATAAACCTTGTCTGGCCGCCATTCGGCGCGGCTTTGGAGACCGAAACCATGCAACCCCAGGAGATCAGCCTCGACGTGTTGGCTGAGAAATATGCCAAGAACGGTGAGACCGGCATGCCGGCTATCGCGGCTCGCGTCGCGCGGGCCTTGGCCAGCGTGGAGCAAGACCCTGCGCGCTGGGAGGCTGTGTTCGCAGAAGCGCTGGCGGCGGGGTTCGTCCCGGCGGGCCGCATCATGTCGGCCGCCGGCACCGGCATTCAGGCGACGCTGATCAACTGTTTCGTGCAGCCGGTTGGCGATTCTGTTTCGAATGACGTCGACGGCAAGCCGGCCATTTACAAGGCGCTGGCGCAGGCGGCAGAAACCATGCGTCGTGGCGGGGGCGTGGGCTATGACTTCAGTCGCATCCGGCCGGCCGGAGCGCACGTTGGTGCGACACACAGCCGTGCCAGTGGTCCGTTGTCCTTCATGCGGGTCTTTGACGCCTCGTGTGAAACCGTGGAATCCGCGGGGGCACGCCGCGGGGCGCAGATGGGGGTGCTGCGCATCGACCATCCGGACATCGAGGCATTCATTCATGCCAAAGATGGAGGGGCCTTTCGGAATTTCAACTTGTCGGTTGGCGTCAGCGACTCCTTCATGGAGGCGGTGCGCGACGATGGCGACATTGAACTGGTGCACGCCGCGCGTCCGGGTGCCGATCAGATTGACGCCGGGGCTCGGCAGCGCCAGGACGGGCAGTGGGTTTACCGCACGGTCCGCGCGCGAACCCTCTGGGAGCAGATCATGCACTGCACCTACGACCATGCCGAGCCGGGAATTTTGTTCCTTGATACAGCAAACCGCGAGAACAACCTGTATTACTGCGAAACGTTCGAGGCCACGAATCCCTGCGCAGAGGAGTTTCTCCCGGACTACGGCTGTTGCTGCCTGGGATCGGTGAATCTGACGCACTTCGTGCGCAATCCATTCGATACGCATGCAGCGTTCGATTTCGACCGATTCCGTGACGTGGCCCGCGTCGCGGTTCGCATGCTCGACAACGTCCTCGACCTCACCTACTGGCCGTTGCCCGAGCAGCACGCGGAGGCGATGGCCAAGCGGCGGATCGGATTGGGCTTTCTGGGCCTTGGCGACGCATGTGTCATGCTGGGCCTGCGCTATGACGGGGAGTCGGCACGCGCCTTCGCCGCCGCGGTGGCGCGTGCGCTACGCGACGCCGCGTACGAGGCTTCGGTAGACTTGGCGCGGGAAAAAGGCACGTTCCCGATGTTCGACGCGGAGCAGTACCTTGCGAGTGGCTTCGCATCACGCCTTCCTGCCGACCTGCGCGAATCGATCGCCCGCCATGGTCTGCGAAATTCCCACCTTCTTGCGGTGGCTCCCACCGGCACGATCAGCCTGGCGTTCGCTGACAACGCAAGCAATGGTATTGAACCGGCGTTTTCCTGGGTCTACAGTCGGCGCAAGCGCATGGCCGACGGCACGACCCGTGAATACGAGGTCGCGGATCACGCCTGGCGCAGCTATCGCGCGCTCGGCGGCGATGTCGAGCACTTGCCGCCGGCCTTCGTCACCGCGCTTGAGATGCGCGCCCGTGACCACATGCTCATGTTGTCGGCAGTCCAGCCCTTCATTGACACCAGCATCAGCAAGACGGTCAACGTTCCGGCCGACTATCCCTTCGAGGATTTCAAGCATCTCTACCTCGAAGCCTGGCAAAGCGGACTGAAGGGTTTGGCCACCTACCGCCCGAACGCCGTGCTGGGAGCCGTGTTGCAGGCAAGTCCAGCGCCAACGCCAGCGCCCGTGGTGGTTGCCTCGCAGCAGCCCGATGTCGATCCCGTGACGCGGCGTATCGACGGTCGCCCGGCTGGCGATCTGCAGGCGGTGACGAGCAAGGTCAGCTACATGACCGCCGAAGGTGGAAAGACGGTGTATCTGTCGATTTCCTTCGCCGAGGTCGAGGGGCGGGTGGACGGACAAGAGGTTCGCATCGAACGTCCGATCGAGTTTTTCATGCCAGCGGGCCAGCGCGATGAAGGACAGCAGTGGATCGCTTCGAATATGCGGCTGTTGTCGCTGGTGGCGCGCTCGGGGGGGTCGATCGCCAAGTCTCTCCTCAATATGCGCGAGGTCGTGTGGGACAAGGGTGCTGTGCGCTGCGGTGAAGTGGTCAAGGCAGACGGATCGCGCGCACCCCGTTTTCACCAGTCCGAAGTGGCGGCCATCGCGTTCGCGCTGCAGGAAATGCTGCGTCGCCGCGGCTTTTTACGCGAAGACGGCCGCGAACAGCCGGTGGAAGTTCTGGTCCAGCGTCCGCTGGCGCCCGATGCACTGCGCATCGACCTTGAGGTGATCAGCCCGGCCCCTGACCTTCTGGCCAGCGGCCGCATATGCCCAGAATGCGGTGGCCCGTTCCTGCGTCGCGTTGACGGCTGCGACCGTTGCGACAACTGTGGTTACATCGGGAGTTGCGGTTGAGGTGATCCAGGCGGCGGGGCTTTGTGGGGCGAGGTGGACACAAGGCCACCGTCGATCGAACTGAAGCCAGCTACGCTCGAAGCCTGGCTGGCACGAGGACGTCCCAAGCCTGCGGCCGGGGACGATCCCGACCCGTCGCGGATCAGACGCGGCCCTTGTATTCGCCGGTGCGGGTGTCGATTTCAATCTTGTCGCCGATGGCGACGAAAATCGGCACCGGGATTTCGGCGCCGGTGGAGATCTTCGCCGGCTTCAGCACTTTGCCTGAAGTGTCGCCCTTGACGGCCGGCTCGGTGTAGATGACCTCACGCACGACCGTGGTGGGCATTTCGACTGAAATGGCCTTGCCGTCATAGAACACCACTTCGACCGGCATCCCATCCTCAAGGTACAGCAGCGCGTCACCGAGATTATCTTTTTCGACTTCGTACTGGTTGTATTCGCCGTCCATGAATACGTACATGGGATCCGCGAAATACGAGTAGGTGCAGTCCCTGCGGTCAAGCATGATGGGATCGATCTTGTCGTCAGCCTTGTAGACGACTTCGGTGCCGCCGCTGGTGAGGAGGTTCTTGAGCTTCATCTTCACCGTTGCAGCGTTGCGGCCGCCGCGGCTGTATTCGGTTTTCTGAACGACCATCGGCTCCTTGCCGACCAAAATGACATTGCCGGCGCGGATTTCTTGAGCAAGTTTCATAAATCTGGATGAACCTGGAAATTGGATTTGTTGGGAAGTCAATCCAGCATTTTACTCTTCCGTGTCACGGGCGGCGCGCCGGAGCTGGGTGGCCAGGTCGGTCCGCAGCGCCAGGCTGCGACACCAGCGCTCGGCGTGGCGCCTTGCCGCCGTCACATGTGGAAGGAACGCATCCCAGGCATTGTCGAGCGCCAGCTCTTGGTTCCAGGCCATCCAGAGGTTGCGCGTGGCCTCGCGCAGCGGGGCTTCGGCGCCTTCCAGGTAGCGCGCCAGGAAGGCATCGAGCTTCACCGTGTGCGCGTCATCGTGCTGCGGATAGATGTGCCAGAGCAGCGGCCGCGCAGCCCATTGCGCGCGAACGAACGAGTCCTCGCCACGCACGATGCACAGATCCGCGGCCCAGAGAATTTCGTCGAAGCGCTCCTGGGCAATGTAGGGGAGGGCGGCCACCGTGAGACTGCCACGCACCGTGGTTTGGCCGGCTGCAAGCTGCATGGTCAACCAGTTGTTCATGGTTTCCATGATCGGGCCGGGGCAAACCCAGAGCATCGTGGGTCGAGCGGACGCCGCGAGCAGGTCGAGCCAGGATCCCAGCCGGCTTCGCCCATAGCTGAACAAGAGCACGGTGGTCGCATGTTCAGGCGGCGGCGGCAGGCCTAGCGCGCGCAGGGCAATGCGCCGCGCGCTGGGCAGCGACTGCCAGGCGTCGCGGCGCGTCAGCAGGTCCGCCTCGCGTAGCAGCCCTCCCGTTGCGTCGGTGAAACCGGGAAAAAAGAACAGCTTGTTGATGCCACCCGGCTGCGGTGATGGTCGCAGGTGCGCGTCCTCCACCCAGGACTCGGCGCTGAGGTGTTCCAGATTCAACCAGCGCACGCGCCCCGGCCCCACTTGCTGGATACGATCCACGAACGAGGGCAGGAGGTGGCAGCCGAACATCTCCACCACCACGTCGCCCGGTTCTGCTTGTTGTTGACGCCCCCACGACAACACCTCCACTCCGCACACCGTCTGTTGCGCCAGGCGTGGATTGAGTTCGGGGCAGATGGCGTGAAAGCTGTTCAAATCGTCAACGTAAAGACGGACAACCCGGCCGTGTTCGTGGACCAACTGGCGCGCCAGACGCCAAGTGACCCCGATATCGCCAAGGTTGTCGACAACGTGACAGAACAGATCCCAGGTTTTCCGATGATTCATGCGCAGGTGGGCAGACAGGCCCTGGAGTCGAAGGTGTCGATTGATGACCCGCATTGTCGCCGCTGCACGCGGTTGGCCGAATTTCGCGATCAGGTACGGGTGCAATATCCCGGCTATGCCTGCTTGCCGGTGCCGTCGTTCGGTCCCATCGATGCGCCCCTGCTGATCGTCGGGCTGGCACCGGGATTGCACGGAGCCAATGCGAGCAACCGACCCTTTACTGGCGATGGCGCGGGGCCAATGCTGTATGGCACCCTGACCGAACTCGGATTGGCGAGACGCGCGCCGCCCGTGGCGGTGGGGGACCCGCCGGGAAGCATCCGGGCCGATGATGGCTTGATCCTCAATGGCTGCCGGATCTGCAATAGCGTGAAATGCGTGCCCCCGCAGAACAAGCCGCTGCCGGTCGAGGTGCGGACGTGCAACGCCTATGTGGTCGCGGAACTCGACGCCATGCCCGCGCTCACTGTGATCGTCGCGCTCGGTACGGTCGCGCACGGCGCGGTGTTGCGTGCGCTTGGCCACAAGCCCGGTGTGGCGCGGTTCGTCCATGGCGCGCGCCATGATCTGGGCACCCATATGCTTTATGACAGTTATCACTGCAGTCGCTACAACCAGAACACCGGCCGCCTCACGCACGCCATGTTCAGTGCCGTGTTGGCGCGTGCGGCTGCCGAGGCGGGCGTCGGCTCGGGCGCGGAGCGGCCATGAACGGAAACAATGAAACGGGGACGCCTGGCGATGTCGGAGCGCCCGCAACGCCGGACGACGCGGCGGCCAGCGCCTGCGCACGCACTGCGGAGGCGCTGGCGCGCGAGGTTGCGGCATTGCCGCACCTGCCGGGCGTCTACCGATATTTCGCCGCGGACGGCACCCTGCTGTATGTCGGCAAGGCCCGCGATCTGCGCCGGCGTGTCTCGAGCTATTTTCAGAAGGATCACGGCGGCACGCGCATCGGGCACATGATCGGGCGCATCGTCCGGCTTGAAACCACGGTGACCGCGTCCGAAGCCGAGGCGCTGCTGCTGGAAAACAATCTCATCAAGGTCCAGCACCCGCGCTACAACATCCTTTTCCGTGACGACAAGTCCTACCCGTATCTCAAACTGACCAGCGGGCACCCCTTTCCGGGACTGGCCTATTACCGCGGTGCGACCGATCGTCGGCACAGCTACTTCGGGCCTTACCCCAATGGGTGGGCGGTGAAAGAGAGCATTGGCGTGCTGCAAAAAGTGTTCCGCCTGCGAACTTGCGAAGACACGGTGTTCGCCAACCGCAGCCGTCCCTGCCTGCTTCACCAGATCCAGCGCTGCTCCGGGCCGTGCGTCGGGCTGGTGTCGGCGCAGGACTATGCGGCCGACGTGGCGTCCGCTGCCCGTTTCCTGCGCGGCGAGCACGCTGGATTGCTGCATGAACTGCAACAGCGCATGGAGACGCTTGCTGCCGACTTGCGGTTCGAGCAAGCCGCGCAGGTGCGCGACCGCATCGCCGCCTTGCAGCGGGTATTGCAGCAGCAAAGCATGGAAGTGGCGTCCGACCAGGATGCCGACGTCCTCGCGGTGGCGGTGCAGGGCGCGCGTGCCTGCGTCAATCTGGCCATGGTGCGCGGTGGCCGGCACCTGGGCGATCGCGCCTACTTTCCCAGCCAGTTGCAGGACGCCGACCTCGGTCAGGACGTCACGGCCGCAGCGCGGGCGGTGCTGGAGGCGTTCGTTGCCCAGCACTATCTCGACCTTGCCATGCCACCGGTGCTCGTCAGCGCCGAGCCATTGGATCCTGAACTGATGGCGGCGCTGGAACAGCACGCAGGCCGGCGTGTGTTGCTCGTGACGGCGCCACGCGGCGATCGCCGCCGCTGGCTCGACATGGCGCTGCAGGGCGCACGCCTGGCACTCGCGCGGGTGTTGGCCGAGGAAGGCGCACAGCATCACCGCACCGCGGCATTGATCGATGCGCTGGGACTGGACGTGCGCGAACCGAACGCTTTGCTCGTCGAGTGTTTCGACGTCAGCCATACCGCAGGCGAGGCGACCCAGGCATCCTGTGTGGTGTTTGAACACAATGCGATGCAGTCGTCGCGGTACCGTCGCTACGGCATCGACGGCATCACGCCCGGCGATGACTATGCGGCGATGCGCCAGGTGCTGAGCCGACGCTACGCGCGCCTGGCTGAGCTGGGTGACGCGCGTCTTCCCGATGTCGTGCTCATCGACGGCGGTCGCGGCCAGATCACGGTCGCGCGCGAGGTATTCGAGGAGCTGGGTCTGGATATCACACGTCTTGTCGGCGTCGAAAAAGGCGAGGCACGCAAGGTCGGACGCGAGGAACTGGTGTTCGCCGACGGCCGCGCAAAGATTTCGCTGCCCCCCGACAGTCCGGCGCTGCTGCTGGTGGCGCAGATACGCGACGAGGCCCACCGCTTTGCCATTACCGGCATGCGCGCGCGCCGCGCCAAGACACGTACCGGCGGATCGCGGCTTGAGGACATTCCAGGCGTCGGCCCCAAGCGCCGCGCGCGGTTGCTGGCACGCTTTGGCGGTGTGCGCGGCGTGGCCGCCGCAAGCGAAGAGGAACTCGCCACAGTGGACGGCATCTCCCGTGAACTGGCGCAGGCCATTCATGCGGCGTTGCGTTGATCAGACGTTTGGCACGGCGGTTCAGCTCAGCCGAATCCCAGCGATGAAATAATGTGCCGATCATGACCGTACCCACTTTCCTCACCTGGCTGCGGGTGGCGGCCATCCCGCTCATTCTCGGGATCTACGCACTTCCCGACGTCTGGATGTCGCCTTCCGAGCGAAACCTCGCTGCTGCGTTGCTGTTCATCCTCAGCGCATTGACCGACTGGTTTGATGGGTTCCTCGCCAGGCGCTGGAACCAGACCTCGGCGTTTGGCGCCTTTCTCGACCCTGTTGCCGACAAGCTGATGGTGTCAGCCGCGCTGCTGGTATTGCTCGAGCTTTCGCGGATCGGCGCTTTGGTCGCCCTGATCATCATCGGCCGCGAAATCGCGATCTCCGCCCTGCGCGAATGGATGGCCCGCATCGGTCGCTCGCGTGCAGTTGCCGTCAACTGGCTGGGCAAGGTCAAGACTGCCACGCAGATGCTCGCCATTCCATTTCTGCTCTACGACGGGCATCTTTTCGGGGTCGTGCCCACCGCGCTCTGGGGGCGCTGGCTGCTCGATATCGCGGCGGCGCTGACCCTGTGGTCGATGCTGTACTACTTCAAACTCGCCCTGGCGGGTATCAAGCTTACGGATTGAATCCATGAACAACGCAGACAAGGCGGACAGCGCCGGCAAGATGGGCCCGCGCGCGCACCGCATCGCGGTGATCGGGGGCGACGGCATCGGCCCTGAGGTCATGGTCGAGGGCCTGCGGGTGCTGGAAGCTGCGGCACACCGCTTCGGCATCGCCCTCGACATCGAGACTTTCGACTTTGCCAATTGCGATTACTACCTCGCGCACGGCGCCATGCTCCCTGCTGACTGGAAGCAGCGATTACTGCCGTTCGACGCGATCTATTTCGGCGCCGTCGGCTGGCCGGATAAAGTGCCCGATCACATCTCGCTTTGGGGTTCGCTGCTGCAGTTCCGCCGCGAGTTCGATCAATATGTGAACCTCCGTCCGGCGCGTCTGATGCCGGGACTGCGGTCGCCGCTCGCCGGGGTGAAGCCAGGCGACATCGACCTCCTCATCGTGCGAGAAAACACCGAGGGCGAATACTCGAACGCTGGCGGGCGCATGTTCGCCGGCAGCGAACGCGAGATGGCGTTGCAGGAAACCGTGATGACCCGCATCGGCGTCGATCGGGTGCTGCACCACGCTTTCGCCCAGGCCGATCGGCGCCCGCGCCGGCTGCTGACGTCGGCGACGAAGTCGAACGGCATTTCCATCACCATGCCGTTCTGGGACGAACGCGTGCACGCCGTTGCCGCGACCTACCCCGAAGTACGCTGGAACCAGTTTCACATTGACGCCCTTTGCGCGCGTCTGGTGCAGCGGCCTGGAGATTTTGACGTCATTGTCGGCAGCAACCTGTTTGGCGACATCATCAGCGATCTCGCTCCCGCGCTGTGCGGCACGTTGGGCATCGCGCCGTCGGCCAATCTGAATCCTTCGCGCACCTGTCCGTCGCTGTTCGAGCCCGTCCACGGATCCGCCCCGGATATCGCCGGGCGTGGCATCGCGAACCCCATCGGACAGATCTGGAGCGGAGCGCTGATGCTCGACTTTCTCGGGCATCGCGACGTCCATGACGTCATCGTGAAGGCAATCGAAGCCGTGCTCGGCGCACCTGATGCCCCCAAGACGCCCGACCTCGGCGGGTGCGCGTCGACCAGTGACGTCGGACTCGCCATCGCCGCGGAAGTTTCCCGGGTGGAGGGTCATCTCGATTGACAGGGCGGGGTGCCATCGCTCTAATGACTGCTGCCCTTAGAATTGCTCCACCTGCGCGTTGCTTGGCGTGCCGCGCCGGGCCACCGATGAAGGCGTTTGCATTGGGCTATGCCCGTTTCGGGCACTTGAGAACATTGCCGTTTCGCTTGGCGTCAACCCGTCTAAAACCATCCTCCCCAGGGGGCAAGAGTGAATAAAACAGAACTGATCGAACACATCGCCAAGAAGTCTGATATCTCGAAAGCCGCCGCTGCCCGCGCGCTGGAGTCAATGATCGAAGGCGTCAAAGTCACCCTGAAGAAGGGTGGCAGCGTGACCCTGGTCGGCTTTGGCACCTTCGCCGTCACCAAGCGCCCCGCGCGCGCCGGTCGCAATCCCCGCACCGGAGCGGCGATCAAGATCAAGGCCGCCAAAGTGCCCAAGTTCCGTCCCGGCAAGGGTTTGAAGGACGCGCTGAACTGATTCGTCGGGATCAGGTCCAGCACCGTTTCATGAGCCGCAAGGTTCGGGGTGCTTAGCTCAGCTGGTAGAGCGGCGCCCTTACAAGGCGTAGGTCGGGGGTTCGAACCCCTCAGCACC
>VFSW01014910.1_pt1 | contig 10714 bp, 12 predicted proteins | sample 5358111 | NCBI WGS metagenome assembly VFSW01 (sample SAMN11554181, study PRJNA540505) | mine drainage metagenome | isolation source: sediment from site ElyBrook_90M | place: USA: Ely Copper Mine, Vershire, VT | collected 2017
CAGGTGGGGCCAGATCAGACCATCAAAAGGGGCCAACTCAGAGTAGCGAAATCAAGAATCCCCTTGATTACCCCTGCTCAAGCCGCGGTCGCAATGGCTCGATTGGAGCACCTCCACTCCATGATCACCCTGGATGAGGCGGTTGAGATACTGACCGGAAAGAAGCGGCAGGTTTTCGGGCACATTGCAAGACATGACTGGGTCCGTGATCCCTCAAAGCACAGTCGCAGCCACGAGTCTGTGGGTGTGAACCGATTTTCGCTTTCTTAGCGAGAACCACGTCGATTGCGCAACACGTGAATGAATGCTGGCTGGAAGAATTAGAACGTGCTGGAGAACGGACCTGATGGGGATTGAACCGATGAGCTATTCCATGCCATGGAACAGCTCAAACCGCAAATTATAGACGGCACAGTACTTAGAGCATTTTAGCAATTACCGTAGACCGGTGATGCAGTGATTGAACCATGCCTTTGCGTTGTCTGGAGTGATGAGCCGGATGGCTTCGGCGATTGCTTGTTCCAGAGTTTCTTTGGTTCTTGCCTTGGCCGAGCGAAGGATTTGTTTGAGTTTGGACCATGCTTTCTCAATTGGGTTCAGGTCTGGCGAGTAGGGCGGTAGGTACTCATCTACTACGTGCTGGCGTGGACATCAATACTATTCGTGCATGGCTCGGTCATGTCTCCATCGACACCACCAACATCCATGTCGAGGTCGATCTCGAACGCGAGGCTCAGATGCTGGAAAAGACCAACGCTCTCCATTCCAACCCAGTATCTAAACGGCCCTGGAAAGATAATCCATCTCTGATGGCTTTCCTCCGTTCTCTCTGATTACTTATGTTGCGTCAGCAGTGCTTCATGACCGCATGAGTACTGCGCATTGACGCTGCTACGCAGCATAACTTTCAACACCACATAACTCCCGGTATTCCACCCCGAAGCGAACGAATTCCGGAGTGTGTGTTATGGCGCGATCCCGCGCCGCCGCGTCGCGCATCGCCATCACACGCATCTCGGCGGGCATCCGGTCGAGATACTTGAGGCCGCGCGCGATGGAGCTATCGCTCATCACCCGGCCCAGCGCCGTCGAGATGGCGATCTGTGCGGACGGCTCTGTCGGCAACGGCGCCGACTCGGGATTGAGCAGGATCTCGTCGATCGACGGCAACTTGCGGAAGAGGCGCAGAAAAGCCAGCAGTTCCGCAGATGCGGCCTGCCCCACGGTCCCGTCAAGCAATTGCGCCTCGAACTCTCCAGCGCCGGTTAGAAAAGCTGTGTTCTGCCTGCGCGCCACGCCGCAAAGAACATGTGAAGCCATCTCCCAGGAACGCGGAGTGGGCCACCGATGTCGATGGTGCCGAGGATCGAGCCATCCTTGCCATCGAGAACGGCAATGTTCGGCTCCGAGTGGCTGAGGATGTAGAAGTGGTGATTGAATGTGTCGTTGAGGTAGCCGTCCGGATGGCCCTGCACATCGACCTTCTTCAGAACGGCAAATGTCTTCGCATCGAACATGGTCATGGGATTGGAGGTTGCGAAGCCGTATCCGGTCGCAGTGTCGACCGCGGCGCCGTGCACGCTGACGCCGGGCATATCTCCCACCTGGGCGAGCGCGTCGAGGTTAAAGACACCGATGTGACTGGCGGGGCCAGAGCGCGCGACAAAGAGGTTGCGCCCGTCCGGGTCCGCTGTCACATCGTCGAACCCGCCGTCTCCTCCGACCAGTTGGATCTTGAGCTCTTTGTACGGGCCGCTGTCCTGTGCGTGGGCGGGGCCCGCAAACGACAGTATGACGGGGAGTGCTCCGAGGACGAGCAATTTGCTGATCATGGAGGTATCTCCTGTGAGGAACATTGTTTGTCACCCCGTGGACGGACTCTCAGAGTGACGGATTGATTTTCCATTCTTCTCCAGATCGAGCATACATCCAGTAATCTCAAGCTGGATTGCGGAGCAGACTCCATCGTCTCAGAGTATTGAGATGTAGGTCCTATGAGTATCAATCCGTTCCTAAACTCTTCTCCGATTCGAAGCACGGGTCCACAGACTTGCCGGGCGCACAGGTCCGAAAATGCCCCAAATGGGTCAGTTCAGGACGACGGCCCCAGTTTATGTGTTTTCAGGGGATAGTCAGAAACATCTCATTCCCTCTCAGTAGTTTCCCGCGCTTCCGGGTGGAACATGGGTAGACGATAGGAAGGCTCAAAAGGCCGAGAGGAAGGGCTCGGGCATGGATTCTAGCATATCGACTCTTGCACGGATTTTGCCCCACAGGAATGAGCGCGTGAAGTGCACAAACTCCCACTCGCCAAAGTCCGAAAGCTGCTGGCAAATGCGCCAGTGAGGATTCGGGAAAGTGACAATCCAACGGTGACAGGGAGGTATTCATTTCTCTGATCTGCGCTTTTGAGTGGCGGGAAGCAAGCGCAAGAGGGCAGGAAGACTTGCTCTGCCCGACCCTAGTGTACTCGTCCGGTAGAGCCGCGCAGTAAGCGGATTCAGGCAAAACACATGCGATGGAGCCAACACGATCGGGAACTCCTGACGGTCGAATTCCGCTTTCAGCTGGTAGAGAAGATCCACGGATGAGGTGAGATAGAGAACCATATGCACCTGGCGTTCTCCGGCAATCGCCGCGATAATCTCCTGATAGCGCTCCGATGATTTCGACGATCGCTCGTATTCAATCGCGATGCGGTAGTGCGATCCTTCGAAATCGAGATCGGCAATGGCATCGTAATCCTTGGCCAAGGGAACGGCGATCGATTGGTTGATGGAGCGGATTTCGAGGTCGCCTGTCCATTCTTTCAGCAAGTTGGTCTGGCGAAGCGCCGCCCTAATCTCCGCCAATTCAAGATAATGCTGCATCTGATTCACGTTCGCCAGCGATCTGGAGTCGGAGGTCAGACTAACCAAACCTTCGCCGCACGCTTCGAGACATGCCAGCCCTGTGCGCGTCATAGTGTAAACCGGGCCAGGGTAGGGCAGCAGAGGCGGCAATTTCTGGATCACACCGGCCTGGATAAGTCGCTGGATTCGCCAATTGAATGACCGTCTGAACGTCTCAATCCCGGATGCCAGAAGGTGACTCCACAACTGGCGATGGGAAATAAAAGTGGCATTCCTGACCGCCAGTAACAACGGTAAGTCTCGCTGCGGGTTGTACTGGATGTAGGAGGGCCGTGAAGGCCGGAGAGGATGATCTTCGGCTATTTCTTGGTAATCCCGTTCCATGTGATCTCCCACGTTCCGGCTTCGGTCCGCAATTCTGCACCCGGCATTGCCAGCAGAAGCGTCTCCTGAACACCCCGAAGCGCACTTCCAGCAACGATAATGGCCTTGTCGCAGTGCCAAGACTCTTCGAAATTGACACGGCCGATCGCGGTACTCCGCGTGCATACCAGGAGCCTTTCCGCGGGCATATTCTGCTTCAGTCGCCTTCCCAGAAGCAGCCGGTTCCATTCCCCACGCCGCTCCAAACCCGGACTTGCAAAACACGTTTGTTCGAAATTCTCCGCATCTAGAACGTGACGGTGTATGCCAAGATTGATTCGCACAACACCTGCAACGTGCCACAGCCGCCGCTCGCGTGATCCTAAAATGAAGCCTGTCGTGTTGAACGCGGCCGCATGAGCCGAAAAGCGCAGGGGATCCAAAGCCTGTTCGCCCGGCCTTAGCCACCAGAGCGATCCGAAACTGACACACCGAATCACCATCGAGATTGCTTCCTCAGTTCGCCAGAGTTGTCTGCTTGCGCAGCCCTTCCAGACTGTCATGCGCGCGTGTAAGCCGGCTCCGCAGGTTTGAGATCTGATTGTCCTTGGCCTGGAGTTGCGCGATCTTCCGCTGCAATGTGGCTTCGTACTCTGCCAGCTGCGACCTCAGAGCTTCGATTTCAGGCTTTTCCCCGTCAAGATTCGCCGCGTCTTCCTCTGGAACCATCGGCGGATTCGACGGGGATAAAAGAGCGGTCTCTCGATCCTCTCTGGCCCGGTTGTAGTCCAAGTCGGACGCGGACGGTGGCGTGGCTGTTTTGGCGATCTGGTCCTTCAGCTGTTGCCTTTCACCGTCCAGCCGGTTGTAGCGGTCGACCAGGGCGTTGTATTTCGCGATCACTTCAAGCGCCTTGGCTCTTGAACCGATGTACGCATTGAAGAGCTGAGTCACCACGTCCACCGAGATCACAAGCCGCCTTTCCCGCTCGTTCAGGAACCAGCCATTCGCCGCGAGAGAGCATCCGAGCCCCAATCCAAGCGCAAGGAGACCCCAGAAATAGACCCGGTCGATGGTGTTCTCGAAGACTTCCTTCCGCCAGCCCGCGACCACTGCGCCGTAATCCTTGTCCCGCGGATTCACTCCGGCCAGGGTGGTTTCGACGATCCCATTTGGCTGCGCGGCGCCGTTCTCGCGCGCCATCGGATCATAGGAACTGCGAGTGGAAGCCGAAGATGTGGCCGCTGCTGGAGTTTGAGGCTGCTGCGCATGCGCGACTCCCAGCGAAGCCAGCAACAGGACAACTGCCGGTCGAAGTTGCTTCATTTTCTCCTCCGCCTCTGCCGTTTATCCTCAAGGTCCGGAACCGGAAAGCTGAGGTTGAGTCCGTGGGACTCCGTCGCCAGGGTGTCGAGTTTCGGGTAGAGGTTCATGGGCACGCGCGGCAGCCACTGACTGGAGGCCCTCTTGATATGCAGGTGTTGATGGATGGTGCCTAGGATGGGGTCGGTCACAAGAATCTCCATCTGGCCGACTGGCATCTTCTTGATGTGCTCGTCCTGGGCGAGAGTGTCCTTAATTTCTGTCTGGCTTCCTTCCGTTCCTTCTTCGAACTCCGGGTTGAAAACGCCCTTCTTTTCGACCCGCATGCTGCGCCGCATCTGGCGCACGCGGGCGCTTGCGTTGAGAAAGTATTTCGCTGTCTCCTCGTCTTTCGTGCGCAGCATAAAGGTGGTATTGGGAGCGCTGGACACATCATTGCGGAATCCGCGGCCGACCTGCAGCAACTGGGGTGCGCTCTGCAGCGCGAACAGAAAGGCAACGTTTGCCCCACGCGCCGTCTGTAAAATATGCGCGAAATTCTCGTACGCAAAGGGAGAGAACTCGTCCATAATGACGCTGACAAAGGGTTGATGCCCGCCTTCCTCAGCGTGCGAGTATCGCCTCCCGATCATCAACTGCAGGTTCTGAAGGAGCATCCGGCCGAGCGCAGTAACGGCCCGCTCATTTACGTTGACGTTCAGGCTCATAAAGAGAATCAGGCCTTTGTCGATGATATCGTCGAGCGAAAGCAGCTCGTCATAGGGACCGGTGATCATGGCCATGTCGTCACCCATGAAGGTCATCATTTCGTTGATCAGGCCCTGAATCTTGGAAACCCTCTCTTTGTCGTCGAACGATTCGAGCAGGTTGCGCACGCTCATGGTGAGCGTCATCTTCTGCTGGCAAGTGATCGAAGCGTCATTGCCCACTCGATCGAGCGCAACCTTCATCTGCTTTTTGAGCAACGCCTGATCGTATGCGCAAACCAGGATATCGTGGAAATTGAATCGTTTGCCCGAGTAGTGGAGGACGCGTGCAATGTTCTCAAGGTAGACGCGCTGATGCCCTTCAAAGAAGTCCTTCTCCATATTGAAGGATTCGAAGACGAAGCCGACGTGCTCTTCCGCATTCCCCTCCGGCGCCCAGAACGGGTTATAGCGGGCCGAGATCTCCGGCCGCATGGGATCGATAATCCGCAGGTCCTGCATCCGTCCCGCGGCTTCGATCGACGGCAACAACTCCGCCAGCAGCTTCTTGTCGCCCTTCCCATCGATGAAGATGATTGGAGCACCGCGGGCAATGTCTTGTTCCGTGACGGTTGCAAGCAGGTTAGTCTTCCCTGCCCCGGTCATGCCGAAAGCGTTCGATTGCATGGTGCGCGTGTTGTCCGACCAGTAGAATGGCTTCCCTAAAATGTCATAGCCGAGCAACACAGAGGACCGATTGCGCGCGACCTTGAGATATTCCTCCTCCTTCTGGCGCGATACATGAGGTATCGGCCGCGGCCAGACAGCTTCCATCTTGGTTGTCTTGGTTGCCACATAACGGAGCACCTCCCAGAGGAATACCGCTGCCAGCATCGGATAGATCGTCATCTCAATGAGTTGGCCGGCACGCACATGGAGCCTGTCAAAGGCAAGAAAATAGAGAAGGCCCAACATGGCGAGGATTAGCACCCAACCCAAAAGGAGTACGTCCTGCGCATCATTCTGGCGGCGATGCCGAGGTTCCTGTCGCATGAGATAGCGCCTGTGCCTCAAACATGAAAACTGAAGAAAGCCATGGCCGCACCGGCAACGGCAAGCAGCACAAGGCCCACAACGAGCAGGGGGTGGACCCTGCGTCTTCCCTCGGCATCGCGTTGCTCGACCGGATTGAGAAACGGCCGGCGCAAGGTCTCGACAAACGCGCCGTCGCCGGACCGCCTGTATGCAAGAAGGAGGCGTGCACGCGCTTCCTGAGTGCTGATGTATTCAAGCTCGGTCATCAAAGTACCGCCGTTGCCTGGATGGTGTGCTTCCCGTCGTTGCCGAAGACAAATTCATACATTTCAGGCTTCTCAATATCGGCTGGCTGCAAGGTCAGAACTCCTTCGGCGGTTGTGCCTGGAGCAAGATCCTTCTCGGAAAGTACCATATCCGTCGCTCGGTATCGATCTTTAACTCCATATGCGCGTGCCGTTTCCGGCATCAGTTGCATCAGACCCGCGGCCCCTTTGTCCGAAAGTGCCAAGGGATTCCAGTCCGACTCCTGTGCAATGATGGCGTGCACCAGCGCACGCGGCACCTGGTAGTGATCTGCATATGCATCCGCATAGTAGACCGTCTCCGGATTAGGCGACTGCGCATTCAAACTAACCGAAAGGCCTACGGCTCCACCGACAGCGACGATTGCGAGGAGTTTCATGCCCTCTCCCTTCCGGCCAGGGTCGCCTGGGCTTCGATCACTGCGCCTTGCGTGATCTCGGCGGCATGTTTCGCTGCGTTGCGAACAATGGATTCAAAGGCTTCTTTCATCCTCAGCCGCTTACGGTCCCCCTCCGTCTTTGCGATCAGCGGCAGCATGATGTCTTTGTGTTCTGGCAACACCTTTTCGATTCCCAGCAGTTCCATGGCCAGCGCTACATCGTTCATTTCCGAGATCGAAGGCGGCTTTTCCAAGGTGTAGGCTCGCAGACTCTTGGCCAATCCAGCGATGAAGCGATGCGTCGCCTCACGCGCATGCGGCGTGCGCTTCGCCACAATGGCTGCTTCGCGCTCCGCAACTGGATGCTCAACCACGAGATAGAAGCTGCGCCTGCGAAGCGGGTCGCCGAGACGGCGCTCCTGGTTCGAAGTGAGGAAAACGTAGGGAATAGACGTCGCCTGCACAGTGCCCATCCTGGGGATCGACAGGGCCCATGCGGAGAGCAGCTCAAGCAGCATCGCCTCAAACGCGTAATCGACCTTGTCAATTTCATCGATGAGCAGCACGCAGGGATTTTCCTGCTCAATTGCTTCGAGCAGCGGACCCGCCATGAAGTACGACCGGTTTGTGATTTCGCGTTTGATCTCGGCCCAGTCCGGCGTCTGGGCTCGCTTGCTCATCAGAAGAACATAGAGTTCCTGCAGGCACTTGTCGTATTGCCCGATCGCCTTTTCCTCATTGATGCCCTGGTAGCACTGCAGGCGCAGCAAGGGGACACGGTACGCGCGGGCAACTGACTGGGCCAGCTCCGTTTTTCCCGCGCCAGCCGGCCCTTCAAGCAGGATCGGACGATGGATCCTTCCGGCGAGAAAGACGGTGGTTGCTGTTTTGACGTCGGTGAAATAGCCGACACGCTCGAGTGTGGCGAGTGTTTCTTCTGGGGATGCAAACATCCGGCCCATCCTCCTGGAGACCTCTCAGGGTGAGGAGAGCGTAGGACGGACCTCGATTTCAGTCAAATAGGGGTCAGACGGGCGGACTTTAGTGCATCGGGCAAACTCGGCGGTCTGGTCCCGGCCAGCCCTTTTCTGTCCACGGGAATAGGAAATCGCCCTTGTGCGTCTCAATGTTCCCGGCGGCCGGTTCCCCAATTACGCTACATCTTTGACCGTCGCGGTGTAGTAAAGCGAGTAGACGTTCACTCCGTTTTGCTGCGACATTTGGCCATTCGTATGCTTGAGAACGACGAGGTCCCGCAAAGGGAGCGCGATGTTGCGCCAAACCGCGACGGCATCTGGCCTGGTTGGTGGAGAGGGCGCTCGCGTGCATGCCGTGAACGGCTAAACGAACTGACCGAATGTCATCAGGGGAAGGATCGAATGAAGAAGCCTCTTCATTGGGGAAGATATCCTTTCTGAGATTTCATTCTTTCGAGCATGGGCTTCATCTGTTCAAATGTGCTGTCGAAGGCGTCCCGCGCTTCTACCAGGCCTCTCTCAGGCCCATAGCGGATGACAAGATGCACGATGAGTGTTCGCGCCAATGCAAGATCGGTCAGCAGCGGAACGTACGGCTCGGGACACGACTTCTCCAGTTCCTGCACAAACGCCAGAATCCGCTCGGTGAACTCATCGCTGCGCGTCCTTCCCAGTTCGGTGATCCAGTCGGATTCCATGTCGAATTCATCAGTCATCGTTCAATCCAAAATTGAGCAAATCTAGGATACAAGGGAAAATGCCTCACACATTTGCTTTTTACCACGATTCTTTCTAGACCGTTCGGCGGATCCACGCTAACGCCAATCTAGTGGAACGCGCTTGCACCAATCGTCGGTATAGAACGCGGAGGTTTTAGCTTCTCTACCCGAAGGACCTCGGCATTGATCGGGAGAATCGACACCACGGCGGAGGATTCTGGAAAAGCTAATTAGATGCAGCAATCCTTCTGTAAATCGCTGTTATGGCGACGTTTAGGCGAACGTGAGAGGGATGACTCAGCGAACCGCACGAACTGCTGCAGGAGCGCTCTCTTGATGAACGGCGTTCGCGACCCTGTAGCCCGCCAAAGCTTCACCGCGGAGACGCGACACGACCGGCGCACTCAGCTCGCCAGTTTTTCCGGATGGTTGGCGCGCGCGAAACGCTCGAGATCTGCGGCTGGAATGAGAACGCGAGTTCCGATCCTTTTAAATCCCAGCGAGCCGTTAGCGATCAAGTAGTCGATCGCGCGGGCGCTGATCGAAAGACGCTCTGCGGCATCAATTCGACTAAACAAGAGTCTTTCTTCAGAACGGAGCTGGCTCCTTTTGGGTCCCTTGGGCTTGAGAACGGATTTGGAATCCATGAATTTCCTCCGCAAGTGTAGTTGGTTTCCTTCTTTGACATGCGCAATCTAGTACAGCTTCTAATTTCGGTCAAATCGCTCGTATTGCTCCTCGAGAAGCAGTGGCGGCGAATGCGGCCGCTCGAGCACACCACCGCCGGCTCAGAGCCCGACCGTTCCTGGCTGGTGAAAACGTAATCGCCCAGCGCGAGCGCCTTTCCGCTGCGACTACACTGATTCTCTCAAGGGCCCGACTCGTTTCGAATCGCGATTTTCGCCGAAGAACTCCACCGCCCTGGGCAAATGAGTTCGAGGGGTACCTCTTGGAACAGAGGAACACAGCCCTCAAGCGACATCGGATCAGCGGAGACACCGCTGATGCCGAGTTTGATAATGTGGCGTCTACCTAGAGCAACGGATTATTCTGGTAACACTGGCTGTCGCACAGGAGATCGGTTCAATGCCTCGCAGACCCAAGCAGGAAAAGCACAAGGGTGTGTTCGAACGGGTGAAAGGTTCAGGCATTTGGTGGATTCGCTACACCAATGAACAGGGCAAGCGTGTCACTTCCAGAATCGGAACTTTCTCGGCGGCAGTCAGGATCTACGACCAGCGCACGACTGAGATTCGCCTCGGCATATTCCATCCCCACTCTCCGCGGCGGGGCACCAAGTTCTCCGAACTGGCGGCCGACGCAATCGAATTCGCTGACAGACATCACCGCGCGTCAAAGGACTTCAAGCAGAGGGTGAACCTGGCTCTTGACGAATTCGGCAACCGGGTCGCCGAATCGATTACGACGCGGGAACTCCAGGACTGGCTGGACGCGATGGCCGAGGAACGGGAGTGGGCAGGGGGAACACAGAACCGTTTCAAGTCTTCCCTGAGCACAGTGTTCCGCGAGGGCATGCGAGCCGGCAAGGTCAGCATGAACCCGGCCCGGCTGATCCGACGCTCAAAGGAATCGCTGGGGCGGGTTCGGTTCCTTTCCTATGAAGAGGAGGCCAAGCTCCGGAATGCCATCTCTGCCATCCTGCCCGGCCGAATCATGGACGAGGGAGAAAGCGCCTTTGCGCAGCTCGATATCGCTCTGCACACCGGCATGCGTAAGTCCGAACAGTTCACGGCCACCTGGGACCAGGTCGATTTGGAGCGGGGGTTCCTTTATCTCTCGATGACCAAAAACGGCACTGACCGCTTCGTCACACTCAACAGTGCCGCCGTAGAGGTGCTCAGACGGCTCAAGGAGCGTCACAAGCAACTCGGGCTGCCCCCGGACTCTACCCTGTTCCATTCGAAGCGTGACGGGCTGATCAAGAACCCCCGCAGGTGGTTTTCGACCGCCCTCGAACAGGCGAAGATCGAGGGGGTTACCTGGCACACCCTCCGGCACACCTTCGCTAGCCGTCTGGTGATGGCTGGGGTAGACTTAAAAACAGTGCAGGAAC
>VFSW01014911.1_pt1 | contig 10714 bp, 15 predicted proteins | sample 5358111 | NCBI WGS metagenome assembly VFSW01 (sample SAMN11554181, study PRJNA540505) | mine drainage metagenome | isolation source: sediment from site ElyBrook_90M | place: USA: Ely Copper Mine, Vershire, VT | collected 2017
CGGAACTGATACGTCAGAACTCAGGACTGGTTACCACAGGTTATTGAGCAAATACACTTTCTCAGCTTTTCTACCTGCCATTTGCTTAGGCGGCTGCTTGTGTCGTCCAACGTGCTTAGAACCTGCTCGAAATCAAGCTTCAAAGCAGCAAAGTTCTTAGAACCTTTGCGTTCGGGTAGTTCCGCATCCGAACTATCCGAATACCGCTTTGTCGTCGGAAAATGCTGATGGGCCTGTGGAGAGTCGAACTCCAGTCTCAAGCGTGTAAGGCTAGCGTCTTGACCGTTGGACGACAGGCCCGTCCAATCTTATCTGTTGCATAGGCTAATATCACTTTTGGCGCTACTTATCGACAAGTGCAGCGTCTTCTATCACATATCTGCCAACGGTTCCTTCCCACTCTTTCCTTGAGCTCTTTATCTCAATCTTCTTCTTGAAGAGCGGCGCGTCGAGCACAAAAGATTCCGCCTCGCCCCCCTCAAATAATAGGTTAACCCTGTATTTCTCGTGCAGCTTTATCAGCATCTTTATCATGTCCTCGTCTATTTTTCTGCCAAGCATGCGGTCATCGAAGCCTTCGGCAGAAACTTGGGTTATTATCACATTGAACCTACCAGATAGTTCCTTCAATTCTTTCTCAGGGTCGATTCCCCAAAGCGGTGAATGGTGTACTATGTTTAGCTTCTGGCATATCGCATCAACCCTATTCTTCTGGTAGGTGCTCGCAACCGCACCAGTAACCACTTCAGTCACCTTGTTTTCCTTCAGCGCAGTCTCAAGGTCGCCTAGCTCTTCTTCTTTCTTTCCTTCAGTGTCAAAGAATATGTGCCTTATGCCCATAGATTCTGCCTGCAAAGCGGTAAACTTTATGTTCGGCTTATGGAACATGTAGCTGAAGTCATTCTCCGAGACTATCGATATGAGAAGGTCAACCGACTTTCCTGCCTCGTGCATCTTGTGGACTGCAAGGGTAGAGTCCTTGCCCCCGCTGTATAATGCTGCAAGCATAATCATCCCAATTCTTTTATTAGAGCCTCGACACGTTTTCTTATTTCATTTCTTTTCTCTATAAAGAAGTCCTTGTCCATTCCAGCCATGTCTTGTATATTCCAATATTCAGTCTTTGGAGAATTTTTAAATAGTTGATGAAGAAATCCACGGACTTTAGACCGTGGTCGAAATCTTATCCTTTCCGATACAAATTTGTGTAATGCGGCCATTGGGCCGCAAACACGTGATACAAATGAATAGTGGAACCTATAGGAATATAAATGAACACGGTGTCGGAGACAACAAACACCATTTGGAATGGTGCCCGAAATACAGGTATGAATGCATGCAGAATCCGTTCATTGCGGCAGAGATGAAACAGATTCTCGAACAGATTGCACTCGAGAAAGGCATCATTGTCCACAAGATTGTTGTGGATTCTGATCATGTCCACATGTTCGTTTCTGTGCCATTGGGCATGTTAGTCTCGACTGCATTGCAATACCTAAAAGGGATTTCTGCATACAGAATCTTCAGACTACACCCGAACTTCCGTCTGAGATATCCAAAAGGACACTTCTGGAGTCCGGGGCACTTTTCAAGAAGTGTGAGTTGCGTTACAGAATCTGCAATCGAACATTATATCGACAATCACAAATATCCTGAAATGCGCTCAGATCCCAAACAGAGACTTTTATTTTCATAAGTCTTTCAAGAAGCCTCGGGCTTCAGCCCGAGGAGTATCACTGTAATCAGGGACAAAACTTTCTATCTCTTGCTTTTGAAGAATCACAATAACTCTATCTGCTTCTTTTATCATTTCCGGAGTTACTTGTTTCCTTCTATGACTTGATAAGTCATAGCCAATTTCCTGCATTACTTCAAGTACTATACTCGGAAGCGGCTTTCCATCTTTACCTTCTCTTGCAACATCCATACCAGCGCTTAGTGCTCTATACTTTTTAGTTAAATTTTCAAGGAAACCCTCTGCAATCTGGCTTCTTCCTGCATTCATCTTACAGATAAACAATACTTTTTTCATTTCTTCACCGTACTAGATGGGCAGACGTCATTCAAAACACACCCCTCACAATATTTCTTCCTTGCTGTGCAGACGTCTCTGCCGAGCGCAATGAAGAGGTGCGTCAGGTTTCTCCAATCATTCTTCGGTACTATCTTCATCATACGCTCTTCTATCTTTACCGCATTGGTTGTGTTGTAAAGGAAGAGCCTGTTCGCAACCGTGATGCAGTGGGTATCTATCGCCATGCCCTCGTTGACGTTGAACGCATTCGATATCACTACATTCGCGGTCTTCCTTCCGACGCCAGGCAGCATTGTAAGCTCCGCTATCGTGCTTGGCACCTTGTCATGGAACTGGCTATGGAGCATCTTTGCAGTTCCAACTACATGCTTGGCCTTGACCCTGTAGAAACCCAGGGTCTTTACGTAGGGGTAAAGCTGTGGCGGCCTCAGCCTTGCCATGCTCTTTGGATTAGGGTACCTCTTGAAGAGTGCAGGAGTAGCCTTGTTGACTTGCGCGTCCGTTGTCTGCGCAGACAGCATCGTTGATACAAGCAGTTCCCAAGGGTTAACATAATCGAGAGAGGTAACCATCTCCTCTCTGTACCTCTTCTTTAACCTGGAAAGTATCACAGGCATCTTGTCTTCTGCGCTTTTCCTTTTCATCTCGAATACCACCTGAAAAATGCATCGAATGCCTTGCCCCTGTGCGATACCTTGTTCTTGTCATCCACGCTGAGCTCTGCAAGGCTCCTTCCAGAATAGCCCGCCGGAGAGAATATGGGATCAAATCCGAAACCACCGCTCCCCTTCTCAGCCTTTAGTATACTACCGTTCATCCTGCCTACAAAGCACTTAAATGTTCTGCCGTCAAAGAAGCTTAGCGCGCAAGCAGAATACGCGGACCTATCCTTTTTCCCTTCCATGAGCTTCAGTATTCCACTGTTGCCTATCGTGTACTGGGTGTGCGCCGTATATACGCCCGGAAATCCGCCCAGTGCCCTTACGAACATTCCGGTGTCATCAACGAGAAGCGGCTTCCTGAGCTTCTCGTAGGCAGTCTTAGCCGCGAAGCCGGATACCTCCTCCAAAGACTCGGACTGTATCTCAAACTTCTCAATAAACTTCGCTGACACGAGCTCTACTTCGTACTTGCGCGCTATCCTGTTCGCTTCGGCAAGCTTACCCCTGTTGTGCGTCAAAAGAGTTAGTACCCCCATTTACTCGGTAGTATTTGCAGGATAAAGATATTTATACAGAAAAGCCTACAACTGAATTATGAGGGTGATATCGGACCTGCATATCCACTCCAGGTTCGCCATGGCATGCAGCGGGAGCATAACGCTTCAAGGCCTGGAGGAGACCGCCGTAATGAAGGGCATAAACCTTGTAGGGACTGGAGACTTCACCCATCCGGAGTGGCTAAAGGAAATAAAAGGCACACTGGAGGATGTAGAGGATACCGGTACTTTCAGGATCAAAGGCTCCAAATCTGATGTAAGGTTCCTGCTTAGTTCAGAGGTATGCACAATCTTCCAGGATAAAAAGAACCTCACAAAGAAGGTGCACCACCTCATACTAATGCCGAACCTGGAATCTGTTGAGGTACTCAACGACATCCTGTCCAAATATGGAAGCCTGCCCTCTGACGGAAGGCCGGCACTCTCAATGAGGGCATCGGAACTTGTGGAGGCCGTAATGGGCGTTGACCGCAATGCATTCGTATTCCCCGCGCACGCTTGGACCCCCTACTTCGGGGTGTTCGGCGCAATCTCTGGCTTCGATTCCATGAAAGAGGCGTACGAAGACCAGGAGAAGCACATACACGCGTTGGAGACGGGGCTCAGCTCAGACCCGGCAATGAACTGGAGGATATCAGCGCTTGACAAATATGCGCTCATAGGAGCCAGCGACATGCACTCCCTACCCAAGATGGGGCGGAAGATGAGCATATTTGAGATCGACAAAATATCCTACAACGATGTCATCAACGCGATAAAGGGGAACAAGCCGCCAAAATTCTCCAGCACCGTGGATTTCTTCCCGGAAGAAGGCAAGTATCATTTTGACGGGCACAGAAAGTGCGGCGTTTCGATCGACCCCGAAAAGCAAAAGTCGATAACAAGGTGCCCTGTCTGCGGCGGCAAGCTTGTAATCGGGGTGCTTCATAGGATAAACTCGCTGGCCGATAGGGATTCCGGGTATATCCCGAAAGACAGGCCGCCCTTCATAAAAGTTGTGCCCCTCCGCGAGATAATTGCTTATGTCTTCAGGAAGGGAGCTATCTCGCTGGCTGTAGATAACATATACACGAGCATGATCGCGCGGCTCGGCACCGAGTACAACATACTCATCAATGCGGACACGAAGAAGATATCCGAAGGGTTCGGAGAGGAAATGGGCACCGCAATATCAAACATGCGGAAGGGCGATATAACCATAGAGCCGGGATACTCCGGAGTCTTCGGCAAGGTAGACCTCCTGAATAGGGATAAGGGCAAGAGCCTTACGGGCTGGAAGCAGAAGACGCTTTAGCCCAGCCCTGGCAGGCGCGTAATAAGCCTCTTCATTAGGATTACCGGATTAATTATTATCTTCCTAAAGGTATGCCTCGCGTTCCTCATCTGTCTGTTCTTGAATGTCGCAAGCGCGAATCCACCCAATATATTGTTGTAGTGCTTCAACGCCACAAGGGTTACGAACAGCACCCCTATTATAATCATCTCGACCATTATCAGGTCGCCAGCTATGCTGAGCATAAGGCTGGAGAAGATATCGCCCCTCAACACAAGGAAAGATGCAAGCGCTATGAAGAAGTCCAGCACTACCGATATGTAGGCTAGCCTCTCGAGCCACTTCTCGATCTTCTTTACTCTTTCGTAGTCAGTGTAATACAAATTTATCTACCGGTCGCACCAGTAGAACATATGAAATGTTTAAAAAGCTAACACTCATGGCTGACTAGCGGAAGTTTTGCCGCAAAGCAAGTTTTTGCCCGTTGCGCAAAGATTTTTAAACAGAATGGATGCAATATATTTGGTGTTGAGATGGCAAAACCAACAGCGGCAATGGTATTGCTGCTAATCGGAGGAATCCTTGTCCTGGCAGGCGGGGCATTTTACCTGGTGCTCGGAACCACAGTAAGTGGAATCTCAAGCTTAGGCAGCACAACTGCTGGCGTAGTTGGTGGTGCGCTAGGTACAATAGGGGCGGTGGTAGGCGCGATTGGCATTATATGCGGAATCGTGATGATCCTATCCAGCATAATGCTATATACAAAACCCGCAAAGATCAAGATGTGGGGTATAATAGGTCTTGTGTTCTCAATAATCAGCCTTGCAAGCGGAGGAGGATTCGTATTGGGATTCATACTCGGGCTGATAGGCGGCATACTGGCGATAGTCTACAAGGGTTGACTGCGCCATCGTCCCGAATGGCTCTTGTCTGGCGGGTTACCAGTTCTGGATTCCTTTACTTTCTTCGCAAGCCGGTCGCAACCATGGTCATGAGCTCTTCCGGGCCCATCCCGCCTATCCTCTTCAGGGTCGTGTCGCAGATTATCTTCAACTTGTCTAGTTGTCTGGCCCTCCATTTTGAGAGGTCAACCGTTACGGTTCCCCTACTGTCTCCGTTATTTCCCGCAAAATCGACTGACACAAAAAGCATGCTACTTCCCATATAGACGGCATTGTTATCAGGCATTTCCAATACCATCTTGGATCTAAATGCGAACTTTACCTGTTGGGCTAGCTCGCTAACTATGGTCCGTTGCAGATCCTCTTTAGGAACAGAGACGAACGCCCGCGAGGCGAAATCCACCTGCGTGGCATGCGATGTATTATCTATTCTAACCATAATACCTTCGCTATATCGAACCTTGAGATATAAATTAGTTGCTATCGGTCAAAAGACCGGCAGGCCGAGAAGCATACATTTAAAATGTTTCTATGGCTAATATATGTTATCAATTCTGCTCAGCCAGCCTTAATTCGAGTGCTTTTTATGCCTAATCAACTTGACAACAAGCTAATCGCAGCCGTCAGGGTTCGCGGCAGGGTTAACGTGAGGCACAGCATAACCGAGACCCTCAACAGGCTCAGGCTCAAGAGGGTCAACAACTGCGTTGTAATCAAGATGGACGACTCCTTCTACGGGATGATAAAGGAGTGCGCCAGCTACATAACCTACGGCGAGATAGACGAGCCTACGCTCGACAGGCTCATCAAGGGATCCGGACTGAAGATAGACCCGAAGGAAATAATGGAGGGCAGGTACGACATGAAGGAACTTAGGAAGAAGCTGCCGTTCAGGCTGCACCCCCCACGGCGAGGCTACAGGAGCATAAAGCGCACCGTCAAGCAGGGCGGCTCGCTCGGCTACATGGGGCCAGGGATAAACAGCCTGATACAGAGAATGGTGAAGTAATGGTAGTAAGAAAGGAGAAACGCAACCGCAAGTACCTCGGTACGAGGCGCTGGGGTGTAGGCAACATCAAGAACGCAAGGGGCAAGGGCGACCGTGGTGGTGTAGGCCGCGCTGGGTCAAGGAAGCACAACTTTACTTACATGACATCGCACGCTAGGGAGGAGATGCACAAGAAGGGTTTCCACCCCTGGAACCAGAAGAGGCTCGACCAGATAAACCTGATGCAGATAAGCCTCATGGTGCTCGACAAGGAGAGCAAAAACGAGATAGAGCTGCGCAACTGCAAGGTTCTCAGCAACGGGACGCTCACAAAACCGATAAAGATAAAGGCCGTAAAGTTCTCCGAGGCCGCCATAGAGAAGATAAAGGCCGCCGGCGGGGAGGCAATAGTAATAGGCAGCTAGTTTTAGATAAGTTTAACAGGGTTAAGCATGCAGAAATCTTTGAAGATAGCGTTTTATACAGACACGTACCTGCCTGCGATGGACGGTGTGGTCACATCAATACTCAACACCAAAAAAGAGCTTGAGAGCAGGGGCCACAAGGTCTACATCTTCACGAGCGGCGACAGCATCTCAAAGCCGCTTGTCGAGGTGGAGAAAAACGTCTATGCGGTGCACGGCATGAAGTTCAAGAAATACCCGCAGTACCGTCTCGCTCTCTTTCCATTCCTTTCTTCAGCGAAGCTTAATGAGATAAAGCCGGATATAATACACGCGCACACCCCCTTCATGATGGGATTGTCTGGCCTCGCAATGGCAAAGATCAACAGGATACCCCTTGCCGGCACATTCCACACCTTCTTCACGCACAAGAGCGTCCTGGCAGAGTATGGCGGATCCGGCCAGATTGTGCAGAAGATGATGATAAGGGCCGCATGGCCTTACGCAAGGTTCTTCTTCAACAAGTGCAACGTGGTAATCGCGCCCAGCCAGATTACGCAGTACATACTGAAGAAGAACAGGATAATGAATACGACTATCGTGCCCAACGGCGTTGATACCAAGAGGTTCAACCCCAGGGTAAATGGCAGTAAGATAAGGAAATCCATAACAAGCAACAAGAGGGACAAGGTAGTCCTCTACTTGGGAAGAATGAGCAAAGAGAAGAGGGTCGACGTGATAATAAGGGCCGCATCGCTGCTCAAGAGCAAGAACATAAAATTCGTATTCGCCGGGACCGGCCCGTCTCTCCATCGCTATCAGCAGATGGCGCTAAGGCTCGGGCTCAGGGATACGGTAAGGTTCACGGGCTTCGTGAAGGAAGACGAGCTTCAGAAGTACTATGCTGCAGCCGACCTCTTCTGCACCGCCTCGACCTTCGAGACCCTGGGGATAGTCCTGCTCGAAGCGCTCGCAAGCGGCAAACCGGTCGTAGGCGCAGATTCGCTCGCAATACGCGAAATAATCAAGAACGGCAGAAACGGCGAGAAATTCCCGGCCGGAAACTTCCGTGCGTGCGCCAGGAAGATAGAAAAAGTGATAAATAATTATCCTCAGTACGAGGAAACGGTCGGGACCGCGGAGAAGTACTCGATAAAAAACTCCACAGATATGTTATTAAATGTATACAAAGAGATAATTTCAGGTGGCAGTTTCTATTCATCATCTTCAGATAATGAGGCAACGCCAAAGGCGATTCGCTGACCGAGAATGAGAGCAACAAGTCAAACGGCTCTGCAGAGGGCAACCAGGCAAGGCGCACCGATTCTGGAAACAACGGGAGTTCCGAACATGGGGTGAGCACCCTCAATACCATGATAAAGACATCGACCGACCCAGAGGTTCAGAAGCTAAAGGTAGAGATAGACCTGTTGAAGAGGCAGAGGAGCGAATTTGTAGCGAAGATGCGGGAGAGCCAGTACAGGCTCAACTACAAGGTCGCTGAAAAGGCCGCTATCGCGAAGCTCATAGAGCTCGAGAAGCAGAAGGCGAAGGCGTCGCAGGGCAGGGAGGCCCTGTCAAAGCTGAAAAGGATGAGGCACTCTATAGAGTTCAAGATATCCACAGAGTCGCTTTCCCTGGCACAGGAGAAGTCGATGGTCAGGAAGATAAATGAGCTCAACGCCCAGATAGACGAGTCGCTCAAGCTGGAGAGGCTGGAGAGGAAGCGCGGCCTGGTAGGCAGCGACATAGAGACATACCAGAAAGCGCTCGAGAGCGTGGTCAAGTCGATAACCGAGACAGATGCAAAGCTGGACGTGCTCTACTCGGGAATAAGGAAGGCTCTGGGAATCCGCAAGCGCAGGCCCAAGGAGGCCCAACAGCAGCAGGCAAGGGGTGCCCCAAGGCCCCAGCAGAAACAGAACCAGGAGATAAACTTGGAAGACATAGTGATAATAAAGAAGAAGGAAGGCAAGCAGCCAGCGTCGCAGCCGGCTGCATAGGAAGGAAAAGAGTGTTAATAATGAAAATTACGTTTTTTGGAGCGGCTGGAGAAGTGGGAAGGAGCTGCATAATGGTGAGCAGCAAGAGCACCAACATACTATTGGATGGAGGAGTGAAGTTAGGCGAGAAGACAGAATATCCCCTGATAAGCGAGGACCAGCTAAGATCGGTAGATGGAATATTCCTATCGCACGCGCACCTCGACCACGTTGGGTTCATACCGCACATATATTCTGCAGGGTACAAGGGCCACTTCTTCGCTACAAAACCGACGATAGAGATCGCGAACGTGATGATCAGCGACTATATCAGGATATCAAACCCAGTTAGCGTCACAAAGAAAGGCCTCGAGGAGCAGGCAAAGCACGCCAAGATGATCGAGTACCACAAGGAGATGAAGCTAAGGGACCTTACTATAAAGTTCATACCGGCGGGGCACATACTCGGCAGCGCCCTTATAGAGGTGAGTGATGGAAAGAACAGGATCGTTTATACAGGCGACATAAACCTGACCAAGTCAAGGCTGTTGGATGCTGCGGACGTGCGAAGCCTGAGGGCGGATACGCTGATAACCGAGAGCACGTACGGAGCAAAGGCGGATGTCTTCCCAAACGAGAGACACGTGGCGCAGGGAATGCTGAAGAGCATGAAGGACACCATAACCGCGGGCGGCAAGGTGATCGTGCCGAGCTTTGCTGTAGGAAGGGCCCAGGAAGTCCTCTTCATGCTGGACGATTACATAAACTCCGGCGTGCTGCCGAAGGTTCCTGTGTACGTGGACGGGATGATAAACAAGGTAATGAGGATATACAGGCACAATGTCCTGTCGTGCAGGAAGGAGATTCAGAGCAAGATACTCATGAGCGACTACGACCCGTTCAAGAGCCCCAACTTCGTCATGGTCGAGAAGAAGAGCATGCGCAACAAGATAGTCACAGAAAAGGAGCCCGCCATAATAGTGACCACGAGCGGGATGCTAACCGGAGGGCCGGTAATGTTCTACATATCGAAGCTCGCGGACAGCTCGATGAACAAAATGCTCCTGGTGGGATACCAGGCAATCGGCACAATGGGCAGGGCGCTCCAGGAAGGCGCGAAGAGCATAAACCTCACAGGGTCAGAGATGAAGATACATATGGATGTCAACACCTTCCACCTGTCGGCGCACGCGGACAGGCCGCAGCTCGAGAGCCTGATGGGCAAGGTAAAGGGGCTGAGGAACGTATTCATAGTGCACGGAGAGATAACCAAGGCGAAGGACCTCAGGGAATACGCCGCAAGGCGGTGGAATGCAAAGGTGCCGCTCATGAAGGAGCAGCACGATATCTGATCCTAGCATCTACGAGTGGCGAACATGTGCAAAAGGCATAAATAGGTTCACGCAGACAGAACAAGCCAAATAGTCTGTGGGAAGTGGGTAGAGATGGGAAAGAAAAACGGAAAATATTCTAAGGAACTTGCGCAGATAAAGATGCTCAAGTCGATAAACTCGATGCTAAAGACTAGCGACATGGAGAACGCGCTGCTCTCTAACTCTGCAAGTTCGACGACATCCGAGACTGTCAGCGACGGCATGGTCGACGAGATGCTCGGAAGGATCAACACCGAGCGCGAGAGGAACAAGGATATATTCGACGTGGAGAAGATGACGAGCGCAGCGGTTTATACCCCAGCGGCAAAAAGAAGGTCGGCTCCAAAAAGGAATGCAAGCAAGAGGTCGGCACCAAAGAGGAGGCACGCAGTCAAAAGGAAAGGCACGCCGAAAAGGAGGAAGCCGCAAAAGAAAAAAAGGCGAAGATAAGCCTTAAAAACAAGAGTTGTAAATACTACTCCTATGGGCTCTTGGCTCAATGGTAGAGCGCCCGCTTTGCAAGCGGGAGGTTGCGGGT
>VFSW01014912.1_pt1 | contig 10713 bp, 7 predicted proteins | sample 5358111 | NCBI WGS metagenome assembly VFSW01 (sample SAMN11554181, study PRJNA540505) | mine drainage metagenome | isolation source: sediment from site ElyBrook_90M | place: USA: Ely Copper Mine, Vershire, VT | collected 2017
CCCCCCCCCCCCCCCCCCCCCCCCCCCCCCCCCCCCCCCCCCCCCCCCACCGGGGCTACAGTCCCTCGGTCCGCATCGCCGCCTGCACGCCGGCATCCGCATGCAGGCGCTCATTGAAGCGCGCCAGCTGTTCCAGCCCCTGCAGGTTCACCTGTTTGGCCTTGGCCCAGCGCGCCACCACGAACAGGTAGGGATCGGCCAGCGAACGCGTGCCGGTAAGCCAGTCGCGATCGGCCAGCTGCCGGTCGAGCAGGGTGAAATGCTGGCGCAGCTTGGCGCGGGCGGTGTCCTGCAGTTCGGCATGCTGACTTTCATCCGTGATGAAGCGCTGCGGAGCAAACAGCGGCTTGAACGTCTGGTGCACCTCCGAGTTGAGGTAGCCCAGCCAGCGGTTCACCTCGGCGCGTCCGCGCGCACTGCCGTCGCCGCTCAGCCCGGCCGCCGGAAACCGGTCGGCCAGATAATTGAGAATGGCCACGTTCTCGGTGAGCTGCCAGCCATCGTCCTCGACCAGTACGGGTACCTGGCCCACCGGATGCCGTTTCAGATGGACCTCAGAGCGCAGCTCGGCGCGCTCGACCTGATGCGTCTCGTAAGGCTGGCCGATCCATTCCAGCACGATGTGATCGGCCAGCGAGCAGGCGCCGGGCAGGTAGTAGAGCTTCATCGGTAGGCCTCGTGGAGTTGTCGGAAACCGGCTCAGTGTGGGCCGGCGCCCGGCCCAGCTCAAGCGCGTCGCCGACGCCACCAGCCGCTGCCGCAGATGCCGAGCACCAGCAGCAGCTCCAGCGCGTGCGCCGCCCACGCGCGCGCATCGAACAGGCTGGAGGCGAGCGGATCGTGCGCGATCATGCGTGCGGCAGTGAATGCGATGGCGCCGGCGCCGATGTAGATGATGATCGGGAAGCGCCCGATCCAGCGCAGGATCAGGGTCGAACCCCACACCACCAGCGGCACGCTGATCAACAGGCCCAGCACGACCAGGCCGAGATGCCCCTTCGAGGCGCCGGCGATCGCCAGCACGTTGTCCATGCCCATCAGGGCATCGGCCACGATGATCGTGCGCAGCGCGCTCCAGAAGCTGTCCGAAGTGCTGACCCGATGGGCACTGTTGGCATCGGGTTGCAGCAGCTTCCATGCGATCGGCAGCAGCACCAGGCCGCCGGCCAGCATCAGCCCGGGTAGCTTGAGCAGGAACACCACCACCGCCGTCAGCAGCACGCGCACGGCGATCGCGCCGAAGCTGCCCCAGAACACGGCCTTGCGCTGCAACGACTTCGGCAAGTTGCGTGCCGCCATCGCGATCACGATGGCGTTGTCGCCTGCCAGCACCAGATCCAGCAGGATGATGGCCAGCAAGCCGGAGAAGAAATCAGAGCTGATCAGTGGCATGCGGTGTTCCATGCGCGTCGGGACAATGCAGTGAACACGGACGCGCGCGGCCCGTGTCCACCACAAAAGTCTCGTCCGCAGCGGAACCCTGCCGCGATGACCGGAGCGATGCGCCGCTCGTGTTGACGATCACCGCACTGACGCCGGAAAGCTGGCCTCAGGAACTACTCCCTTCTGGGATGTGCGCAGGGATTGTCAGGGTCAGCGCCGGCACGGTCAAGCGACAAGGGCCGCTGCAGAGCAGCGCGGTCAGTTAAAATGGCGGTTTCCCCTGTGGCGAGATTTGACCATGACTGCGCACGACATCCGCTCCGCTGTACGTCCCGATCCCGATCAGTCGATGCTGGACATCGCCGACTACGCGGCCGATTACCGGATCGATTCGAAGGAGGCCTACGACACCGCGCGCTACATGTTGCTCGACTCGCTCGGCACCGCGATGCTGGCGATGAAGTTTCCGGAATGCGTCAAGCATCTGGGGCCGCTGGTGCCGGGTGCCACGCTGCCGGGCGGCGCCCGCGTGCCTGGCACCAGCCATGAACTGGATCCGGTGCAGGCCGCGTTCGCGATCGGTACGCAGATCCGCTGGCTCGACTTCAACGACACCTGGCTGGCGGCCGAGTGGGGTCATCCGTCGGACAATCTCGGTGCGATTCTGGCGCTGGCCGACTACCTCGGCCGCAAGGCCGGGCGCGAGGGCACGCCGCCGCTGAGCGTGCGCGACGTGCTCACCGGGGCGATCAAGGCGCATGAGATCCAGGGCTGCTACGCGCTGAAAAACAGCTTCAACCGCGTCGGCCAGGATCACGTGATCCTGGTGCGGCTGGCATCAACCGCGGTGGCCACGGCCATGCTGGGCGGCAGCAAGGAGCAGATCACCACCGCGGTGTCGCACAGCTGGATCGACAACGGCGCGCTGCGTACCTACCGCCACGCGCCGAATGCCGGGCCGCGCAAGAGCTGGGCCGCTGGCGACGCCTGCCGGCGCGCCGTCACCCACGCGATCAATGCGGTTTATCGCGGCGTGGCGGGATATCCGTCGGCGCTCAGCGCCAAGACCTGGGGCTACAGCGACGTGGCGTTCAAGGGCCAGCCGTTCGAGTTCGAGCGCGCGTTTGGCAGCTACGTGATGGAGAACGTGCTGTTCAAGCTCAGCTTCCCGGCCGAATTCCACGCGCAGACCGCGGTGGAATGCGCCATGCAGCTGCACGACCAGGTCGGCGCCAGGCTGGAGCAGATCGAGCGCATCGTGATCGAGACGCAGGAAGCCGGCTGCCGCATCATCGACAAGACCGGCCCGCTGGCCAACTACGCCGATCGCGACCATTGCATCCAGTACATGGTGGCGGTGCCGCTGATCTTTGGCCGTCTGACCGCGGACGACTACAGCGATGAGGTGGCGGCGGACCCGCGCATCGACGCGCTGCGCGAAAAAATGCTGGTGAGCGAGAACGCACAATTCACCCGCGACTACTTCGATCCGGACAAGCGCTATATCGGCAATTCGGTGCAGGTTTTTTTCAAGGATGGCAGCAGCACCGAAAAAGTTTCCATCGATTATCCGATCGGGCATCGCAAGCGTCGCGCCGAGGGCATTCCGGTGCTGTTGAAAAAATTCGAGGCCGCCATGCGCGAGCATCTGCCGGCACATCGGGTCAAGGCGATTCTGGCCGCGGTGAGTGACCCGGGCAAGCTCGATGCCATGCCGGCACACGACTTCCTTGCACTCTTCACACTGTAAAGACGGTGTGACTGGAATATTAAGACGGCCAAAGCGCCATTGCTGCGCTTTGGCCGTGAATGTGGATGTCGATGCGGCTCCGGGCTTTCCTGAACAAAGCCTCACCGAGATCATCGAGTTGTCAAGGCGTTAACGTGCGAACCACTTAACGGTTTTGCTACAATTCACGCTGTTGTCGGCACAGCTGATCAGGCGCGGCAAGCCTGGCAAGTGCCAGATCCAATTCCGACGCTTGAACTCCGCCTGGAGTTGAACGGATGCAAAAACCTTCAAAAAATGAGGAGACACCTGATGAAACGTAAGGGCTTGTACTTTCTGATCGCGCTCGCCCTGGGCGGCGTAGGTGCCGTTCACGCGCAGGACGCCGCAACCGCTCCCGCCGACTCCGCGAGCACCAGTTCCGGCGTGTCCAGCTATGACAGTCGCTGGTACATCGCGCCGACCGTCGGCGGCTACTACAACGACACCAAGCGCAACACCAACAGCCGGCAGTTCTACTACGGCCTGGGCTTCGGTCGCTTCTTCACCCCGAATCTTTCGATCGACGCTTTCATTGATCGCACCAAGCGCCGCATTGACAACGGCGTGGCGAACGGCGGCGGCCACGGCACCAACTCGTGGGCCAACAACTCGATCGGCGTCGCCGCACGTTTCTATTACGGTGACTGGAATGCATGGCGCCCGTACCTGCTCGCCGGCTTGATGGGCAGCCATCACCAGAACCCGATGGCGCGTGGTTGGGCCCCTGCGGCAGAGCTGGGTGCCGGCGTGTCCAAGACGGTCACCGACAGCACCGACATCCGCCTGGAAGCTGGCTACCGCTATGACTGGGACAACAAGTCCAACCCGGCCAAGAGCGGCTACGGCGACGAGTTCCTCGGCCTCAGCATCGTCTCGCGCTTCGGTGCCCCGGCTGCTGCCGCGGCTCCGGTAGAGGCGGCCCCAGCACCGGCTGCGCCTGACTGCTCCAAGACGGTTGTCAACGGTGTGAACCTTTGCGACAACAAGTGCCCGAACCTGCCGGAAGGCACGATCGTCGGCCCCGATGGTTGCCCGCAGAAGGTCGTCATCGACCTGCGCGGCGTGAACTTCAAGTTCGACCGTCCGAAGAAGGGCGAGACCGACATCGCCAAGGCGCTGGCTGAACCCACCGCTGACTCGATCTCGGTGCTGAACCAGGCTGTCGACACCCTGCAGCGTTACCCGCAGGTGCACGTGACGGTCGCCGGCTACACCGACTCGGTGGGTAGCGATGTGTACAACCAGAGCCTGTCCGAGCGTCGCGCGAAGATCGTGTACGACTACCTGACCAGCCATGGCATTGCTGCCAGCCGTCTGGAAGGCCCGATCGGCCACGGCAAGAACGATCCGATCGGCGACAACGCCACGGATGCCGGTCGTGCGCAGAACCGTCGTACCGAGCTGCAGGTTCAGCAGTAATCGAACCGCCGCTGCGAGTGATGTAAAAAAACCCGGCTTCGGCCGGGTTTTTTTTCGCACCCGATTACCACGCATGCGCCGCGCGTGGCCGCCATTCGCCGCTATCCTTGCGGCACTCTGCTCCCCGATTCGTGTCTGCCCGATGCCGCGCCCGCCTTCGCTCCCCGCTTCCGCTCGTCCGCCGCAGCATGGGCTCGCGCGGGCGCTGTCCAAGCTGGGTGTCTGTTCACGCAGCCAGGCGGAGCAGTGGATTCGCGCCGGACGCGTGACGCTGGACGGCCGGATGGTGCGTGACCCGCAGCATCCCACGCTCGGCGAGCAGCAGCTGATCGCGGTGGATGGCCAGGCCGTGCGCGTAATCGAGCGCGCGTATGTGGCCTTCAACAAGCCGCGTGGCCTGCTGGTGAGCACCGCCGACGAGCGTGGACGCGACACGGTCTACAGCGCGCTGGCCACGGCCGGGTTGCCGTGGCTGGGGCCGGTGGGTCGGCTGGACAAGGCCAGTGAGGGTCTGCTGCTGCTGAGCAACGATACGAACTGGGCCGCCAGCATCACCGAGCCGGCGACCCATCTGCCCAAGACCTATCACGTGCAGGTGGCCGGTCGTCCGGATGAGGCGGCGCTTGCCGCGATGCGGGTGGGGATTCCCGACGCCGGCGATCTGCTCAGGGTGAGCGCGGTCGCGTTGCTGCGCGCCGGCGAAAAGAATGCGTGGCTGGAAGTGGTGCTGGACGAAGGCCGCAACCGGCACATCCGCCGCCTACTGGCCGCGCTCGGCTTCGACGTGCTGCGCCTGATCCGCGTGGCGATCGGCACGCTGGCGCTGGGCGAGCTGGCGAAAGGGCAATGGCGGCGACTGAATCCAGACGAAGTGGCGGCGCTGGATACCCGCAAACGCACGCCCGCGCCGCGCTGATCCAGTCGCCGCCGTCGCTTACCCGCCGATCACGCCCAGCTGCCGGCCCACGGCGGTGAATGCGGCGATCGCGCGGTCCAGGTGTTCGCGCGTATGCGCCGCGCTCATCTGCGTGCGGATGCGCGCCTGTCCCTGCGGCACGACCGGGTAGAAAAAACCGGTGACGTAGATGCCCTGCTCCAGCAGGGCGGCGGCCATCGCCTGCGCCTTGTGCGCGTCGTGGATCATCACCGGCACGATCGGGTGCACGCCGGGCTTGATCTCGAAGCCGGCCTGCGTCATCTGCGTGCGGAAGTAGCGGGTGTTCTGCCACAGCTGCTCGCGCAGGTCGTCGGCCGTGGACAGCATGTCGAACACCTTGATCGCCGCGGCCACCACGTGCGGCGGCAGCGAGTTGGAAAACAGGTACGGCCGCGAACGCTGGCGCAGCAGCTCGATCACCTCGCTGGGGCCGGTGGTGAAGCCACCCAGCGCGCCGCCAAGGGCCTTGCCCAGGGTGCCGGTGAAGAGGTCGATGCGATCCATCACGCCGCTGACTTCCGCCGCGCCGCGGCCGCTGGCGCCGAGAAAGCCGGTGCAGTGGCATTCGTCGATGTGCACCATCGCGTTGTATTTTTCGGCCAGTGCGGTGATCTGGTCGAGCGGGGCAATAAAGCCGTCCATCGAGAAGGTGCCGTCGGTGGTGATCAGCTTGGTGCGCGCGCCGGCGGCATCGGCCGCCTGCAGCTGCCGTTCGAGATCCGCCATGTCGCAGTTGGCGTAGCGGAAGCGCTGGGCCTTGCACAGGCGGATGCCGTCGATGATCGAAGCATGGTTGAGCGCGTCGGAGATCACCGCATCCTGCTCGCCCAGCAGCGGTTCGAACAGGCCGCCGTTGGCATCGAAGCAGGCGGCGTAGAGGATGGTGTCCTCGGTGCCGAAAAACGCGGCGATCTTCGCTTCCAGCTGCTTGTGCAGATCCTGCGTGCCGCAGATGAAGCGCACGCTGGCCATGCCGAAGCCGTGCGTGTCCAGCGCCTGCTTGGCGGCCGCGATCACCTCGGGGTGATCGGCCAGGCCCAGGTAGTTGTTGGCGCAGAAGTTGAGCACCTTGCGCCCGCCCGCCAGCTCGATCTCGGCCGACTGCGGCGAGACGATGATGCGCTCGGCCTTGAACAAGCCCTGCTCGCGGATGGATTGGAGTTCGCTGGCGTAGCGCGCCTTGGCTGAGTAGCTCATGGGATCCCGACCGATGGAAGACAGGGCGCCATTGTAGGCTGCGCAGCCGCCGGTTGCGCCGCGATGGCAACGTGCGGCTGGCTCAGATCACAACCTCTCAGTGCAGGCCGAAATCCACCCGCGTCGTCTTGCCATTGTCGTGGATGCCCTTGGCGTCGAGCAGCGGCGGGTGCAGCGCGATGCGCTGCGGATCGAGCTTGCCGTGCAGCCACTGAGCCACGGCCTGCGCACGTCGATCGGCCAGCTGGCGCAACGCCTGCGCGTTGACCGGCATGTTCGCTTCGAGCAGCTGGTGCATCACTTCCGGCGGCTGCGATTTGGTCAGGCCGATCAGGTTCTTCGGCTTGGGGAATTTCGCGCGCTGGTAGACCTTTTCCAGATAGTGTTCGTATTCGTCGGGGCTGAGTTCGAGCGTGGCCGGATCGGCCTTGTCGCCGTCGTGGTCGGCTTTCGCCTGGCGGATCAGGTCGTCGACGATTACCTGGCGCAGACCCTTTTCATCGAAGGCGGGATCGATACGGCCGGTGATGTCCAGCTTCAGCGAAGGCTTCTGTTGCAGCAGCTGCACCAGTGCGGCGAGGCGGGACTGCGCCGTGGCGTCCAGCACCGCCGAGCCCGGCGCAAATTCCACGTAACCCAGATCCGGGTGTTTGCTGCCACCGAGCGAAGCCAGCAGGCGAAATGGCGAGGTGATCGCACGCGCGATCAGATTGCCCAGGGCGTGCCAGATCAGGCTGCCCATGCTGAACTGCGGATCGTCCAGCGAACCGGAGACCGGCAGGTTCACGTCGATCTGTCCTTGTGCATTTTTCAGCAGCGCCACCACCAGCTTCATCGGCAGATGGCGCACGCCCGGCGCGTCGATGCGGTCGCCGAAGGTGAGCTGGCTGATGACGATGTGGTTGTTCGCGGTGAGCCGGCGCTGGTCAAGCAGGTAGTGCACGTTGACGTCGAGCAGGCCGCCGGTGATCGGGTAGCCCGCGTATTTGCCGGAGTAGGGCGACAGGTGGCTCAGTTCTACGCCATTGGCCTTGGCCTTCACGTCGAGAAACGCCACCGGCGTCAGCGGGTTGATCTGGCCGCGGATGTCCACCGGCGAGTTCTCGTCCAGCATGCCTTGCAGCACCAGCTCTGCGGGCGGCCCGGCGCGGGTGCCAAAGGCGCCAATGTTGCCCGCCAGCTCGGTGACGTTGGCCGAGTAGTTCGGCTTGATGAAATTGTCGCTGTAGTTGAGCTGGCCGCGGCTGAGCGTGATCTGGCCGATCCGGATTTGCGCGGCCGGCCCCGCGGGTGCGGTCAGCGGCGCGGCGGCGGGCGCCCGCGCGCGTTGCGTGCGGGTCACCCAATACGGCGCAGCGGCCAGGGTCGCCCCCCCCACCTGCCCGGTACGCCGACCGTTGCGGTTGACGATCAGCCGCGCATAGAAATCGCTGAGCGCCAGGCCGCCCACCGTGACCTGTGGCGCGCCGTCGCCCAGCTGCAGCGCCAGCTTCGAGGCCGCCAGCGAATGCCAGCGCAGGAAATCGTCGCCGGTGAGTTTGTCCTGCACGCGCACCCGGCCCAGCGTGGCGTCGCCGCGGTAGTCGATGCGCGCCGGCGCTGCGCCGTGGTCCTGGTAGTTCAGACGGCCATCCAGACTGAGCAGGGCGCTGCCAATGCGCACGTTCAGCGGCACCGTGATAAGCGACTGCAGCGGCGCGATGTCGATGCCGCGCGTGCTGAGCTGCAGCGTCGCCAGCAGCGGCTGCGGCCGCAGCTGGCCGGCGATGCGATAGCTGCCGCTGCCCAGCGTGCCGCTCAGCGTCAATGCCAGCGGTCGGCGCAGGTCGGCCGACAGGCCATCGACCGCATAGTGATCGGCGTGCACGGTGATCCGGCCGACGGGCGTGCTGGTCAGGTCGGTGAAGGCCAGCTCGCTGTTCTCGATGCCCAGATGCGCAATACCCCAGCGCCATGCCGGTGCGGGCCGCACAGGCGCCGGTGGCGGGGCGGCGAGCAGGCTGGCCAGGTCGAGGCGCCCATCGCGCAGCCGCTGCAGGTCGAGCCGCAGCCCGTGCGCGATCAGGCTGCTGATCTGCACCTCGCTGTTGGCCAGGTCGAACGTGGACAGCCGGACCTGCAGCGACTTCCACACCACCGGCGCAGCGGGGCTGCCTGTGCGCTGCAGGGCCAGGTCGGCGATGGTGAACTGCGCCGGTTGCAGCTGCAGGTTGAAGGTCTTGCCCCAGTCCGCCCGCAGCGCGCCGACCGCATCCAGCCGGCCGTGGGCGACGGTTGCCTGCAGCTGCGGCAGCGCCAGCGGCTGCAGCGGTGCCAGCGCGACGTCGTGCAGGGTCAGTTCGCCGTTGAAGCGGCTGCGGGCGAGGTCGAGCTGGCCGTGCGCGTGGACGCTGCCGCCGTTGAGCTGCGCGGCCAGATCGAGGCTGCCGGGCGGCGCGCGCAGGGTGGCGAGACTGCGCAGCGTGCCGTGCAGGTCGTCCAGCTTCAGGCTGGCGGAAGTGCCGGGGCGGATCCCGGGCTGCGCATAGTCGAGCCGGCTCGCCTGCAGGCTGAGCGTGGCGATGCGCACGTCACTGGCCGGCGCCGCGGGCTGCCCGGGCAGCGGCGGGTTGCCGCTGGCGGTGAATGCATCGAGATTACTGTGTCCATCGGCATCCCGGCGGTAGTGCACGACGGCGCGGTCGAGCTGCACCCCGCCCAGGTGATAGCGCGAGATCAGCGGCTGCACGTCGGTGAGCTGGACCGACCCGTGTCCGAGTGCCAGCAGCGGTGCGCCCGCGCGGCTGGTCGCGTTGAAGTCGTCCAGCACCAGCGCGCCGTCCAGCCGCAGCTGCATGTTCCGGCCAGTTACCATGAAATGCAGCCGCAGCGTGCCGGACAGCTGACCGCGCGTGATCGTCAGCGGCAGTGGCAACGGCGCGTAGCCGAGATAGCGCGGCAGATCGAGATGATCCAGCTGGAAGTCGATCACCGACTCGCGGCTGCTGGCGAAAAGCCGGCTCTGGCCGGCGATGCGCAGCGGGCTGCCGTCGACCCGCGCGGCCAGTAGCGGCTGCACGAACAGGTTGCTGTCCGACGGCAGGTTGGCGAGCAGGGGAATCCCCAGCTCGATATGGTCGATCCAGTGGCTGGCATGCAGCACCTGGTCGTCGAAACGGATATCGCCGTTGTGCACGCGGATGTTGGCCAGCGCAAAGCGGGCCGGCGCAGCGTGCGGATCGGAGCGGCCGGCGAAGCGGGCGAGCAGGTCGGAGAAGTTGAAGCGCTGCGGTGCGCTGCGCACGATATGCAGCTGCGGATGCTGCAGCGACAGCTCGTCCAGCACCGGTGCCCAGCGGAACAGCGAGCTCCACGATGCGTCGAGGGTGAGCCGGTCGATATCGAGGAAGGCCGCCGCCCCGGCAGGCTCGCCGATATGCACGCGGTCGAGTTGCAGCCGCAGCGTGTAGGGATTGAAATGCACGGCGCCGATCGTCACCGGACGACCGAGCTGGGCGCCGAGGCGGCTTTGCAGCTGCGATTTGATCAGCGGCGGCGCGGCGAAGAAACCAAGCAGGCCGATCAGCACCAGCGCGATAGCCAGCCCCAGCAGCAGTTTGCGCACGCGGCGGGAGCGCCCGATCCGCCCGGCGTGCGTGCGCAGCGATGCGAGCCGCGGGTCATCAAACAGGCGCCGATGGATCATCTGGACTGCACTCCGTGGGCATCGCGAACCGGCAGTGCATGATGCGCTCTGCCGATGCCTTGCGCCGAGCCGCCGCCGAGCCGCATCAGCTGCAGTTTACGGGGCTGCAGTCCGCCCGTGCGCCGGCGGAGAGTCACGGTCGACCGTCACTGCACACGCCAGGTACGCCGGATCAGTTCCAGGAGCAGACGACCTTGCCGCACTGGCCGGCGTCCATCAGGTCAAAACCCTTCTGGAAATCGTCGATCGCGATCTGGTGGGTCAGCACCTTCTGCAGCGGAAAGCCGGTCAGCACCATCTGCGTCATCTTGTACCAGGTCT
>VFSW01014913.1_pt1 | contig 10713 bp, 7 predicted proteins | sample 5358111 | NCBI WGS metagenome assembly VFSW01 (sample SAMN11554181, study PRJNA540505) | mine drainage metagenome | isolation source: sediment from site ElyBrook_90M | place: USA: Ely Copper Mine, Vershire, VT | collected 2017
CCCCCACCTGCCCCCCGCTTGATCCAACAGCAGGGCGCGCGTGCGCGATCCGCAATAAACGGCAGCCGGCTCTAACGGTCCCAACCGCTGCGCTCGCCGTGGAACTCGCCGCGACCGCCGTCGCTGTAACCGCGTTCACCATATTCGGGACCCCAGCCCGGGGCGATGATGCAGCCGGTAAGGGTGAGCGACAGCAGCAGCAGCGTCATCAGTGTCGTTTTCATGTGGGCCTCCATAAGGGGCACCGCCGGATAGTTACCTACGCAACTGTCTGGGTGGATCGCGATCGATCTCGTCCCCGGCCGGTCCATTTCTGTTGCACCCGGCTACAAGCCCGGTTGTGACCCGCGATCGGCTTCAACGAAACAACGTCATCCAATCATGACGAACTATCGCTGCATGTGGGATCTCCCAAGCCGCCGGGACAGGCTCGGAAATCACTTGCTGGCGGTTTGCCCCACGGCGATACCCGGCGCCCCCGCTTGCGCGGACGGTGCGTCGGCGCCATTCCCGGCGGCGACAAGCGCCAATCGGGCCAGCGCCGGAAGCGACTTCGTGCCCGTCTTCCTCATGATCGCGGCGCGATGGTTCTCGACCGTCCGCTGGCTGATCCCGAGATCCGCGGCGATGTTCTTGCTGGGATGGCCGGCCAGCACCAGCTCCATGATCTGGCGTTGTCGCGCCGTGAGACCCGCGACGTGCTGCGCCGCATCCTCGCGCCGCGCCACCAGCTTGCTGGAATCCCGCGCCTGTTCGAGCGCGCGTTTCACGCTGGCGAGCAGCTCGCCGCTGGTGATCGGCTTTTCGATAAAGTCCGCGGCACCCGCTTTCATGGCTTGAACCGCCATCGGCACGTCGCTGTTGCCGGTGATCATGATGGAAGGCAGGTGATGGCCCGAATCATGCAGCCGCTGCAGCAGTTCCAGCCCGCCCATGCCGGGAAGGTAGGCATCGATCACCAAACACGCTTCGCGGCCGGGACGATATGCTGCAAGGAATGCCTCGCACGTCGCATAATCCTCCACGTGCTGGCCATCGTCTTCAAGCACCTCGCGAATCGCCGCGCGTACCATGTCGTCGTCGTCGACAACGAAGATCACGGGCGGCTCTGCGCGGCCGGCCGCCCCGGCGGCGTGCGGCACGTGTGCATGCACCGCGGCGTGCGTGGCCGGAAGCAGACGCTGGATGACCTGCGTAAGCTCCTTCAACTTCACTGGCTTGTTGAGCTGAACGCAGTGCTGGTGCGCGATATCGTGCAAGGCATGAGTCGATATGTCGCCGGTCAGAATGACGGCCGGGATCTGATGATGAAGTCTTTCCCGCAGCTTCGCGATGACCTGGATCCCGTCCATGCCGTTCGGCAGATTGTAGTCCGCAAGAATAAGGTCGGGCTGGATGGTCCCCCGCGCCACCAGATCCAGCGCCGCAATCCCATCAGGCGCCGTTGTCGCGCGATGGCCCTCGTCCTTGAGGAACAGCTCCAGCAGTTCGCGCACCTCGGGGTCGTCCTCGACCACCAGGATCGCACCGGTGCCGCAAACACCAGCAACGCTTGCGTCGCCTGTGCCGTGCCGATGTGGTCCAGGCTGTGGCCCCGGTTCGCGCGGTGACCGCGCCACTTCGATGGCGAAAACCGAGCCCTTGCCCGGGCGAGAGCGGGCGTGGATCCGATGTCCCAGCAAACGTCCCAGCCGCTCCACAATGGATAGACCGAGACCCACGCCACGGCTTCGCTCGCGCGCGGGATTGTCGAGCTGGTAGTACTCCTCGAAAATCGCGTGAAGTTCCTCCTCCCGGATACCGATCCCGGTGTCCCAGACCTCGATGCTCAGCATTCCCTGGTGCCGCCGGCAGCCCAGCAGCACCTTGCCGCGCGCAGTGTATTTCAATGCGTTCGACAGCAGGTTGCGGACCATTTGCTCGAGCAAACGTGGATCGCTCTGTACCGACAGACTGCACGGGACCACGCGCAAGGCCAGCCCCTTCGCTTGCGCGTGGTAGGCGAATTCATCCTTGAGCTGACCAAGCAGGTTATTGACTGGAAAGCCGACAGATTCGGCGTGGACAATGCCGGTCTCGATCTGATTGATGTCGAGCAGCGTATTCAGCATGCCGGTGATCGCGCTCAGCGTCTCGTCGATCCGGCCGACCAGTTTTTGGGCGCGTTCGCCCTCGACGCTTTTCGCCAGCAGCCCCTGAAGCAAAGCCAGCGTCTGCAGCGGCTGGCGGAGGTCGTGGCTCGCCGACGCAAGAAAGCGCGACTTCGCCATCGTGGCCAGCTCCGCTTGCCGCCTGGCCGCCTCCAGCTCGTCCGACACGTGCCGGCGCTCGGTGATGTCGGCAAAGGTGATAACGACGCCCTCGCCCTCGTTGTCCTGAGTCCGGTAAGGCAGTACGCGGCGGATGTACCAGGCGCCGTTGCGGGCTTCGATCTCCCGCTCGATCGGTGCCAGGGTGCGCAGCACCGTCCGCGCGTCCGTCAGCAGAGTGCTATCGGCAGCCAGCGAGTTAAGGTCCGCGAGCGGCCGGCCGACGTCACTGGGAATGACGCTGAAAAGTGACTTGGTGGCCGGCGTGAAAAAGCGGATATTCAGCTCGGTGTCGAGGAAAATCGTCGCGACATCGGTGCTGTACAGGATATTCTGCAGATCGTTGGAGGCGGTCCGCTGACGCTCCAGCGTCTCCTGAAGCTGGCTGTTGAGCGCCGTGAGCTCCTCATTGAGCGACTGCAACTCCTCCTTCGACGTTAGTAGCTCCTCGTTCGTGGACTGATATTCCTCGTTGACCGACAACATTTCTTCGTTGATCGTCTTCTGCTCCTCGCCGGAAATTTCCAGGTTGCGGATGGCGCTTTGCAGCTCGGCCCGGGTGGCTTCCAGTTCTTTCTCCAGCGCGGCAATCCGCGGCATGTCCTTCGGCGCGGCGCGCTGGTCCTGCTTCCGCTCGTGCTCCGGCTGTTCGACGAAGCAGATCAGCAGCAGTGCCTCGCCCTCGCTCGTAACCGGCTGCACGTCGATGCTGAACGACACCGAATTTCCGTCGCGGTTCGTCCGGCCGCCGGCCAGGACAACGCGCGCATTCTCCTGGCTCGCCTGTTGAATCGCGGATCGCAGTTTGGTGCTCAGACCCTGCCGCGTCATGGCAAGCAGATCGTGCGTCGGCTGCCCCGGCGCCACATGCAGATAGCGATCGGTCGGCCCCAGCGTATAGAGGCACTCGTGCTTGTGGTTGATCAGCACCGCCGCCGGCGCGTAGGTTTCCATGACCAGCCGTCGGCATAGCTCGGCGAGAACGGCCTGGCGCGAGTGCGCCTGGCCTTGTCCCGGCCGCGTGGCCACCCGCACGGCATCCGCGGCGCCGCGCAAGAAGCCAGGAGCCGCCGGCTGGCCGCGACCAACATGGCGGTAGAGTCGCTCCGGCTTGGAGATCACCTGGAAGTGGTCGCCGGCATTGCCGGCCGTCTCCGAGTTGCCAAGCAGAAGAATGCCGCCTTCGTTCAACGCGAAGTGAAACAGCGAGATCACCTTCGCCTGCGCCTCGGCGTCCAGATAGATCAGCAGATTTCGGCATGAAATCAAATCCAGGCGCGCGAATGGCGGATCGGTCAACACATCCTGTACCGTGAAAACCAACGCCGAGCGCAGCTCCGGCGCGACCCGGTAGCCGTGGTCTTCCTTGGAAAAAAAGCGGCCAAGCCGTGCCGGGGACACGTCCGCCGCGATGGATTCCGGGTACACGCCATCGCGGGCGCTCGCGATCGCATCCCGATCGACATCGGAGGCAAAGACCTGCAGTCCCACGTTGTGCCGTGTTGCCGGAATATGCTCGAGAAAGAGCATGGCAAGGGAATAGGCCTCCTCGCCCGTGCTGCATCCGGCAATCCAGATGCGGATCGGATCGTCGGACACGTGGTCGCGCACCAGATCCGGAACGATCTTCTCCTCCAGAAGAGCGAACACCTTCGAATCACGGAAGAAGCTGGTGACGTTGATGAGCAGGTCCTTGGCAAGCAGGTCGAGCTCGCGCGGGTCGCTGCGCAGCACATCCAGATAGCGATCCACGCTATTGGTCTCGATCGCCGCCATTGCCATGCGCCGCTCGATCCGGCGCCGCAGCGTCCCCGGTTTGTAAAGCGTGAAATCGTGCGCGGTCTTCGTGCGCAGCAGATCGATGAACGCGGGCAGCCAATCTCGTGCGCTGTCCCGCGGTGCCGCATCGGCGTGCGTGTGAGTCAGGGCCATTCCCCGGTCGAACTTGACGAGCGCGTCCGGAATCCTGGCCACCGGAAGCACAAGATCGACCGCGCCCGTCATGATCGCGCTGCGCGGCATGCCATCATAGCCGGCCTCGTCGGGGTCCTGCGCGATGACGAGCCCTCCTCTTTCGCTCACGGCCTTCAGACCAAGGCTGCCGTCGGTCCCCGATCCCGACAGGATCACGCAGATGGCGCGGGCGCCGCACGCCTCCGCCAGCGAATGCAGCAGGAAGTCGAACGGCAGGCGCGCACCGTGACGGGCCTGCGGTTGCGAAAGATGCAGCGCACCGCCACCGACGGAAAGATATGTTCCGGGGGGGATGACATAGAGATGATCGCGCTCCAGCTTCATTCCATCCGTTGCCTGGCACACGGTCATCGACGTGTGGCCGGCCAGCAGTTTCACCATCATGCTTTCGTGGGTCGGGTCGAGGTGCTGGACCAGGATGAAGGCCATGCCGATGCCGGCGGGCACCGCGTCCACCAGCTTCTTGCAGGCATCGAGGCCACCCGCCGAGGCGCCAATTCCAACAACGGCGAAGTCTCCAGGTCCGCGCGCCGGCTGCGGGCGCCGGCTCGATCGCGGGGGGGGCGCTTTCGCCCGATGCACACGGGTTGCTGCCATTGATCGATTGCTCACAAATGCGGCGCGTCCCGAAGGGAGGCTCAACGCGGCATCATCACGGTCTCGCCACCGTACCGACTCCCGATCGTCATCGGCGGCGGAATTGAACCGGCCCCCCGGATCGTTGAACCGCATATACACGGCTGCGCACGCAAACTCAATGTTTGGCGGGTGTAGTGGGTATATTCCGCAACTGGCAACGCCGCCACGGCCGGCGGTGGCTGAACGGCCCCGCCGGGCAGGTTGATCCGGTATCGCCCCGGTCGGCCAGGTGGCGCGCGGCGCGGAAGGCCTGCGCCTCCTGCGCGAGCTGTCCGTTGGTACGCGCGAGCCCGGATGAAAGCCACCCGCCGGAGGTTCCCGCATGTCGATCGATTTGGCGATGCGGAAAGCGGTCAACCGCCTCTGAGTAGATTCCGAACCTGCCACCCAGTCGCGGAAATCTGCTAGCGATGCGTCGGGCGCATGGAGGCACCCGGGAGAGAATCGGAAACTTGCAGCTTCCACGGGATGCCCGCGTTCTCGGCACGGATTGCCGGGCATGTGATGGGATGGCACCGCGCTCGGCCCATGAACGCCGACTGATGAGAAGAACGTTGACTGGACCCCTGCAAACCCTTGCCAAAGCCCCCACCGGAATTGCGGGCCTTGATGAAATAACCGCCGGCGGGCTGCCCGCGGGGCGCCCCACGCTCGTCGCCGGCAGCGCGGGGTCCGGCAAGACGATGCTCGGCATGGAATTCCTGGTGCGCGGGGCGACGCAGTTTGGCGAGCCGGGCGTGTTCATGATGTTCGAGGAAAACGCCGCCGAACTCACCGCCAACCTCCGCTCGCTGGGCTTCGATCTGGAGCAGCTTGTGGCCCAGAAAAAGCTTGCGCTCGACCATGTGCACATCGAACGCAGCCAGATCGAGGAGACCGGCGAATACGATCTCGAATGGCTGTTCATTCGCCTCGGGCACGCCATCGATTCCATCGGCGCGAAACGCGTCGTCCTCGATACGGTCGAGGCGCTGTTCGCGGGTCTGGCCAATCACGCCGTTCTCCGGGCGGAACTGCGTCGCCTTTTCCGCTGGCTGAAGGATCGCGGCATGACCGCGATCATCACCGGCGAGAAGGGTGAGGGGAACGCGATCACCCGCTACGGGCTTGAGGAGTACGTGGCCGACTGCGTGATCATCCTTGACCAGCGCGTCCAGGAGCAGATTTCCACACGCCGGCTTCGCGTGCTGAAATATCGCGGCACCGCCCACGGTATGAACGAATACCCATTCCTCATCGGCGCGCACGGATTTTCCGTGCTGCCCATCACTTCGCTGCTGCTCGACCACCAGGTCTCCATGCAGCGCGTTCCGACGGGCATCGCGCGCCTCGACGAAATGCTGGGCGGCCAAGGCGTCTTTCGCGGCAGCAGCGTGCTCGTGTCCGGCTCGGCCGGCACCGGCAAGAGCAGCATCGCTGCGAAGCTTGTCGAAACCGCCTGCCTGCGCGGGGAGCGGGCGCTGTACTTCGCCTACGAGGAGTCGAATGCGCAGATCCTGCGCAACATGCGCTCCATCGGCATCGACCTCGATCCTTGGGTGAAGAAGGGGCTGCTCGAGCTTCACTCCTCCCGGCCGACGCTGCAGGGGCATGAGCAGCACCTGGTGATGATGCACGACATGGTTCGCGCTTTCCGCCCAACCGTGGTCGCTGTCGATCCGATCAGTAATCTCTTCATGTCGAACGATGACGCGGAGGTGAAGCCGACCCTCATGCGGCTTGTCGACTTCTTCAAGAGCGAGCAGATCACCGCGGTCTTTACCAGCCTGACCAGCGGCGGAGACGTTACGTCGGCGCCGGAGGATTCGCAGGTCGGCGTTTCCTCGCTCATGGATACCTGGCTGCTGCTGCGGAATGTCGAGTTCACGGGTGAGCGCAACCGCACCATTTTCGTGCGGAAATCCCGGGGCATGGCGCACTCGAATCAGGTTCGCGAGTTCATCCTGAGTGACACGGGTATCGACCTGGTGGATGTTTACCTCGGCGGCGATCGCGTACTGACCGGCAGTGCGCGGCTGGCGCAGGAAGCGCACGAGCGCATTACCGCCGCGCTGCGCGGGCAGGATCACCAGCGCAAGCTGCGGCTGCTGGCCGGCAAACGAAAAGCCATTGAAGCACAGATAGCCATGCTGGGAGTCGAAGTTGAATTGGAGACCGCCGAGGCCGACTTCGCCATCGCGGAACAAACGTTACAGGACGAAATCGTCCGTCAAAACACGGACTTGATGTCGCAACACCGTGGCGGTGCGACCGGCGGCAACGGCCGGGCGAAAGAAAGCCTATGAACCCGTCCGCATCGCAAACGTCCCGACAGGCAGCGGAAGCCACGCCCGCGTTCCAGCTGCGCCTCTACGTTGCCGGCCAAACCGCGAAATCGGTGGCAGCCCTCGCCAATCTCCAACGTATCTGCGAGACACACCTCGCCGGCCAATATTATATCGAGGTCATTGACCTGACGAAGGCGCCGCAGCTTGCCGCCGGAGACCAGATTCTCGCCGTGCCGACGCTGGTGCGCCGTCTGCCCGAGCCAATCAAGAAAATCATCGGCGATCTTTCCAACGAAGAACGCGTGCTCGTCGGTCTCGACGTGCAGCCGATCGGGCCGGCCATTTTATGAAAAAGAGCGCCATGCCTCCTAATGCGGCTGAAACAATCGAAGATCCGTCGGCGGCCTGCGCTCCGGCCGAATACGTCTTGCGACTCTATATCACCGGATCAACGCTGCATTCCGCACGAGCGCTCTCAAACGCCCGCAAGATTTGCGAGGAGCATTTGGCTGGGCGCTACAACCTGGAAGTCGTCGACATTTGCCAACATCCGATGCTGGCCGCGGGTGAGCAGATTGTCGCTGCACCGACCTTGATCAAGGAGTTGCCGCTGCCCCTTCGCCGTTTCATTGGCGACATGTCGCAAACGGAACGCATTCTGCGCGGGCTCGATCTCCGCGAGGCCGCCGGAAAGGCTGCATCAACAAGAACCCGCTGACCGCCCATGCCACCAAAATCTCCGTCCAGATCGAGAATTCTCGAAGAAAACGCCCAACTTCATGCGCGGTTGATGGTAGCGGAGGAGACGCTCCGCGCGATCCGTGGCGGCGAAGTGGATGCGTTGGTGATCCAGAGTGCTGTCGGACCCCAGGTCTACACCCTCCAGGGCCAGGACGCTGAAACGAACCGGTTTCGTGGGGAAATGCTCGCGCAGGTCAGTGATGCCGTCATCGCCGTCGATGGCGAAGACCGCGTCACCTATCTCAACGCAGCCGCCGAACGGCTCTACGACGTGACCGCGTCCGGGGCTCTCGGACGGACACTGTCGCAAATCTATGAATCGCGATGGCTGCATTCCGCAGACGAAGCCGCCGCCGCGGCCGCCCTGCGCGAACGCGGCGAATGGCGCGGTGAAAGCGTTCACCTCAGGCACGACGGCCATGAACTGATGGTCGAATCAGGCATCACGGTACTCCGAGACATCGACGGGCGGGCCAGCGGCATGCTCGCCGTCATCCGCGACGTGACCGAGCGCAAGCAGCACGAGGCTAGCGTGCTGGTATCGGAGATACGCTACCGCCGTCTGTTTGAAACAGCGCACGACGGCGTCCTCATCCTCGACCCTTTCACGCGCAAAATCGTCGACTCCAATCCATTCATGACGCGAATGCTGGGCTATCCGCACAATGAGTTGGTCGGCAAGGAACTCTTTGAAATCGGTCTGCTCGCAGACAGGGACGCGAGCAAGGAAATGGTTCAAAAACTGAAAAAGTCGACCGAGGTCCGTTACGAAAACCTGCCGCTCGAAAGCCAGGGGGGACGGCATCAGGAGGTCGAGGTCGTGGCAAACCTCTATGATGAGAACGGCCGCCCCATCATCCAGTGCAACATCCGCGACATTACCGAGCGCAAGCGAACCGAGGAGCATGTGAAGCTGCTCATGGCCGAGGTCAATCATCGCGCCAAGAACCTGCTCGCCGTCGTGCAGGCTGTTGCCCATCAAACCGCGAAGTACGGTGACCCCGCGACCTTTGCGGCGCGTCTGTTCGACCGCATCGCCGGGATCGCCGCCGGCCAGGACCTGCTGGTCAAGAACCAATGGCAGGGCGTCGAGGTAGCGGACCTCGTCGTCGCCCAGCTCGCCCATTTCGAGGATCTGATCGGCACACGTGTACTGATCGACGGTCCGGACGCACGACTGACGATGGCTGCCGCCCAGGGTATCGGCATGGCGCTTCACGAACTCGCCACCAACGCCGTTAAGTACGGAGCGCTTTCGAATCTTCATGGGCGGGTGCGCATCGCCTGGCAAATCACCGGCGCCGCCAGGCCGATGTTTTCGATGTCCTGGCTGGAAGATGGCGGCCCGAAGGTGGCCGCGCCCACCCGGAAGGGCTTCGGACAAATCGTCATCGGGCGCATGGCGGAAGCGGCGGTCGAGGGCACCGCCGTGGTCAACTTTCAAGAAACCGGGCTTTCCTGGAACCTGAGCGCGTCCGCGGAAAATGCGTTGGCGTTGACGCAGGATGGAAATATCGATGAATCCGCCCACAACCATGCCCGATAACCGGAGCCGGCGAGTCCTCATAGTCGAGGATGAGCCGATGCTCGCGTTTGCCCTCGAAGAGTTGCTCAGCGAAGCCGGTTTCGAGATAGCTGGCGTGGCGGGAAGACTTGAAAAGGCACTCGCGATGATAAAAAGCGGCGGCTTCGGTGCCGCCATCCTCGACACCAATCTGGTGGGTGTAAGCGCGGGTCCCGCCGCGTTGGCGCTGGCGGCACGTGGAATACCTTTTATCGTTCTGTCAGGTTATTTGCCCGATCAACAGCGCAGTGCTTTTTCCGGGGCGCTGAGGCTCCAGAAGCCGTGTCCCCCCGAACGTCTCGTTCAGGCCTTGCGCAGCATCCTGCCGGCTCAGTGAACTTATCCTACTGATGCTCTGGCCATGATCGGTATCCAACACCGGCTGCACCAGCGGGAGGCCGCCTGAGCGGACGCTTGCGTCAGCTGTAGTGAATGGCATTCTGCAGCGTGGCTACGGTAAGGTTCGAGAAAGTGACCATTGTGCCGTCGGACAGCGTAAGGATCGCCGACGACCCGGATGCCGCCACGGCCCCGGAGTTCGATGCATAGCCTCCGCCGATGTCGACCGAATCGCCGCCGCTTCCGCTGAAGTTGGCGACCAGATCGTGCGCGCCGCCCGGAACCGATCCGACACCACCTATGATGCTCTGCATGAGCAGAATCTCGGCGCTCCCACTGCCAACGGTCATGGCGACATTGCCTGGACCCGCTGACAGGCTATCGTTGGTGGTTGATCCCGAAGCATTCAGCGTCTCGTTGCCGGCACCCGCCTGGTAGGTCAGAGCACCTATGGGGCCAGTGCCGCCCCCGTCCATAAAGGCAATGCTGCCGCCGCTTGCCCCGAATACCGTGGTCCCGCCGCCGCTACCCCCGAACCAGCTCTCGCCCACCACCGTCGCGCTGCCGGATCCGCCCACGAAGTCGAGTTTGCCGCCAAAGTTAAACGCGCCGACGGGACCGGAGCCTCCGACGCTGACGGCGGTCGTGCCCGCCCCAGCGGCAACGGTGTCGCTGCTGCCGGTTATTGTGACACTGACCGTCCCCGTGCCATACGCAACGTTGATCAGGTCGCCAGTGCCTCCGTCAAGGATGTTGACGGGAGCCGCCGTCGTGTTGGCCGGGTAGATTTTGTTGCCGCTGCTGCCCGCCGCGATGGTCACGCTGCCCCCAGAGACGCTGTTGCCGACCGCCATCCCGGTATTCGATCCGGTCACGCTCG
>VFSW01014914.1_pt1 | contig 10712 bp, 11 predicted proteins | sample 5358111 | NCBI WGS metagenome assembly VFSW01 (sample SAMN11554181, study PRJNA540505) | mine drainage metagenome | isolation source: sediment from site ElyBrook_90M | place: USA: Ely Copper Mine, Vershire, VT | collected 2017
CGGAAAGCATTCTCGTCCCCAACCTAGCACTTGCTCTCGATGCGCGCAAGTTGCATTGGGATTTGCATCGGGATATTGGTTTAGCGGCCCCTTGACGAATGCCGCGGCCGAGAATTGGCGGGTTCCGGCTGCTAGAGTAGCAGCCTGTGGTAGAAGTCGAAAAAAAACGCTTGCTAACGCGCACGGCTCTGTAACGCGCAGAATCTACTGAGCCGCGCACGTGAGTAAGCGGTGTCTTGGTACTTCTGCCACAGGTAGCCAGGCGCTACAGTCCCATATCGACCGCCCAATACCGCCGTCCAACTCCCGTCGCCGGCTATGTAAGGTGAGGGAGAAACGCCAGGTCGTCGCTCAGCACATAGATCGCGATCGCGGCAAACATAAAAAACAGGGCAACCCAGATACGCCAGTCACGATGCGCGCGCTTCCAGTAAGGGCGCTGCTCGCCATCGGCGTCCCGATCAACCCTTACCGGCTCCGATCCTTCGTTCCCATGGTGACCGTAGTTCGTCTCGCTCATTCAACGCCGCTGAGGGAAAACGAAGGCTGGTGTTCGGCATCGCGCAGCCAATAGGGCGGCCGGCCGTAGTGAGAGTAGAGCCGGTCTTCATACTCTCGATTGACCGGCGTGGACTCCACGTATTCCGGGGCGCTCTGGATGGCTTCCCGCGAGAGGCCGACGTAAACCTTCGATTCCGGCCAACTCACCCGTTCCATCCACGCCGGTGAGACCAGCACCTTCTTGCCGGGCCACCAGTTCCGGGTTGCCACCTCGATGTACCGGACAGTCCAGGCGTGATCGTCCAGCACGTATCCATCTACATGGCCGATTTCACCATCCGGCGCCTCGATGGAATAGCCGGTGACGGCCACGGAACTGCGAAGATGTGAATCCTTCGACTCGCTCTCCGTCCGGTCCGCTAGCGCGTCGCTGGACGAGGTTGGCATCGTCAAGCCGGCGGGGTCCAGCGCCGGGCCCCACAGGAAAGGACCGCCCCAATAGTACGGATACCCATAATACTGGTTATAAGCGGCCTCGTGCTGCCGCGAGACTGGCTGATGCGTGAGGATGTCGGGGCTATTCTCAACCTGCTTCTTCGTCAGCGACACCTCCAATCGCTTGGCTTTCCAGTCGGCGCGGACGATGGAGAACGGCGAGATCAATACGGGCCTCCCGCCCAGCCAGCCGCCGGTTTGCACCACCAGATAGCGCAGGGCCCAGGTCTGGTCCTCGAAATAGAACTCATCTACAGTTCCAATCTCACCATCCGTGGCCCGGATTTCGATACCCTTCAAATGCTTTGCGTTGATTAACATTGGCTTGTCCTCCACAACGAGCGTTATCTCGTGCCCACTCCCACTGCTTCGGGTGCGTGCAATGTGACATTGATGGGCCGCGTAGTCGCGATAACGCTTCTCGCTTTTTCCACTTCCGCCGCCGTGCCATGCACCAGCAGCAAGAACTTATCCGTCTTGAGATCCATTTCGTACTGAATAACACTATCCTTGGGAATGCCCATGCTGTAGAGGCCCGCGCCGATGGCGCTTAAGCCGCCGACCACGACGGCGCCTTCCAGCGCTCCCACGATCCAGGCAACTAGAGGGCCCGCCACCAGCACTGCGCCGAGTCCGGGAATGGCAAAGAACGCCGACCCGAAGAGCAGTCCCCAAAAGCCTCCCCAAAAAGCGCCGGTCTTGCCCCAGTACTTCATCCGGTCGCCGGTATTGTAGTAACCGACCACGTGTTCGTCGGTGTGGGAATCCTTGCCGACAATGGACAAGGCGTGCATGTCGATTCCGGCGCGCTGCAGCTCTTTGACCGCCCCTTCCGCTTCCAGGTGCGTGCCGTAAACGGCTACTACCGCGTTTTGTTCAGACATTTTGGTTTCTCCTTTGGTACCGCTATTGCGGGGTGCACGCGCAGTACCACCGGCGTAGCTGGCTCAGACCAGCATGGATATGCGCAGAGCAATCGCCCGGCGAATCCCGCGCAGTAGTGAAGTGGTGACCATGAATGGTCACCTGACCGGGAATGGTCAAGTGGAGCGAGGCTGGGTAAATCCGGCTCGCATTCAGTCCTCAGCCCAATTCGCCGCGCTTGGCCGCTTGAATCGCCAGGTCCGCGGCGCGATAGGCCAGCGCTTGAATCGTGGCCGTTGGCTGCTGCCTCCCCGCAGTGACAAAGCTGCTGCCGTCCGCGATCACCAGGTTCGGAACGTCGTGCGCGCGATTGTTGCGGTCCACCACCGACTGCTTCGGATCGTTGCCCATCCGGCACGTGCCCATCAAATGCCGCGACGGCAGCATGTCGAGCGTCGAAAGGCCTGTCGTCCAGATCTTCTTGGCCCCCGCGGCTTCCAGAATCTCCACTTGCTTGGTCAGCAGCCAGCGCATGGCCGCGACGTCATCCCGATGTTGATCATAGGTAACGCGCATTGCTGGTAAGCCCCAGCTGTCCTTTAAATCCGGATCCAGCGAAATACTGTTCCGCTCTTGGGACAGGGAACTGCTGTGCGCCAGCAACCCCATGGTGTGCGTGAAGTAAGTACCCAGCATCTTTTTATATTCGGCGCCCCATTTCGGTGCGTCGCCCGGCATTCCGTGTAGCGCGAAACTAGCCGGATAGGAGTCGAAACGCGCGTCGATCCCTCCGCCGCCGTAGAACCCGCGCTTAGGGTCCGCGCGATAGTAGTCATGGATTACGCGCGTCACTTGAATGCCTTTATACTCATTCAGCGGATGTTCGAACAGGCCGCTCGCGAAACCGCCGTTGTCCCACATCAAATATTTGCCAACCAGGCCGCTCGAGTTGGCCAGGCCTTCCGGAAAACGTTTGGATTTGGACAACAGCAACAAGCGAGAGGTCTCGGCGCCATTCGCGCACAGCACAACCGCCTTGGCTCGGTGGAAAACCTCGCGGCGATTCGCATCGAAATATAGAGCGCCCGTCACGCGTCCACGCGCATCGGTTTCGATCTTCCGCACGTAAGAATTCGCACGGATTTCGCAGCGTCCGGTCTTCTCGGCAATCGGAATCGCCGAAACCAAGGTGCTCGACTTCGCGCGCATCTCACATCCGAACGATTCGCAGAAGCCGCAATTCACGCAGGCCGCACGCCCCTGATACGGTTGCGATAGAATCGCCACCGGCGCCGGATAGGGGTGCAGGCCAAGCCTCTTCGTGGCGCGGTCAAACAAGACGCCCGAAGATTTCACCGGCATGGGCGGCAGCGGATACGGTTTCGATCGCGGCCCGTCAAACGGATTCGCGCCCGCCAGGCCCGAGATGCCCAAATCGTATTCGGCCTTGGTGTAATAAGGCTCCAGATCGGCGTACTTGATCGGCCAATCGGCAAGCCCGGCGCCGGGCACCTCGCCGAACAGACTGCGCTCCTCGAAATCGCTCTCATGAAATCGCCAATAGTTCGCGGTGAAATGGACGCTGCCTCCGCCTACCTGCCGTCCGTACTCGATAACCTTCAGCGGCTTGGCCTGCTCGGACTCGTTCTTGCGATACGTCATCGGCTGGACCTTGGGATCGTTGGTCAGACCCGGCTGGTAGGTGTATTTGATCTCATCGTGCGTGTAATCCTTTTCGGTGAGATAAGGACCCTGCTCCAGCACCACCACCCGAAAGCCCGCCGTCGACAACTCCTTCGCCATCACGCCGCCGGCCGCGCCCGCGCCGATCACAAGGAAATCGACCGCATCGGAGGGCCGAAACGTTGCGCCACTCATTTGTTTTCCTCGGCGTCGTAATACCCGAAAGGCGGTTGGTAGGCCATGCGATCTTCAAAGCCGATTAGCTTCCAACCCACGCGCTCGCGATTCCCGCCATAGCTCGGATTGCCGAGAAATCCGTAAAGCGTATGCGTGCGGAGAAGATCGAAAAACTCAGTGGCTTCGATGGCGTGGATCAACTGAATTTGCCGGTCGTTGGTGAGCGCGGCGATGCTGGCCGATCCAGGGAACATTTCTGTGCGCTTTTGTTGCACGGCAGCCATGCCCATAAGGTAGCTCTGGCGCAGATCGGCGTCGAAAGTGGAAAGCGCCCGATCGATAAAATAGACGACGCCGGCTTCGTGCGCGCCCGGTCCATCGGTCGAGGGCACAATCTGCGACGTGATCGCGTCAATCTCCGCGGCCGTCGCCGGATCGAGCGTTTGGAATGCAGGCGGCGTGGACGACCGCACAGCGTCATGCGCGTGCCGTTGTGCCTCGGCAATATCAACCAGTGCCGCGAGTCCAACACATTGCGACAGCCAGAGCCGCCGGGTGGATTGCATGATCCATCTTGCGCGATCCGGCCACCGCTTTGCAAACGCGTGGGCGAGAGTGAGAATTCAGAATGAGAATTCAGAATGAGAATTCAGAATCCAGAATCCAGAATCCAGAATTCAGAATTCAGAACCCAGAATTCAGAACCCAGAATTCAGAATCCACAAGTGAGAGTCCAGAATCCCGAGCGAGAATTCTGAATTCTGAATTCTGACTTCTGAATCCTTCTTCGTACTTACTGCGCTTCCTCAATCACTCCATTCAAGCCCCGCGCCAGATGCAGATCGGCCCAGTGGAACTCCGTCTTCAGCATGTTCGCGATATCGGCCTTCGATTTCTTGGCGCGATTCATTTCGCGAACGCGAGCCACCAGCTTAATCGTGCTTTGCCGGAAGTCGGCCATCTCTTGCTTGGTGGCCATCGGACCGTGGCCCGGAACCACAGTGTCGAAATCAAGTTGCAGCGCCGAGCGCAGCGTGCTGGGCCATTCCACCGCGCTGCCGCCTCCTGAATAATCGATCAACTCGGGAACGTCGTCGCCCTTGGTAAACATATCGCCGGCCGCCAGCACCCGATCGGCCGGGAACAGCACCACCACATCGCCATTGGTATGCGAGCGTCCAAAATGATAAAGCGCCACATTCTTTCCGCCCAGATAAATGTGCGCGTGATGTTCGATCACGATGTCGGGAAGGCCAGGCTGGTTGGCGTCCACCATTTGCTCGCGAGCTTCCTGGGACGCGACGACCTTCGCATCCGTCGCCTGGAACTTGGCGTTGCCGCCGCTATGATCTGGATGGTGATGCGTGTTGATCACGTACTTTACCGGCTTGTCGGTGATTTTCTTGAGTTCGGCCATGATGCCCGCGTGATCGATATCGAACTTGTCGTCCACCAACAGCACGCCGTCGTTGGTGATCAGCGCCGTGGTGTTGCCTGGCACGAAGTCGTTGTGAATGACGTACAGATCGTCCTTCAGCTTGATGGTATTCAGTTTCGCAGGCTGATTGCCGAACTGCGTGTACGCGGTGAACAAGGCGCCGCAAGCGAACACGGCCGCGGACAATCGAACAACGGAACTTTTGCGCATAAGCGGAAAGTATATCAAGTTCGTTGCAGCAAGGGACGCAACTCGCGAACGGACTTGAGCTTCTCGAGATTCATCGCGGTCTGGATGAGCTTGCCGCAGCGCTCAGCCCCCAGAATCGGAGTCATCAGATCGCGCGCCTTGGCGATCACTTCTTCGCGCGGCATCGGATTTTGGGCCGTGCCTCGGACCGCCTTCACGGTCTCGGTAAGACGCGTCCCGTCCGTCAGCGTAACCTCGACGATCGCTTCGCGGGCGGGCAAATGGCGTTCCAACTCGGCGTCGGGAATCAGCTCCACTTTGGCGCGCTGCTTCAGGATGGCAGGATCTTGCATGCGCGCCTTGTCGTGCGCGGCTTTGAACGAAGCTGTTTTATCGATCAACATCACCGCGATCATGTACTGCATGCAAATGTCGGGCATCTCGCGGTTGTTCACTAGCGACGCTTCGCTGGTCGCGATTCGCACAGTAATTGATTGCACCTGATCGGGATCGATGGGCCGGCGTTTGAGAATTAACTGCAACGCGTCGAGCGGAGCTTGAATCGGCGAACCGACGGTCCATTTCTTGATATTGGTTCGCACGATTTCGTAGCGTTCGCCGAGTTTGTCGATTAATTTCGCGGGATCGGCCTGCGGCGCATAATCGGCGAGGAAATTGTCTTGTCCGGAAAGAACATCGTCGACGCCCGTCGCTCCCGCTTGAACCAACAAAGCCGCGGTCACGCCATTGCGCGCGGGCATTCCCGCAAACAAGAACGCCTTCTCGATGTGATCGGTATCGCGCTGCCAGGTTTTGATTCCGGAAGCTTGCTGCGATGCATAGTCGATCAGCCAGCGCATCTGGCGTTCGTTCAAACCGGCGGCGCAACCGGCAGCCGCGGCCGATCCGAACGTCCCCGCCAGTGCGTGTGTGCTGATGTGCGTGGCAGTTTGGAAACCGCCGGCTCCAACCGTCATCGTGACGCGCGTTCCCACGTCGTAGCCGAGCGCGACAGCGCGCAAAAAACGCGCACCGTCAATGTTGAATTGTTCTCCGGCCGCCAAGGCCGAGGGCGTCACCGAAGCTCCCGGATGCGATTCCGACGGCGCGTGCGAATCGTCCGTTTCGTCCGAATGAGCCAGCATCGCATTGGCAAAGGCGGCTTCTATCGCACCGCACACCACATCCGACGCCGCAACCGTGGCGGCCTTTTCCGCCGAATGTTCTCGCGCAAATTTGATGGCGAAACGGCCGGGCGCGAGCTCTGCGCCGGAGACCATGGCGGCGAACGTATCCAGGATATGCTGCTTGGTCTTGTCGAGCGCTTCTTCGGGAAGCGGCCGGCCGCCGGCCTCGCTCATGTAGGAACTGAGCTTGGTCATCGTGGGACTGATTGATATGCTCGCGGCCGCGAGTGGAAGGGCCGTTGCGGCAGCGACAAAAGTTCGCCTGGTGATATTACTTGATCTCATTGCGGAAAACTACTCCGCCTTTCATTACGAATTTCACGCGCGGCAGCTCTGTGATGTCGGCCAGCGGATCGCCTGCGACGGCCACCAGATCGGCGAACTTGCCGGCTTCCACGCTCCCCACCTGTTTGCCCAAATCGAAATTGAGGCTCTCTGCGGCGGAGCAGGTGGCCATTTGCAGAGCCTGCGCCGGCGTCATTCCCCATTTCACGTAATAGGCGAACTGGAACGCTTGCACACCGTGGCCAACGGTATAGGCGCCGCTCCCAAACACTTCCTTCACACCCGCCGCCACCAGCCGCTTAAAACTCATTTCCGTGAGACGGAAGCGCGTGGTGTGGCCGCCGCTGGCCTTCAAATCGCGCCCTTCCATGTCGCCGATCAAATCCCAAAGCGTCTGCATCACCGGGCGTTGCGTGCCATCCCACAACGGCTTCTTGAACAAGCGGATAGTTTCGTCGTCAAGGCCTTCGGCGCCGGTTACGCCGACGATGACGTGCATCGGCATATCCACTCCCGCCTCCAGGCAATTGCGCAGACCCTCGCCGCCATAAGCATGGCACGCGACTCGAAGGCCGCGGCGATGCGACTCGTCCACGATGGCCTGGTTTTCCTCCAGCGTGAGCGATGGAACGTTGATCATTTTTCCATCGGGAGTGAAAGCGCCGGCGCCCGCCGGATCGGGATAGCCGCCGCCTTCGTAATCCTCGGTCTCGTAGACCTTGATCCAATCGACACCGTAGTGCGAGTGATCGCGCACGGCTGCACGAGCCAGCCACGGAGAGTTGACGTCGCCCGAGAGCTGCCACGCGTTGGGGCCGCCGTTTTGGCCGAACGGAATCACCACCGATGGCGCGGGATAATATCCGGCGGCGCGCGGATTCAACTGCGGTCCAGCCACCTGCAGGCGCGGTCCGGGAACCTGGCCTTTGTTGATGGCGTCGCGCAGCTCGACCGTGGCGTAGGTATATGGCGAGCCCATATCCTGCAAAGTGGTGAAACCCGCGTTCAAATCTTTGAGAGCGTAATTTAATCCGGAAAATGCCGCGCGCGCGTCGTTGGGCTGCTGGTCCTGCATCAAGTGAACGTGACGATCGATCAGGCCGGGCAATACCGTAGCGCGGCTGAGATCGATGACCACCGCGCCGGGGGGAATCTGGATGCGATCGGCTGCGCCGGCGGCTGTGATGCGGTCGCCTTTAATAAGGATCATCTGGTCCTTGAGCATCGCACCCGATTTTGAGTCGAACAGGCGGCCCGCGCGAATCGCGACCCCCTGCGCCGGCGGAGACTGCATATCCATGCGAGAGGCGTCGAACTGCCCGGCCTCCGGACGGGTGCTTTGTGCGTAGAGTTGCGCGGCAGCGATCGCCAGCCAGATTAAGAGATAGAGTCTCATGGTGCGTTGGAGCAGTTAGCCAGTATATCGCTTGCCCATGAGGCCGCGAAAAAACTCGCGCTCGCAGCTCCGAATCTGCACTTTGCGCCGACAGCAACTTACAGAGCCGCGACCAAATGGAGCGAAACATTTCAAGCGCGCAGCTCGGCAGGAAGGATCTCTAAACCAATCCGATAAGCCGCGTCGAATTCCGAGAATCCGTTACTTCCACCGTTCACCAGACGGCGGGCTTCACTCAGATCGCCTGCCGTGAGCGCGGCGCGAATCTTCTCTTCGTGATACTTCAGGAAGCTGGCCAGCAGACGCGCGGCGATGCCGGGATTGTTGGCGAGATCCGGGTCGTCGATAAGCTGCCGGCCCAAGCCGATGGCCGCGCCGTGCAGCGCGTAGTTGCATCGTCCCGTGAGTTGGATGAAGCCTCGGCCTTTGAAGCGCTCGCCGTCGGGCCTCCCCAAATTGCCGAGGTCGGCGCGCGAATCGTAAAGGTCGAAGGGCAGTCCGCCGGGTGACGTGTTGTAGCGGCTCTGCCCTTCGCTGATCGGCAGAAACAATCCGGTTTCGGCGCGAATCGTCGCCAGCGCCATCAAGACCATCGGCTTGTCGGCGAGCTGCGGGCCCACCAGCGCATTCAGCACGAACGGAAGATTCCTCTCGACATTGGCGCGAGGGGCATACGGAAGCATTCGCGCCGCCATCTCGACGGTGATGTCGGGAATCAGCGAAACGATGTTCATAAACGCTTCCTTAGTGTAGGTCCGCGGCTCCCATGAAATGGCCGTTTTATCTCGCCCCCGCTCCGCGCCGGTATACAATGGCTGGCTGGAGCCTTATGGCAAAAATATTGATTGCAATGGGCGTCTTGGGGTTCTCGATAACCAGCGCCCTGCCGGCCCAAAGCGGAAACGGAAAAAGTGGAGCGTGTGATCGCGCTTGTCTGCGGGGTTTCGTGGATCGGTATCTGGACGCTCTCATCGCCCACGATCCGAAGTTGGTTCCGCTGGCGACAAACGTGAAGTTCACCGAGAACGGACAGAAGCTGGCGATCCCCGATGGGCTTTGGAATTCGATGGTGGGCAAAGGGACCTATCGTTTGTTCGTGGACGATCCGCAGGCCGGATCGGTGGCCTTCATCGGGACCATCAAGGAAGAAGGACGGACGCCCAGCGAGCCGGCGCCGGGCGTGATCGCGCTGCGGCTGAAGCTGGTGAACCGCCAGATCTCGGAAGTGGAGACGTTCGTGGTTCGCAATCCGCAGACGGCCGAACGCCTGGAAAAGATCGGCACGCCGAATCATTTGTTCCTGGAAGCGGTGCCCGAGGCGCAGCGAATGTCGCGCGCGGATCTGATTAAAACGTCCAATATGTACTTTTCGGGAATGCAACAAAATGACGGAAAGGGCGTCTACCCTTTTACCGACGATTGCAATCGAATTGAGAATGGCATGCAAACCACAAACGCGCCTCTGAAGGAGGGGCAAACCAGGCCCGACCCGGCCACCGCTTCAAATTACTCGTCCGCGTGGGGCTGCAAGGAGCAGTTTCAATCGGGCCTGCTGCACTTCGTCACGCGTATTCGCGACCGGCGCTACGTGGCCGTGGATCCCGAACGCGGCCTGGTATTCAGCTTCGTCTTTTTCGATCATTCGGCCGGAAAGACCCGGCATTTCGAGACGCCCAACGGCCGCGCGGTGGTGGCAGGCCCCACCCAGCCTTGGACCTGGGAGCTGGCGGAAATGTTCAAAGTGGAAAATGGCAAACTTCGGCAAATTGAGGCGGTGCTGGACCGTGCGCCCTACGGGATGACCTCGGGTTGGAGCAGTTGGGAAGATGGAATGACGGACCGGGTTCAGGACCTCACCATCCCGGGGAGGCGATGAGCGAACTGGGCGAGGTTCAAATCCTGCTGATTGACGATCGCCAAAGTGATGCAAAGTTGTTCGAGCATGCGCTGGAGCAGGCGGGAACCCGAGTCAAGCTGTACTGGGTGGCGACTGCGGCGGAGGGACTGGAGTACTTGAAACAAGAGGGTCGCTTCGCCGGAGCTGGGCGTGTGCGGCTGGTGGTCAGCGACCTGAGCATGCCCGGAATGGACGGGTTCGAGTTCTTGGCGGAAGTACGGAAAAATCCAGCCCTGGCCCCGATTCCTGTCATCATTTTGAGCAGCTCGCAATCCCCGCGCGATGTATTGCGGTGCTACCAGTTGGGCGCCAGTTCGTTCATTACGAAACCCATGTCGCTGCAGACGTTTGTGGAAACCATCGGAACGCTGGTGCGCTATTGGCTCGACATCGCGGAATTGCCCGACCCGCGAATGGTGGATTAGTTTAGGCGTTTCCACGATCGCGCCCGGCCTGCTGGGCTAGCAGGGTTTCAATGTATACTTGCATTGAATTAGTCCCTAACTTACGGCGCCCATCTGGTATCCAAAAGCACCGCGGTCATTCTATTGCAGCTCAAGGATTGGGCCCCCTATCTTCACGATCTCGGAGAACATCCTG
>VFSW01014915.1_pt1 | contig 10712 bp, 10 predicted proteins | sample 5358111 | NCBI WGS metagenome assembly VFSW01 (sample SAMN11554181, study PRJNA540505) | mine drainage metagenome | isolation source: sediment from site ElyBrook_90M | place: USA: Ely Copper Mine, Vershire, VT | collected 2017
CGCTGATCGTGCAGCTTGAAACGGAACTGCGGGGGCAGACGCCGGCGGCGCCGAAGCGGAAGTCGCATTGGCTGCGATGGGCGGCGGCGGGGTTCGCGGTGCTGATGGTGATCGGTTACGTGGCGCAACAGCAGCAGCAGCGGCAGCAGCCTGTGGACCCAACCCCGGTCTACAGCCAACAGCCGGCTGTGAATCCGGCGCCGGCGCCAGCGTATCGGGGCGAGCCGGCGCCTGAAGTGGAGAACAACGGATTTGAGCCGGTGGGGCAGTGGCAGATGGTTTCGGAGACGAATGCGGCGTATGGAATGGCGATTCGCTTTTATCCGAACGGCCAGTTCAACATTGTGTCGATGATGGGGTACTATCGATACCCGGCGAGCGCGGGTAGTTATCAATATGACGCCGCGAACCACTCTCTTTATCTATCGGGCGTGAATAATATGGGTCAGCCGTTTCGTCAAACTCTGCCCATCGTCGGACGGCATGGGGATCACTTCCATGTTATTTTCAACGGCGCCCAATGGGCGCTGAGACGGACCGCCTGAGGGGGCGTCCAGTTGGATACACTGAGTTCCCGTGACGAATACACCGCCCAATAATCCGACGATCGAACGGCTGGAGGATCAGATCTCCTGGTACGACCGCACGAGCGGCGCGAACAAGCGCTGGTATAAGTGGCTGAAGGGCGTGACGATGGTGTCGGGCGTGTTCGTTCCCGTGGCGGCGGCGGTGGAATGGGGCCGGCCGTTCGCCGCCGGGCTGGGCGTGGTGATCGTGATCGCCGAGGGGATGCAGCAACTGAACCAGTATCAGACGAACTGGATTTCGTACCGCTCGACGAGCGAATCGCTGAAGCACGAGAAGTATCTGTTTCTTGCCGGGAGCGGGCCGTACGCGGCGTCGGAGAAGCCGCTGGCGCTGCTGGCGGAGCGCATCGAGGGACTGGTTTCGCAGGAGCACGCGAAGTGGGTTTCTTCGCAAGAGCAGACGCCGAAGAAAGCCACCGAGGCGAGCGGGGGCTGAGGGCGCGGCGAATTTAATAGCGGGCCGCTGAAACGAATTTCGGTTTCCTTTCATCTACCGTAGGAAGATAAATCCTATGGGAGGGGGATCGTGAAATGGCGTTCACAGCCGATTGCGATTCGTATTGCGCCGTACATAAACGGCGAGACTCACTCCAACGACTTGAATTTTTCTGGGGAAACGCCGATCCGATCTCGAGGAGGGCGCCGTTATGAGCCGCGCAACGGTCGCAGCATCCGCAAACACGTTCCAGCAGATGTTCCACTCGCTGCGCCAGAACTTCGCCCTCGCCAAGTCCGATGAAGTCGACCGGGGATCTTTTTCGGCCGGCTACGAGGCGGCGCTGCATTTGGAGAAGGGCGCGATCGCGTCGAGTCCCGGGAATTACGTCGAGGTTACGGGCCTCGACGTCGTTTGGGACACTCTCACGTGTGGGCTGTGGCTGGAGATGCCTGGGATTTGCGTGGGCGGATGGAGCGCCGGTCCGGATTCGCTCGATCGATGCGGCGCTCCGTTGCCAAGGCTTTGTACCGGCGGCGCGATCCGCAGCGAGGCGGATCTGAGCGGGCGGGGTTCGGGCATCTCCGGCGTGCGAGCGAATTTGGCGGCGAAATATTACATCGATCCGGCGCGAACGGCGGGGGAAACGGATCGGGACGCGGAGTTCAACGGGCACCCCAACAAATGGCGCATTTTCCTGAATCCGCTGTGGGTTCACGCCGATCCGATCGAGATTCCGGCGTCGATGGACGGTATGGTCGAGAGCCTGTTGAAGAGGGCGATCGACGAGAGGTTGGAGTTATTGCCGCGCTGGGCGCGGGACCTGATGTGGGCGCTGATCGGCCCGGTGATGGATCTCTTCAAATCGCTGACCGGGATCTCGGGAAGCGTTTCGCGGTGGTTTTCGAATTTGCTGGGAAACGAGTTTCACCTTTTGGAGTCGATCGAGACGGCGGTGGCGGATTATTTCGCCAATCGCAATCCGATTTACGAATTTGAAGATCCCTACCCGATTCTCGCGGGTTCGGGCGGTCCGATTCCGGTGAAGATTCCTATGCGGGATCCGGCGCTCGGAATGGATTCGAGCGGGATGATGGTGGGGGCGCACGCGGGGACGTGACAATGGGAGCGCCTTGGGACCCAGCCATTTTCACGCAGACGAATCTGGACAGCGCGGCACTGACGATGCTGGGATCGGTGCGGCACTGCTTTGGCGAGCCGGGCGATTACCGGGGCGTGGCGCTTCGAGACGGGCGGGAGGAGGCGGCGTTCACGTTGCGCGTGGATGCCGGTTGCGCCGATTTGCAGGTACACATCGATCTGGCGACGCTTGGGCAGACGGGCGCGGTGTTTATGGTGCGTCCGGCGGGCCATGCGATTTTTCATGTGAGCCGGGGGGCGGGCGGGTTCGCAGTGCATCTTGGCAACATCGCCGCCGCCGAGGGTCCGGTGCCGAAGGCGTTCGACAGCCGGCAACTGAAGGCCGGCGATATTTTTACAGCGACTCTGTTGAGGCCGGGCACGTACCGCGTGACGAACGCGTTGAACAAGACGCACGCCGCGATCATGGTGTCTTACCCGGTGATGGGGAAGACGGCGTACCGGCCGGGGCCGGCGGTGAATGTGGAATGCGTGGGCGAAGGGTTCATGCCGAAGGAGATCCGGTTGACGCCGGCGCAGGGACAGGTGTTCCACTGCCAAACGGCGGCGCATTTGACGATCGAACTGGTGAAGGCCGACGACGGGCCGAAGCGGCGTTAGTGACCGACGAGGCGCTGGACGGCTTCGAGTTCTTTGCCCGCGTCCGACCACTTGCCTTCGGAGACGAGTTGTTGGTAGCGGTCCAGGTGTTGGCGGATTTCGGCGATGCGCGGATCGGCTTGGGGCGCCGCGGCGTTTTGTTTGGGCGCTCCCGCGGCGGTTTGCGGAGCGGTTGCGTCGAGCGGCGTTTCGCCCATTTGTTGGGCGAGTTGGGCCAGGGCTTCGTCGTAGGTGTCCTGGTAGATGAGGGTGTTGCCCATGGCAAGGACCACCTTCTTCAACTGGGGCATGCGGGCTTGCGAGGCTTGGATGTAAAAAGGCTCGACGTAGAGGAATGTGTTGCCGATGGGGAGCACGAGCATCTGCCCGTGGAGGACTTGGGAGCCTTGCTGGTTCCACAAGGTGAGGTCTTTCGAAATGTTCTGGTCCTGATTGATCCGGGCTTCGACCTGGCGCGGGCCGTATAAGATTTGCTGGCGCGGGAGTTCGAGGAACTGCACTTCACCGAGATGCTCGCCGTCGCAGCGGGCCATCATGAGGCCGATCAGATTTTCGCGATCGCGCGGGGTGAAGGGGATCATGAGAAGGAACTCGACGTTTTGCTGGCCGGGAAGGGAAGCGACGACGTAGTTGGGGCGGACGGGTTGAGGATCGCCGCCTTCGGAAGTATAGTCCTTGGCGATGTCCCAGGCGTCGGAGCGATTGTAAAACGTCTCGGCGTCGCGGACGTGATACATGCGGTACATTTCGGCTTGCGCGCGGAACATGGTCTCGGGATAGCGGGCGTGTTTGCGGAGATCGGCGGGCATGGATGCGGACGGCTCGAAGAGATGCGGGAAGAGGTTGCGGTAGGCGCGCAGCATCGGATCTTCGTCGTCGAAGACATACAGATGGACGGTTCCGTTGTAGGCGTCGACGGTGGCCTTGACGGAATTGCGAATGTAGTTGACGTCGCCGGCGCCTTCGATTGCGAAGCTGCGGGAATAGGGATGGCGGTCGGTGGCCATATAGCCATCGACCATCCAGACGAGGTTGCCGGCGTCGGTGACGACGAGATAGGGGTCGCTGTCCCAGAGGAGGAAACCGGCGAGGGCGTTAAGCCGGTCCGTCACTTTGCGGCGGATCATCATGCGGCTTTCGGGGGTGAGGTAACTGGTGAGGAGGATGTTCCACTCGCCTTCGGAGAGCGCGGCGGCAAGGCGCAGGCCAACGGAGGAGATGGGGAAACCGCCGGTGCCGGAGTAGCGGGTGTTGACGGTTTCGTTGGCGGAGGGGTAATTGAACTCGGGTTGGGCGGTGCGGACGAAGACGGGTTCGTGGACCGTTTCGCCGTAGTAGAGTTCGGGCCGAGTGAGCTTCAAGCCGCTGGCGGTGACGACGGGAGGCGCGTCCTTAATGAAGAGAACGGGCGATCCGTCGGGAGCGATGCTTTTGGCTTCGGCCATGACCAAGCCGTAGCCGTGGGTATAGATGAAGCTGGGGTTAATCCAGCGCGTGCCCGCTTCGCCGAGAGCGGCGATATCGATCTCGCGCGGGGTGAGAAGGACCTGGCGCAACTGGCCGTCGAGGGTGTAGCGGTCGACGTCGATTTCGGAATAGACGTAGGGGCGGAGGGGCTGGAGTTGAGTGACGGCGGCGTGGAAGGCGCGCCAATCCCAGAGGCGGACGTTGTCGAGGAGGGGTTTGTAGGCGGCGAGGTCGAGTTTGGCTTCGGGCTTGACGTCGAAGGGGATTTCCTTGGTGCGATGGTCGAAGCCGAAAGCGGAGCGGGTGGCGGCGATGTGGCGCTCGATGTAAGGGCGTTCGAGGGAGACTTCACTGGGCTTGACGTAGGCGGCGGAGACGATGGGCGGTACGACGGCGCGAACGAGGAGGGCGGCGGCGAGGACGAGGAGCCAACGGAATTGTCCGGCCAGAATGGAAGCGGCGGCGATGAGGCAGGCGCCGATTTCGAGCCACAGCAGCGGCAGGACGATGTGTTCGTCGACGTAATCGATGCCGACGAGGAAGCCGTGGTCGTTGCGCAGGAGGGCGAAGCGGTCGAGATAGAAGCGGATGGCGAGGAAGACGAGGAACAAGGCGACGGTGGCGCGGAGGAAGCGGGATTTGAGGGCGTCGGCGAGGTGAAGATCGCCGAGGTCGATCATGCCGCCGTGGCGGAGGTTGGGCAGGGTGTCGCGCATTTCCCAGAGGCGGGCGGTGAGCCAATAGAGGATGGCGGCGATGAAGGCGACGGTTTCGGCGGTGCGCAGGGCCATGGAGTAGAAGGGGAGTTCGAAGAGGTGAAAGGCGAGAGGCAATCCGAAGGCGGGATCGCGCCATTCGGCGGCGCCGCCGGCGAGGCCGCGGCCGCCGAAATAGCGCACGGCGACCCAGGTGTCCATGGTGGCGAGAGCGACGAAGACGGCGAGGGCGAGCAGGACGACCGTGGAGATTTTGGCGTAGAGAGGGTAGCGGCGGAGGCGGGTACCGGAGGCGCGGACGCCGCGGGCGTGGGCGATCCAGAAGACGATGAAAGCGACGACGGTGGCGATGGTGAGCGGCGCCACGCCGTAGATGAGCATGTTGACCCAGGTAGCGAGCTGGTTCATCTCGCGCCACCATTCGAACTCGATGATGGAGGAGGCGATGGCGCGGGTGAAAAACAGCGCCACGACCACGATGAAGATCAGATAGCGCAGCCAATGGCGGCGTCCGCCGCGTCCTTCGATTTCAGCAAGAGACAAGAGGCACCCCTTCGCGGCCCGTACCGCGCCACGCTTATCGTATCAGTCCAAGCGCCAGACGATTTTGCCGCCGACGATGGTGGCGACGGGACCGCCGAGGAAGGCGCGGGCGTGGAACGGGGAATTGCGGCTTTTGGAAAACGATTTGTTGACGTCGTAGGTCCAAGCGCGCGCGGTATCGAAGACGGTGACGTCGGCGGGCGCGCCTAGGGCGAGCGTTCCGCGGTCGAGACCCATGACGCGCGCGGGTCCGGTGGTGAAGAGTTCGACCAAGCGGAGGAGGGAGATTTTTCCGGAGTGGACGAGATTTTCGAGCGACAGGCCGAGGGCGGTTTCGAGGCCGAGGATGCCGAAGGGGCAGCGCTCGAACTCCTGCATTTTTTCGCTGCCGGGATGGGGGGCGTGGTCGGTGGCGATGGCGTCGATGGAGCCGGATGCGAGGCCATCGACTACGGCGGCGGCGTCCTGTTGGGAACGCAGCGGGGGTTTCATCTTGTAGTTGCTGTCGTAGGCGATCATGTCGCCGTCGGAGAGCGCGAAGTGGTGAGGCGTGGCTTCGCAGGTGACGCGGAGGCCGCGAGCTTTGGCGAACTCGACCATTTTGACGGAGCGCCAAGCGGAGATGTGAGCGACATGGTAGCGGGCGCCGGTGAGTTCGGCGAGAAGAATGTCGCGGGCGACCATGACGTCTTCGGAAGCCGAGGGGATGCCGCGTAGGCCAAGGCGGACGCTTTGAAACCCCTCGTGCATGTCGCCGCCAGCGCTTAGGTGAAGATCCTCGCAATGATCGACGACGGGAAGGCCGAGGGAGCTGGCCATTTCCATGGCGCGGCGCATGAGGCGGGCGTTCATGACGGGCTTACCGTCGTCGGAGACGGCGACGGCGCCCGCTTCTTTCATGGAGCCGATGGCGGCGAGCTCCTCGCCGGCGCTGCCTTTGGTGATGGCGCCGATGGGGAAGACGTTCACCATGGCGTGGCGCTCGGCGCGCTCGATGATGTAGCGCGTGACGGTGGCGTTGTCGTTCACCGGCTTGGTGTTCGGCATCGGGCAGATGGAGGTGAAGCCACCGGCGGCCGCGGCGCGGGATCCGCTTTCGATGGTCTCGGCGTATTCGAAACCGGGCTCGCGCAGATGGACGTGGATGTCGATGAAGCCGGGGGCGACGATGCAGCCGGAGGCGTCGAACTCTTCGGCGCCGGAGGGGTCGAGGGATTGGCCGACGGCGGCGATCTTACCGTCGGCGAGGAGGACATCGGCGATGGAGTCGCGGTGCGAAGCGGGATCGATGACGCGTCCGTTGCGAAGGATCAGCTTCGGCATGGGTTACACCGTTTCGGAAGTTGGGTCGCGGGCGGGTATACCGCTTGCTGACGCGCGCGGCTCGGTAGTGGGCGGCGCCGAGATACGGGCGCCGAGTCGCGATTCGTTACCGAGCCGCGACCGTTAGGGAGCGCAGGCGATGCGCCACGTAGCGTTAGATCAAGGAGGGAACGAATCGCGTCGCACTGTTTTTTGGGAACCATGTAACTAGTTCTTGAGTATCCCTTCGAGGACGGCCATGCGGACGGCGACGCCGTTTTCGACCTGGTTCAAGATGACCGAGCGTTGAGAATCGGCGACTTCGGAAGCGATTTCGCGGCCGCGGTTGATGGGGCCGGGGTGCATGACAATGGCGTCGGGCTTGGCCAGTTCCATGTGCTCCAGGCGGAGGCCGTAGAAGTGAAAATATTCGCCGGCCGGGAAAGAGGCTTCGTGCTGGCGCTCCAATTGTACGCGGAGCATCATGATGACGTCGGCGTCGCGAATGGCCTCGCGGATGTCGTAGGTGAGATCGACGCCCGGCGCGAGGTCCGTAAACTCTCTGGGAAGGAGCGGGGCGGGGCCGCCCAAGACGACGCGAGCGCCGAATTTGGAGAGCAGGTAGACGTTGGAGCGGGCGACGCGGCTGTGAGCGATGTCGCCGATGATGGCGACCTTGAGGCCTTCGAGCGAGGGACGGCGGTCGAGGATGGTGCGGGCGTCGAGGAGGGCCTGGGTGGGGTGTTCGTGCGTGCCGTCGCCGGCGTTGACGATTGGGGTGGGCAGATAGCGGGCGAGGAAATGAGGGGCGCCGGAAGCGGCGTGGCGCATCACGATGGCGTCGGGGCGCATGGCTCCGAGGGTGTTAAGCGTGTCGACGAGCGATTCGCCTTTGGAGACGCTGGAACCGGAAGCGGTGATGGAGATGGCGTCGGCGCCGAGGCGTTTGGCGGCGATTTCAAAGCTGGTGCGAGTGCGCGTGGAAGCTTCGAAGAATAGGTTCACCACCATGCGGCCGCGGAGAAAATCCTTGTGGTCTTCGCGGCTCTGAAAGAAGGCGGCGCGGTGGAGGATGGCTTCGATGGCGGGGCGCTCGAGGCCTTCGATTCCGAGGAGTCCAGGCATGGGAGGCGCGGCGGATCAGTCCGCCCGCTCCACCAGGAGCACTTTTTCGAGATCGTCGATTTCGCGCAGCTTTACTTCGATGATCTCGCGGTCGCTGGTCTGGACCATGCGGCCGACGTAGCGGGCTTCGATGGGGAGCTCGCGATGGCCGCGGTCGATTAAGACGAGAAGCTGGACGCGCGCGGGGCGGCCCTGATCGAACAGGGCGTCGAGGGCGGCGCGAATGGTGCGGCCGGTGTAGAGCACGTCGTCCATGAGCACGACGTCTTTGCCGGTGATGGGGAATTGGATATCGGTGGAGTTGTGAACGGGTTTTTCGGAGACGGTGGAAAGATCGTCGCGATAGAGGTTGATGTCGAGGATGCCGACGGGGACTTTCCGTTTTTCGAGTTCCTCGATTTTGGCGGCCAGACGCAAGGCCAAGGGAACGCCCCGGCGGCGGATGCCGACGAAAGCGAGTTTGTCGAGGTCGTTAGTCTTCTCGAGAATTTCGTGGGCGAGGCGCACCAGCGTGCGGTCGATCTCGGAAGCGCTCATTAATTGGGCTTTTTCCCGCGTGAAAGGCATGAAGGCTAAACGTTCCAGCGTAACACAGGCGCCGGCGGAGGCTATTTTGGATCGCGGAGCGAAGGCCACGGAGCGAAAGCGAGATAGTAAAGAGCGACGACGTTGGCCAGGGGGACGAACATCAGGATGGAGAGTTCCGGGTACATTCCGGCTTTTTTGAAGATCCGCCAAAACGGAATGATCACGAGGGGGGAAATCAACAGGATGGTTAAGATCTCCGATATGCCGATAGTTCGAAACACATTTCGCCTCCGTCAAAATGTTATCGCATCCAAGGGACGGCGGAGGCTCAGGCTAACTGTGCATCATGCGGGTGCGGATGCGGCGGGCGAGTTTTTCGATCTCCTCGGTCTTGTGGATGGAGGCGATGGAGAGGACGTATTGTTCGTTCTTTTCGAGATCGGTTTCGATCTCGCGGGCGAGCTTGACCATCTCTTTGCAGTCGGCGAGCGATTTGCCATATTCGGACTTCAGGATTTCGTCGCGCTGGAGTTTGCCGTTGGGGAGGCGGACGGGATCTTCGGCGAGCGGGTTGGTATCGCGGGGAGGCGGCGGTTGAATCTGCGCCGCGGCGAGCGCCGGCAGGACGCTGGAAAGAATCACCCGGCGGGTTGGCATCCTGACATTAGTTTAGCGAATGCCGCGGATGGGATAATAGCGGGTTATGCGCGAAGTAAACGCCGGCATCGTCGGCTTGGGCAACGTGGGGATGGGTGCGCTGGAGCTGTTGACGGAGAACGCCGAACAGATCGCCTTGAAGCTGGGCGCGCCGCTGCGCGTGGCGGCGGTGTGCAGCCGGGGAGTGGAGGGGAAGCGGTTGCCGGGGTTGGGCGACGGCGTGATGCGGACGGCGGATTGGCGCGACGTGGTGACGCATCCGGAGATCCACATCGTGGCCGAGTTGGTGGGCGGATGCGGAGTGGCGCGGGAGATCGTGGAAGCGGCGATCGACAACGGAAAATCGGTGGTGACGGCGAACAAGGAGTTGTTGGCGCAGTGCGGAGAGGAGATTTGGAGCCGGGCGATCCGGGCGGGGGTGAACCTGGGCATCGAGGCGAGCGTTGCGGGCGGCGTGCCGATTCTGGCGGTACTGCGGGAGGGAATCGCCGGGGATCGCGTCACGTCGATTCACGGGATTCTGAACGGGACGTGCAATTACATCCTGTCGGAAGTGGAGCGCTACGGGACGCCTTTCGAACGGGTGTTGGAGGAGGCGCAGCGGTTGGGTTACGCGGAGGCGGATCCGGCGGCCGACGTGGACGGACTCGATGCGCGATCGAAGCTGGCGATTCTGGCGGCGTTGGCGTTTGGGGAGAAGATCACGCCTCCGGATATTTACACGGAAGGGATTCGCCGGATCGCGCCGGTGGATTTTCAATACGCGCATCAATTGGATTACACGATCCGGCTGATCGGTTCGGCGCGGCAGGGGCCGGATGGGTTGATTCTATCGGTGCGGCCGGCGCTGATTCCGCGAGCGACGGCGCTGGCGGGAGTGCGGGGCGCGTATAACGGGATTTTGGTGCGAGGGCGGTTTGGAGAGGACACGTTTTATTCCGGACGCGGCGCGGGGGGGCTTCCGACGGGGGTTGCGGTGGTGAGCGACCTGATGCGGGTGGCGCGGGAGATCCGGTCGGGGAGTCCGGATCGCGTATCGCCGTTCGCGCATGAGAGACTGGGCGAGTATCAACCGATTCCGGTGACGTGCCTGACGTCGGCGTATTATCTGCGCTTCCGCGTGGACGACCGGCCGGGAATTATCGCGAGGCTGGCGGCGATTCTGGCGGCGCGGGGGATCAGCGTGGACGCGGTCTTGCAGATTCCGACGGAGAACTGGCGCGATTTGCCGTTCGTCATTACGACGCAAACGACGACGGAGCAGGCGATTCGCGAGGCGGTGGACGCGATGGGCGACGAGGATTTTCTTAGAGAGCGGCCGCTGGCGCTGCCGATGGAGGATTCATTGTGAAACCGATTTTCGTTTTAACGGCGGCGGCCGTTTGGTGCGCGGCGCCGGCGATGGCGCAAGTGGCGGCGGCGGCCAATCGAAATTATCAAACGGAGAAGCAGCGCGCCGATGTGGCGAAGAATTTGACGGGCGCCAAACGCGATAAGGAGCAGGCGCCGGAGACGCTAGTGGCGGCGATGAAGCTGGCGCAAGGGGCGACGGTGGGCGACATCGGGACGGGCGTAGGATACATGCTGCCG
>VFSW01014916.1_pt1 | contig 10712 bp, 8 predicted proteins | sample 5358111 | NCBI WGS metagenome assembly VFSW01 (sample SAMN11554181, study PRJNA540505) | mine drainage metagenome | isolation source: sediment from site ElyBrook_90M | place: USA: Ely Copper Mine, Vershire, VT | collected 2017
TCCATGTTTGAATAATATTTTATTGATCTAATTTCTTCGTCGATAGGGCGATATGTCCTTGCAAACGACTTTTCACGCGCAGACCATTCAAATAGAATCGGAAATAAAGGGTCTGGCAGACGCATCATTGTCATATGAATAAAACTTAGAGCATGTAATACGTTTCGCTTTCTTTTTCTGCCTCGTCTTTTTATGAGGGCTTCGTTAAAAGAGCGCCATTCTTCCGCTAGATTTGTATTCCCTCGTTTTATGATTTCACTAATCCACTCTTCTGGAATTCTTTCTAGTTTTTCCAACCACTTTTGCGATGACTCCATCTGCCCTATTAAAAAATCAAATAGCGGATGAAAAAAAGAGTAAGAAGAGCCTGGTACTTCCAACTCCACAGCCATCAGCCAAGGCGATGTCATTCCGTCTTGTGGATCGATGGCTGGTGATCGGCGCAACCGAAAATAATCCCTAACAGTGTCTGCAGCGGGGGCCTTTAACCCGTATTGTTGGTATTGATTAATGCGAATTCGTTTTTCCAGGGCGACGCTGCCCTGTCCGGTTTCTTCTTTCAACCAGTCAATGAAATAGGCGGTAGGAAAAAAGTGGCTGGGCTTTAAGGTCTGTTTCATGAGCGCGCCCTACGTAAATACAACTGGCTGGAATTTTATTGCAAACTCGCCCCCCTAGCCAAATTTAGCTGAATCTCTTTTAATTGCCACAGGTGGACGGTTTTCAGGCCAGATATTTTTGATTTGAGGAGAAAAATTGAGTAGTGACAATTTTGTCGTGAATTCGGTGTTTGGCGAGTGCTTATCCCGTCTGCGAAAGACGCACGGCCGTTCGCAGAAATTTATTGCCATCCAGGCGAAACTTGATGCGTCATATTTGGCTGGGATTGAGCACGGTAGGCGACCACCACCACGACGGCCTGTGTTGGAAAGGATATTGGACGCACTGGGCGCCACTCCAGAAGAGAGGCTGGAGGTTAAGGATGCAATTGCCATCGCCAAGCTAGCAAGGCTTGCCTCAGCCGAGTTAGAGCCTAGCTATGGACAAAGTTTGATTCGTATTGCAAGTGCAATGCAATTCTGTTCAACCGATGAACTGAAAGCACTGGAGGTTATCGTGCAGAGTTTCAAACATCGACATACCACGACTTTGGAGAAATAAATATGCAGAAATGAAAACCGCACAAACCGGGTAGGCTCATGCGGCTCTCTGAGTGTGATTGTTCAGACACTGTTTGCTTGATTGGCATTCGAAGTATCTGAATTTTCCAAGAGCACGTCAAGCCTACTTTACACTCCAAATCCTTTTTTATGGCAGTGGTGGATTGTTTCGCGTCCATTATCTTGACCAATAGGGAGCCGGCCATCAGGAAAAGCGCGAATGGCCGTTACCAAAAGTAAGGCCGTTTTCACGCATAGATTCATCTAAATTTTTCGTGTATGAATATTTTGGAGGGCTAAAAATGTAAAAAAGGGCAAACCAGCGGCTTGCCCCCTTGGTGAATCTACTACTTTGAAACCGACTCTCAAAGTATCTCCATTTTCCCAACGGTCGTCAAGCGCAAACAACATTAGAAGAGTTTTAAAACTGCGAGAAATTCCTCGCAGCGGGTGGTTTCATGCCCGAAATAGACTCTTACTCGGCTAGTTCACGCGGGCCAGGACGCACTTTGCCACTGGTCTACAAGGAATGGAGTTACTTAAAATGAATTATGCAGATATTGCGTTAGCTGATATCAGAACAATTGAACTTGATTATGAAAAGTTTTACAGGCCAGATGTTTCTATCGAATTTGCGCCAGAGGGCGAGCGGGCACGGAAGGTAGTTTCCCGCTCTAATGCCAAGGCAACCGGCAAATACCCCAGCTGGAAGGTGGGGAGGCCAGTTCATTATGAGTCCTTCCATGAAAGGAATGCATTCCGCTTATTGGACGCTTGCCCAGAGGTCAAGTCGTTTCGGGAACAGCCCTGCACAATTACCTACATGCTCAATGGCGAAAGGCATCGTCATTTCCCGGACCTACATGTCCAGTTACATAACGGAAGAGAGCTCTGGGAAGTAAAAACTGAATCAGACGCCACCAATCCAGTCGTTCTTAAACGAACCGAATTCATGATGAAGGTACTTCCTCGTCTTGGTTTCAACTACCGGTTAGTCACAGCAGAATCTCTTGCACAAAATCCCAGGTTGGGCAACGTAAAACACATTCTCAAATTCGGCTTCAAGCCAATTTCTCTCAAACAACGAGAGTACATTCGCCAACTTTTCAAGGATACCGATGCACTCAGTTGGGGATCCTTGATTATTGGTGAGGGAGGTCAGGAACTGCGCGATTCCGTTTCCCGTTTGATTCTGGAGGGTTTTCTTTGGATTGATTTTTACTACCCCTTATCTCCTGAAACAAAGATTTTTGCAATTAACCAGAAGATGGAGGTGTGAAATGGGAATCGCCACTTTTGAAAAGGGTACAGTTTTGTTCATTAATGATCGCCCGCATGTTTTAAAACGGATGATTGATGAAAATGTGTGGCAGACGGAGGAGGAGAAAACAGGTCGCATTAAAGAATATAAGCTTGACCAATTACACAGGCTATATCTAAAAGGTGACTTAGTTTTTGCAAACGACTCCAAGTCTGATTCCCTAGCCTCTCTCCATATCAAAGACGGCAAACGCTCAGCCGTACTGAACTTAGTAAATTCTAAGGAAGAATGGGAAAGGGTAAAAATCATCCGTCAGTATGTTATGGCTGTTTTTGATCTCCCTACTTCCAAAATAGTAATGGCGCCAGAAATTAAAAAAGTATGGGAAGGACTCGGAGCAAAAGGAAAGGTGCCAAGCTGGATTTCTGTTTCCAGATGGAAACGAAAATATATAATTTCAGGAAAAGATATAAACAGCTTTCTACCTCCGAATCATGCGAAGGGAAATCGAACACGCCGGTATCCAACTGAGGTACTGAACCTTGTCGATGAGGCTGTGGATAAAGTCTTCATGACACGGGAAAGAAAAACGTTTGAGGACACTTTTAATCATGCTCTCAATCTAGTGAAGCAAGAAAACAAGCTTCGCCATGCAGAAATGCAGTTGCCTCTACCAACAATTCGCTTGGTTAAAAGTGCTGTTAACAATATCCCGATGTTTGATCGCCATGCAGCCAGGTATGGCCGAATGGCAGCTAACAAGATGTTCCGGGGAGTACTGAAGCAACTCGTTTTAAAACGCGTACTGGAACTTGCTGAAATTGATCATACCAAGTTTGATTTGTTCGTGGTGGATGATGAAACTGGCGTGCCTTGGGGCAGGCCATGGATAACAATTTGCATCGATAAATTTAGCCGATGCATTCTTGGCATCTACATGGGGGTCGAACCACCAAGTTACTTAACCGTTGCGCGTTGCCTTAAACATGCATTCTTGCCGAAAGTCGATTTGCGAAATATGCATCCAGAAATTGATAACGAATGGTACGCGCATGGCGTGATGGATAAACTGGTCGTGGACAACGGGCTGGAGTTCCATAGTGACAGTCTGGAAGCCCTATGTTTCACGCTCGGCATTGATCTCCAATATACCCCTCGCAAAACACCCTGGTGGAAAGGAACCGTAGAGCGGTTCATAGGTACGATGAATCGGGGTGTCGCCCATGGAAATCCTGGCACATCCTTCTCAAACATTTTTGAAAAGGATGATTACGATCCTGCCAAGCACGCAATCATCACATTTAAAACGCTAAAACTTGCCCTGAACAAATGGGTTTCGGATGTTTACCATCATCGCCCACATCGTTCGCTTGATGGAATATGCCCTGCGGTCATGTGGTCATCCAATATCAAGGTTGAAGAAATTAGGGTGCCAGAAGACCCTTCAAGGCTTGATGCAATTATGGGGACGATTGAACGGCGTGTTTTAACACACAAAGGGATTGAATTTGAAGGACTGCGTTACAACTCGCCGGAACTGATCGCGCTACGCCGTAGGCTGAGCGACAAGCTTAACGTGGAGCTGCGTGTGGATGAAGGTGATTTGGGTCACATTTTCGTTATCGCTCCAGATATGTCCCAATTTTTCAAAGTGCCCTGTCTCAATCAGGAATACGCAGCAAGGTTGACCTTGTGGCAACACAATGTCTGCAAAAGATATGTAAAGTTGCATATGAATAAATCAGACAGCCCAGAATCATGGAGGCAGGCAAAAGAAGAGGTCGCAGAAATCATCAGACGTGATGTTCTAAAAAAGCGCGGTAAGGCAAAAAATAGTTCTTCAAAATCTGCGCGGTTCACGAATGTGGGACAGTCCATCAGTCAAACAATTGATCCTGACATTCCTCCCGCGGGATCAGTGCTCACTGAAAATCCCCAACCATTGCAGCCAGTGACGCCGTCACAAGTCCTGATTGTTCCTGTGACCTCTACACCAAGCTTAAGACCAAAATTTGTGCCCATCATCCAAGATAGATCAAGCAACTAACAAGCCATCGCTATATAACTTAAAAGGATTACTAACCATGAATAAAGATTTGTACAACATTGTGGATCACATCCTGATCCCACACACTTCCTTTAGCGCTGCTACTAACAAGATGTTGCAATGCATTAAATTGGCCGAGAATGCGGATGAACCCATCTGTATTGCGTTAATCGGTGAATCCCGTTCTGGAAAAACTCGGGTTCTCACACACGTCGAAGAAAAATACCCCCGTCAAAGGCTAAGAGATGGCCTACGTATTCCGGTCCTACGGGTAACGACGCCAGCCAGGCCAACAATCAAGGGCTTTGCCGAAGAAATCCTGACTTCAATCGGTGATCCAAGGCCTGAAAAAGGCACGGAAAAAAACATGAGCAGCAGGATTGTTACTCTGCTGCAACAAGCTGGCACACGTATGATCATGGTTGACGAGTTCCAACATTTCTACGACAAGGAACGGCATAGGGTCATGCATCACGTTGCCGATTGGTTCAAAGTGTTGGTTGACAAATGCAGTGCTGCATTGGTGGTCTCAGGCTTGGAATCCTGCCAGGCCGTGCTTCAGCAGAACGAACAGTTGGCAGGCCGCTTTCTTGCGCCGATCTACATGCCTCGTTTTGATTGGAAAAATCCAATATTGCGCGAGGAATTTATTGGAATCCTTGAGGCATTCCACACGGGCCTGGACCATTTCGACATACCCAAGCTCGACACCGATGAGATGGCGTTTCGTTTTTTTTGCGCTACGGGCGGACTCATGGGTTACATCACAAAAATACTGCGCCAAGCGGTATGGAATGCATTAGATACAGGAACTCATGTAATCACGCTGGAAGATCTTTCTCTCGCCTACCATGAATCAATTTATCAATTTGAACTTGCTGCAGATCTGTCCAATGTCTTCGATCGGGGGTTCACTCTTTCCGTTAACGAAGAATTGCTCATGCGCGTGCGGAGAATCGGAATAAGTACGCCAGAGCCGATCAGGGCCAGAAAATCACACAAGAAGCCTGTTGCACCGACGGCAGGCGAAATACTGCGCACTTAAACAGGTGTGCCCTCGTGGAAACTCTGGGGGCACCATATATAGGTATCTCACATGACTAATAAGCTTCAACCTTTAGTTGTAACGCCTCGCCATAAACCAACTGAGAGCTTGTTGGGTTATGCCCTCAGAGTGTCCGAGAAAAATGGCTATGAAACGCCCTGGCTTGTGATGGCTTACGCAGGAATTGATCAAAGTGAAATGCGAACAGCTGGACTTCCGGTGGACAAGTTCGCGGCTGTTGTTTACAGAAAGCCCTTGGAGCTTGAGAATATTGCATACTGCGCCCTCAATAGCGATGGCAACAGATTTTATAAAATTCTTGGACATAACCTGGGGCGTTCTTTGGTTCATGGCCCGTTACGTCTGGCCTCACCAATGCTTTGTCCACTGTGCGTTCAGGTGCAAGGCTACATTGATGTTTTTTGGGATTTAAGCTCTGCCGTTGCCTGCTCAACGCATCGATGCCACGTGATTGACGCTTGCCCTGCTTGCAACCAACACCTCAGCTGGTTTAGGCCAGGAATACTCACGTGCAAATGCGGCGCCAGCCTGGCTGATGCTGTTCCAGAACCGGCAAGCCCCCGTCTCTCAGAACTCATGGCCATTTTAAAGGCAAAGTTGCATGGTGCATCCATTCTTGAATTACCCAACACCTCCGCTTTCCCCTTGCAGTCGTTGAACCATATAACTTTGCGGTCATTTTTGGAAATTGTTGCAGAGCTGGGTGCCTATAATTTTCTTAGCAGAGGCAGTCCAGAGGAGAAAGACCAGGCTCTGGTCATTGAATGCGCAATAGATGTCTTAGCCGATTGGCCTGCTGGCTATCACCAGTTCCTTCATCTTCGTGGGGCAGTCCTAATGCGTGAAAAGCCATCATCTAGCGGACTCTGCAAGCAATTTCAAAAATTTTATTCGGCAATGTTCAAGAACAACTCATACGCGAAAGAAGCAGCCTTCCTGCGTGAGGAATTCATAAACTTTGGCCTAAGTTCTTGGGGGGATGCGGTAGTTGATAGAAAACTGCTTCATGGCACTGAATTTATAAAGCAGAACAGATTCCTATCACTAGCAGAGATTTCCCGTAAAACGGGGATACGCGGTATCACACTCAAGGGCTGGTTCAAACGGGGGTTACTCCCAATGAATGAAATAATGATTGGCAAACAGTCGCGATTCATTCTAGATATGGATGCCATAAAACTCAGCAAGCCAGCCCAGGGAAGAATCCTGCAAACACGGGAAGCTGCTGCACTGATAGGTCTTCCAGTCAGCGCCTTGGTATCGCTCCGGGAGTCCGGGCACTTCGAAGTAAAAAGTATGCCTCGGCAAAAAGAAGGGTTTCATGAAGCTGATTTGGAACATTTCCGGCAACTAATTCTGCAGTGCAGCCCGTTTTTGGAAAAAATTGTATCGGACAAAGGGCCATTGCTCCCTCTGAATTACATCTTGCAGGAGATTCGCTTTTGGTCGAGAACAGGAAAAGCAAAATTCGTTGCTGCCTATATAGATGGCACTGTTCAGTCGGTTGGGCGCTCTGGAGACTCTTGGGATGACATCATGTTTCTCAAAACCGATGTGGATACCTTTGCTAGTTCAAGCCGAATGGTCACATCGGACGGCGCCCTATCGCAGCGCGAATCTGCGAAGGCTATTGGATGCGACCCTCAGGCGATTCCAGGCCTGATTAAAAAAGGGTTTCTAGTTGGCCGTCCAGGCCCTTCCCGACTCAGGGTGGAACGCCAGTCCATTGATGAGTTCTCATCGAAATATATCGCTCTGAGCACAATTGCCATCCAACTTGATTCAACTACAACGCGCCTGCTGCGCCTTTGTTCTAGAGCCGGGATTAGCACTCTTTCGATTCCAAGGTACCAGGGCAGTCCCATTCCATTTGTGAAACGGGAGGACATGAAGCTTCTTCTCGAAGAAAACAAGCTTAATCTAACACGCTCAAAGCAGCGCTCCCTTTCCTCGCTAACACGGGTCACCTCGCTAACCAGATTATCTGGGTACCTAGATTCATTAAGACAGCAAAACACTCCTCTTCCCCGTCGAGGTGCTGATCCGTATTTGACCGCAATCGCCAGGGCATGCGGCTTTGACCGTAGTGTTCTTTACTTGAATACAGAAGTCATTGAAATGCTGGCCGAATACGACCGTGAAGATCGGCTACGGTTTGACATAGGACCTAAGCTAACACCCGCTACCGTACTCCGTAATTATCTTAATTCATTGAATAATAATGACACTCTACCCCGCGGAAGATCTGGCAAAATTAACCGCGTAGCCATTGCTAAAGCTTGCAGGTTCGATCGAACTGTTTTCTACAAATGCAATGAAGTAAAAAACCTGATGCTATGGCTGGATAATATGGGAGCAGCTTATGGCAAAAAACATTTTAAAAATGATTTTCTTGGCCCTGTGGAGGCCATGAAATAAGACTGCGTTCGCGAAAAACCAAACCCTTCAGCCAACTGTCCCGACGCCGACAGCGCGATGCATATATTGACGTGAGCAATCAAATCCGGCGTGCCGCCCCCCATGCTTGGCGGGAAATTCACCACCCACGACTATCTCCACGGGAAAAACGGTTGGATTGACGCCTACTTTCTGGGTCATAAAGCGCCGGTTTTCTACAACCTGACGCTGGCCACCGTCCGGTATGCGTACAAGGAAGCCGTGTGGGACCACGCATGGGAGCAGTCCTACCTGCTCGCGCCGGAGCGCGAACCGGACATTTTTGACCGCGCCGTGAAGGATCCAACAACCGGGTACTGGGTCACCCCAGCACGGGAGCCGTACCTCTATCCAGAACTTGACGGACTCACCCGAACCCAGTGGGTAGAGCACAAGTTAACGGCAATTGCCGATGCCAAGACAATCCAGGTCTTCGAGGAATGGTCGCTGCATCGCGATTACGGGCATGGCATCGGCCTGCACGCCATCATTGACGTGCCCTTTCTAACTATTGATGCGGTGAATGCATTTATCGATCGTTTTATGAAGCTTGAGGGTGATTATCGGGATCCGGTACCGCGCAGCTACCGGCATGATGAGATCCAGTCTTGGGGGCTCGAATCAAATTCGTTAGTCGATCCTTCGGAATTGAAGGAAATAAGATACGAGCTGCAGAGCGCTGAAGACGGAAAAGGCAAGCGAAGGCCCATCCTTGGGGCGCTGATGGACGAAATGGGCGAAGAGATTCCCCGTGTCGAGGGGTGGGATGAAATGCCAGCAGTGGGGAAGGAATTACCACCGGAGAATAAAAAATGACAACGGAAGCTGACCTGCAAAAAATCATTCGTATTTTCTTCGTCCGTACTTTGCCTCTTTAACCAAGCGCAAAAAACCCATACCTATCCCATTCTCCTTCGGATGGTAGGGTTGGCGTAATTTTTCGACCCATAAGGTTCGCCTAGCGCTGTCGGCCTACAGCCTTATCAGAACAATGATGCACCGCGCAATCGGGAGGTGCCACTACTTCTTGCGCTTACTTCTACCAGGCCACGGTAATTCCCCCGTCAATTCTGCCAGCCCACCGTCATCTACCAAACGTTTCCCGAACCGGTCTATTTCTACTACGGGAAGATCTTCATTATCGAACCAAAGGAGTGAAATTGTGGTGTCTGAGCTTTTATAGTGCCTACCCATCTCCCACATATCCAAACCCTTTTCCCAATCTGCGAACCAGATGTCTTGGGCAACTTCTCCTGTTTCCAATTGGCTCCGACCTTCTTGACGCAGCCGATTTGCTATCGAACCGTCAGGGATGGAAGACCGCGGTGGAATCCATGCATTGACGTGTCGTAATGGCATTGAACGTGCAGCATATCTGACATTGCCGCGTTCCATGGTAACGAAGGCGCACGGAATATCGGCTAGGGTCGCATAGCGTGATGCGGCTGCCGGGAATGAACTCCTGAATTCAGAAGCCATCCATTCTATGACCTCTGCTGACGGTTCCTCATTTGGCACCTTCTCTTTCCATTGCTTGTAGGGCATGAGCAGCTCTGCAGCAAAGATATCGCACATCACTTCATTGACGTCACGCTTAGCGAATGACCATGGCGTGACCTCCTGGTGGTTTGATGGTACCCCGAGGATGATATGAGCAACTTCATGACACACGGTAAATCGCTGACGCTCCTCGATTTCGCGCGTGTTGATGGTGATGACGTGCTTGCCATCGGGTCTAGTGAAAGTTGTGCCAGACTCTCCTTCGCCTAACTCTTCCATCAGCACTTTGGCGTTAGCTGCCTTCACATAGGCCGACAGGTCGTTCCGAATGTTCGTCGTATCAATGCTTGATATGAAGGCTCTTGCTCGCAGTTGAACGTCTGCCTCATCCATTGATATTACTCACCATCTGCCGCGTTCAGCGCACGCCGAACTCGTTCGATTAATGTAGCGGGGTCAGGACGAGCCCCCCCTCGATACCTCGCACCAGCAGCAACGGTGAAAACGTCAACCTCAATGCTCGGATCGCTAAGAACGAATTCTACAAGCTCTGGATTTGCATCCGGGTGTGTCATGAGCCATTTGACAATTGTGGCATCTCGTTCATCAACCTTAAGCACTTTCAAGATTTTTCCAATCAGATCTGGTGACGGGTTCGTTTTCTCTCCGGTTTCCAACCTGTGTACATAAGCATGGTCAACATCTGAGAGCTTACCAAGCTCCCGCACTGACAGTGTTCGTCGGTCTCGAAGTTTGCGCAGGGCAGCGCCCAGGCCATTGTTTGACATGGTAAAGGTCTCCTGATGAGAAAAAAATGGGGATGGCGCATGTGCGCCACGGTTGCAAGTTATTCGGGTATGCAATGTGAAGCATAGGGAAAGAGTTCGTTTCAGAGTAACGGTGAAATGACGCAGCGGATAAAAGCAACTGGAGCACAACGAAATGCGTACCACCACAGCTGCGGAATATATTCAAAGGGCATCTGCCGGGGTACGGTGGTCAATTTGCCGGCAACTTGACGGCCCAAAATGTTTTTGATATTCTGGTGTCCATACAGACAACTATATAGCATTTTTGCCCTTATATCAGCGGTCTATGATTTATGAACGTGTTGCTTGCATAGGCACCTATTGTGCCACAACGCGATCAACGATGCCACATTTTTAGTTATATCGAGGGGCCGTTATTTATTAGATTTTTATTAAAGGAATTTTATGGCGACGGGTGAATTTTGGATATTGG
>VFSW01014917.1_pt1 | contig 10710 bp, 5 predicted proteins | sample 5358111 | NCBI WGS metagenome assembly VFSW01 (sample SAMN11554181, study PRJNA540505) | mine drainage metagenome | isolation source: sediment from site ElyBrook_90M | place: USA: Ely Copper Mine, Vershire, VT | collected 2017
CACCATCGCCCGGTTCAGCCTGCCAGAAGCATCCGGCATCTCGCCCCGTCTGGCCGCTGCCTCGATGTCCGTGCAGACGCTTGCCAGTTCCACCGCACCGACCATGCGGCTCGCCCCCTTGATGCGGTGGGCAACGCGCGCAACGGCTGCCGGATCACCTGCTTTCAATGCGGTATGCAGATCGGCGATGTCGCCGCGATTTTGCAGGCTGAACGCTTGCAGCATCTCGATTTGCGCCGCATAGCTGATGGCGAATTTCTTAAGAGCACCGAAATCCATCGCGGCTACCGCCTGTGCCGGATGTTCGGAGACGGTCGTCACGACCCTGGATAACTCAGCATTAGTCGTGCTGCCCGCCTTGTCCAACCACTTCAACAGCATTTCCCGCAGATCAGACAGGTCAGTGGGCTTGGTCAGCATATCGTCCATGCCCGCCGCACGGCAGCGCAGCTCTTCTTCGGCCAATACGTTTGCGGTCCAGGCGATGATGGGAACACGTTCCCGTATTTCATGTTGCTCGATCTCGCGGATGCTGCGCGTGAGTTCGTAGCCATCCATCTCCGGCATGTGGCAATCTGTGATGATCAAATTGAAGTGCCCGGCTTGCCACAACGACAGTGCCATCATGCCATGTGCCGCGATCTCCGCTTGCAGTCCTAGCTGTTCCAGCTGTTGTTTGAGCAACATGCGATTCACCGGGTGATCGTCTACCACCAGTATGGATAGATGTTGTCCCTGCGCCAAGGGCGCGACGATGCCGACCCCGTCTTCGTCTATCTCTTGTTTGTCGAGGCTCATCTGCAGTTCGCGCTGTTCGGTCAGGTCCGCCACCGGCAAGGTGACTGTGAGGCAGAAGGTGGAGCCAATACCTGCGGTGCTTTCCACACTGAGCGTGCCGTCCATCAGTTCCGCCAGCCTGCGGCAGATCGCCAGGCCGAGTCCGGTTCCGCCGTACATGCGCGCGGTGTCGGCACTTGCCTGCTCGTAGTGTTGGAACAGCCGCGCCTGCTGTTCCTGGGCGATACCTACCCCGCTGTCTTTGACACAGAATCGGATATTTTCACTGCCATTGTGCCGGATCAGTCGTTGCGCGCTGATCTCGACGCTACCTTGCGCGGTTAACTTGATAGCGTTGCTGGTGAAGTTGTTGAGTATCTGGGACAGACGCAACGAGTCGAAGATGTGGGCCGGGCCGAGATCGTCATCGACCCGAAACACCAGCTGGATACCTTTGGAACTGGCGACCTGGCCGTAGGTCTTGGTCACGCCCTTGAGCATTTCCGCGATGGAGGCCGCGCGCGGGGCGAGCTCCAGTTTCCCGGCTTCGATCTTGGACCAGTCGAGGATGTCGTTGACGATGCGCAACAGGTTTTTCCCCGAACCCTGAGCGGCATCCAGCATCGCGCGCTGCTTGTCGTCAAGAACGGACACTCCTAACAGCTCCATCATGCCGAGCAGCCCGCCCAGCGGAGTGCGGATCTCGTGGCTCATGGTGGCCAGAAAGGAGTCTTTCGCATGGTTGGCGTATTGCAGTTGGGCGGTGCGCTCCTCCACGCGCACGGCCAGTTGAGCACGCTCTTCTTCTATCCCGACATTGGCTTGCTCAAGCTCGGTGGCGGCCATGCGCAGCCGTTCCAATGTTTGCTTACGCTCGGTGATGTCGCGTGTGATAGTGATGACGCAGGTTTCATCTTTGATCTGGATGACCGTTGCCGACATCAGCCCGTTGATGACACCGCCATGCTTCGCCTTGAAATCGGCCTCGAGGTTCTCACACAGCCCCTCTTTGCTCAGCGCATCCACCAGACGTTGACGATCCGCCAAATTGTGCCAGATGCCGAGTTCTACCGATGTCTTGCCGATCACCTCGTCGCGCAGGAATCCTGTCATGCGCTCGAACCCGCTATTCACATCCAGATACATCCCGTCGCGCAGCCGGGTGATGTTGATCGCATCGGGGCTGGTTTGAAAAGCCTTACGATATCTGTCTTCGCTATTTTGCAAGGATTCTTCCAGCTGCTTGCGCTGCGCTTCGTTTTCATACACACCGATCGCATAGTCGATATCCAGCACCATTTCGACCAGCAAGTTCTGCACATCCGTATCGAATTGATTGATTGCACCGGTATAGAACGTGCATGCGCCAACGACAGCACCATGACGATGCAGGGGTAACGAGGCCGAAGCGCCCCAGCCGAATTTTGCGGCGCGGTCGCGCCATGCTTTAGTGGCGGGATCATGCTGGAAATCCTGGCACCAAACAGGCCGGTCTTCCCGCATCGATGTACCGGTCGGTCCGCGACCGTTCGGATCGTCGGCATCCATCGTGAGTTGAATCCCCTCAAGATATTCGACACCTGCGCCAAACGAAGTAACGGGTATCACCCTTTGCTTCGCCTCGTCCAGCATGCCGATCCACGCCATTTTCATACCGCCAAAATTGACCGCATCGCGACACAGGATCGGAAACAGTTCAGCCTCATCTTTGCAGCGCACGATGGCCTGGTTGCATTGACTCAAAGCGGCGTAGATTTTTGTAAGCTGCTCGACTTTCAGCTCTGCGATTTTGCGCGCGGTGATGTCGCGCGACAACATGACGAAGTGTTTGCGTGCATCATCACCGGTTGACTTGGCGGCTGTTGATAGTTCGAACCAGCTTTCTCCGACCGGCAGATCGAGCCTGATGACCTGCCCGCTGGAGTAGCCATGGTCATTGGCTTCCCTTAACGCGGACATGACAATATTTGCAGCTTCTGGCGGCAGCATTTCGCCGACAGTATGTCCGAGTAACAGTTCTTTTTGTGAGGCCAGAAGCTCGGGGTAGCGAGCCCAGAGATTGATGTACTCCCCGTTCTCACTCAACTCGAACAGCATGTCTGGAATGGCTTTCAGGGTCGCGCTCAGATCGGCAGACAGTGTCTTCAGCCACTTTTCGGCGACCACGCGCGCCGTGATATCGACCACTGAGGCAAGGACATGACTCTCACCGTTGATTTGCAGCGGGCTCAAACCAACCTCTACCTGAATCTGCCGGCCGTCCTGATGCTGTCCGAACAGATCGCGTCCCGCGCCTATCGCCCGCTTCGCCGGGTAGGCGATAAAATCATTGACATGTGCCGCATGCGCCTCTTGAACATACTCGGGCAACAGCAGATTGATCGATTGGCCGATCAAGTCATGCTCTGCATAACCGAACAATGCACTGAACTGCGAATTGAGCGCCACGATGACACCGCGCGCATCAATGATCACCATGCCGTTCGGTGCCGCCTCGACGGCGGCGCGGAACCTGTCTTCGGACTGTTTGCGGTCGGTATCGATACGAGCGAGATCGGTTTGTGTTGTCGACAACCAGCCCAGCACGCTCTTTTCCATGCCTCGGGGAACCGGGATACTGGCTGTGAAATCGCCGCTACCTAGCCGCGCGATGTAGCCTTGCAGATCATCGACAGAGCAGCCCAGCGTGGAATATAAAGCCCGGTAAACCCGCCACAGCGAAAATACTAAAAGCAAACTCAGGACAATGAACACATAGCGCAATCGCAAGGCCGCTTGCTCGGCAGCACGGACGGCATTCAACGTGCGCAGCTCCATCATTTGATTGAACTCGCTAATCGGCCGCATGATATCGGCCTTGGCCTGGTGAAAGGCCTCGTCGATCAGCATCTCGATTGCCTGGGCGCGGTTTATTTCAGTGGCTGGCTTGGATTCGACCAACGCCATGGCGGCGAACTCGATACGAGTGAGCGCGTCCGACTTAATCTTGGCTTGTTGTAGCTTGTCGAACTCCTCCCCGGTAAAACCGGCCCGCCGCATCAGCTCCAGCAACGCGACCGCCTCCCCCGTCGGAAGAGGGCGTCGGTCCCCAGACAATACCAAATCCCAATATGCCTCACCATATGCGACTGGACGGGGAGCTTCGCCCTCGCGGATGTCGAGGATTTTCTGGAAAGCCTGTTTATAGATGCTGTCACCCGTCTCCACGTAGGTGCGTGCCATACGGGTGAGATCATCGGATGACTGGCGCAGCTGATTGGCTAACAAAAACGACTGGAGCCGTAATTCGTTAGCGTGATCGATCTGTTTTTCCCGGTAGACGTAAACACCAAAAGTAATGGCAGTACAAACAAGCAACACCAGCGTCAGCGAGAGGCTGGTGGCGAATGGAGATAGTCTGTGTTTTGGCACCATATGACGTTGATTGTTGGTTACCCGTGGACAGCTCGAAAGACTGGCGAGGCCGCACGTTAAACTATCGCGATCATTATGACAAATAACTTACAGGACTGAACGGCCTGCGCGTGTTGACATACCCGCAAGCATCAGTCCGGGGTCAGATGGGAGTCTGCCCGCTGACAATACGAATATCGCGCTGCGGAAAGGGAATCTCGATTCTGGCTTCCTGGAATTTGCGCCAGATCTCCAGATTGATATCCGAACGCAAACCCAGCTCCCCAGCTTCCGGATCATCGATCCAAATTCCCAACTCAAGATCGATGCCGTTGTCGCCAAATGACTTGAGATAGATTTTCGGCCCGGGATCCTTCAACACTCTGGGCTGATTCACCGCCGCTTGCGTCATGATGTCCATAGCCTGCTGGAGATCGCTCTGATAGCCGATTTGCACGGCGATACCGAGGCGCACTTGGCGGTTTGTGTAGGAATGATTGATAACGGTCGAACTCACCAAGGTTTCGTTGGGAATAATCGCCTCGGTACCATCATTGCTTTGCAAGACCAGATAACGCGTGGTTAATTGCGCAACTTTGCCGAAACGGCCATCCACCGTCAGCACGTCGCCCGGATGGATGGAGCGGTCGAGCAGGATGATGAACCCGCTGATGTAGTTGCTGGCGATCTTCTGCAAACCGAAGCCGATGCCCACACCCAAAGCGCCGCCGAATACAGACAGCACGGTGATATCGATACCTGCCAAAGGTAGCGCGATTAAAACGCCCAAGACAATGAGCGATGCGCGGATCAGTTTGGATAACACGACACGCAAATTCATGTCCAGATTTTCGGTGGTCATTACCTTGCGTTCCAGTATCTGCCCTACCCACATCACGCCCAACATAGCGACCAGGATTGAGAGAACGCCGCTCAAGACGATGAGCAGCGAGATGCGCTGCTTGCCGATGTTAAAGCTGAGGTAATCCATCGTCTCAAGAAGTTCGGGAAGCAGCCCGGTAAGGTGCAGGGCAAACCCTGCCCAAATCGTCAGGACAATGAATCGTTCGGAACCGTGCAGCCATCCGCTTGGAGCAAAAACCTGACGCAACGTGTAGACAACCAGGCGGATCAGCACCAGTGCAAATAGCAGGGGTATGACGATATTCAAAAAGTGCACCGAATACCAGCCCTTGAGGACGGCCCGGTCAATCAAGACCATGAATAACGTCATTAGCGGGAATGCCACCCGGGAGATGCCACCCACGCCGACTCCTGACCTCCCTTCCGACCTGGACAGCCGACCCAACATCAAGCGGCTTGCTAACCAACCCAATACCAGACTGGACGCCAGCAAGGCCAGCTGCCAAAGGATGGCGGTTTGCTCCAAGTCCAAAAGAAAATCCACAAGCAGGTTACGGGGTGAGCTGGGCATACGCGGGTATCCATATCGGCGAAACAGGCCGGATTTTAACACCCGGAGCTCGCCGAGATTGCGCTGCGTCGCAAAGAACATCAATCTTCGCCATGAATCTCGACATGGGCTGACCAACCCCGAAGACAGCCTTCAAACCCGTATTGAAGCAGCGATCAAATGTGTTTACGGATACTTGGGGAGATACAGCTTCCTCCCCTCACCAAAGCAAAGGTATCAGACCAATCGCCGCCAATCCCATCAAAAAACACAAGCTTTGTATGCCTGTCTGACGGGAAGACAGCGTGTAGGCATAGATGCCTTTGAAGATGTTGTTGCTGGACGCGGCAATCAGAATGCCGGATGCGGCCACATGCAATGGGGTAAGGGTCGGCGTGGCCTGGGTCAGGCCCATGATGAAGGGGGTGACATCGGTAACGCCCATAATGGTGGCAAGTGTGTAGACACCAGTCTCCCCCAAGTGCTCGATGACCAAATGCGTCGCTACCAGCATGGCAACAAAGAGCAGTGCGAATAAAAATGCCGCGCTTATTTCGAGCGGATTCTTGGGTTCGTCCCCGCCGATTGTTTTCAAAGCACTCGCGTCCCCCCGTCGTGCCCACACCCAACCGACACCCATCGCAAGAACAGCCAGCACCACAAAGGGGAATGCCAACCGGTCCATCAGCTCCCGATTGAACAGTGCCAATAGTACCGCCATGCGCAGATACGTCATCCCGGAGGCGATCAATATACCGCCCGAAAGCAAGTGGGGTTGCTCTTCATGCATCGACTTTCTCGCAAATGCGACTGTCGTAACAGTCGAGGAATAGGCCCCACCGAGAATCGCCGCCAAAATGATGCCGCCCTGGCCTTTGAGCACCCGCTGCAAAACGTAGCTGCTATATGAAACCGCGCTTACCGCCACCACAACGAGCCATGTCTTGAAGGGGTTGATCTGGAAGGGGCTGAAAGCGGTGTTGGGCAACAACGGCAGGATAACGGAGGATATGAGCAGGAACTTGGCAAAGGTGAGAATATCCGTCGTTTCAATACGCTTCGCCAAATTTTCCAGTGCGGTCTTGAGTTCGAGCAAAATGATGCTAGACACGGTAAGCGTCGCGGCGATCCAGAACATCTCGCGATAGACGAGCGCACCCACCAAATAAGTGGCAAGGCCGGACATCTCGGAGGTAACACCGGAATATGCCGAGGAGGTGAGCTTATGCCAGTAGGAAATCATCAAGAATCCTCCGACCACGGCAAAACCCAAAGCCTGCGGCAAGAGCTGTCCATCGGACAGCATGGCCATGGCATAGCCGATCAGCCCAATCAGCGGGAAAGTGCGCACCCCCCCAAATGAGTAATGATCCGCCGTGCCTTTGCGTTCTTCGCGCTCCAGTCCGATCAGGAAAGACAGGAACAACACGCAAAGAACTTGTGCCCACTCGGGGGGCAGCCATCCGAAATTATTCATCGCGTGCCTCGATACCACGGTGCAGGAAGAGAGCACAATATATCCTCATACTCTCACGAGCTGCAATAAACCTACAGAGAGGCTAATGATGTAGTTGGTTGGTTGGTTGGCTTGCAGGCAAAGGGAAGCCGGTAGCCCGGTGAACGATGCTTCGCGGCTAGTGCAGCGACATGCTTGAGTGCTTCCCGTGGCAATCTCTCGCTTACTGACTGACAGCCATACCGATGATCGCCGCTCTCAGCTCTTTTTTCAGCACCGTGTCTGCCTCATCCAGCGCGCGTCTGATCGCAGTTTCCTTGTCCGGTGCCACGCCCTTGATGAACCAATGCCGTGTGCCGCGAACTCGGCCGCTGACAGCTTCAGACAAGGTGATTTCCAGATCGCCCCGTTGCCAGTACCACCCTTCCTGCATCCCCAGATCGGCCAGCTTAAGACCGGCTGTCAGCAAAAAATCGGGTTTATCCCCGGTGTCTATCATAAAGCCAGCCTGGGACAGCGCGCCTGCCACGATCTCATTCAAACCAGAGGCTGAGCCTTCCAGCACCCTTGGTGCTATCCGCACGCGCTTCAACAGATCGCCCATATCGGCATTGAGTATACCGCTGCTGAATTTCGGCTCTACACCACGACCGGTTATATCCACCACTTGCAGCGCCTTCTGCAACCCCTCTCGCTCCAGTTGCGACTCGACAGCTTTGCTTGCGGCTGCAATTTTAATAAATAAATCGGGGTTCCTTTTCGACTGGTCAATACTGGCCTGGGTTGCATCATCCAGCTGGTTAATCTGCTGCCTCAGGCTGGCTGCTGTCTGCAATCGCGGCAATATCGCCAGTGCATACTGGGTCTTGCCGAGCGTATCCTGCCAGATTTCAGCGATTTGTATACCGCTGACAATCTGGTCGGTACGGGTAGTAATGCGGCGGGAAGATTCACCGGCATACCCCCCTGCAATTCCAGGGGCACTGTTGAAGCGCTGCACATCTTCACTGTCCACCGCCACTGCCACCTGGAAGACTTTGGCCAAGTCAGCGCGGGCACGATCTTCGGCATCGGCGATCGTAGAAGCCTGGCCTCGTCCGATCAAATACTGTGCGTTCGTGTACTTGGCGCTGTCACCGGCAATCCAATCCGGCTGGGTCGGTTTGCTGGCACAGCCGCCAAATAGCAATGCAGCAACTGCAAATACAACGGTCAACGGTAGTTTCATTCTAGCTCCCTAGTAGTAGGCTGATGAGGTATCCAGTGTTGTGTCAGGAAAGTCTTATGAGCTTTTTTGATCACAAATTCGGGAGTGTTTTGTGTGGCAACAACCAGCCGATCACTTCCCAATAGTTCCACTCTGACACTATAGCTGCCTGGAGGTAACGACAAGCGCGCCATTTGAATATTGGAGGGTAGCGTCAACCAGCTTCGCGTATCAGCCTGCTCAGTGGCCACGGCCGCCACCTGCAAAGCCAACACCCCTAACATACCGAACAGGGCATTATCATTGTTGCCATTGTTGCTGTTATTCATGGCGACTTCCCGTGCTTTCTTAACCGCCTCGGCCTTGACCACGGCCCGCGCTACCGACCGCGCGATGATCGCCGGCATATGAGCGGCGAGATTCTTTTTCGCGACAGCATCAATAATTTCCGTCAGCTCGGTAGTAGCCTGTTTGTCGTTTATAGTGATACGAGCCGCCACGACATTATTATTCTGCGAGTGATAATAAGGCAATGCGATTCTGACAACTGTACCGCTGTTAGGATCGAACAAGGTCATCGCCCTCTCGTGTTTAACCGGGGCAAGGCCGTTATTCAGGATGAATACCAGCTCTCCCTGATCAGGATCGACACTTTTGTCATTCTGGAGATCAGCACCAAACTCGGTTTCATATTTGTGCAGCTCGTCGGTCAATCCCTGCTGCCTTGCCATACGCAGCAGGTCGCTTTTAAGCAGGGGCGGTATCGCTCCGGTAAAATCTGCCGACTCTCTCTTATAGGCTTCATAAGCATTTCGATACGAGATCATGGCATCACTCCATTCGCCCCTGTCTTCATAGATCATACCGGTCAGATAGAGCGTAAACGCATCCTCTGAAAATTTGGTGCCCGGGTGTTTTTCGGCAAACTGGCGCAGATCGTCGTCAACTTGCAACGCTTCAACCCGCGCTGAATCAGGCTGATCCAGCTCCAGATAATTGAGCGCCATATAGAGATGCAGCAATACCCGCTCGTAGTTATCTCCCGAATAACTGACCATTGAATCATTAACCATTACAGACAGAGCATTTTCGGTGACACTCGCGGCATACAGCCTGTTCATCTCTGTCTTGGCCGCTTCGAATGCCACGTTCGAGCCTACCAAATCGCGCTTCATGCGCAGTATCATTCCCTTGTTAAGAAGGTACAACACGCGATCTTTTGTAGACTTGGATTCTTTTTCAACATCAGATAAAGCCGCATCGTACTTTTGCGCCGCAAGGTCGCGCTCAACCACGCGAAAAGAACCACTGTAAGTAGCGCACCCCGCCAAACCCGAGAGCATAAGGACCAATATCCCTGTCCACGAGCGAAAAAACTTAAACAATACGCTACAAAAAAGTTTCATTTCGTCGCTGCAAATGACATTGCCGCACTCCTTGTTCATCCCGCCCTGCAAATAACAGGCTACCTGTCGAGGAGTTAAGTAGCTGATGCCGACAAACAAATACACGGCCAAATTGCATGCCGTGTATTACTTAACTCCGAAACACCTAAACTTTTGTTAGAACCTGAGTTTGCTGCGCGCAACCATTTTCTTGATTTTCTTTTCCCCGTTCCAAACTATCACATTGTCAACAAGGCTAATCAAAGTCAAGTTAACTTGGTAATAACGCAACTGATCGCTGCCGTTGACATCTATGATAGTGTTGATAGTGCCCTTCAGCATGAAATCAGCGCCCTTTTCTTTACCCATAGCCTTGCGCGTCGCTTCACTGGCATTAATATCCTGATCGGCCCGCTCACCGCGTATATCTTTGCGTTCGGTGGAGGACGCAACAAATACCACCCTTCCCGAATTGATAAGGTTACGCTGCAATTCTTCAATGAAGGCGCTCACGCTGATGTGCTCATCACTCAAGTTGCGCACCTCGCCCACAATCACTGTCGGCTTGCGATTATTTACAGTACTAAAATCACTTATCCATTCGCGGCCCAGTGCGTCTTTCATCATTTCTGCCGCAACCATCTGCGAGTCAGAGTCGTTCCATGCCCCGCTAAGGTCTTTGACTGCCGAGGGATCCATGCGCGTAACAGAGGTGGAGCACCCCGCCAGAAACAATGCCAGAGTCATCAACAAGGCTGCACTGCAGCTTGATAGCGAACGCATCATTTTTTCTCCTTTGCAACGCGGTCAAATATATTGTCTGCCGATGCCCCTATGTAACGCTTCAGGTCGGCATTCATTTCTTTTACCCCTGCTACCGTGCGCTTTACTTGCTCCATATCAAGTTCGGCGATCGACCAGATGGTGTTTGATTTTGGGTCGCGCCAGCTCCCAATGATTCTCGCGCCTGCCATATTGATGGCAGTGGTATTTTTAATCTGGCGAGATACGGACTCTTCATTTTCGCCAGCCGCATCGCCAGCCTTCGCGGAAGCCGTATAGTCATTCGAAACCACGT
>VFSW01014918.1_pt1 | contig 10710 bp, 9 predicted proteins | sample 5358111 | NCBI WGS metagenome assembly VFSW01 (sample SAMN11554181, study PRJNA540505) | mine drainage metagenome | isolation source: sediment from site ElyBrook_90M | place: USA: Ely Copper Mine, Vershire, VT | collected 2017
AGGACTGTCACGGGAGGGCGCTCTGGGCGCTGGGCGTAGGCGTGGGACGTTCGCTGTTTCGGAGCTTCCAGATGATGGCTGGACAGCTCTTCGCGCTGGCGTTGCCTGCTCTGACGGGTTTCACGTCGCCGCGGGCTTGGGCGTTCGGCTTAATCGGCATCCATGAATATCTGCGCCGGTTGAGCGGCGACAGCCTGGTCAACCAAACCCGAGAGACACTGACTTGTCGGCTCATGGAGCGCTTTGAAGCAAGTGCGCATCCGGACTGGCAATGGTTTGAAGAGGAACTGTCGTACGACAACGCGAAGCTCGCTCACGCCTTGATTGTGAGCGGACAACATGCAACCGGACAACCGGCGGTGCTTCAGCGGGGGCTCGAGGCCCTGCGCTGGCTGACGGAATTGCAGATGTCCGAGAAGGGTCACTTTCGGCCCGTCGGCAGCAACGGGTTCTACCGCCGCGGCGGCACGCGCGCCAATTTCGACCAGCAGCCGATTGAAGCACAAGCAACTGTTTCGGCCTGTCTGGAAGCCTATCGCGCCACATCGGATGTCTGGTGGTATGAACACGCGCAACGTGCCTTTGACTGGTTCATCGGCTGGAACGATCTCGGACTCGAACTCTATTCCCCCGAAACCGGCGGCTGCCACGATGGATTGCACGTGGATCGGGTCAACGGGAACCAGGGAGCGGAATCAACCTTGGCCTTCCTGCTTTCCTTGGCAGAGATGCAATTAGCACGAAACATCCTGACGAGCTTTAGACAACCGACCGCAATCGCGGAGTAGCCCTCAACCCCCATATCCATGCACCTCAAACGTACAGACACCATCCTCAATCCGGACCAATCCCGCGTTCTCCTGCGGCCATTCAGTCCGGGTGGACCCGAGCGGGTCGCCGGGATCATCGCCAGGATCATGGCTCTCCCGGAGGACCGGGCCGGCCGGTTGCTGGACGACGTTTCCGCTGAGTTCTCTCAGCGTCACCAGCAAATCCGCAATCGTTTTCTGCAGCGCTTCGAACAGGTCCTCGAGACGCTGGCGATGGTTGAGAACCTATCCGAACAAAGACGGCTCCTGATCGGCTCCTATTTTCTGGCCGAATACTCTCTGGAGTCCGCTGCTCTGTTTAATCCTTCCATCGTGCCGCATCCTGACCAGACTGGTCTGCCGTCCGGCGCGCTGCGGTTTATTCTCAGCTTGCGCGCCACCGGGGAAGGACACATTTCTTCCATTACTTTTCGGACCGGGATTATCCATCCCGATCAGCGGATCCAGATATTACCCGCCACGGGCTTTCTGACCGAGCCGCGTCAGATGCCAAACCCCGTGTATGAGAAAGCGTTGTTCGGGCGGAAGTTGTCTGAACTGGGATTGATCGGCGATTTCACGCGCAGGGTGATGAACAAACTCGGCGAGTCGTTTGCCCTGGAAGATCTTCGCGCGGGGCTCCAAGCGGAACAGTTCCGCCTGCCGGATGGAATGTCGCAGGAGGATCAAGGCGCTGCGCAGGGGATATGGATGCTGGCCCGGTCCAACTACGAGGTCCGGTTCCAGCCGGAGCAGGAGTTGTCGGATCGCATATTATTCCCAGCCACACCCAGCCAACGCAACGGCATCGAGGACGCCCGCTTTGTTCGCTTCCGGAACGACGATGGCACGCACACCTACTACGCAACATTCACCGCCTACGATGGCAGGGTGGTCGTGCCGGAACTGGTGGAGACTTCCGACTTCCTGAACTTTCGATTCATTACCCTGAATGGCCCGGCCGCGGAAAACAAAGGGATGGCCCTCTTCCCGAGGAAGGTTGGCGGCCGCTATGCCATGCTCTCCCGCCAAGACAACGAAAACATATATCTGATGTTCTCCGACAACGTCCACTTCTGGAATGAGCGCAGCGTGCTGCTCAAGCCGGTGTTTCCCTGGGAACTGGTGCAACTCGGCAATTGCGGATCTCCGATCGAGACCGATGCGGGGTGGCTCGTTCTCAGCCACGGTGTGGGCCCGATGCGGCAGTACTGCATCGGCGCGTTCCTGCTCGATCGCGACGATCCGGCCAAAGTGATTGGGCGGCTCCGCGAACCGTTGCTGAAGGCCAACGAGAACGAGCGGGAAGGTTACGTGCCCAATGTCGTGTATACCTGCGGCGCTATGGTCCACAACGGCGAGCTAATCATTCCTTACGGCCTGGCCGATCACGCCACCGGTTTCGCGACCGTCCCGCTCGCCGACGTGCTGGCTGCCATGACGTGGGACACCGTATTCGCAGCATGAGCATCCGCAACAAGAGGGTGGCACTCCTGTCACCCGTAGCCTGGCGAACCCCTCCCCGGCAATACGGCGCGTGGGAGACAGTTGCGGGCAACATCACGGAAGGGCTGGTCTTGCGTTGCTGGGATGTGACGTTGTTCGCCACGCGGGATTCGGTCACCCGAGCTCACCTGCATGCCGTGGTGGAACGCGGATATGAAGAGGATCGCACCATCGATCCGAAAGTAGCCGAGTACCTTCACATCTCCGAAGCGTTCGAGCATGCTGCCGAGTTTGACCTCATTCACAGCCACTACGACTTCATGGCGCTGGCCTACACCCGGATGGTGAAGACGCCGGTTCTCACGACCATCCACGGATTCTCGTCGCCCAACATCATGCCGGTTTACGAGAAGTATCGTGACGGATATTTCGTTTCCATCAGCAACTCGGATCGCGCACCGGGTCTGAATTATGTGGCGACGGTTTATAACGGAATCGACCTGTCGTTGTACCCTCTGCAGCCACAGGGCGGAGATCATCTGGCCTTCCTCGGCCGGATTCACCCGGACAAGGGGGTCCATCTGGCGATTGAGGTCGCTCGCCGCAGCGGTTTGCCGCTGCTCATCGCGGGGATTATCCAGGACCAGGCCTACTTCCGCGAGCAGGTGGAGCCCCACCTCGATCACACGATCCGCTACATCGGGCCGGTGGACGTGGCGGGCAAGAACGAGTTGTTCGCCCGTGCGCGGGCGCTCCTGCACTTGAACACGATTCCGGAGCGATTCGGACTGGTCTTGGCGGAAGCCAATGCGGCCGGCGTGCCCGTGATCGCGATGGACCTTGGTTCGTGCCGTGAAGTGATCGAAGACGGGCAGACTGGTTTCCTGGTGAAAAGTGTCGATGAGGCGGTGCAGGCACTGCAACGACTGGGAGAAATCGATCGCTCCGCATGCCGCCAACGGGTGCAGAACTGCTTCTCGATCGAAACCATGGTGAAGGCGTACGAACGCGTCTACAAGACGGTTTTCGACCTCGAAGCGAAGAGGCGATCATGAAGCCGGACCCTCTTCCCTGCGTCTGTGCTCCACATCCTCCATTGTTCGCGCCAGTGCCGATCACGACAAGATGAGTTCTTAAGACGCCTACGACGTTGCGCCGGGAAGTTCAACTCTGCAGCCGCCGCCTGGACCATGGCCGCGTCCGGACTTTTGACCGCAAGACCGCCAAGCGGCCGCTTGGCACGGGCTAAGTAATACAAAACTCTGACAGTCTATAGCGGCCAGCCATGGGAAAATGCAATCAGCGATGAACACTCACCCGAAGATCATTCAGGGCGGCATGGGAGCGGGCGTTTCCAATTGGCGCCTGGCGCGGGCTGTCTCCACACTCGGGCAACTCGGTGTCGTATCCGGAACGGCTCTGGATCAGGTCTTCGTGAGACGGTTGCAGGACGGCGATCCAGGCGGTGCTATGCGCTACGGCCTGGATCACTTTCCCTTTCCCGAAATGGCCGAACGCATCTGGAGATCCTATTTCATTCCGGCTGGGAAAGCGCCTGGCCGCCCGTATAAAACACTCCCGATGAAGGCAAAGCCCAACCCTCCGGAACTTCAGGAATTGTGCATCGCGGCCAACTTTGTCGAGGTCTTCCTCGCCCGCCAAGGGCATGCCAACCCCGTGGGAATCAACTACCTGGAAAAAGTCCAGATTCCTCACTTGCCCTCTCTCTACGGCGCCATGCTGGCTGGAGTTTCCTATGTCCTGATGGGGGCCGGCATCCCTATCAAAATACCCGGTGTTCTCGATTGCTTCACGCATCACCAACCCGCTAGCTATCCCTTGCAGGTAAGTGGTGCGCAGGAGGGAGATGACACGACCATGACATTCAGCCCCCGGGATGTCATGGAACACGATCTTCCCCCGCTAACTCGCCCGGCATTTCTTGCCATCATTGCCTCCAATACTCTGGCAGCCACCATGGTGAGGAAGTCCAACGGCAGGGTGGACGGGTTCGTCGTCGAAGGTCCCACAGCCGGCGGCCACAATGCGCCGCCCCGGGGCAAATTACAGCTCAACCCGGCGGGTGAACCGATTTATGGAGAACGCGACCAGGTTGACTTGGATAAGTTGCGCGAACTTGGTCTGCCCTTCTGGCTTGCCGGTGAGTATGGCAGTCCGGAAAAGCTGCGCGAGGCCCTGGCATCTGGGGCCGAGGGCGTTCAGGTGGGAACTCCATTTGCTTTCTGCGTCGAATCGGGGCTAGCCCGAAATTACAAACAGACCATCCTGGCAAGCGTCGCTTCCGCGACGGCGCGCGTAGTTACAGATCCACTTGCTTCCCCAACGCGCTTTCCGTTCAAGATCGTCCAGATGGAAGGCTCACTTTCCGAGTACGAAGTCTATTCAACCAGGTCCCGCGTCTGCGACCTCGGCTATCTTCGTGAAGCCTACCGGACGCCAGACGGAGCGATTGGTTATCGGTGCGCCGCCGAGCCCGTGGCGACATATATCGCAAAGGGTGGAAACCTTGAAAATACCGTGGGCCGGAAGTGTCTCTGCAACGCACTGCTGGCGAACGTCGGCTTTCCTCAGGTGCGGAGCGGCGAGCGCGTTGAAAAGGGACTGGTGACCGCCGGAAACGGGCTCGGCGAGATTACGCGCTTTCTGCCGGCCAACGGATGGGACTACAGCGCCGGCGACGTCGTCAGTGTGCTCCTCGATGGGCGTGTTGCGGACTCATTGTCAATCCATCCCCTCAACTCGGCGGGAGCCTCCGTCGGGGCCGAAGCCTCGATGCCGGCGTAGTCAGCGCCGAGTGCTCGCGCTCAGCAACCGCAGCGCATCCCGCCGGAACCTCACAGGACCCCGCACTGCCAGATCCATGCCGGGCACCTGTCGCCGCCCTGCATCCGAATCGGCCGGGGATGGGCCACCCATCCCAAGTGAATGCTCCCGGGATACGATCATCACGGCGCCGTGTCCTGATCTCCCGGACAGGAATGTCCTTGGAAGAATAGGGCACGCCATACAGTGGCCCGTCCTCCCGATTCGCCGCGGCGAGTGCGAGCGCCTGCCGGACGTCTTCCGGTCCCCAACTCCGGATAGCTCCGGAACAAAGCGTCCCGGCGGGGCCGCTTCCCTCAGCCGCCCACCGCGCGTGCGCGCCTACTTCGGCGGCGCCTCGCCCTCGAGCAGTTTCCCGAGCCACTGCGCCGGACAGCGAATGCCCACATAGAACTGCCCGAACAGCGCGTACACCGCGCTCACTTCGTCAAACCGCATCTCGTAGATCAGCCGCTTGAACACCACCGGGTTGTCAGCGAAAAGGTCCACGCCCCACTCCCAATCGTCCAGCCCGATCGAGCCCGAGATGATCTGCTTCACCTCGCCCGCATACCGGCGCCCGATCATCCCATGCTCGTGCATCTGCCTTGCCCGCTCAGCCATCGGAAGCTGATACCAGTTGCGCGCCTCGCCCCGCTTCCGATCCATGGGATAAAAGCACAGATACCGATTCGGCGGCATCTCCGGAAACAGCCGAGGCAGCATCGCCTCCCGCTGCCGAGCCAGATTCTCGGCCACCGCGCTGTCCCATTCCGGCGTGTGCGGCGTAATCCCGTCCGCCGTCAGCGTCCGGAACACCTTCTGCGTCGATTCGTACAACCCCAACTCCACTACCGACAGGTAGGAGTGCACCGGCTCGAGAAACTCGCCAATCCCCAGCCTCGCGATCGCCAGCTCGCAGACGTTCAACTCGTCGAAATTCGGCCTGAAATGCAGCAGCATCAGGTCGCCCTTGTGGCCGAACATCGAGTAAATCGCGCTCTGGCCCCCCGCGTTCCGCTCCATCGCAGCTAGCGCCGTCACGGCTTCGTCGACCAACGCCCCGCGCCGTGCCCAATCGAGCGCCCGCCAATCGTGCCAATGCACCCGCATCATCTGGTGCAGTACCGCCGCGCCTTCCAGCGTCAGCGGTGCAGCAGGCAGTGCCGTTCCTAGTTCTCCGGTTTCGAGTTTTACGTCTACCGACATTGTCTCATCCACCCCTAAGTCATTTTAGCCTGCCAATTTCCTGCGATTTTCTTTCCCTCGCACCCACTCACGTACGAGGAGACTCGTATGTTCCAACGCATCGCCCCGCTCGTCGCCGCCCTCGTCCTTGCTGCGGGCGCGGCCGCCCCCGCCTCGGCCTACTCCCGGAAACACTCCTTCCACCACCACGCCGGCCATCACGGCCACCACGGTCGTCAAACCCAGCAGGAAAAAACCGCCCGCGCCGCCGAAAAAAAAGCTAGTTCAAACCGAAAATCGCATACGTGAGCCGCGCCGCAAACAGCGTCCAGCCAAGATAAGGCAGAAGCAGCACCGCCGCTACCGGCGAGAACGCCAACGCGTTTCCCTGAATCACCGCAATCGAAATCGCCAGCAACAGCGCCTCGAACGTGGCCGAGCCGATCTGGCGCCGCACGAAAAATAAATATGGCCAGGCAACGTTTAAGAACGCATTCACCGCGTAAAGCGCCGCCACCATCGCGTAGCGCTCCTTGGGAACCGCGTCCAGCGCCAGCGCCGCCGACAGCGCCGCCATCATATAAAGCGCCACCCATACGCGGCCGATCACCTTCCCCGAAGGCGTCCACGACGGCACCTTCAACCCCCGATACCAATTCATGCCGGAGCGCGTAAACCACCCCCCGACCGCCGCAACCGCGGCCGGCACCAGCGGAATCACTACATAATGCAAGCGCATCGCACGCCGGTGCCCGCGCCCGCTTAGTCGCCCGGCGCCCGCGCGCCCTTCACAAGGCCCTCCAGTTCGCCCATGGCCTGAATATCGGCTTCCACCATCTCCCGCACCAGTTCCTTGAAACTCACCGTGTGCCGCCATCCAAGCCGCGTCTTCGCCTTCGCCGGATTCCCGATCAGCAGGTCCACCTCAGCCGGCCGGAAGAACTGCGGATCCACCGTAACGTAATCGTCCACGTGCAGGCCCACTGCGTCGAAGGCCAACGTGGCGAACTCCCGTACCGAGTGCGTCTCACCCGTGGCGATCACGTAATCGTCCGGCGCTTCCTGCTGCAGCATCCGCCACATCGCTTCCACATAGTCCCGCGCATGGCCCCAATCGCGCTGCGCGTCCAGATTCCCGAGCGGCAGTTTGTCCTGCTTGCCCGCCACAATCCGCGCTACACCCGAAGTGATCTTCCGCGTGACGAACTCAAAGCCGCGCCGCGGCGACTCGTGATTGAACAGAATCCCGCTCGAGGCGTGAACCCCATACGCCTCGCGGTAGTTCCGCGTCAGGTCGAACCCCGCCACCTTGCTGATCCCGTAGGCCGAACGCGGATGAAACACCGTGTGCTCGGCCTGCGGCGTCTCGTGCACCTTGCCGAACATCTCGCTCGACCCGGCAAAGTAGAACCGGCACGCCGGAACAATTTCCTTCAGCGCGGCCAGCACGTAGTGCGTCCCGTTGATGTTTGTATTCAGCGTCGAGAACTCATCGTCGAACGAGTAACTCACGAAGCTCTGCGCCGCCAGGTGATAACACTCATCCGGCTCAACTTTCTGGAAGACCTTGTAAATGCTCGGAAAGCTCTCGAGGGAGGCGGCATGCAGCTTGATTTCGTCCTGCAGCGTCGCGATGCGCGATAGCCGGTGCCCCGGATCCTCGAGCGCCACGCGCCGCACCACGCCATGCACTTGGTATCCCTTGCTCAACAACAGCTCGGCAAGATACGATCCATCCTGTCCGGTAATTCCTGTGATCAGCGCTCGTTTCTTCGACATTCCGCCCCTATTTCTCCTGCTTCGGCTTCTGACTTATTCAAGCGCGCGAAGCTTCGGATTCACGGCCTGAAAATACAACCCGATCCGCGGATCGGAAGGTGCGGTCTCAACCGGCTCGCCTCCCGCATGGATCATCATCCGCACCGCACCCTTGGCTGGGATCGTCATCGTGCCCGTGAACGGCGTGCCCGCGCTCGATACCATCAGGCGCGCAACCTCTCCGCCCACGCTCACCTCAATGGGCGCGGCCTCCGCGTGACCCGTCTTTAACATCATAGAAAATTGCACGGTCCGGGTACGGCCCGTCGGATTGGAGAAATCGATCCGCCCAACCTTGCCGCACCACCGCCATCGGTCGGCGCCCGCCGTCTCCATCGGATAAAACCCCGTCGAGTAAAACACGAACAGCGGCTCGGGCTCTGCCGCCGCGCCCGCCGGCAATACATAGTTTCGCAACGGATAGAACGCAATGCGCCCGTCCACCGAGTTGAACGGCGTGCCCAGCGCCGCCGTCAGCGCCGTCTCCGGCGACTGCTCCGGCGCATAGCCCGCCCGGTCGAGCCACACCGCCGCGAACACCTCCTGCTTCAGCCTCGCCAGCATCCCTGCCACCGGCATCCCCGCCGTCTCCACGTTCCACTGCCCCTCGCGCTCGCTCATTGCGCCCCAACTCCACCGCGTCCCGTTCGAGTGAATGTACGGCGCCGCTTCCTCGTACACGTTCATCTGCCGGTACGGCCTATCGAGAGGAAAATCGCGAAACGGCAACTCAAACACCGAGCCGCCCGCCGGAATCATCGCCTCGGCGCGGGCGACAAAATCGCGGTCTGCCGCGAACGCCGCCCCGCGTCCGGCGTAGTCGCGAAACCGCGTCACCACCGCCTGATCGTAAGCCGCGAACAGCGCCAGCACCGCGCACGCCGCCCCCGCCCACACGCGCGCCACTTTGCCCTCCAACACGCGCGTCAGCCACTCTCCTAGTCCAGCTAGGCAAAAGAAGCTGACAAACACAATGATGCGGTTGTAAGCGCGGATGTCGTCGGACACAAACACGTTGAACAACGCGCCGAGTCCTCCGGTGGTCGCAAGCAAGATGCACGCGATCGCAAGCCCCGCCGAGGCGCCGGCCACCGGCCCCACCGTCGCGCCGAAGCATGCGATCATCGCCACGCCAAACAAGTACAGCAACCCGATGCTCGCCACTGTGCCGAGCCGACTCGTCGCGTTCTCCGTGTCACCCCCGAAATGCGCCTCGCCAATGCGCCGCTCAATCGCGCGCAGCGGCGGAAACGGATTGTCCGGAATCGGCGTAAACAGTTGCCGCAGCTTCAGCGCGTACACCTCGGCCTCGGCAACGTTCTTGTACGCCAGGCCAGGATTGGCGCCGCGCCGCGCCACATACACGATCGACGGCAACAGATTCACGAAGGCAACGCCAGCAAGCACGGCGGTGGTGGTGAAACCCAGCAGGAGATCCCGGCGCGATTTGCGCGCGAGAAAGGCCCATAAGCCGGCGGTGAGCAGCAAAAAACAGCCAAAAAACGCGTCATAAGTGTACGCAAAACCCTGCAAAAAGGCCCCTAACCACACGTATCGCGCACGGTTTTGTACTCGAAATGGGCCGGAAGCGATCTCGATGGCGGCGGTAGCGAGCAACGGGACGGCGTAGAAGACGAGGTTGAGGTGGGTGATTCCGCGGACGAAGGTAAACGGTTGCAGCGCATAGATGGCGCCGAAGGCGATGGCGATTTCGGCGCGCAGGCCGAGCCGGCGGAAGCCCCAGCAGGCCGTTGCCGACGTGACGAGCGTGGCGGTGAGCCAGAGTGTGTTCACCATCAGCCCTGGGTAGTGGGTGACGAGGGTGAGCGCGAGCAGGAACAGGCTGTCGATCGTGTTGAAGACGGGAAAATCGAGCCAGTTGGCGCCGTACGGCGCGCCGAGGTTGGGGTTGAGCCAAGGCAAGTGGTGCTGGGCTATGGCCTTGGCGGCGCTGAGGGTGTAGAGGGCGTCGCTGGCGTACTCGAAGGGCGCCCAGGGGTCCCACTGCCAGAGATGCAGCACGAGCACCAGCAGGGCACCGCACAAGACGACGGCGGCGAGCGGCGCGGGAAACGGCCGGCGGTTGGGCTTAGGAACGGGCTTCGGAGGCAATGGTTTCAGGATAGCGGGCGGGCAGGCTCTCGGCGACGATGTAGCGCGGGCGGCGCTTAGTTTCTTCGTAGATGGCGGCGAGGTACTCGGCAATGATGCCGAGGCTGAGCAGGATGAGGCCGCCCATGAGCAGTTCGAGGATGATGACGGTGGCGAAGCCGCCGATGGCGGCGCCGGTGAGCTTCTGGTAGAGTGCGCGGGCGCCGAGCACGAGGGCCACGGTAAGGAACGCGGCGGCGAAGAAGTGAATGATGCGCAGCGGCGCCACCGAATAGGAACTTGCCGCGGCCCAGGCCATGCGCGCCAGGCGCCAGACGCTATATTTCGAACCACCGCCGCCGGCGCGCGGCGCGACGTCGAAGTGAACCTCTTCGGTGCGGAAGCCGAGCCATGCCACCATGCCTCGGAAGAAGCCGCGTCGCTCCGGGAGGGCAAGCCAGGCGTTGACGGCGCGGCGGTCGAGGAGTTTGAAATCGCTCGAGTTGGCGAAGTCGAGGCCGGTGAGGCGGGAAGC
>VFSW01014919.1_pt1 | contig 10709 bp, 9 predicted proteins | sample 5358111 | NCBI WGS metagenome assembly VFSW01 (sample SAMN11554181, study PRJNA540505) | mine drainage metagenome | isolation source: sediment from site ElyBrook_90M | place: USA: Ely Copper Mine, Vershire, VT | collected 2017
TTCAAGCAGGAAGTCTGCTGGTTTATAAGAACGGCCGGGAAGTATTTCATCAAGGTCCCGTGTCCAGCGCTCGCGCAGCAGATGAAGGTGGGCAGAATCCGGCAACGATTTCGTGGGTGCAAGGCGGCGGGCTAGGAACCGGCGCTGGGAGAGATCAGGTTCAGCGGGCGGCGGCGGTGGTGCCCGAGCCAGTTCCGGAATCAGCTTCGGAATCAGCGCCGGGCGGAGTTGCCCCGGCCGCAACCTTGAGTTCGGAGGCGAGTCGCGCGGATGCGATTTCGGATGCGAGCGATGTGCTGCGGCGGATCGAGCCGGAGTATCCCGAAGACGCGCGCCGGCAGAAGATTCAGGGGCCGGTAGTGTTGGAGGTCCGCATCTCTCCTGCGGGCCGGGTGCAGGACATCCCTCCGGTGCGGGGTCAGCCTCTGCTGGTGCAGGCCGCCAAGGATGCGGTGCAGCAATGGCGATTCAAGCCGCATAGCGTGAACGGCCGTGCGCTGGCGATGCAGACCACAGTTACTCTCAACTTCCGGTTGGCTCAGTAAGGATTTTTGCTTCAGTGCTGGCCGCTTTTTCCCCGCAAGCGCCGCGATTGCTTCAGGACGAGCCTGTCTTCCGGATGGGAAGCGAAAGCGCTCCAGACTTTGCCGGCACCGCAACGGGGCGGCCCTGGGCGCTCGCGGGCGGAGGCACTGCGGCATGGGCTGGCGTGCTGCCCAGAGCGTAGAGAACCACCTCCACGCGGCTGGACACGCCGAGCTTGTCAAAAATGCGGAAGAGATAGTTCTTGATGGTGTGTTCGGTGAGGCTGAGGCGCTGCGCGACCTCGCGGTTGGTCAGACCCTCGGCAACGCAACGGACCACATCCATTTCGCGGGCCGAAAGCAGCGATCCGCCATTGCGGTGGAAGTTGGCCAACGTGGGTTTGTTGAGGGCCTCGAGTACGTATTGCAGTTGAGTGCTGCTGGCCCATACCTGTCCAGCATGCACGCACTGAATACATTTGGCCAGCAGACGGAAAGGTTCGGTCCGGCAGAATACGCCCTGGGCTCCGGCGCGAAAGGCCTCGATCACGGTCGCGCGCTCAGAGGCGTCGAGCAATACAATCACGCGCGGCGACGGTTACTGCGCACGCAGGTCACGAACCAACTCGAAACTGGCGCCGCTTTCGCCCAATTTGGCACTGAGCACGACGATCTGGGGCTTCTCACGTTTGGCCAACTGCAGGATGGAGGCTCCGTTGGAGGGAGCTTCGATCATCTGAAACTGCGCGTCGCGGGCCAGCGCTTCCACCAGGAGCTGGGTGTTCATGGAGTTGCTGTCAGCGGCGAGAACACGGAATTGATCTTTGTGCGCGACGCTGTTGGGCGCGCGAGTGGAAACGCCTGTGTTGGGAAGACTGGCATTCGGAAGAGCAGTCAAATGGGCCATAACATGTAGGAAAACCCTAAAACCTTCTGCAACGTTCTCGGCCTAGGCAATCGCGTCAACCAGACCGGCGGCGTGGCGAGCGCTAGAACGAATCAGACCACACCCCGCAGCCGTTTCTCAAGGCCTTCCGGCACACACAAGTTCCTAAAAGCGTAGGGGAAATAAGACTCTAGGTAAATAGCACTATCGTGTAGGTTACCAAAGTTAGTTAACCCCCGCCCCGGGCTGCTCCTGGCGGCAAGACCGCCCATTTCTGGGGGCGGGGCCGACTTCTGCTCTGGCGAAAATGCCCGGGTTTTCGGGGGAAGCCAGACGGTTGCGATGATGCGAAGATATGTTCCTTCTTATTATGGAGATAGCGGATATTTGTTGGGGATCTTGCTAGGGACTTTCTTCTCTTCACTTTAGGCAACTTGTCACATCTTGCACACTTGGTTAGTCTTTATTCCACATCCGGGCAACGTCGCCCACGATCCGTTTTTCGCAATTTTGTCCCCCCCCTCAACGCACTAAGCTAGCCGATTCCGAGCCTTTGGGCGCCACGGGCGCTGGGGAGATTTCCCATTGATTTAGGGGTTCACCTCAATGGGACTCAGAGGGCGAAGCTGTCCCCCGGTCATCTCCCCGGAGGCAAGCATGAGTGGGGCAGAGTCGGGTGGCAAGATTTCGGGAATCGCGAGATTAAGCCGTTGTTCCAGTTATGGACAGGCTATTAGATCCACCTTCTTTTCAGACACCTGGAGTCATTCGAAATGAGTACGAGCACGGATACGAATAAGAGCACAAACGCCAGTCCTGGCAGGCACGAGCACCAATTTCTGAAGGTTGTGCTCAGGATTTTCCTGGGATTTCTAATCTTGTGCGTGGTTCTGGAGTTGGGGTTGCGCCCGTTCGGTTACGGGCACTATACGATTTACCGTCCCGACCAGCGGTTGTTGTGGGTTCCGGAGCCGGGACGCACGTTGACCGTGGTGAATCATCTCCCAATCACCATCAATCATCAGGGCTTGCGCTACGCGGTTGATTTGCAGCCCAAGCAGCCCGATCAGTTTCGCATCATCGCGGTAGGCGATTCGTTTACCCAAGGCTGGGGCGTGGATGACAATTCGCACTTCAGCGCGATTTTGGAGAAGAAGCTGAATCAGGGTTCTTGCACGAAGGAACATTTTCAGGCGATCTCCGGCGGGGTGAATGAGTATCCGAATTCGCTGGCAGCGGAGAAGCTGAAGCAAGTGGTGGAAGACGATACTCTGCGGCCCGACGTGGCCATTTTCGCCTACAGCGAAAACAGCAACCTGGAAAAACTGACGCAATTGCAGGGCGAGGAGCGGACGCGTTTTCTGCGGCGAGTGGAGTGGAAGTCGATTGCCCGGCGCAGTGCTATTTACAACCTTTTCATTGAGGACCTATTGCGCAAGATCGCCTACTACCAATTGCGTCACATGGTCATGGCGGGCACGCTCGATGGCGATAAGGGCATGGAAAACCTGGACATGGACCAGTTCAAGCAGAATCTGGCCGACAGCCTGCGCCTTTGCCGGAGCCACAATGTCCAGATGGTTTTCCTGATGCCGGGTGGCGAAGGCGAAGACTCGAACACGCCGCTGCATCCGTTTCAGAAGGCGATGATGGAGTTCGCCGCCCAGGAGCAGGTTCCAATGGTCAACATGATTCCGGTGATGAGCCCGCTGAATCAGTCGGCCATGTTTATGGATCAGGTTCATCCCACGGTGGCGGGGAACGAAGTGATCGCCAATGAACTGCTTAAGACGGTGGAAACGCTTCCCAACTACAACGCGGCGTGCAAGGGAAGTTCGCTGGCGGAGGGGAAGGCAAGCCAGCCGCTTGCCCCCACGCCCGTGGCTTCGCGGTGACTGCTTGTGCGGCACCCGGCCGATCTGCGCCAGGAGTGGGGTTGATTGGGGGAGAGCGAGACGCCGGGCGCGGCCGAGCATGAAGAGGCCGGCGACGGAAATTTCATCGGTTGCCGCACCTTTCACGTAAATCGATTCCGAACACCGGGTTAGGGGCAGGATTTGGAAGTTCGGCTAGAGACTTTTGTCCATAGCCCAGTTGTCCTATTGCAGGATTTTGCAATGCCCTCTACTCTCTTTTCAAGAACATATCGCGGTCTCGTATTCCCCCCCGTTCATGACCAGGAAGTCGTGTCCGGCCCCAAACGGGCTGTTTCCGGCGGCATTGCGGAATCGAACTGAATTTATTTGGGTTACGAATGTGACTCAGAGGGCGAAGCTATGAGCAGCGCTGGGCAACTGGTTGATTTAAACTGTTCCTCGATGGCGCCTTCGTCGCTCGACGGTCTCAGTGCGCACGGCCTTGACTCAGAAGGTCCGGGCGCGGAGGTGCCGCGCTGGTACGCGGTGCGAACCCGTTCTCGCCACGAAAAGATCGCGACCCAGCAATTGAACACCCGCGGCATCGAAACCTACCTTCCTGTTGTCATCCAAACCCACCGCTGGAGTGATCGAAAGAAGCAGGTGGAAGTGCCCTTGTTTTCGGGGTACACGTTTGTCCGCTTCGCCTACGCCTCGAACGAACAGCGGATCCAGGTGCTGCAAACCCACGGGGTGGCTGGATTCGTGGGCGTGCAGCGTACCGGGGTTCCGATTCCCGATCGTCAGATTGAAGACATTCGAACCCTGCTGGGCAATAAGATCGCCTTACAGGAGCACAGTTTTCTGAAAGTGGGCCAGCGGGTGCGGGTGCGGGGCGGAGCGCTGGATGGGGTCGAAGGAATTCTGGTCTCGCACGATGCCGGAAAGAAGCTGGTGATTTCGCTGGAGTCGATTGAACGATCGTTGTCCATTCGGGTGGAAGGGTATGATGTAGAAGCAGTCTGACTGTTGGTGTTTTCGCCGTTCCCCTCGCGTTTCACGCCCCTATTTTTTCCCCTGTCCCTGCGCTGCGACGAATTAAAGAATCTATCTTCAAAGAAGCGATCTTCAAAACCGATCTGTAGCGGCAGATCCTCCCTGCCAGCCGGAAAAAAAAGTACGAGGTACAAATCATGAGCGACCCTGAAATCAAAATCATCGAAGAGGCTCCGGCGGCGGGAGAGTCCGGTTGGAACCTGCAGAATAAGGCCCAGCAGAAAGCCGGGCCAGCCGCGCCTGCAAGCCGCAAAGCTGGAACCCGGAACCTGGTCGAGTGGCCCGCCGGGGCGCTGCCCTATTCGCTGCGCAGCATGCGCGCTCAGGCGGAGATATTCGCCATTACGCGGGCGCTCGAAGAGGCGGGCGGGAACCGCAAGCGGGCCGCCCAACTGCTCCGCATCAGCTACCGTGGGCTGCTGTAAAAAATCAGCAGCCACAAGAGCACGCGGTCGACGAAGGCGGAAAACCTGGGGGCTGAGGGACCGGTCTCTTTCGCAACCGAGCAGATAAAGTAACGGATTCCGGAGCTTTTCGCGTTAAAGTAGGACGTGAATCGTCCGCGAGTCAGGTGGGAGACGGTGGCCATGAACAAGCGAATGAAAATCAATCTGACGCAGAGTTTGGTGGTGGCGGTAGCGGGGCTTACGCTGGGCTTTGCGCAGGATGCGCCCAAGCCAATGTCGGCGGCGGTCGCGGGGACGTCCACGGAAGCGTCGGCAGGTTCCTCCGCGAATACGCCTTTGAATACGGCTTCGAAGACGCCGGAGTTTCAACAGCGCTACCCGCGCTACAAAATCGAAGCCGGCGATCAATTCGATGTGGCCTTCGATTTGAGTCCGGAGTTCAACCAGACGGTTACGGTACAACCGGACGGATACGTTACGCTCCGGGGCGTAGGCGATGTTCACGTGCAGGGCCAGACGGTGCCGGAGTTGACTCAAAGTCTGCGGACGGCGTACAGCAAAATTCTGAACGATCCCATCATATCGGTGGCGCTAAAGGACTTTGAGAAGCCGTATTTTATTGCCGACGGGCAGGTGGGCAAGCCGGGGAAGTACGAGTTGCGCGGCGATATGACGCTGACTGAGGCGATCGCGGTGGCCGGCGGTTTCCAGGATTCGGCCAAGCACTCGCAGGTGCTGCTATTCCGTAAGCTGAACGATCAATGGACGGAAGCCAAGCTGTTCGACATCAAGAAGATGGAGAAAGCGGGCAATCTGAAAGAGGATCCGTTCCTGCATCCCGGGGACATGCTGTTCGTTCCCAAGAATACCTTTTCCAAGGTCAAGCAGTTTATCCCCACCGGTAGCGTGGGTACGTTTGTGAGCCCGGTCCACTAAGCGGCAGCCTCGCGGAGACTTTTATGAATCTAACTTCGTTAAGCGGGATGGGGAGCCAGAATCTGTCGGCGACCCTGCGGGAAGTGGTCGCTGTTTTCTTCCGCCACAAGCGGATCATGGCCCTGTGTTTTCTGGGCATTTTCACCGGCGCGATTCTATGCGCCCTGGTGCTGCCGCCGAGCTACCGGGCGGAGACCAAGATTCTGGTGAAGAAAGAGCGCGTCGATCCGGTGGTGAGCCCGGAGCAGAGCGCTCCCATGATGATGAAGGACTCGGTCAGCGAAGAAGAGTTGAATTCGGAAGTGGAGTTGATGAGCAGCGAGGATGTGCTGCGCAAGGTGGTGCTGGAAAATGGACTGGACCAGCGGAAGTCGTTGCTGGCCCGGTTGGGCTTCCATCAATCCGACGAGACCAGGATTGCGAAGGCGATCCGGCGTCTGAAGGCGGAGTTGTCGATTGAGGTGATCAAGAAGAGCAACCTGATCAGCGTGGGATATGAGTCACAGAATCCGCAACTGGCGGCGAAGGTGCTGGACAGTCTGAACGCGGCGTACATTCAGAAGCATTTGGAAGTGCACCACCCCACGGGGCAGGCGAAATTTTTCGACATCGAAACCGAACGTTACCGCAAGGCGCTGGAAGAGACCGAGAACGAACTTAAGGAATTCGACACCACGCAAGGCGGAGTGGCTCCGGCGGCGATGCGCGACCTGGTATTGGGGAAGCTGAACGACTTCAATGCCGACCTGCACTCCACCCAAGCCCAGATCAAAGAGACGGAAACGCGCATTGCGAACCTGGAGCGGCAGGAAGGCACGACCGACGCGCGCCTGACCACACAGATGAAGAAGGGCGACGATCCGCAGGTGTTGCAGCAACTGAAAGGCACACTGGTCACCCTGGAACTGAAACGTACGGAGTTGCTCACGAAGTTCCAGCCGACCTATCCGCTGGTGGTGGAGATCGATAAGGAGATTGCCGACACCAAAGCCACGCTGGCCAAGGAAGAAGGCACGCCGCTCCACGAGGAGACCACCGACCAGAACCCGACCTATGGCTGGATCAACGCCGAGTTGGCCAAGGCTAAGGCCGACCTGAGCGGGTTGCAGGCCAAGGAGACGGCGATTCAGGGTACGGTGAACTTGTACGAGAACAACGCCAAGCTGCTGGACGAAAAAGGCATCACGCAACAGGATCTGCTGCGCACGCAGAAAGCCAACGAACAGAATTACCTGCTCTACCTGAAAAAAGGCGAAGAAGCGCGCATCGCCGACGCGCTCGATCAGAGCAACATCTTGAACGTAGCCGTGACCCAGGCGCCTTATGGTCCGGCGCTGCCTTCGCGTTCGCCGTTATTAGTGGGGAGGGAGGGACTGGTGCTGGCGGGGGTGGTGAGCATTGGAGGCGGGTTCGCGCTGGACTATATGGATCAGTCGTTCCGGACGCCGGCTGAAGTTACGGGCGAGCTGGGAATTCCGGTGCTGGCCGCGGTCCCCCATCATGTGACCGCTAACCCTGGAATGGTCTACGGAGACGATTTTGTGGGGAACGGCAACGGCTTCGGGCGGACCCACGAAGAGGAGCCGGTGCGGTTGGGTTGATGGCAGCGGCGAATGGTTTGCGGGATCGGGCCTCATTTCCGCGGCGCGCGATTAAAACGGCACGATCAAGAGAGCAAGGTCAAAAGATTTTAACCGCAAAGGGCGCAGAGCAGAGCCGCAGAGTTCGCGGAGAAAACCGGAACGGGAGTTTGGAAGTGAGCAACGGACTTTATGTTTAAAGAATTTTTTGGACTTCGGGAACAGCCCTTCGGCGTGACTCCCGATCCCCGGTACCTTTACCTGGGGCCGGGACATCGCGAGGCCATGGCTTCGCTTTTCTACGGCATTGAAGCCAACCGCGGCTTTCTGGCGTTGATCGCCAAGCCGGGCATGGGCAAGACCACGCTGCTGTTTCATCTGCTGGAGAAATTCCGCCACCGGGCGCGGACCGCGTTTCTGTTTCAGACCCAGTGCAGCTCGCGGGAATTCATGCGATTCCTGCTGGCCGAAGTCTGCATCGAGAGCCAGGGCAAAGATTTTGTCCAGATGCACGAAGAGTTCAACCGCTGCCTGATTCAGGAGGCGCGGGCGGGGCGAAGATTTATCGTAGTCATCGATGAGGCGCAGAATCTGGATGCGTCGGTGCTCGAAACCGTGCGCCTGCTTTCGGATTTTGAAACTCCCCAGGCCAAGCTGCTGCAGATCATTCTGTCCGGCCAGCCGGAACTGGCGTCGAAGCTGGCCCATCCCGGATTGAGCCAGTTGCACCAGCGCATCACCAGCTTCAATACCCTGAAGCCCTTGGCCGAGGACGAAACCGCGCGCTTTATTGCGCATCGCCTGCGGGTAGCCGGATGCCAGGAGGCGACTCTGTTTTCTCCCGAAGCGATCGCCATGATTCAGGAGCTGAGCGGGGGCATTCCCCGGAACATCAATAATCTTTGCTTTCACTCGCTTTCGCTGGCCTTCGCGCTACAGCGGAAGGTGGTTGAGCTCGCGGTGGTGGAAGAGGTGGCGGACGACCTGGACATTCGCCGCTTGCTCGACGACCGTGAACCTGCGCCCAGCGGCTCGCAGCTTCGTTTCGGGCTGGATATGGACTATCAGAAAGAGTGGGACGGCCAGCCCTGGCTGCCTCCCGAGCGCGCTCCGCGGGCGCGCTCGAAGCGCAACGGCTCGAATCACGCTGCGAGTGAGAGCGCGGTCAAGGGAAAGAAGAATGGGAACGGCTTGGAGGTCTTTTCCGACGCAGACTGGCAGTTGACTTTGAGTCCGGAAGAAGCTCGCGAATACATTCAGAATCTTACCCGGATGTTGAAAGGCCGGCAGGGCGACTCCGACGCGCAGCCGGTCCCCGTCCAGCACGACAAACTTCCGTAAACAGGAAGAGCAATGCCGGCATGTCTCAGCGCGAACTTCCGAACTTCGCCAGGCACTGCCCTTGTTGGTTAATCCGTTCGCCGAAATCTGCTCCCTGAAGGCGTTAAAAACTAATGAGCCGAAACTTCGAATTACTGCAGAACCTCGGGAAAGAACAAGACATCTTCCAGGCTACGGACCTGCTGGAATCGCCCGCGCTTCCGGCGGCATCGATGGCGATGGCGATGCCGTTGCCCTTGTTGCCGGAGGCCAAGCCTGCGCCGCTGCTGCTCGCCATGGATGAGGCGCAGCGAGATGAGATGGCAAAGCTGGTGCAGCGCTTGTTTTTAGTGCCTGGGGCGGATGCGCCGCGCGTGGTCATCGTCTCGGGGACGGAGTCGGGCAGCGGATGCAGCTGGGTTTGCGCCCGCATGGCGGAGTTGCTGGCGGCTCAGGTTTCGTCGTCGGTTTGCGTGGTCGATGCCAATCTCGGCGCTCCCGGACTGCACCTTCAGTTTCATACCGACAATGTTCACGGACTGGCCGACGCCCTGCACGATCCCGAGCCCGTCCGCGGCTTTGCGCGGACCATGGGCAGGGACAATCTCTGGCTGCTGAGTTCCGGAGGAGACAGCGCGGATCGCCCGGCGCTCATCAGTTCGGACCGGATGCGTATGCGCATGGCGGAGCTACGGCAGGAGTTTCATTACGTTCTGATTGACGTGCCGGCCATCAACACCGCCAACGACGGCATCGTGCTTGGCCGCGCCGCCGACGGCGTGGTGATGGTGATCAAGGCGAATTCGTCCCGCCGCGAGACTGCGCGCAAGGCGATTCAGGAACTCGAAGGAGCCAAGATCCGGGTGTTGGGCGCGGTGCTGAACCAGCGCACTTTCCCTATTCCGCAGAAGATCTACAACCGGCTGTAGGTCGGTTCTCGAGATTCGGGTTTCGGCACGCATCTATCCTGAGGCCCGCGTCGACAGGCTCCAAGCCGCAGCTTCGACGAACCGGGCTTTCGGCTTTCAGCTTCATACCTTCCGACCAGCTTCTGGCAGGGCCTAGTTAGAAGTACTCATGGGTGACCCGAGCAATGAGTAACATTCGCCGTCAACTGCTGCTCAACGCCTTCAAGTTGTGGGACATTGGGCTGATGCTGTTGGCCTTCCTCGCGGCGGCAGTGGCCGTTCTGGGGCAGAGCCATACGGTGACGCCCGCGGAATTTTTTGCCATGCGGGTGAAAATCGTGAACTTTGCGATTTTCTCCGCTTTTTTGTTTGCCTGGCATCTGGCCTTCAGCAGCTTTGGGCTCTACGCCTCGCGCCGACTGGGCGAGCGCCGCAAGGAAGTGATGGACGTGGTGAAGGCCACCTCCCTGGGCACGTTGATTGTGCTGGCGGGCTCGCTGGTGTTTCACGTGACTCTGGCCACGCCCCGCTTCTTTCTGGTTTTTTGGACGGTCAGCACGGTCACGGCGATTTGCAGCCGGCTGGCGCTGCGGATGGTACTGGCCTCGGTGCGAAAAAATGGGCGCAATCTGCGCGACGTTCTGGTGGTCGGAACCAACGGGCGCGCGCTTTCTTTTGTGCGAAAAATTATTTCCCACCCGGAGCTGGGATATCGCGTGATCGGCTTTGTCGACCAGGAGTGGGAGGGCACCGAGGCGGTGCGCAACGGCGGGTTCGAATTGGCCTGCGACTTCGATGGAGTACCGCAATTTCTGCGCGAGAGCGTAGTGGACGAAGTGGTGATGGCGTTGCCCATGCGATCGTTTCACTATCAGGCTTCGCAGATTGCCGCGTATTGCGAGGAGCAGGGAATTACGGTGCGCCAGCTGAGCAATATCTTCGATCTGAAGATGGCGCGCTCCTCCGCCGAGGAGTTGGAAGGCGATCCTTTGATCACGCACCGTACCGGTTCGATTGAAGGCTCGCATCAGCTGATCAAGCGGGTTCTGGATGTGGTGGCTTCAGGGCTGCTGCTGTTGTTTCTTTCGCCGCTGCTGGTTGCGGCCATGATCATGATCAAGCTGACTTCGCCCGGCCCGGTATTTTTTGTGCAGAAGCGGCTGGGGCTGAACAAGCGCCGCTTCGGAGTGTTCAAGTTCCGTACCATGGTGGTGGATGCGGAGCAAAAAATGCAGC
>VFSW01014920.1_pt1 | contig 10708 bp, 7 predicted proteins | sample 5358111 | NCBI WGS metagenome assembly VFSW01 (sample SAMN11554181, study PRJNA540505) | mine drainage metagenome | isolation source: sediment from site ElyBrook_90M | place: USA: Ely Copper Mine, Vershire, VT | collected 2017
CCCCCCCCCCGGCGCGGCGTCCGCCCCCCCCGCCCGGGGGGGGCGCCCGCGGCCCGCGCCACGCCCCCCGGCGCGCGCCCGGCGCGCGGGCCGGCGGGGGGGCCCCGCGCCGCGCCCTCCGGATCGGCCTTCCGCTCGCCGCCGTCGGGAGCGTCGCGCTCGGAGCGGCGGCCCCGCATCTCGCGCTGACCGTGCTGAACGGCCTCGGCCAGGCCTCCTACTGGATCGCCAACCCGCTCGCGTTCCTGTTCACCGTCCCGCAGATCTACCGCCTGCTCGCCCGCCGTTCCGGGGAGCTCTCCCTGTCGATGACGGCCGTCGGCCTCGCCTCCGCCCTGGCGACGACGCTGTGCTTCGCGTTCGACGGCAAGGACTTGATGATGTACCGCAACCTCGCGCAAACCGCCGGGTTCGCGGCCATGCTGGGGCTGATCTCGCGCTTCGCGCGCGCCCCCGGCCGCGATATTCCCTCCCGGCGCCGCGCCCTGCTGGAGACGGGAGGCGTCGCGCTCGCGCTCGTCGCCCTGCTGGCCGCGGTCGGCCCCGCGCTCCTCGCCGCCGCGCCCGCCGTCCCCCTGCTCGGCTCGCTCCTCGTCCCGTTCCAAATTCTCTCCGGCTTCGGCTTCACCTACATGATGTACGCGCAGCTGCGAAAGATGAGCCTCGAGCACTCCGCCGGGGACTCGTCGGCCGGCATGATGTGGGCCTATCTGGGCACGAAGGTCATCTGGGTCTGGTCGCTGGCGACGATGCTTTCGCTCGTCGCCGCGCCCGCCTGGCTCACGCTCGCCGCCGGCTCGGCGTTCGTCGGGCTCTGCTGGCTGGCGACGCGCGCCGCGCTGTCGCGCCTGCTGCGCGCGCGGTGGGCCTTCCTGCCGGAGACGGTCGTCTTCCGCGGCCGGACGCTGACGCGGCGCGCGCTCGGCGACGCCGCCGCCTTCCTCGCGCTGTCCGCGCTCATCCTAGCGCTCTCGGGCCTCGGACACCTCGCGTTCGCGTCCTTTCTCGGCATCAAGGCCGGAGCGGCCTCGCTTTTCGCCATGTACCTCCTATACATGGTCCAGAATCTCGTCGCCGCCGTCGCCACGGCCAAAACCCTGCGCCTGCAGTCCCGGCTCGACCAAAAGGCCCCGAAGCCTAGGCCTTAAGCCCGCGAAGCGAGGGACCGACGGCCCATCCGCGGGGGCCGCGGCTCAGCCATACTCTTACTCATGAGAACATCTCTCCGGGCGATGCTCGCGCTGCTCCTCGCGGCCCAGGCCGCGCTCGGGGCCGTCGTGCTCGGGCCGACGGCCCTGCCGCCTTCGGCCGTCACCGCCGCCTTCGGCGCCGCGGTCGGCGCCCAGATTCTGCGGACGACGAACGCGATCTCCCTGCGCAGCCCCGCCCTCGCCCTTTCGACTCTCGACTCGATCCGTTCAGCCTATCCGGCCATCAACAATCCAGAGCAGAAGGCCGCCGCGACGGCCGTGCTCGCCGCCCTGTCCGCCGCGCCCGCCGGCCTGTCCGCGAAGCTCGCGGCGACCGATCTCCCGCCGGCCGCCGCCGCGCGCATCCAAAAGATCGCGGCCAATCTCGACGCCGCGGCCCGGAAGGACCCCGCCTTCGCCGTGAAGGTCGCGGCGGGCCGCAGGGCCGGCGCCGCGCTCGCCGCCCAGGCCGTCGCCCATCCCGAGAATGTCCTCCCCGCCGATCTCGTTTCGACTTTCCGCGCCTTCATGGCCTCGGGCCGGACCGAGGCCGTCGCCGCCGGCGATGGCAAGGACTGGAGCCAGGTCGACCCGCAGACCGTCCTCGACCCCGCCGCGCGACCGCAGGTGACCTTCGGCGCCGCCAGCTTTCCCGTCCTGGCCATGCCGACCATCGGCGACGACATCTTCCAGCTCTGGCAGAACGCCCACGATCAAAGCCGGAGCGCCCTCATCGCGATGTACAACTTCGACAACCTGGCGATGGCCCAAGCCATCGTCGCCGCTTCCAAGAAAGGGCAGAAGCAGGTGATCGTGGGCGACTACAGCAACTGGTTCCCGCAGCGCATCCAGGAAAACATCGATCTGGCAAAGAAAACCGGCAAGCCCCTGCCCTCGCAGAGCCCGGCGATGAAGCTGATCGTCGCCAACCTGGGCCCGAACCTGGAACTGCACATCCTGAAAGGCCTGGGCTCGTACGGCATCAACCACGACAAGTTCACCGTTTTCACCGGCGCCGGCGGCAAGGAGTTTCTCGAAACGGGCTCGTTCAACTACTCGATGAACTCCCAGAACAAGCATTGGGAGAACGTCGTGTTCAGCGACGACGCGGACCGCATCTCGTTCTATAAGGATTTCCACGCCTGGATCCTGCGCCGCTCGCGCCCCTACTCGCCCCGGCTCCAGCCGCAGGAGCCCACGTTCGATCCGAGCGACCCGATCCCCCTCGACCCGAGCCGCTCCGTCGTCTTCCACGGCGTGCCGTTCCCGAAGGCCACCGGCTCGCCCAACGGCGGCACCGAGGACTGGCTGGTGAAGGCCGAGACCTTGGTCGAGCAGACTCTCGACATCCTGATGTTCAGCCCTTTTCCGACGCCCAAGATGTCGGCCGCCATCGAGGCCCTGCTTGCCCAGAACATCCCCGTGCGCATGATCGCCGACGCCAGCCAGGTCGGTCATGCCGGCAAGATCCTCGAGCCCCTGCTTCAGAAGGGCATGGTCCTGAAGACCATCGTCGGCCCGGACGTCATCCTGCGCCACGAACCTTGGTCCCACGGCTCGTTCATGCACGAGAAGGTCATGATCTTCGACGGCGCGATGCGCGACGCGCTGGCCAAGATGGGCGACTCGCTGAACATCAGCATGAACGCTCTCCAAAACAATTTTGAGAACCAGGGGTTCTGGCAGGGATTCCACGCCGCCTACATCCAGGCTCATTTCAACTATCTGTGGACGCTGGCGACGCCGGCCGATTCGGCCCTGCTCGAAAAGCTCGCCTCCGAAAGCGACGGTTCCGGAGAAGCGTCGGGCGGCACGTCGGCCGACTCCTCGCCCGCCCCCCCGTCCAAGAAGGCTCCGGCGAAAAAAGCGCCGGCCAAAAAAGGCCCCGTCAAAAAGACTCCGGCCAAAAAAACCCCGGCCAAAAAGACTCCGGCAAAAAAGACTCCGTCCAAAAAGACCCCGGTCAAAAGGGCTCCCGCCAAGACCAAGAAGCCTTAGCGGCGGCGCGCGCCGTTGAGAGCCCGCCCCCGTAAGCGGTAAGATCGCGTCATGAAGAAGCTCACCCGCGCCGATTACCTCCCTCTGCTGCGCGCCGCGCTGCGCGAGGACCTGGGCCCCGGCGGCGACCTGACCACGCGCTTCTTCGTGCCGCCGCGCGCGCGCTTCAAGGCCCGCGTCGTCAGCCGCGAGGCCGGCGTCGTGTGCGGCCTGGGCGTCGCCGCGGCCGCGTTCCGCGCCTGCGCGCCCGGCGCGCGCGTGCGCGCTCTCGTCTCCGACGGCGCGCGCGTGCGGCCCGGCCGGGCCGTGATGACGGTGTCGGGCGGACGCGGCCTGCTCACCGCGGAGCGCACCGCGCTGAACTTCCTCCAGCGCATGTCCGGCGTCGCGACGCTGACGCGGCGCTACGCCGACCTCGTCCGCGGCACGCGCGCCCGGATCTACGACACGCGCAAGACCCTGCCCGGCTGGCGCGCCCTCGACAAGTACGCGGTCGCCTGCGGGGGCGGCGTCAACCACCGCATGGGCCTTTACGACGCGGCGATGGTCAAGGACAATCACTATCTCGGCCGGCGTCTCGCCGAGGGCGCGCGCGCGCTGCGCCGCCGCTTTCCGCGCGTGCCGCTCATCGTCGAATGCGATTCGCCCGCTCAGGCGACGCGCGCGCTGGCGCTGAACCCCGACGTGATCCTGCTCGACAACATGAAGCCGCGCGTTCTGCGCGCCGAGATCCGCCGCCTGCGCCGCCTCGCCCCGCGCGTCAAGCTCGAGATCTCCGGGGGCGTGAGCCTGAAGACCGTGCGCGCGCTCGCGCGCCTGGGGCCCGACCGCATCTCGATCGGGCGCCTCACGCACAGCGCGCCCGCCCTCGACCTCGGCCTCGATCTTTAGCGCCACGCCTCGGCGAGGAACCGGGCCGGCTCGAACGGTCCGAGAGCCGCGGGCGTCCCGCCGACGATCCCGACCGCGACGACCGAACCGACGCGGCGCTCGCCCGGCTTCGGCGACTGCGACAAGCGCGCGAGCTCCGCGCGGTCGACGGCGACGTAATCCGCGGTCAGCGCCGCGATCAGGGCCGGACGATTCGGCGGCGTCGCGCGCAGCAGCCCCAGGCCGGAGGTCGAGGCCGCGGCTTCGGGAGCGACGCCGACCAAGCCGACGCGCTCGTCTCCGCGCGACGCCGCCAGCGCCTCGGAGAAGGCCCGCACCCGCCCGTAATAGGCCGCGTCCTGGACGCGGCTGTTCCACGCCCCGGTCAGCGCCGCCAGATGGACGGCCCCGATCCAGAGCGCGATCGCCCCGGCCTCGGCGCCCGGCGTCCAGCGGCGGCGCGCGAGCAGCGCGTCCGAAGCCTCGCCGAATCCGACCGCGGCGGGAACCGTGAACACGAAGAGGTAGTGAAAGCCGTGGAAGTCGCCGCTGACGCCGAAGCAGCGGTAGGCCCAGATCAGGACCGTGTAGGCGGCCGACGCTCCGAGCCACAGCCAGGGGCCGCGCGCCTCCCCGCGCCGGACCAACCGCGCCGCGCCGAGCCCGGCGACGGCCAGCATCGGGAGCTCGCCCAGGAAATAGGCGCCGGCTTTCGTGGGCCCGGGAAGCCACGCGCGCGCGGGCATCGCGGCGGCGCCGCGGGCGATCGCGAGCAGCACGCCCCATTGCCGGCCGGCCAGCCCCGCCAGCCCGCTTGCGACCGTGCCGCCCGCCATCCCGCCGCCGTCCCAGTAGGCGAAGAAATCGCGCCAGTCGAGAAGCCGCGAGGACAGCGCCAGCGCCGCCAGCGCCGCCGCGGCGAAGGCGAGGAGCGCCGCGCGCGGCGCTCGGCGCTCGGCCGGGGTCTTCCACGGAAGGCCGTCGCCCCACGCCAGATGGCCCAGGCAGACGGCCGGCAGCGGCCACAAAAGATGGAACTTCGTCGCCAGCCCGAAGACCGACGCCGCTCCGGCGAGCGCGGCCCAGAGCGCGGCGCGCCGCGGAGTCTCCGCTTCGTCGAGACTGCGCCACACGCAGAGAAACGACGCCAGGAAGCTCAGGATCATCAGCGGCTCGACCGACACGCGCGACAGGTAGTAGACGACCGGAAGCGACGTCGCGTAGCCGAGCACGGCCAGCAGGGCCGCGCGCGCGCGGCCGAGCAGGCGCAGGGCGAACGGATAGAGGAGCACGAAGGTCAGGACGTGGAGGCCCGTGATCATCATCTTGGACAGGAAGAAGACGCGCGCGATGTTCTTCGCGACGAAAGAGGTGAAGCCGAAGCCGCGCGGCGCGGCGAGAAAATAATAGCCGGCCTGCAGGGCGTTCAGGAGAACCTGAAGCGGCAGCCCGGGATGGCCCGGGTAGATGAGACGCCCGTGAAAGGCGTAGAGCTCGTGGGCGCTGGCCATGTAATAGCCGCCCGGATCGGCCTCGTTCCACATCGGCGCGCCGAACAGCAGGTTGTCCCACGAGCCGCACGGGGCCAGCGCGCTGAAGACGCCGCCGTACAAGAAAGCCGCGGCGGCCAGCGCGATCAGCGCCGCCGCGGCGTCGAGCCGGCCTCCGTCCCGGTGATCGTTCATCTTCGCGCCTCTGAGGCTTATATCATAAGATGGCGTCATGCGCCGCCCCAACCTGGCCGGAGTGCGCCGCCTCGTGCGGCTCGACGAGACCGGCTCCACGCAGACCGTCGCCCGCGCCCTCGCCGAAGAGGGCGCGCCCGACGGCACGCTCGTCTGGGCCCTGCGCCAAACTTCGGGCAAGGGACGGCTGGGACGCCGCTGGCGCTCGGCGCCCGGCGGGCTTTACGTCTCGTGGCTGATCCGCCCGCGCTTTTCGCCCGACCGCCTCGGCGATTTCTCCCTGGCCTGCGGCGCGGCCGCGGCCGCGGCCATGCGCGACCTGGGCGTCCCCCAGCCCGCGGTCAAACCGCCCAACGACGTGCTCGCGCGCGGCGCCGACGGGAAATTCCGCAAGGTGTGCGGAATCCTCTGCGAGGCCTCCGGCGATTCCACCGGCCTCCACTGGCTCATCGTCGGCGTCGGCGTCAACGTCGACAACGATCCCCCGCTCAAGCGCGCCACCAGCCTCAAGGCCCTGACCGGCCGCCGCACGGGCCTCGCGCCGGTCCTGCGCGCGCTGATGCGCCGCCTCTCCCGCGCGCGCCGGTCCGGCGGCTTCGCTTGAGATGATCCTGAGTGCCGGCCGCTCCCGAAGACCGGTAAGCGAGCGCGGGCTCCTCAGCGAGAGGAGGAAGACGGGGGCATGCTCGCCCAGAAGACGCGGCCTTTCAGAGCCTCGCGCAAAGCCTTCCGGAAGGCGGGACGGATCGGCAATGCGCTCAGGCGCGGATGCTCCAGGAGATGGTCGGCCCCCGCGATCACATGGACGGTCGCCCCCGACGCGTCCGCGTCGACGACGGCACGGGCGACGGCGGCGTCGAGATCGAGGTTTCGCGCGCGGATCGCGGCGCGCTGGAGCTCCCGGCGGCTGAGCCAGGCCGTCCGCGCCGCGCGGGCGAAGTCGCGGTAGTAGCGCCAGCCGCGCGCGTCGGAGCTCGCCAGACGGTTCAGTTCGAGCAGGTTCATGTGGTGCTGGAACAGAGGACGCTTCGCGGCGTCGAAGCCGTCCATCGTGTCCCAGCCGCGCACCTCGACGAGTTCCCCCCTTACGCCCTTCGCGGCCAGCGCCTCGGGATCCAGCCCGCGCGCGGCCAGATACTTGAGAGCCTCGTAGCCGCGCATCGCCCAGCCGGTGTAGCCTTCGACGAGGATCAGGACCGGCTTGCCCGGCCGCGCGTCCGAAACCAGGCGGCGCATGTTGGCGGCGATGAGTCCGCCGTCGGTGTGGCGCTCGCCGTAGAAGTAGACGCGCGCGTCCTCGCGGCGCGGCGCTCCCGGGATCTCGAAGCCGGCCGCGCGCTCGGGCTCCGCGGGCTCGGACAGCGCGAAGCGGATCAGCGCGTCGAGCGGCGGAAAGCCGTGGCCGGGAGACGTCTCGATCGGCCGCCAGCCGAAGACGGAACCGGGCTGGGAGATCTCGGCGTAGCCCTCGGCGTCCTCGGGATGAGCCGACGGCAGGAGGCCCGAGCGCGGCGCGGCGGGCGGCACGGGCGCGGGGTCGACCGACTTCTCGACTTGGGAGGCGAACAGGCGGGCGTCGGCGGCGATCGCGGCGAGAGTCCCCGTCTTGGCGGCCTCCGCCACCTCCTGGCCCATCACCGACCAGACCGACAGGGCCCGGGGAAGGCTCTCGATCAAGGGCTTGTCGGCGGGGATCAGGGCGCGCGCGACGCGGACGACCGCGGCGCGCACTTCGCGCGCGGCCGTGCCGGCGGCGGGCGAAGGCGGCATCTCCTCGGCGTCGGCGCGGGCGCGGGCCTCCTCGACCGCGCCGAGGAATTCCGCGCCCTTCATCGAGCGCGCCTTGAGGCCGCGCCCGGCGGCGAGATCGTCGGCGCGCTCGGCCAGCCGCGCCGGCGCTCCCGCGGCGAAGTCGAGCTCCGGCGCGGAGGCCGCGGCCTCGGCGTCGGCCGGGGCCGCGCTGAGCGCGCGCTCGAGCGAGCGGCCCGCCTCGCCCGCGTCGCCCGCGGACGCCGCGCCCAGGTCGCCGCCGCGGCCCAGCGTCCGCTCGCCTTCGCCGCCGAGCGCCGCGACGTGCGCGGCGGCCGGAGCCGCCGCGGCGGAGCGGGCGGCGGGGGCGGCCGCGACGGCGGGCGCCGCGAGCGACGGCGCGAGCAGCGGCGCCGCGGCCAGGGCCGGGGCGGCGAGGGACGGCGCCGAGGCGGAAGCGAGCGCGGCGGGCGCGGACTCGACGCGCGGGAGCGCGGCGGGAATTTCCACGCGAACCTGGGCGGCCGCGGGAAACGCCATCAAAGACGATAGAAGGATCGCTCTCATTCCGCTTCCAGTGTAGCCGCCGCGCCGCGCGCCTCCCTGGGCCGGAGGTCCCCCCGTCTCAGGCGCAGAGGACCTAGGCCTCGGACCAGCCGCGCCCCCCGACGGGCCGCCGATTTCCTATAATTCCCACTAGCTTCAGGGAGACCCCATGGCCGACACCTATTTGACGCGCGCCGGATACGCCAAGCTCAAGAAAGACCTCGAAGGCCTCATGAAGCAGAAGGCCCAGACCTCGCTGGACATCGGCGAGGCCCGCGAGAAGGGCGACCTGAAGGAGAACGCCGAGTACCACTCCGCCAAGGAGAAGCTCGGCGAGGTCATGGGCCGCATCGGCCAGATCCAGGACAAGCTGCAGGGCGCGAAGATCATCGAGGACATGGACATCCCCAAGGACACCGTCGCGATCGGCACCGTCGTGTCGCTCGAGGACTCCGACGGCGACCACGTCGAGTACACGCTCGTCGGCGAGGACGAGTCCGACCCGATGGAAGGCAAGATCTCGGTCCAGTCGCCGCTCGCGCAGGGCCTGCTCGGCAAGAAGGTCAAGCAGACGGCCGACGTCGTCCTCCCCAACGGCACGCGCACCTTCAAGATCCTCAAGGTCGCGCGCGTCGCCTGAGCCCGGACGCCCTCGCCGCCGCGCTGAAAGCGCGCGCCCGCGAGGAAGGCGCGGACCTCGCCGGAATCGCCGCCGCCGTCCCGGCCGCCGACGCCCCCGCCTACGACGCCTGGCTTTCCGCCGGCATGCAGGGCGGCATGGACTACATGGCGCGCAACCGGGATTCGCGCCGGGACATCCGCGCCTGGATGCCCGACGCAAGGTCGGTGCTGATGTGCGGCTTTTCGTACGGCGATCCCGAGGCGAAGCCCGGGCCGAAGTCAGGCTCCGGACGCCTGGCGCGCTACGCGGTCCGTCCCGACTACCACGGCCTCCTGCGCGCGCGCATGTCGGCCCTGCGGGACTGGCTGGCGGTCCTGATCCCCGGCGTCCATGCGGTGCCGTTCTGCGACATGAGCCCGATTCTTGAGCGCTCCTACGCGCGCGCGGCCGGGCTCGGCTGGCAGGGCAAGAACGCGATGATGATCGCGCCCGAGCTCGGCTCGTACTTCCTGATCGCAGGCTTGGCGATCGATCGCGACCTGCCTTCGGATTCCCCCGAGGCCGACCACTGCGGCTCCTGCCGCCGGTGTCTCGACGCCTGCCCGACCGACGCGTTCCCGCGCGAACGCGTGCTCGACGCGTCGAAGTGCGTCTCGTACTTCACGATCGAGCACAAGGGCCCGATCCCCGAGGGGTTCCGCGCGGGCGTCGGCGACTGGGTCTACGGCTGCGATGTCTGTCAGGAGGTCTGCCCGTGGAACCGCTTCGAGGCCCCCGGGCGCGCCCTGCCGGGCGCGAGGATTCCGACCGAGCTTCCGCTCGAGGAGCTCGCGGCGGCGCCCGACCTGCGCTCGCGCCTGAAGGGCCTGCCCGTCGCGCGCGCGATGCGCCGCAAGATGACGCGCAACGCCCTGCTCGCGATGGGCAACTCCGGCGACGCGCGCCACCGTCCGACGCTGGAGCGCTTCGAAGCTCATGCCGACCCGACGCTGGCCGAGCAGGCGCGCTGGAGCCTGGCGCGCCTGCCCGCGCGGCAAGAGTGCTAAAATACCGCCCGGCCCCGTGATCAAGCGCGCTCTTCTCGCCGTCCTCCTTCTCGTCTCCGCCGCCGGCGGCGCCCGCGCCCTGCTCGCCGACGACGGAGCGGACACGGAGATCGTGCCGAACCGCGACGTGCCGAGCGGCGTCCGCGAAGCGGCGGAGGAATCGAGAAACAAGGAGGACCAGACGCCCGCGGCGCTGCGCTGGATGCTGCAGCCCTTGAAGCGCGGCATGTTCGTGCGCCTCCCGGTCATCGACACCGACCCCAACCGCGGCCTCACCTACGGCATCATGCCGATCGTCGTCCTCCAAGGCAAGAACGACGACCGCATCCAGCAGATCCACGCCCCGTCGCTCAACTACAACAAGGACTTCGGCTTCTCGCCGACCTACCGCTACTATTACTACCCGGAGGAGGACGCCGCCTTCGTCGGCCGCGTCTCCAAGGCGCGCTACGAGCACGAGGCCATGGCGGAGTACGAGGACCGCAGCTTCCTGGGCTCCCCGTACGACGTCTCCGTCCATTTCCAGAAGAACCGCGACGCGGGCCAGCGCTTCTACGGCCTCGGGCCCGACGCGGCGCAGAGCGCCGACGCCAACTACATCCAGGACTACTGGCAGTACAACTGGGGCGTCGGCGCCCCCATCGCCGCGGGCTCGCCGGTCCGCGCGCACATCTCCCAGCGCTACATCTCAAGCCGCATCCTCAACGGCCCGCTCGCGGGCCTGCCGGCCTTCCAGACGGCGTTCTCCCAGCAGTACTCCGAGCACGCGCAGCAGACCAACGAGACGCGACTCAGCTTGGACTACGACACGCGCGATCACGCGGTGACCACCGGCAAAGGCGTCTACGCCAACATCTTCGGCGAAGCCTCGGTGCGCGGCTACCTCAGCCAGTACGACTACGAGCGCGTAGGCGCCGCCCCGCGCGGGTTACAGCCGTGGGGGTGGCCCCCCGGGCACGGTTTCGCCCACCAAGGGCCCTACGACCATAACGTCACCCCCAC
>VFSW01014921.1_pt1 | contig 10708 bp, 7 predicted proteins | sample 5358111 | NCBI WGS metagenome assembly VFSW01 (sample SAMN11554181, study PRJNA540505) | mine drainage metagenome | isolation source: sediment from site ElyBrook_90M | place: USA: Ely Copper Mine, Vershire, VT | collected 2017
TCGTGCCTGCCTGCCGACTGTACCGCAGCGAGCGCCCCCAATGCCATGGTGTCGGGCCCGGCGACAATGCCTTTGATCTCTGGATGCGCCTGGAGCGTGGTTGCTGTTTTGGAGAAGGCTTCGGACTGAGACCAGTTTGCCGACTGCGCCGAGACGAGCCTGAGCCCATGATCGGAGTCGAGGACCGAGTGAAAGCCCCGTGTCCTGATCTGCGCGTTGGTATCGGACTCGCGGCCGAGCAGTTCAGCGTAGTCTCCGGTGCCGTCGAGCGCGCGGCTGAACTCGGTTGCGACCAGACGCGCGCCCTGAGAGTTGTCCGCGATGATCTGCGCTTTCGCGATGCCGACGGCGTCGATAGCGCGATCCATCAGAAAAACGGGGATACCGGCTTTCGTGCCGCGCCGAACCGCGGCAATCGAAGCGTCGCTCCCCGCGTTGTCCAGGATGATGGCGACGGAGCCGGACGCGATTGCCGCGTCGATCAGGTTGTCCTGGCGGTACGCATCGTCTTCATGCGCATCCACCCGGGTGCGGTACCCAAGGCGGTGTGCCTCGGCGTCCGCGGCGTCCGCTTCAGCCTTGAAAAATGGGTTGTCCTGGGATGGGACGATGATGAAGATCAATGGCCGGCTGTCGGGCGTGCGGCACCCTGACAGCAGCAACACCAGCAGTGCCGGTGCCAGCGGCAACAATTTTGCGGAGCGCATCACGCCCCGGCCTCCGGGGTGCTGCGCAGGATAAAGGGCAGGAGTCTTGCCTGGAGCCGCGTTTGAAACTGGTCGATCGCTACGGCGAATATGATGACGACTCCCTTAATGACAATCTGCCAGAACTCCGAGACGCCCAGCATGACGAGGCCGTCGGCTAAAACTCCGATGACGCATGCGCCGATGAGAGATCCGGTTACCGATCCCCGGCCGCCCATCAGGGATGTGCCTCCGAGGACCACGGCGGCGATCGCGTTAAGTTCGAATGTCTCGCCGGTTGCGGGATGGGCGGATTCCAGTTGGGAGGCGATGATGAGCCCGACCAGGGCGGCACATGCGGCCGAGAAAAGATATGTCGCCATCTTTACCCTGGACACGCGGATACCCGCGAGGCGGGCGGCGCGTTCGTTGCCGCCAACGGCGTAGACATGGCGGCCCAGACTTGTTCCGGTCGCGGCGACCGCAGCGAATGCGTAGAGTATGAGCATCATCCAGACAGGGACTGGAAGGCCGAGAAGGGAGCCTTGTCCGATGGAGGTGAAGCCGGTATTGTGGCGCGCGCTCATGCCCGCAAGATCGGGAAAGGTCTTGCCGTTGGAAATAAGCAGGGCAGCGCCCCGTGCGATGTAGAGTGTGCCCAGAGTGGCAATAAATGGCGCTACGCCGGCCCGCGTGACCAGCCATCCGTTGACTGCGCCAACCAGCGTACAGACGCAGAGGGTGAGCAGCAGAACGATGCCAACAGGCGGGTAATGGATGACGCCGCCGCAAGAGACGCCCTGCGTGAGCAGGTAACCGGCTACCATCCCGGCCAGTCCCGCGATCGAACCGACCGACAGGTCAATGCCGCCGGCAAGCACGACAAAGGTCGTTCCAATGGCCAGAATGGCTAAGAGGGCGATGTGTTTGGAGAGGATCGAAAGGCTGTTTGCCGTATGAAAGCTGGGAGCCAGAATGGAGAAGAGGAGGAGCAGGGAGACAAGCACCAGGACCGCACGCGCCCTCAGGAGAACCAGAACAAATCGTGCGCAGCCGCTGGCAAGGCGATCGGAGGGACTTAGAACCGTGGCGAGGGCGTTCATGCTTGTATACCCGATGATATAGATTGCGAATCGTCCGAAGTCGAACTCGCGGCAGAGGGACTGGCCGCGGCAAACAGTCTCTCGTCGGTGAACTCGGAGCGATTGAAATCTCCCGCGATGCGTCCCTGGCAAAGAACCAGCGCACGATCGGCGAGCAGACGTGTCTCCTCGATCTCCGAAGAGGTGAAGAGGATGGACATCCCTTGGGTGGCGAGGTCCCGGAGGACACGATAGATCTCGGCCTTGGCAGCGACGTCCACTCCGCGGGTGGGCTCGTCGAGCAGCAGGACAGAGGGAGAAGCCATGAGACAGCGAGCGATCAACACCTTCTGCTGGTTTCCGCCCGATAAAGCCGTCACCGGCAACTCGATGTCTCGCGCGGCGATGTTGAGATCGCGAATCAGTCGGCGAACCCGCGTCAACTCCAGCTTCTTTGAGACAAAAGTGCCGGTGTCCGTGCTCAGCGCGATGTTCTCGCGAATCGACAACTCCGGGATGAGCCCGTCACGCTGCCGGTCTTCGGGAACCAGGGCAATGCCCGCATCGATGGCCTCCCGCACACTGCGCGGCACAGTGGTGAGTTTATCGCCGATCACAGATCCAATCGCCCCTGGACGGCAACCGGCAAGCGCTTCAACTAATTCCGTGCGTCCGGCACCGAGCAGGCCGTAGATGGCGAGAATCTCGCCCCGATGCAGGGTGAAGGAGACGTTGTGAAGGGCCGCCTGGAACGCAGCGGTACCGCCGTCCGGTGGGAGTGAGAGCCCGGCGACTGTCAGTGCCGGCTTATCGGAGACCGCAGCCCGTTCTGTGAGATCGGCGGTATCCGTCCGCCCCGACATGCGCTCCACGATCCATTGCCGGGTGGCATCCGCGCGCGATGCCTGCCCCACGACCTTGCCGGAGCGGAGCACGGTGAAGCGATCTCCAATATGCAGGAGCTCATGGAGTCGATGGGAGATGTAGACGATGGTAACGCCAGCGGATTTAAGATCTTCGACCACCGAAAAGAGCGTCTGCGTTTCCACCACGGAGAGCGCGGACGTCGGTTCATCCAGGATCAGAACACTTGCGCCATGGGCCAGAGCGCGTGCAATCTCGACGATCTGGCGTGAGCCCAGGGAGAGGTGCGATGCGGGTGTCCTGGCAGGCAGAAGTTTATGCAACCGCGAGAGCACAGCGTGCGTCCGGGCATCTTCCGCAGCTCGGTCGATGATGGTCCAGCGAGTCAACTCGCGGCCCGCGAAGATATTCTCGCTTAGGTCGAGGTTGGGCATGACCGAGAGTTCCTGGTGGACGATTGCGATTCCGCAGGCAAACGCATCCAGAGGAGAGCGAAGGCGAATCGGGTGGCCATCCAATTCGATGGAACCGGAGTCGGGCATCTCAACGCCCGCCAGGATTCGCATCAGGGTCGACTTGCCGGCGCCATTTTCGCCGATCAGCACATTGACGGATTTTCGGTGCAGGTCGAAGTCGACGTGATCGAGAGCGACGCAACCGCCGTACCGTTTCGAGATGTCATGGGCCTTGAGGATGACCGTGGAATCCGTCATGGCAGCGCCCCGGACGTCTTTAAGCAAGTTCGTTTCACGGCCATCTGCCAGCTATCGTGCAGGGCTTCCCTTTCATTCTTGTTCATCGCTGGGTCAAATCGGGTGGCCCGGTGCGGCAGTTTCTCCAACGCCGCGGTCGATGACCACCATCCCAGCGTAAGACCGCCGAGCCATGCGGTGCCTAGCGCGGAAAGCTCCTCGTTTATTGAACGGAACACGGGGCGGTCGATCAAGTTTGCCTGGAACTGCATAAGACTGTCGTTACGGGTCGCGCCGCCATCTACCTGCAACGACGCGATACGAGTGCCTGAAGAACGTTCGAGGCAGGACACTACATCCGCAACCTGAAAGGCGATGGCATCGATAGCGGCCCGTGCCAGATGCGCCGCTCGGTGCGTTCGCCCTAGATTGGCGATGAGCCCGCGCGCCTCCGTATCCCAATGGGGGGCGCCGAGGCCAGCCATCGCCGGCACGAAGCGCAGACCCTGCGCATCCGTTACGCTGCCGGCCAGGGCGATCGCGTCCTCAATGGGATTTTTCAGACCGAGAAACTCGCCGACCCATTGGACTGCCGATCCCGACATCGCGATGTTGCCTTCCAGGGCAAACCGTATGCCCTGCGAGTCCGACCAGGCCACGGTTCGGGCAAGCGACTTGTTGGGCGCAGGCAGCCCTTCGGTCAGCATCATAAGAGAGGACCCAGTGCCATACGTCGCTTTTGCCGCGCCCGGCATGTAGCTGCCATGTCCGACGAGGGCCGCGTGGGAATCGCCAATCATGGCAACCACAGGAACGCCGTTGAGTTCGGGCACCGATGTACAGAGCCCGAAGCGCGACGAAGAGGGCTGAATCGCTGGAAGACCTTGCGTGTACAGACCGTACAGGTCAAGCAGTTGAGGGCTCCACTCCGCCTCCTCAAGAGAGTACAGCCCCGTCCGCGATGCGTTTGTGTCATCGGTGGCGTGATGCTGCCCGTTGGTGAGGTTGGCGAGCAGCCAGGCATCCATATTGCCAAGACACACGTCTCCGCGCAGCAGTTCGGCGCGCAGAGTTGGGGTTTGCTCCAGCAGCCAGGCCCACTTCCCAGCCGAGTTGAGTGGATCAACCGGCAAACCAGCTATGGACTCGATCAGTCTGGAGTGGGATGCAAGCCGATTGCAGATGTCGCTGGAGCGGCGGCATTGCCAGGAGATGGCGTTGGCCAGGACCCGCGGGGTCTTCCCAGGACGCCACGCAACGGCGGTCTCCCTCTGGTTGGAGATCGCGACGCCCACAATGCACAGATTCGCAGCTCTCGCGCGATCCGCGCATGCCCGGATCGCAGAGAGGACGGATTGCCAAAGCTCTCCTGGGTCCTGCTCGACAAAATTCGGACTGGGGTAAAGCAGATTGACCGGAACAGAAAACCGGAACACAGCCTCGCCCTCTCGATTCACCAGAAGGGCCTTGGTGTTCGTTGTTCCTTGGTCGATCGCTAGAATGGCATCCGTCGGCATGGGCTAGTTCGCCCCAAGAAGATCGAGAGCGGCCGCTTCGATGCCGGCAGCCGTAAGGCCGAAGTGCTCCAGGAGGAATGGGGCGGAGCCGGTAGGAGCGAAGCTGTCCGGCAGCCCGAGAATCCGCATGGGGGCAGGATGATTGAGCGCCAGAATTTCGGCGACCGCGCTACCCATTCCACCCGCGGCGAAGGCCTCTTCCGCGGTGACGATGCCACGCGTGCTTCTGGCTGCGTCGAGAATGGCATGCTTGTCGATGGGCTTCACGCTGCTCATGTTGAGAACGCGCGCGTTGATTCCCTTGAGATGGAGGGACTGGGCCGCCTGTAGCGCACGCGAGATCAGGACCCCGCAGGAGATCAGCGTAACGTCGTTGCCCTCATGCAGTACCGACGCCTTGCCAAGTTCGAAGACGTGATCGTCGGGAAAGATCTTTGGCACCGGCATGCGCGAGATACGCAGAAACATGGGGCCAACGTGACGGATGGAGTAACGCATGACTGCGGCAGTCTCCGCCGGGTCCGCAGGAACGATGACCGTCATATTGGGAATGACGCGCGTCCAGGCGAGATCTTCGGGACTGTGATGGGTTGGACCGAGCTCTCCGTAAGCCAGGCCAGGGCTCATGCCGCAAAGCTTGACGTTCCATTTGGAGTAGCCCAGGTCTACCTTCAGCTGCTCCATGGCGCGCCCGGTCAAAAAACAGGCCGCGCCACAGACGTAGGGAAGCATTCCGCCGTTCGCCAAACCGGCACCCACACCCACCTGATTCTGTTCCGCGATTCCGACGTTGATAAACCGATCGGGGAACAGCTCCTGAAACTTTTTCAGCTTGGTGGAAGAAACACTATCGGCAACCACGGCGCATACGCGGGAATCGTCGGCGGCAAGCGCCTCAAGTGCCGTGGAGTAGGCGTTCCGGCAATCGAAGACCTGTGTAGTCATGTTCATAGTGATATCTCGATGTCGTAACGGTCGGCCAGACCAAGCTCCTTGGCGGCAATATCCAGTTGCTCCACCGTGGGAACGCCGTGATGCCATGCAGGGATGTTCTCGCCGAACGAGATGCCCTTCGCCTTGACGGTGTGCGCGACGATGCAGGTCGGCTTGCCAGCTACGATTGGCATTCGAGACAGGCGCTCGTGGAGAGCCTCGTGATTGTGTCCGTCAATTTCAGCAACAGCGAAGCCGAAGGCTTCAAACCGGGCCGACAGGGTGTCCATTTTAATGGTGTTTTCGGTGAAGTCTCCCTGTTGGATACGGTTCCTGTCTACGATGACAACGAGATTGTCGAGGCCGTAATGGTTGGCCGTCATGGCAGCTTCCCAGTTGGAGCCTTCCTGCAACTCGCCATCGCCGGTGAGGACGAAGGTCCGCCATTGCTCGCCGCGCATGCGGGCAGCCAGGGCACATCCAACGGCGATCGGAAAGCCATGTCCAAGCGGGCCAGTGTTGGCCTCTATTCCAGGAAGCTTATTGCGATCTGGGTGTCCATTGAGTAAGGACAGGGGGTCCATGAACGTCTTGAGCAAATCCAGCGGGAAGAATCCACGTGCAGCCAGGGTAGAATAAAGAGCTCCTGCGCAGTGGCCTTTCGACATGATGAACCGGTCACGCTGCGGCCAAGCTGGGTCTGCCGGGTCGAGTTTAAGGATGCGGCCAAGATAAAGAGTAGCGAGGATATCCGCGGAAGACAGGTCGCCACCTGTGTGACCGAGAGACGAGTGGTTGGTCATGGTCATCGCGCTCATGCGAATTTGGTTGGATTGACGGCGCAGGAGCGTGTAATCAACCGAAGTAGGGATATGTGATGTCATCAAGTAACCTCTATGATTGCATGGCGATTGAGGTTCTTAGTCAAGGGTTTAGTTTTTCCGTGTAGTTTGAAAGAAAACCATTCGCACGAGAAGAGTGTAGGAGGACGGAGTCGCAAATGTCAATATATGCCAGGTACGCATAAGAAATACATAAGAACGCGCTGCGCCGGAGCGATAATCATGTCTATTCTCTACTGAGTAATTTTGACAACAAGCAGTATTGCGGCCTACCTTCTGGATGTGCCGTTTCAGCCGCAGTCAACCTCATGGGCTGAGCGGGACAGACATGCGTTTGGACGAAAGGACTATGTCGATGGCGGAAGTATCGCGCAGGCAGGTTATCAAATTCACGTCAGCAGGCGCATTGGCTATGCTGCGTGGGGGCTTATTGGGACAGGGATCGTCCCAAAACAATCAATCCGTTGCAGTGTGGGGGATATTCGAGACAACGTGGAAGGGCCCGATCGAAGGGAACCCGTTCCGCGACGTTCAGTTCAGCGCCACTTTTACTCTAGAAGACCGGCACATCGATATCGCTGGGTTCTATGACGGCGAGGGGCAATATAAAGTCCGGTTCATGCCCGATGTCGAGGGCAATTGGAAGTTCACAACTCACAGCAATAAACGTGAACTTGATGGACTCACGGGCTATTTCACATCAGTGGCTGCGAAGACAATCGGGCACGGACCGGTACGGGTGGCAAGAACCTTCCACTTCGCTCATGCGGACGGTACGCCATATTATCCGTTCGGCACGACCTGCTATGCCTGGATCCACCAGAGCGAGGCGCTACAGCGCGAAACCCTGGAAACGTTGAGCACGGCACCATTCAACAAGATCCGGATGTGCGTCTTTCCGAAGAGCTACGAATACAACCATAACGAGCCGGCGCTTTATCCTTTCGAACGAACACCCAACGGAAAGAGCGACTTTAGCAGACCCAACCCGGCCTTTTATGCGCATCTAGAAGAGAGGATACTAGATCTACAGCAGTTTGGGATTCAGGCGGACCTGATTTTGTTCCATCCCTATGATCGGTGGGGCTATGCTACGATGCCTACGGAAGATGACGATCAATATCTTCGCTATATAGTGGCGAGACTTTCCTCCTTTAGCAATATCTGGTGGTCAATGGCCAATGAATATGATCTTATGCGTGCCAAGACATCGGCAGACTTCGACCGTCTTTTCGGGATACTCGTTGCTGGCGATGCGTATGGGCACCTGCGTTCCATCCATTATTCAAAGTCAATGTATGACTACACACACCTATGGATAACGCATGCCAGTCTCCAGACGCCAAACTTTGGCGCGGCCGAGGAGTATCGCAAAGTGTGGAATAAGCCTGTCGTTTTCGACGAGGTGGGATACGAGGGCAACCTCAACCGGCGTTGGGGCTGCCTGTCGAGCGCGGAGATGACTCAGCGCGTTTGGACGGGTATTCTGAGCGGGAGTTATGTGACTCACGGTGAATGTTACCTGACGAACCCGGCAGACTACAGGGAAGACTCGGCACCGGTCCTTTGGTGGTCTCACGGCGGAAAGCTTCACGGGGACACCGCGAGAAAGATCGGCTTCCTCAGACAGATCACGGAGGATACCGGCAAGAGTAACCCGCACAGAATCGGTTGGGATCCGACGACCGATCCGTATTATTCAAATGCTTCGCTCTTTGACCCTGAGGGAAGGCATGTGCAAACGCTCCTTTACTACTTTGACCTTCACCAGCCAGCCTGGTATGAGTTCCCGTTACCTGAAGGAGAGTTCTCTGCGGAATATCTAAATCCAGAAGAAGGAACGGTTACGTCAATCGAAGGAATATTCTCCGGAAAGTCGCACATTATACTAACTGGAAAGCCATATCAGGCGGTCAGGTTTCGCCGGCTGTCCTGATGGGTTGTGGAACGAACCACACTGCGGCTGAACTACTATGTTCATCCTCGATTGCCAGAGTCAACTCATGTCCTGCAATGGCGCTGGTGCGCTGCCGGACCAACGACTACTCGGTGCCGCCCGCCTCCCTCACCACGTCCACCTCCTGGAGATGAACGGCGATAGCTGCCGCCTCAAGCATGGCAGGCATAAACGGCCTCCGCCAACCCCCTGACCGCGCCCGAACCGCCCATCCACTCCACCGGCACAACGCGATGCGGGATGGACAGCTAGCCCTTCGCCCCAGTATCCCCAACATCTTCACACCCATCAACCGAACGATCTTTGCTCCGTCCCAGTGGTCCGGTTTTACTCCGCGTTTGACAGGTCCCTCAGTTCTCTTTGCTCGCTTCACCCTACGGATGCTTCCGCACTGATATATACTAGGCCCATGCGGGCCTCCCTAATCCCCAGATCCTAGTAATACTGTGAAGATTGTGGGGGTCGCAAAAGTTTTACATTTTTTAAAATACAGGTTGAGAGCGTAGCTCAGTTGGTAGAGCATCGCCCTTTTAAGGCGTTGGTCGTGGGTTCGAGCCCCACCGCTCTCACCATCCAACCCAATCCCATACAAACCCAATCGCCCCCCTGGCGCGCATCTGCCGCCTCGTTCCGGTGAAGCCGCTGTCTCCGTATGTGTCCCGTCATACTTGTTTGGACGGTACGGCTTCAGCGCCTGCCCAGAGCGAAGTCGAAGGATGGCGTCGCCATGCGCTTGCTATCGCCGGCTACTCCGACCCAATTCTCGCGGCCACCATCTTCCATTGGCCCGAGTCCATAAACAGCAGTCCGAAGACATGCACCGTCGATCCGCTTGCAATCGGCGACCCCGCAACCGCACTGTCAGACTGCTGATAGACGGTCACAGTCGAAGCGCCAGTCAGCGTGCTGAAGGCCGAACCGGAAGCAAGTGTCAGGGTAAAACTGCCACTCCCACCGTCGGCAATCGCGCTCGCGACCGTGCCGCTCATCCCCTGCGGCTGCAACTCAACCTCGGACGCCGTAATGGTTCCCGCCATCGGGCTACCGCCCATCATCCCGCCGCCCATGCCGCCGCCAGCCATGCCGCTAGAGCTGATCGGCATCACGCTCTGCCCCGCGTAGATGTGGTTGGCGTCGAAGACCGGCGTAAACGGCAGTCCAACCATGTCCACCCCGTCCTCGTCGATCGCATAGGTGGTACTTCCGTTCATGCCGACCGTCGCTCCAGCCGCGAAGCTGGACGCCATCATCCCGGCCCCGGCACCGTTCTGCATCACCATCGTCAACTGCGTGGCTGGCGGTCCGCTCACTGCGGTGACCGTGCCTCCGCCCATCACTCCGCCGCCGTTCATCATGGATTGCACCTGCGTCGCCATCAGCGATCCGTCGGGCTGCATCGTCGCGTCCACCGTCACCAGCATCCCCGACGCCATCATCCCCATGCCGCTCACGTTGCCGAACCTGGTCGAGGAGCTGGTCGCAAAGGTGAATGTCTGCGCCGCCTGCACCGAACTCATCGTGAACGAGCTTCCAGAGATGCTCGACACCGTTCCCATCATCCGCTGGATCCCGCCGTCCGCCGGATCGAGCGCCGCGCCCGAACCCTGCATCCCCGATGTGACCTTGAAGACTGGACTCATGCTCAGACTGCCGTTCGTATCCGCCGTCACCGAGCTGGCCAGGTCCAGATCGAAGCCCATCGCCAGCGGCGTCGTACCAACCACAATCGGCGTCGGAAAGTCCACCGTCGTGGTGATCGGCCCGGAGATCGTCGTCTGCACCGCGGCCTTCGTCGTCGGGTCCAGGTACATCACCGTCGCCGAGCCGAGCGTGACCGTTGCGCCGGTGTACGTGCCTTGCGGCGCGGAGACCATCGCCAGCGGCTGCATCGTGCCCATCAGGTGCATCATCTCCACCGGAGTGGAGGAAGAGACGGCGCTCACCGTCCCATTGCTCCCGGTCAGCGACATCGACGCGATGTCCATCGAGAAGGCCAGCATCCAGTCCGCGGGCGAGTCGCCCAGATTAACCTGTACCGCGGTCTTGGCCGAGGAGTTCGTATTGGTCATGGTACTGCTTCCACCACCGCACGCAGTCAACATCCCTGCCAGAGCGATCGACGCAACCACCGCCCC
>VFSW01014922.1_pt1 | contig 10708 bp, 22 predicted proteins | sample 5358111 | NCBI WGS metagenome assembly VFSW01 (sample SAMN11554181, study PRJNA540505) | mine drainage metagenome | isolation source: sediment from site ElyBrook_90M | place: USA: Ely Copper Mine, Vershire, VT | collected 2017
ATGGCATCCATGATTGCCCTGCCCATCACAGCGCGGGCATCCAGATCAGCGCGGAACGCGGCAAGCGTGGTTGTCCGCTTGTTCGATCCGTCGATGTCTGCAATCTCAAATGTGCGGTTCATTTCCGTCCTCCATTGCCAAGTCCCGCACCCTACATACGTGCGCCGAAACGGTCTGTCAAGCGTCGCCCCGTATGATCCTCAGCGCATCCTCGACCGAGCGCGCGACGCCCGCACGACCGCCAGCCGAGAGCACCGACGCGATAAACCTGCGCTGCTCGAGCGTGGTGCGCGTGCCCGGCGTCTTGAGTTCCAGCGCAAGAAAATGCCCGTCCGCCGTCCATCCGATAAGATCGCATGACCCGACGCAGAGGCCGAACGTGACCCATCGTCCGGTCGCATCCTGCAGCTTGCCGACGTTGTTCCTGAATAGCCGTGCGCCCGCGCGTGTGGCTGCGACCTGGATGGATTTGCGTAAGGGTGTCTCAGACGCCACCGAGTTCATCCGCGAGGTGCTTGGCGAGGGCGGTGAGTGACACGGAAATGCCGCCCTCGTCTCCATCGTCGCAAGTGACCCACCACGCGCCTTCGTTCTGGAACGTCTCGACACCGCGCGACCGTATCTCGCGCTCCAGTTCTTGCTCGATCTTCCGCCAGTCCAGCGGCGCGGTCATGCGACGGCTCCCTGCTTGAACAGGTCGGCCCCGCGCCACTGCGCCGCGTCCTGCAGGTTCTTGACGGCCTGCGCGAAATATTCGGACTTCAGTTCCACGCCGACGAACTTGCGGTTCGCCCTGAGTGCGCCCCACCCTTCCGATCCGACTCCCATGAACGGCGACAGCACCACGTCGCCGGGGTTAGACCAGAGCCGGATGGCGCGGTCGATCAGGTCGAGTTGCAGCGGGCAAAGGTGCTTCTCGTCCTTGTCCGCCCGCGCGATACGCACGTTTAGAACGTCGGTCTGGTCGATATCCATCCAGACTGGCGACGCCCACTTCTGCCAGAGATCAACGGGGAAATCCTCGCGCTCCTTGCCGACGCGATCGACCTTGGTTTCGTCGTCCGGCGTCTTGCGGAACACGAGAACATAGTCCGGCATCCCGACGCGCGAGCGTGAACTGTCTTTCATCAACTGCTTGTGCAACAGGCCCAGCGCCTTGGTGCGCTGCATCTCGACAACCGGATCCTTCCAGACCGTGATCCGCGAATGGTACGTCCAACCCTCGGCCTCGTGCACGGCGCGGATATCCGAGGGCAAATCGTACAGCCCGACGAATTCATGCACGGACTTGGTGCGCGGCAAGTCCGAGCAGTGGACCGCGACAAGGCGGCCGGGCTTCGTCACCCTGAACAACTCGCGCACCAGGAACCGATAATGCTCCAGAAATTCGCCGTCGTTGGCCGCGTTCCCCATGTCGCGCTCGCTGTCCGAGTAGATGAACAGATGCGAGAACGGCGGCGAGAACACCGAGAACCCGACCGAGTCGGACGGTAGTTCCTTGACCGCCTCGCAGCAGTCGCCGTGGATGGCAGTCCATCCGTCGCCGCTCTCCTGCGCCAGTACCGTCTTTTTTACCCTTGCAGCCATGATGGCACCTCCAATTTGCGGGTAGGAACGTAGGACGCCGCGCCCGCGTCGATGTTGACCGCCTCGCGCATCGCCCGTGTCATTTCTCGTTTCATCGCGCCGTGGTCATCGGCCTTGCGGTCGATTACGCGCTTGATCGCAGCCTCCGTGTCGGCCATCGCGATATGCACCTGCACCGGCCGGGCCTGTCCGAACCGCCAGCAGCGGCGCACGGCCTGATAATAGTTCTCGTAGGAGAACGACAGGCCGGCGAACGCCATGCGGGCGCAGTGCTGCCAGTTGAGGCCGTAGCCGGCGATGCTGGGTTTCGTAATCAGGACGCGCGTTTCGCCGGCAGAGAATGCATCCAGCTTGCGTTCCTTGGTGGCGAGCGGCATCGAGCCGCGCACCTCGTCGGCGTCTGGCACGCGCTCCTTCACGGCGTCGGCCTCGTAGTCGGTATCGACCCATACGATCCAGCTTTCGTTCGGGTCCGCGTCGATGCACTCCGCGACAAGATCGGACCGATCATCCGCCGTCAGTCGCTTCTCCTGGTGGATCGACGTGGCGCTCGTCTCCGGTATCCGGAACAGCCGCATCTGGCCCTTGAGTTTCCCGCGCAATTCCTCGCCGGTATTCACCGACCTGTCGGCCTTGACGATATGCTCCGTGACCGTGATGGGCGGCAGCACGTACCCGTCATCCTCGAACCCGAGATCGGACGGCAGCGACACGCACCGAGCCCACGACGCGACCCATCGCCAGAAATCGTTCCGCGCGTGGCCCTTGACCATCCACCGGCCAGTGTCCATCGTATCGTTGATGAACCATCGCGGCAGCATTTCCTCGCGCCGCATGACGCCAAGGAATTCGGAGTGCGTGCCGAGTTCGGTATGGTCGTTCGGTGCCGGCGTCGCCGTGCAGCACAGGCGATAGGGCATCGCCGAGAATGAGGAAATCAGCTTGCGCGTGGTGATGCCGGTGAACGATTTCAGCACCGACGACTCGTCAAGGATGATGCCGGCGAAGTCGGTCAGCACGAAATTGTCGACGCGCTCGTAGTTGGTGACATAGATGCGCGGCCCGGTCATCTGGTCCTTGTCGCGGACATACAGGGCATCCAGCCCCCACCGCTTGGCCTCGCGTTCGTGCTGCGGCCCCACGGCGAGCGGGGCGAGCATGAGAACCGGCTTGTTCGTGCGCTCGACAATGACGCGGCCCCATTCCAGCGACGAGAACGACTTGCCCAGCCCGGTATCCATGAATTCGGCCGACGCCCCGGCGCGGATGCAGAATTCCGTCACGGCGCGCTGGTGCGGTTTAAGGTCAGGATGCAGTTCCGGCGGCTCGAAACCGCGTGGCTTGAATGAGACGCGCTTGCGCGCGAGTAGGTCGGCGTAGTCCTTCACATCGTCCTCCTAAGTTCGGGCCGGCTGTCCACCCCGCCCCTTGGTTTGCGCCGGCTGGCTTCCCATCGGTAGAGAGCCCATCCGTATTTGAACCCGCGTTTCTGCCCGAGCCGCTGCCAGTCGGCCAGCGTCTTGCACGCCCGTTCCTCGATCTTCCGCGCGACAAAATCCATATGCCGCGCCGCCTCGACCGCATGCAGGTCAACCTCCGCCAGCACGCCGGAAATCTCGTCCGGCTCGCGCCCTTCGACAACGTACACATGGCCGCAGTACGGGCACTCCAGCGCTGGCTCGTGGACGGCGTAGCACATCGGGCACTGGCGCACGGGCGGGCCGCTGTCGGACGCTCGGCTCTTGCGGTCGCGGCCTTTCAGCGTCCACTCCCGCGCCTGATCCGGCAGGCCGTGGCGGGCTAGGTTTCCGGCGTGGTCGAGGATTATCGCCGGTTCGGATTTGGGCCGGAGCGCACGCCCGAGTTGCTGAAGATGTAGGGTGAGGGATTGCGTCGGGCGGGCCAGACCGATGCACTCGATCGATACTTCTCGCCCAGCCTGCGCTGCCAAGTCATAGCCTTCCCCGAATAGGTCCACATTGACCAGAATACGGGTTTTCCCTTCTGCCAGATCGCTGGCCGCCTGATTCCTCTCCACAGTGGATGAACCGGCGTCCAGATGCCGAGCCGCCACGCCAGCCCGATTGAACGTCGCCGCAATGTGTTCCGAATGCCGTACCGAAACGGCGAAATAGATCGCCCGCTTGCCATCTGCCAGCCTCCTGTAGTGACCAACCATGTCGCCGATAATTTCGCCTTGGTCCATCACGGCCGCCAACTGCCCTTGCGCGTAGTCTCCGGCCATCGTGCGCACGCCGGTCAGGTCCGGCTTGGTCGGTGCGTAGGCCCGATACCGCGACAGGAACCCCTCATCCATGAGCGAGCGCACGGACGGCCCCTGCACGAGTTCGCCGAAGAAATCATCCAGCCCGCGCCCGTCGAGACGCGCCGGAGTGGCCGACAGACCAACGACGCGTCCGGTGTGCCACGCCATGATCCGTGCCCACGTCGCGGACGCGGAGTGATGCGCCTCGTCCACGATCATGAACGATGGCGGCGTGTATCGTTCTAGCCGCCTCGCCAGCGTCTGTATCGACACGACCTGCACTTGCTCCCACGGCGACGGGCGGACACCTGCAGCGATGATCCCCGCCGGTATGCCTAGGCGCTCGAACGCCGCGACCGTCTGGCTCACGAGGAAATCCCGATGCACCAGGAACCACGTCGAGAGGCCGCGTTCGCGTGCGCCGCCGGTCATGTAAGACCCGATGAGGGTTTTCCCGCCGCCGGTCGGCAGTTGCAGCAGCACACGGCGCTGGCGCTGCAGGGCGGCGCGCACGCGGGCGATGGTGTCCTGCTGGTAGGGGCGGAGGGCGAAGGTCATGCCAGCGTCGCCTCGGATAGAAATGACTTGCCCATCACTTCCGGGATTTGCGGGAGGACTGAGTTTCCAAGCTGGTGTAGCCGCGCGGATAACCCATTAATTCCTCTACTAGTTCTGGGTTCGGGTAGACCGGATCGTCCGGGCCATCGCGCAAAAACTCGCGTAGATTGTTCATGCAGGTGGCGCTGCCATAGTATCGGTTGCGGGGCGCTCCCTTGCTGTCCGCAGACGCCACGGGGGTAGGCAACCATCCAAACTCGGTCCCGCCGATGCCAGGCACCAATGTAGGAAGCTGGAATGCATCCCCCGGCGAGGCCCGCGCCAGATCCGGCATAGCCTGATATCCTGGCAGGGGAATCCGCCGCAGATTGCATCCACTGAAATTCCGTCTGCCCGAAGGCTTTCAGCCGTGAGCGTTTTGACATCCTCGTATTGCCTCACGCCCGGCCAGTGCTTGGCAAGCACGCGGCGACAGAACGGATCAATCTCGCAAAACGCGGCGGTCTTGAACCCGCCAGTCCGTTCAAGGCCAAGCGAGAACCCTCCGATGCCGCTGAACAGGTCAAGGACCGAGAGCATCACGCCGCCACAAACGCCCGACCGGAATGATGATGGCAATACACCCGCCCGTTCCACTGCGCCGCGCCGCAGAACATGGTCGCCGCGCCCCGCCCATCCAGCGGCCATTTGCACTGCCCCGGCGCGAGGTCCATCAGCGTGACCATTGTCGGCGTCGGCGGCTCGGCCGGCGGCGGGACGTAGGCCGCGCGGGCCTCCGCTTTCTTGACCATCGTCGTCACTTGGTTGCTCTCCCGCGCCGTATGCCCGACAAGTTCAGGTATGTGCCGCCGGATGACATTGTTTATCCGCGAACTGGACGTGCCGAGGGCGCGGGCTATGGCTGTCTGCGAATATTTCTGGCTGGCGAGTTCGCGGACCTTCTCGATCCGCTCCGGCGTCCATGCGCGAACGCGGCCTGGCGAGAACCCGGCTCGCGTCACCACGCCGCAGACGGCGTTGCGGCTGATATGGAGCAGCGCCGCTACTTCGGTCCTCGACTTGCCCTCGCGCGTGAGCGTCAGGACTTTATCGATAAATACCGGATCGTTTCTATGCGACGCCACGGCTCAACCTCCTCGCCCGTTCCGCATCGATCTTCACCCCCGGCGGCATCTTCCGGCCGCACAGCGGGCAGGCGTGCTGGTCAAGGTGTTCGGCCACCTTCTTGTGCGACACACCAGCCGCCCGCGCCGCCGCCAGTATCGCCGCGTTATACATCGGCGGGATATGCCCGGCCGGGCGCAGTCCGGTTTCGCGGACTTCCCATTTTCGCACCAGCGTACTGGTCACTCCGCAGGCGATGGCGAGAGCCTGGCGTCCGCAGAACAGTTCGGCAAGAGCTTGGGTCGGCAGGGGTTTTGACATATCAGATAGACCGAACGAAGGCTTCCGCCTCGCCCTCTGTTTCGAATGATGGGCCGTTCATGACGGCATTGCTCATTTCAAACGGCACGAAATCAAGCGGGATTGGATTACGCCCCATCCGCGCCTTGCTAAGACCGACGGCCCTGAACTTGCCGGCCTTCGTTTTCCCGATGCGCCACGACGCGGTTATCCCACATCTGGCCTTGAGGCGAACGATCTTTGACATTCGGTTTCCCTCGTTGATATTTTGTTGTTGCACGTCGCGGAATAGTCTGTCAAGAGTGGCGTCGGGACAGACATGGAGGATGACGATGATAGATTTTTTCAAACCGATGCAAACGAAAGACGGCGTTAAGGCCCGTCTTCTGACGATCATCAACAAGGCACGTCAGCCCGCCGTCGTAGTGATCACATATGAGGATGGAGAAGAGGACGTTTCCGTTTATACGGCGGATGGACATTTCTTTGCCGATCGACGCGAGTGCAAGCAAGACTTGGTGAATGTCTGATGCCTGACATCGCCCGCAAGACAATCTCGGCAACCGAGGCCCCCGCGCTCTGGAACGTCAGCCCGTATCTCACGCGCTGGATGCTCTACAAGCGTTTCCACGACGGCATGAACGTTGACAGCGAGCCGGACGAGCGCATGTCGTGGGGCACCAAGATGGAGCCGCTGCTGCTGGAACAGGCCAGCCACGATCTCAAGATGGAAGTCATTCCGAACAAGGGCGAGCGGACCTACGTCCGGCGCGGCCTGCTCGGATGCACGCGCGATGCCACGGTGATCTGCCCGGATCGCGGCCCCGGCACGCTCGAAACGAAATGCGTGTTCGACTACCGGACCTGGATGGACAAGTGGGGCGGCGGCGAGGCACCGCCGCGCTATTACGAAATTCAGTTGCAGGTTAAGATGCTTGTCGGCGATCCGGAAGGAGAGCCGTACGGCGTCATCGCGGCGTGGGTTGCCGGCGAGATGCACTATTTCGAGCGGGCACCGATACCGGAATTGTGGGACAGCCTGCGCGGCGAAGCGGCTGGTTTCTTCGCGTCAGTGGACATGGGCGCGGAACCGGACCCGTTCGGCCATCCCGTCGAGATACCGGCGCTCTCGTTGATCGAGCGGGTCGCGCAGAAGTCCATCGCGTCGGACGACGCCGAGTTGGGCCGCCTCGCCCAAGCGTATGCCGAGGCTGGCGACATCGTGTCGGCGGGAGAGAAACGCCGCACAGAAATCAAGGCGAAGCTGCTCGCCGCCGCTGGCGATGCCGAGGTTCTGAAACTGCCAGGCGCGACGGTGACGGTTAAACAGCAGACGCGCGGTGCGTATGAGGTCAAGCCGAGTACGTTTGCCGTGGTGAAGGTGCGGGTTGAGGGTAATTCCGATGGCGAATAACCAACTCGCGGTTCTTGAGGGACAGTTGGCCCCACTCGCCCCGCGCCTGAGCCAAGCCCTCGCCGGTCAAGTCCCGGTTGATCGCCTCATCCGCACAATCCTCATTTCCTGCGAACGGAACCCCAACCTACTCGACGCCGACCGCCAGTCCCTATTCATGTCCGCCATGTCGGCGGCGTGCCTCGGTCTGGAGGTCGACGGCGTGACGGGTCAAGCGTATTTGATACCGTTCAAGGGCAAGGTCCAGATCGTCATTGGTTACAAGGGGTTCAACACGCTCGCCGCCCGCGCGGACCTGACCATCACCGGCGCGGTCGTGCGCGAGGGCGACCCGTTCGAGTATGAGTTGGGCACGTCGTCTTACATCAGACACAAGCCCGCCGGTGGGTCCGGGCGCATCGTCAAGGCGTGGGCCGCCGCGACGCATCTGCGGCGACCTCCCATCGTCGCCGTTCTCGCCATTGACGAGTTAATGGCGACCAAGGCCCGTTCACCGGGCGCGAAACGGTCCGAGAGCCCGTGGTCTGATCCGGCCATCGGTTTCCCCGCCATGTGCGAGAAAACCGCCAAGCGCCGGCTGGCCCGTTCCATGCCGCTGTCCGTGATCCAGGTTGCCGCACGTCTCGACGAGGCGGTCGAGGAAGGCGGGCGCTCGGCGTATGTGACGCCCGAACGCGGTTTGGAGATAGACGGCGAGGCCGCGCCAGTCGCCACATACGAACGGTCGGAGACGCCCTCGGCGGCGGCGCTGACCGGGCCGGATGTTGTCGCGGTGGGTCGCGCCAAGGCGGCGCAGGGCCGCGACGTGTTCGACGCTTGGTATGCCGAGTTGCCGGACGCCGACCGCGTGAAGGTGGACGCCAAGCGCAAGCCAAAACAGAAGGTGGAGATATGAAATCCGATTTGGTGGACGTGACGGTGCACGTCCATCACCAGACCGACAAGGCAATCCTTGTTTCGGACGACGGGGAACGCGACGGCGCTGTTTGGCTTCCGCTGTCGCAGGTCGAAGTCGAGATGACCAAGCCACCGATTGCCGAAGTCACGATGCCAGAATGGCTGGCGAAGGATAAGGGACTGATTTGATGAGCTCTGTCTTAGAGATACGCGACCACGCCACGAAGCTGACAATCAGCCAACTCGCCGAGGCTCTTTATGAGGGCACGCCGCACCTGCAAAACTTAGCCGAGAAATTGGCTAGGCAGCATGGCCAAGCCGGCGCGCTCAGCTTCTATGGATTGATGGGCGATGATGTCCAGAATTTCTGGCGCGGCATTGCTAAGCAGATCATCGATCACGCCGCAGAGTGGGGCGGGAATGAGGGAAGTGCTTGCGTTCTTAGTGATCGCGAACGCGCAAGATTGAAAGGCCTCCCGCGCATCGAAATCTAACCCCGCCGGGCAGTCCCCCCCACTACGCTCGGCGGCTAGGTCCGGCAGCGGTTCCTCCCCGCTGCCGTGCCGTCATTCACCTGAGGATTACGGAGTGAAAATGGCACGTAAAACGACCACAGAGACGGCCGCTACCGCTTAGGGGCAGCGCGGCTACGCGGTGACGATCAAGACGTTCATCCCGATGGGCGAGGGCACGGCCGCCCAGATCGCCACGCTCCAGGTCATCGCCGAGATGGAGGCCGGCGACATTTCCGGACTGTCCCGGTTGCCCGGCGTGACGTTCGAGGTGGCGGCGAAGCAGACCAGCCGGACGGTGACGGAGGGCGGCTGATGGTCGGCCAGAACCAGATGGCGCTGAACGAGGCGACCATGATCGAGGTCGTCCAGTATTGGCTCGACAACAAGTCGCTCAACAAGGACGAGCCACGCCCGAAGGTCACAGGCGTCGATAAGACGAGCAACGGGCGGTACGATGCCGAATTCACAATCAGCCTCGATGCATCCGCCAAGCCCTGAACTCCCCCGCGAAAAGGCCCGGCGGCTCATTGCCGCCGTGGCCCATCGATACGGCGTTGGCGTCCGCGACATAACCGACACGTCCCGCCTGCCGCACATCGTGGCGGCGCGTCACGCTGCTATCCGCGAGGTCGCCCGCGACTGCCCCTCGCTCAAGCTCAAGGAAATGGCCTTCCTGTTCGCTCGGCATCATTCGACTATCCTGTATGCGCTGGGGCGCTTGACAGACCGTACAGACGCTCCTACGTTGTCCGCCTAGGCGGATGGGACCGCTGTGGAGGATGACATGAGCTACGACGTGGATTGGGACTGTGTACCGCTACAGGCCGCCGACATGCTGGCCGGCCTGCACCGACAGGACCCCATTCCGGTGCCGCATGCATAAGCGCACCTGCAAGGAATGCCAGAACCCCTTCGCCGCCAAGGTCGCGTCCGCCGTGTTCTGCTCCGCCCCCTGCCGCAAGGTCCACTCCAATCGCCGCGCCATGCGCGGCGCTGAAATCTACGACCTTGCGATGGAGTGGCGGTTCGCGCGGGACGTGGCGACGGAGCGCAAGACGTATTCGCATCTGTGCACGCTGCTCGGCCGGTTCAACGACAAGGACAAGGCAGAGGGGCGGCGTTCGTGGTCGCCCTCGGCGCGGATGGCGGCGATTAATTCGAGGGTGGGGAGGTAGGCCGATGGAATGCGTGATCCTATTCAGAAACCCGAGCAACGGAAGCGTCGGGTTCATTTCCAAAACTACGAAGCCCGATGAGATAGAGGTGTTCCCGCACATAGACGATGCTGTTGAATTGGCTCAAGAGCACTTTCTGTTGCGGGCATGGCCATTTCAAATCGTCGAATTGGACGAGCTATGAAACACCGCTGGCCTCACGCCTACCGCTACCAGTACCGCACCTATCGGCCGTGCGCCCGCTGCGGCATGTATAAGATCACCCACCACGAGGGCGAGCGGTTCCCTTGGACGACGTTCGTTGACCGCGACGGACGGGAGTTGTTTTACGCCGGAACACCGGCTTGCGATGGAGGAAAAGATGGCAGCAGAGAAGAACGAGTTGGCGACGGGCGTGCGGACGACGGTGAGCGAGTTCGCGCGGGACGCAATCCAGAAGAACTCCCGCGACACGCTGGAAGCGGAACGCAAGCTCCTGGATGAGCAGATCGACAAGACGGTCGTGGCGCTGCGCACGCTGATGCATCGCCGTGTGGAGTTGGAGGTTGGGTCGCGCGTGATGTATGGGTTGAACCCGGAGGCGTGATGTGCTGCCGCCCATCGTTGGTCCGCTAGGAGCCCGTCTAATGCCCGTCGTCTCTGACGCCCGTACCGGTAAGCCCGTCTACCTCTGCGACGCATGCCAAGGGGTGGCGCATTGGGGGATTGATGGACGCTGGTACTGCAGCCAGCATCGGCTGTACGGCATGGAGGTCAAGCGGTCGGTAGTGGTACCGGTAAAACCGCCAGTCGAGAAACCGCCGCCAGCACAGGGCACGCTATTCTAAGGACAAGCCGCCCCGGTATTCCGCGCCTCGATCTGGCACTGCAGCCGCCGATACGCCGCCTTTTT
>VFSW01014923.1_pt1 | contig 10708 bp, 8 predicted proteins | sample 5358111 | NCBI WGS metagenome assembly VFSW01 (sample SAMN11554181, study PRJNA540505) | mine drainage metagenome | isolation source: sediment from site ElyBrook_90M | place: USA: Ely Copper Mine, Vershire, VT | collected 2017
CTGCGACGTAACGGCAGCGGTTTCATTCGCTATACGATCGAATTGTGCAAGGCCCTCGACGCGGCGATGCCGGACGCGGAATTTTATGTTTATAGCCCGTTTCCAGTCGAACTTCCGGTCAAGTCTGATCGCTGGATTGCGCGCGTAGATCATTGCTCGCTCAACGGTCGTATTCGCGGCGCGCTTTGGCTCAAAGCCCGTTTGGGCTTTTTATGCCGACATGACCGGCTGGATTCATTCTGGGCCACGGTGACCTTCTTGCCGCCACTGTTGACGGGCGTGAAGAAGGTCGTAAGCGTGCACGACGTCGTTCATCTCGTCGCGCCGGAGACGATGAGCCTCAGGCTTAATCTGCCGCTCTACCTGTTCTTCGCGCGTGACTGTCGGCGCGCTGACGCTATCCTGACCAATTCGCATGGAACTGCAGAGCGCCTCTACCGCACCCTCGGCTGTCGGGCGATGGGTGTGGTTCATCCCGCAGTTTCGAACGACTTTCGGCCGCGTCCGCCACAGGAGGTCAGTGCGTGTCGTCAACGCTACGGTCTGGTCTCGCCATATATTCTGGGGGTCGGGGTTTCGGTTCGCCGCAAGAACGTCGAGACGCTGATTGAGGCTTTTTTGGGTATGAAGCGCAGCGGCGAACTGCCCAACCATGTGCTCGTATTAGCAGGGCCGACGGGACGTGATCAGAAACTGAACACACTCGTCGAGTCTAATCGCGATTGCATCCGAATGCTGGGCTACGTCCCCGAGGAAGATCTGCCTGCACTATATTGCGGTGCCTCAGTGTTCGCTTTCCCCTCGCTATACGAAGGGTTTGGAATACCGGTGCTCGAGGCGCGGGCGTGGGGAACCCCCATCGTCACAACGAACTCGCCGGAAGTGATCGAAGCGGGTGGTCTTGGCCCTATCTACATCGAACCTACTGTCTCCGGTCTCCGCACGGGACTTCTCGAGTCGCTTGCCCGTCCGCGGTGTCCAGCACCGTCAGACGCGGACCTTCCCCGCTGGTCGGAGAGCGTAAAGCCTCTGGCTCAAGCCCTGTATCGCTAACGGTCAAGACAACGAATCCGGAGTCTTGCCTGGGTCGCGCTGCCCCGGCACGATCCCGCAAACCCTTAACCTTACCTGGTCGCTAGATTTCTGATGTAGGGATATTGGCACCTGGCGCAGGCGTTAATGCCAGATTTGCTGGCACTTGCGTCCCGTCATCCCAGCCAACTGCTAAGAAAATCAACCTCTCAATTATTGCGCTTCAATGGCATCACGATTGCTCTAACGATTCCTAGGCATTTACAAATTCAGCAATAGGGGGGATTTTCAGTTGCATAAATTCAATAATTAGACTATTAAAAGAGGCGGTAGAGTAGAGTGAGTAGGAAGCGATGATTTCATTCGTGAAAAGAGAGGGAGAGAAAATGTTAAAAGATATCAAACATCGAGAAAGGCGAATTAGGGTGATGGTCGCGGGTGTAATGACACTCGTGTTCGCCGCCTTCATCACCCCTACTTCTGCCGGAGCCGTCACTCTGGGCGATGCGCTTGCATTCTCAGCGCTCAGCACCTCGGGCGACGTGGACATCAACAACGTTGCCAAGGTCGGCATCACCTTAATCGGTCCCCAAGGTGATGTCGGAGGTCAAAATGTGACCCTCGGCAGCAATTCGCTCGCTGGCGGTGAGGTGGATGCCGACCCGGGCAATATTACCGTTGGTAATTTCTCTAGCGTCAAGGGAGAGTGCGTTACCAATGGCGGCGCCATTACTCTCCTTCTCGGTGCGAAGTGCCACACCCAGTCTTCTGGCGGCGACGGTGGCCTTAAGGCGCAGGCCATCACCGATGTAGGCACGTTCGTCACTACTTTGCTAGGCGAAACTCCGACAGCGACACTGCCTGCTCTGACGGTGAAGAACTATCCAGGCACGACGCTCACCATCGGAGCTGGCCTCAACATCATCGAGATACCATCGGTGACGCTCAACAACTCCTCGACGCTGACTCTTGATGGCGGCGGTTTAGGGGGAACAGTGGTGTTGCAGATCGACACCACCCTGAAAATCGGCAGCGGCGCGCGGATTCTGCTTAAGGGCGGACTCAGTGCGGCCGATGTAGTGATCTATGTTGGCGGCAGCATCCCGACATGGGGTAACACCACCACGGTGAACGGCACCGTCCTGGTGCCCAATGCTGCTGTCGCGGCCGGCAGTGGCGCCAAGGTTTTTGGTGCGATTATTGGCGATGGCAACGTAACGTTCCTGCAGAACGCCGGGCTCACCTTCGAACCAACGCTGGTGGACCTACCGGGTACGACCCCGCCTCCTCCTCTCACGCTCGGCAATGCCGCGTCATTCCTACTCGTAGCCACGGGCGGAAACGCGACGCTTGGTAACGTGACGCTGGCTAATCCTGCATTCCCGAATTCTGGTGACATCGGTGGAGAAAGCGATGTCTTCGGTAGCAACTCGGTCATTCAGGGTAATGTGATCGCTTCCTCGGGCGCGTCACCTGACGTTACGCTCGGCAATTTCAGCAAAGTGAAACAGACCTGCTACACCGCTGGTGGAACCGTGGCACTAGGCTCTGGTGCATCGTGTGCAAGTACTGACACGAGCGCCGCCAATGCGGCAGTCTCCCGGCTCAACGGTTCGGGACCAGATGCGAGTTCTTTCGCTGCGGCAGCGAACGCCTTCCCGGTTGACCAGTCGCTGGCTGCGATCAACATTCCGGCGTCACACAGCCAGATGGTCACTTGCGGCCACTCAGGTCGTAACGTTATCGACACCCCGTCGATTACGATGGGCGGCTCGTCAACGCTGACGATCAATTGCGCAAGTGGTGACATCGTTGTCTTCAACGTGCCCGGCGCGATGACCCTTGGTGCGGGTTTCACTATTGCGCTCACCGGCGGCATCACGGCCGACTCGGTGGTGTTCAACGTGGAAGGCATTGCAGCGACTGCGGCCCTCATTGGCGGAACTTCGAGTACCTTCAATGGGACCTTGGTTGCAGCATCACGTAATTGCCAGGTGAACACCGGTGCGGCAATCAATGGGCAACTGGTTTGCGGCGGGAACGTCACCGTCGGTGCCAATCTGACCGCGACCTACGTTCCGTTGGTTCCGATTCCGTAACTGCACCGAAGTAACCCTCGCCAAGGTGTTGAGGGATTTCCCTCAACACCTTGGGCAGAGGCCGACAGCAGACGATTGATTTGGATGGGGATCCTGAGTTCACGCCGGGGTCCCCATCTGCATTTCAGGCTATTGGGGGCGCGTGATTGTTATTGCGCGAACGTCGACAACCTGCACGTGACACCCTCACGGTTCTGCGGATGCCGTATGTTCATCGGGAAGGCCACAAGACGCGGGTGGTCCTGGAAAGCTACCCGGGGCCTCTTTTCTATTGGCCGACTTTGCCGATCTGCCCGGATATTCGAGGAGGGGCGACCGGAAGGTGCCGGCCGCTCAATACACTGCCCGCGCCCGGCGTAAAATTATAATTGGCGGCGTCGGTAAAGTGCGGATCCTGAAAGGCGGAAAACCGGTCGTGCGAATTGCTCTGCCATCCTGCGAAATCCAGCCGCTCTCCGCCGGCCATCCGGAAGACCTCGCTCTGAACCGGGTTGAACCACACATTCTCACGAGCGGTCAGCGTTTCGATAAACCTCATCCAGAGTTGCGGCGCGAGTGTAGTTGCGATTACCGGCTGCCCGCCGCTGCCAACGATAACATCACGCTGGAACGTCCAGTGGTCCGAAATGATCATATCGGTCTGTCCGGTCTTCCAGCGCTTAACCGGCCGCGGTGTTTCGTACAGCCCGCTAATCAGAATCTGCGATTTTCCGTTGTTGTAAAGAATATCGTTATCCAGCGAGACCCCACTCGAATTTCCGCTCAGCACACCCGCTCCGTCCCGGTTATCGCAGATAATGCTGTTGGACAGTTTGATCGGCCCTGGGTTCGCTTCGATGAAAATGCCGTCGGTCTGATTTCCGCAAATAAAGGCTTTGTCCACCACCACATCGGAGCAGTCGGTGTCGAACCACACTCCCCGCGTTTGATTCGAGATGGCGACCAGGCCGCGATAAACGGCATTCGTGATTTGCAGACTCTTGATTCCGGCCGGCGCCCATCCGATGAAACCGCCCGCGGCTCCGCGCCAGTTATTATGCGACGTTTCACTATCAACTAGCAGAAGGTCATTGACCCGCCACAGGGTCATCCCTGCGCCGCCGTTGAAGTTTGCCTTGCTGCTCTTGATGGTGAGGCTGTTGGTCGCCCGGACCGACAAGCCAAGCCAATTATTCCAGACCAGGAGACAGTCATCGATCGTTACGTTCGATGAATTCTCGATCGTAACCGCGGCTTCCTGCATCGGTCCGTTCGAATACTCAAAAGTGAGGCCCCGTATGGCGATATTCGCCCCGCCCAGGATGCGCAACAGAGAGTTTCGCTCCGCCACCTCGACGGTTGCGCTATCGAGCTTGGTGCCGGCTTGCGGGTGAACGTAGGTTATGTGCGCATCGTCATCCACATAGAACGTCGCGTTGGTACTTTCCACCTCCGTGCGCGACATCACCTGTTCGAGCGCCTGTCCGTTGACGATAATCATTTCGCGCCGTCTCACGATAGGGGTAATCCGTTGCGATTCCCAACCCGCTGGAATCGGGGCCAAGCCCCACGAATACGGCCATGAATGGGTCCAGACCGAAGAGTTCGTGCGCTGCCATCCCTGCCAAATATTTGCGCCCGAGATTATAACTCCACCGTTCCCGGCGGCTTCGATGATTATCGGCGCGAGCTTCTGAGAGCGCGCGGAGCCAAGTGTGATCGCTTCGCGATAAACCCCGGGGGAAACGACGATTCTGGTCCCAACGTTTCGTCCTCTATTCCGCATCGCGATGGACGCTGCCGCGCCAATCGTACGCAGCGGAGCATCACCCGTACCTTGGTTGCTGTCGGACGCGTGGATCGCCGATCCATTGACATAAAGCGTGGCACCGACCGTCGCGGAGCTCCCGGCGCCCGCCATCTGTGCCGATGATCGATCCGCCAGGCAGACCACGGCAAGAAGGCCGAATCCTGCAGCCAGGACTTTTACGCGCTTAAGTACGAGCAAATGGATGCACCCACGAGAGGCTATTAGCGACTTGGCCGCTGCCCTGCAAAGGGGCGCCGGCCAAGTCGTGGAAGCGAATTTGAGCCGCTATTGAGATTAATAGGGGGTCCCGCAATAGGAAGGGAGCTGAACCGACGGTACGGCAGAAGTCGAATTCACATCCTGCTCTGTACTGCTCTGCCATCCAGCGAGATTCTGCCGCCCGAAGGCGGTGGAAAATGGAGCATAGTTCGCGGCCCCGTACCAGTCATTGTAGTCGGAGTTGAGCGTCTGGACAAACGACGCCCATGAGCTCCGCAGACTCGAGGTGAGCACGTATTGCTGCGACGACATTCCGGCAATGATGTTGCCGTTGAGCGAGAGATTCTGCGAGTACAGATAATATAGCTGACCCGTTTCGAAGTCGGTGACATTCCTCGACGAGTCACTTCCGCCGATAAACACTCCGCCCTTGTTGCCATACGCAACGCTGTTCACGAGGGCGAGGTTGGTCGAGTTTGCCACTTGAAGGCCATGGGAGAGATTGCGCAGCAAGAGGACGTTCTGCAGATTTACCGGACCCTCGCTTGCCTCGATAAAGATCCCGTTGGTGAGATTCCCGCAAAACTGCGAATTCGTGATCGTCACATTTCTGCAATCGGTATCGAACAACAATCCGCCGGTCTGATTGTAGGACGATACGTAATTAACCAGCGAAGCATCGTGAAGCCGGGAGATCTTCATCCCGTCCGCATCGAAGCCCACGAACCCGCCCGCCGCGCCGCGCCAGTTGTTACTCGACGTCTGATCATTCTGGAAGAGCAGATTCTCCACCTTTGACATCGCGATGCCGTTCTCGCCGTTGCCGTCCGCTTCGCTATTCTGGATGGTCACCTGCTTCGCCGGATTGCCTGAGACCGAAAGCGCATCCCAGTTATTCTGATTAAACACGCAATCATCGATCAGAATGTTCGAGCCGCCGATCAATTTGACGGCCGCATTGCCAACCCCATTTACGGCGGTGTTGTCGTATTCGAAAACCAGTCCCCGCAGAACAAGGTTGCTGATCCCGCGCGGCGTCAGCAGCAGGCCCGCCCTGGTGGCGACCTCAACCACCGCGCTCGACATGTCAGTGGCCGCTGGTGGCCAGATCGTTATCGTACCGCCGTCCACCACATTGAACGTACCCGGCCCCGGCAATGGCAATGAGAGCACCTGCGTGAGCGGAACTTCATTGACAAACAGCATCTCCCGCCGGGTCACAATCGGCTGTAGGATAGGCCAATGCGCAGGAGAGGGCGCGTTGCCCCAAGTGTACGGCCAAGAATGAATGTAGGTTCCGTCGCCCTGACTTTGCCAGCCGGTCCAGACGTCAGCGCCGGACACGATCGCCTGTTGCGGATTCGCTGCCTCGATAATCAGCGGGGCGGGGTTGCTGGCGCTGAAGGCGCTCAGGCTGAGAGCTTCGCGATAGGTGCCGTTCCCGATTACGATTCTTGTCCCATTTGCGGTATTATTTCCGGCTAGCGTAATCGCGCGCCCGATGGTCGCGAGGGGCTGACTCTGGGTCCCGGGGTTACTGTCTGACGCTGCCGAATAAAAAACTTCAAAATATATCGTTGTTCTGACAAAAAATAAATAAAATTGAGCACCGGAAACCTGAGCGTTCGCGATGGAAGCCAAGGCGAGCAGGAGCGCAAGCAGGGCGCTACTCCGTCCGAACCGGGGTAGTAGTGATAAGAGGCTATATTTATTCATAAATGACGTTTCCAATAATTATTGCATTTCAATTCGAGACACAAGATAATTTGTGATGTGTACGCATCCGTAGTGGTGCACGGGCCGTGCCATACGAATGTTGTAAAAAAGGGCAAAATAGGTCCTAATTCCGTCGATTAATCAAAAATTGGGAACACTAAGGGTTGCAAAATCGCACAATGTTCAAGGAACTCTGTCCATTCTGTGGAACTGCTGCTACACCATATCTGGCAACCGCTGGATTCGGTAAGTGCCGCTCCTGTTCACTGATTTTCCGAGCTGAAGTCAGCGGACCGGCAGATCTGGATGAGCTTTATGCGCAGAGTTGGGCTCATCCGGAAACCAACCGCAGCGAGACCGGTGGCACGGAGTTGGCGCATTCGCACATTTACGCGCGGCTTCTCGCCGGAACCCTCGCCATAAACGACTTTCGCGGGCTCACCCTCTGTGATTTCGGGGCTGGCCGCGGCTCGATGGCGCAGGCGCTGACTGAACTGGGCGCGGAAGTGATCGCGATTGAACCGTACGGCCATGAATACCTGATCTCGCACGGCATCAAGACTTATAAGACGCTGGCAGACGTTCCCGAAAAGATCGAGTTCGACGGCATCGTCAGTGTCTCAGTACTGGAGCATCTGCGAGCTCCTTGGCAGGAACTGGAGCAATTACGGCGTCGTCTGAAGGCGAACGGGTGGGCCTACTTCGCAACGCCCAACGCCGCGGGCTTGGCGGCCCGTATCACGGGTAACCGATGGCGAGAAGCGCTAAGGCCCGGTCACCTGGTTCTGCTGACTCCCGAGACGATTGGTAACGCTTTGTCGAAGGCCGGATATACGAATTTCAGACGGCTCAAATGGTATATAGGCTATCGCCAGGGGATACGGAAAGCCCTAGGCTACGCCCTTCAGTTATCCGGCCTTGATGGCGAGCTTCGCTATTTGGCATTCAACTGATTCCACACCTCCTGAAGCATCTCTCTCGACTAGATCTACCGCTGGTTCGTGGCCGATTCCGGCCACGAACGTCGCCGGGGTAAATAGCAATACACGGAACCTCTGCGCATTAACGGGGGGAAGTAAGGCGTACTACGATAGGTATTGACACTTGCGGCATAGTTCGATACTCAATGCCACGGTACTACACAGTTCAAACCCTCTAAACAAAGCAACGGGGAGATCAATGAACGGATACACATCGAAAGTTAAATGGGCGGCAATGTTGATTGCTTTATTCGCGTTCTTATGCGCGAAAGTACCGGTCGCTGCGGCGGGAGTCAGTGGAGACTGCCTGGGGTATGCCTTGGGCTTCTCATTGCTGTCATTTGCGGACGATGGCGACATTGACGTAGGCGTTGGCAATGCTGCCAAAGTCACTTCGCCCTTATGCTTCATTAATGGCGAGGTCGGCGCCGGACACAACATCGTGCTCGGCAATAATGGGCTCTACAGTGGCGACGCAATCAGCTTTAGCACCATCACGCTGAACAATTACGCGAAGGTGCAGGGTCAGTGCGTCACCAGCGGTGGTGCCGTGACGCTCAAAATCGGCGCAAGCTGTGGCGGTGGCACCGATACCAGCGGTAGCAATGGGCTACTCGATGTATTGGATTCCGCTGCTTGGGATGGCGGCTATTTTGCCTGCGACGTTGCCTCCGGTACGCCAACTTTGTCGGCGCCCGCAATCAATATTGCGGCAGGAAAGCAATTCACCGTTACTGACACCGTGACCGGCGGTCTGAACTTTATTGACGTTCCCTCGATGGCGATCGGTAACTCCGCGACGTTGTTCTTGTCCGGCACCGGCACAGCGGGCGAGACCCTGGTCCTACGGGTTGATGGCAGCACGAGTATCGGCTACGGCGCGAAAATCGTGCTAACCGGCGGCTTGACTCCGTTTAACGTAGTCATCGCTACTCAAGGCGGCATCAGCTTCTGGGGAAATTCCAGTACCGTCAACGGTACCGTTCTTAACGGTCAGCCCTTTAACTCAAACGATCGCGCATGCCCGATCGGTTCGGGCGTTACAGTTAACGGCGCGGTTCTTTGCGAAGACGATCTCAGGATGGGACCTAATGCCAGGGTTAATTTCCTCCCGGCATTTGCGGTTAACGTCCCCTCGACCTGTAATAACGCTCCTTAAGAGTACGATTTAGCACCAGTGTAGAAGTACTGAACTGCAAATCGGGCCTAGTTAGCCGCCCTCCGGATGTCCTCCGGAGGGCGGTTTCGTCATAAGTGGTGCGACGAATCACGATCGATACCGCTGCTATGACCCTGCTCCAGCAAGTGATCAAGCGACAGGTGGCCAAGGGGCACAAGTTCAAGCGGGTTGTGCTCAATATCGCGACGCAGGTGCCGATCACATTTTTCGATAATCGCAACAGCGCTCTCGCGGGCCTGCGACAGCCGTGAGCGTGCCCGATGCCGGCGGCGGAATCGAGAACATCCCTTTCCTGCTGGGGAACCAAACGCCCGCCCCGCCGCAGGCGAATGCGCAAAACGGCGCTGGTTTACGCCACCTTCTGGATTGAGAAGGTGACGCATCCGAATGAGGCGCCGTTCGATCAGTTGCAGTACGCGCAGATGGTCATTCTGAACTTCCCGATCCTGAAGGTTTTGCCGAAAGTGGTGGATATCGGATGGCCGCATGTGTCCGTCGCGACGCTGCGCCGGACGTTCGGCTGATAACTGGATCGGCGGCTTAACAAATCGGGGCGGGTGCGGACCACGGTCATGACCCGCCCCGAGAAAACTTGCGGCTGGCGACTTACCCCGTTCCGCGTACACTGGACCGTGCGAAGGTCGATCGCCGATCAGCTCGTAGTCAGCAGAGTGTCAGCTCTGTTGACCAGCACACTGACGTCCTGCCCCATCAACTGGTAGGTGACCCACACGACGATCGCAACCGCCGCCAGAATGAACGCGTACTCCGTCATCGTCTGGGCTTCCCGGTAACCGCGAAGCTTCAGGTAAGTTAGCACCAGCATTTTCGTTAGCACTCCTTAGGTGGATTTCGCGCGCCGCTGCTATGCAATTTCGAGCAGGAAGCCTGATGGCTCGCCGCTCCAAACTTACTCGACTCTGAGCAGCTTGCCAAACAGAATAACTCCTTACTGCAAAACTTAACAGATTACCACTGCGATTAAGTCAACAAAGAGCGAAATAGACTATCTCAAGAGCTGCTGGCCATTCTCGGCCGCGCGCAGCAGGTCACCTCGCGCGCAGTGCGTTCCCGACTGCGTATCATAATTGCAACGATCAAGTAGCGCTCAACGGACCCGCGTCGAGTACCAGGAACAGAAATTAAAAGGGGAAAGGAAAGTCCTTGCGCGGCTGGCTATCCTCTTCGTAATCAAAACTTCACCGCTGCTTTTTGAGGACCGTACCGAGCGGGAAGCCGTTGCGCACCGATGCTCGGATCGGCGTAATAAGTGCTGTCGCTACCGTCGGATCCGCGCACCTTTTGAGGAGCTACCATTTGCCCTAATGACAGTAGTACTTACAGTCGCAAATCCGCTCTTCACGATCCAAAGCGAGCGCACCCATGCATTACGTTCTTACCCGCAGAAATTCACCAGAGCCGCAATCTAAGTGAAAGACCGAATGTTAACTAGTCCATGGATAATTGGTCCGAGTTTCCTATATCCCCCAAGCGAAGAAATTGGTGAAACTTCTTTTAATTTCGGGGGCATGAAGATCAGATTTTGTGGTGCTACACCGATAGGAAAGATATTGGCGTACAGCGGCAGCCAACGGCGCCGTCGTCTGAAGTAATTTGTGAACGAAATTCGCGACGCGCCCCCCCCGCGGGGGTTATTGGCGGGCGGGGCGGCGGGGGAAGGAGGCCAAAAAAA
>VFSW01014924.1_pt1 | contig 10707 bp, 13 predicted proteins | sample 5358111 | NCBI WGS metagenome assembly VFSW01 (sample SAMN11554181, study PRJNA540505) | mine drainage metagenome | isolation source: sediment from site ElyBrook_90M | place: USA: Ely Copper Mine, Vershire, VT | collected 2017
TTTCCATATTGTCGTCCCCGCCGACGTATTCGCCGAAAATCTTCGTCCACATCGCCTCCATCTGATGATATGTAAAGGATTGCTGGTCTTCGCCCTCCATAAAAGAGACTAACGTCATAGCATTGTCCTCAAGATCAAAACTTACCAGCTCTTTGCCGTCCGTAGGCGAATCGATATCAAATATCTCCCCGACCCAGTCAAGATCGGCCCACATATTAAGGTTAAGCTGCACCTCTGGTATTTGGAACATAGCTATATCCTTTTCACCGCGTCGCCAGTGCAACGACTCCGGGTTGACCCGCGGCATGAACAATCTCGGATCCGAGGGGTTTATCTTGGCTAGGTAGCGGTTAACGATCATCCACTCGCCGGGATTAAGCTTATCTGTCTCCGGAACATCGCCCCGCAGCAACGCTTTGAATCTCTGCGCGAAATCCGGACCATCAGCGAACAGCTTGAACATCTTGGAGTAGAACTCGATCTCGTGGCTATAGTGGAATAAAAGCGCGAAGTCACGGAAAAACTTGCCGGGCGTTCTCTCTTGGATCGGGTTTAGGAATATGACACCGAACTCCTTAAGGTGGCTTACATTGTGATGCTTCTTGGCCACGAACTGCTTTGCAACCTCGTGCCATACTTTGCCTAGCACCTTTATCTCTATAGGACGCTCTTCGAAGTCCGCCGCAGTGAACGCGCTGTAAGCAACGTCGAATGTCTCATGCATCCACTCATCCGACTCCATAAAACGAAGCGCGGTGAATACCTCGACCACATCGTGGTCCTTAAGCGCACCGTCAACCGTGGAAGCCCCAAGGTATTTAAGGACGTTCTCCGGCGGCCGCTTCCTAAGTATTTCCGCTGCGTACTCTCTTTTCAGGAAGTATCCCGGACCAACATGGGCGCTCTTCCGCGCCAGAGTCACTGGTTTTTCCAATTCATTCTCGCCCTCCACGAAATCAAGATAATCCAATAGTTCTTCCTCATGATGCAGGATGGCCTTGCGCAGAACGCTCCTGACATGCCTGGAAGTGCGATCGCTGGAATCCAGCTTGTTGAGCGTGTCCGTAGCCAGCTTCTCGTTCTCTTCAGCAATCCTCTTCATCACATCCTGCTTGCCCGTCCTGGACGCCATTTCCCTGTCCAGATTCTCAAGTATGGACGGGTCTAGTTTTAGTATCGCAGCAAGCTTCTCGTAATGGTTCATACTGTATTCTAAACGGTTTTTCGCTGTATCTTGAAGCTCTTGAAACGGGCTGCATTATCGAACTCTTTCCTTGTGAGCACGCCTTCGGTCGCTCCTATTTTCTCTACGGTAGACGTCGAATTGGCTGACGCAAGACGGATAGCATACTCAATATCGTCCGGACTGTACCCCGCTTCTCCTGGACGGCCTTTCCTCATAAGCCCGGCTACAAACCCGGAACCAAAGGCATCTCCCGCTCCGGTCCTGTCTGCGAGCTTTCTTTCCTTGAATATCCCAGCGTGATACACGAACCTCCCGTCGGAGACCGTAACGCCCCTTGAACCAGACGTTATCGCCACAATGCTGCGGTCTATCTTCTCGATTTTTTTAAAGATAAGATTTTCCTTCCTGAACGATATGCCGGTGAGGGCAGATGCTTCGCTCTCGTTCATCACCAGGAACGAGATCTTGGGGAGGAGCCTAAGAAGTTCCTTGCGTGCACCAACGATATGCGACATGCTCGGATTGAGCGCAACTTTTATGCCCTTCCTCTCCGCCGCCCCAAGTATGTCCGGAAACGACTTGAAAGATTTTCCCGGCAACGACACGTACCACCACTTTGCTGATAGACGGTCTAGGGGCACTTCTCTTATGGAAAATTCGCTGGCCGCGCCGGGATAGTTCAGTATGGTCCGCTCGCCACCTTCCAAAAGCAGAACTGAGTATGCGGTAGGTGACCCCGAGAGAACTATATGGGATGTGCTTATTTTCTCGCTTTGCAACCTGCGCTTTATCTCTTCGCCCGAAAGGTCGCGTCCCACCTTGGCAAGGACCGCCGTTCTGAACCCCTGTTTCCCGAAGGTCATACCGGCATTTACAGCATTACCGCCTACGGTGAAGTACACCCTTTTAACACCGAGCTTTTCGCCAAAAGGGAGCACTATCGCCTTGCCGCTCTCGGTCTTCGCATATTTCTCTATCTTAAAATCACCCTCGAAGAACGCGTCGCGAGTTGCAGAGCCGATAGTCACAACGTCGTATCTGTTCGCGGCCATTATTTTCTACTGATCGCCTTTTTGACCGCCGCTTTAACATCCTTCGTGCCCATACCGTACTTCTCTATTAGCTCGTCCGGCTTGCCGGACTCTCCGTATACATCGTGCATGCCCACGAATTCCATCGGTACGGGCAATTCATGTGCGAGCAGTTCCGCCACCGCACTGCCCATTCCTCCCATGACCTGATGTTCTTCGACGGTAACCACTGCGCCGCAGCGCCTAGCCGCACTTACTATACCCTCCTCATCCAATGGTTTGACGCTATGATTGTTTATGACAATGACACGTATGCCTTCCTCTTCCAGCTCTTTAGCGGCTACCAGCGACTGGTAGACCAGTTGACCGCAGGCCACAATGGCGACCTCCGGTTTGTCAGATTCCCAAAATATCTCTGCCTTACCCGGGATATAGGGAGTATCCTCTGTAGTTATGACCGGCGTCTTATCTCTGGCGTAGCGCACGTAGACCGGACCGACTACCTGTGCAGCGGCGAGCGTGGCCTTCTTAGCCTCGGTCGCATCACAAGGGACAAAGACCCTCATATTGGCCATGACACGCATGGTCGCGATATCTTCTACGGCCTGATGGGTCGCGCCATCAGGACCGACCGATATGCCGGAGTGGTGGCCAGCGATCTTAACATTGGAGTCGTTGTAGGCTATCGTCGTACGGATCTGCTCCCAATTGCGTCCGGGCGAAAACGTTGCATACGATGCGATAAAAGGCACCTTTCCGGAAATGCCTAATCCTGCAGCGATGGTTGCCATGTTCTGCTCGGCTACCCCAATCTCAAAGAAGCGTTCTGGGAACTTCTTCGAGAAAGCTTCGGAGCGGGTTGATTCCGTCAGGTCTGCGCATAAGACCACGATATTGGGGTCTTTGTCTCCCGCTACGACCAGCCCCTCACCATACCCGTCGCGAATCGGCTTCTTATCGATATCAGTATCGAACAATTTAGGGTTCAGTTTTGCTTCGGGATTGATCATGTTCCTATTTTATTTTGAGCCCTCCCTCTTTTTTGCGTATCGCTGGACAAGCCACATGCTGCCGCCTATCACTAGAGCAGCTATTATCAGGCCTATAAAGAACTTCAACTGGTCGTTTACACTGTCCCACCCGGCCATATAACCATAGATTATGCTCCACAGCCCCGAGATCATTATGCCTATTGGCACGCTTTGTGCCGCAACTGCAGTTGCGAATAGTAACCAGAAACCGAATGCAAAGATAACCACCCCTATCACATTGGCGATGATGAAAAGGTTACGATTATACACCTTCACCTGGCCTTCGTAGGTCTGCTGTTCTTGATTGAACTTATTCTGGATCGCGTTCTGCGCATCGGTCGCCGCCTTCTGTTGGGCCTGGCACTGAGTGTCGCCTTTTGCGCATTGCTGCGCCGGGTACGCTATAGGCATGTTCGGATATGCCGGCGCGACTGGCTCGGGATAGAAGGCTCTGATGCCAAGCGTAATCAGTCCGGCGAGTATTATTGCCGTGCCTATACCGAGAACTACGTTAACTATTTTCATGTGTTTGTTTAGGCCTATTTATGTTCCGACTCTATTCGGTTTTGGAGCGCTCTCAGTTCTTCGATTGCCCTATCTCCCTCTTCCTTCGTCGGCGGCTTGCCGTGCCAGAGGTAGTCTCTCTCCATAAAACTGACGCCTTTGCCGGGGATGGTGTGTGCGATTATGACCGTCGGCTTCTCATAGATGGCCTTGGCTTCGTCCACGGCGCTTACTATCTCTTCGAAGTTATGCCCGTCTATCTCCAGAACATGCCAGCCGAAAACCTCATATTTTTCTCTCAGCGGCTCCAGTGGCATTACGTTCTCGGTAAACCCGTCTATCTGTATGTTGTTTCTGTCTATGAAGACCGTGAGGTTCGACAGCCTGGTCTTGCCTGCGAACATGGCCGCCTCCCAAAGATTGCCCTCCTCATGCTCTCCGTCCGAGGTGAAGCAGTATACGTGGTACTTCGCGTTGTCCAAGCGTGCTGCGAGGGCGACGCCTATGGCCTGGCTGAGCCCCGAGCCCAGCGGGCCCGAAGTTGTTTCTACTCCCGGCAATGATGTGCGGTGGGGATGTCCCTGCAAACGTGAGTTTATCTTTCTCAAAGTCTTCAACTCTTCCATGGGGAAATATCCGGCGTAGGCCATAGTCACGTAGCGGACCGGACAGATGTGCCCGTTGGACAGTATGAGCCGGTCACGGTCGGGCCAGTCCGGCCTTTTCGGGTCATGGTTCAGTATGTGAAAATAGAAGGCTGTGAAAATATCCGCCATGCCCAGCGGACCGGCTGAATGTCCGGAACCGGCCTCGACCAGGGTTTCTATCATTGTCTCCCTGATTTTGACGGCCGTATCCTGGAGAGCCTGTATTTTCTCCGTACTCAGTTCCATATGACCGAATTATACCACAGGGATTTTATATGCCCTTAAATCCGAAAACGCCGCTAGCAGTTTGTCAGTTCGTTATAGGCCCGTTTCGGATCCGGTCCGCTGAAAACATAGGTCGATGAGGTCACGATAGTAGCCCCGGCTTCACTGAGCAGTTTGCATACCTCTAGATTTACGCCTCCGTCGACTTCAATTGCCGCGGTCGGGCGGTTTTTCTCTATGAAGCGCACTTTGTCTATCGCCCCAGGCCAAAATTTCTGTCCGGCAGGCCCCGGACTCACGGCAAGCACTTGAAATGCTGTGAAAGAGGACAGGTATGGTATCAGGTTCTCTGCCGGCGTCGGCGGAGATACGGACAACATAACTTCGGCCCCGTGACTGCGGGCCTCGTTGAGTATGGAACCGGGATCCTTCATTGTTTCCAACTGGACTATCACCCTGTCCACGCCGGCCTCGATCCAGGCCTTTGCGGCGTCCTCCGGCTCCATGACCATAAGATGGATCTCAAAATGCATTGCCGGGAACTGTTGTTTGAGCCCCTTCACCGCAGACGGGTCGCCCCAGGTTGTCCCGGGCGCGAACTGGCCGTCGACTATGTCTATATGTATCCAGTTGGAAAAAGCAGCGGCCTTTTTTATGTTCGTGTTGGCCGTCTGGGCATCGCGACAATTTATGACCGGGAGTACCAGCATCACTGATTTTTTAATTTCTGCTCCAAAGCTCTCAATTCCTCCAATCTTCTTTTATATCTCGCATCGGTGGATATCGGCGTCTGCAGCCAAACGCTCACTATTCTCTTCGCTGTTTCCAATTCTATGAAGTCAGCGGGCAATGACAATACATTGGTGTCGTCATCCGCCCTTGAAGCGCCGGCCTGGTCCGGCGAAAAAGACAGGGCAGACCTTACCCCCCTGAACTTATTTGCCACCATATCGACTCCGACGCCGGAACCGCAAATCACCACCCCCCTGCTACCGTTCGGATCGGCGCTCACCTTCTCGGCGACAGCCGCTGCGAACTTAGGATAATCGTCGTTATCGTCATAGCTGGAATTGCCCATATCCGACACAGAATAGCCGAGTTCTTTTATATACTCCTTGATCGTTTCTTTTAATTGGAATCCGCGGTGGTCCGCTCCTATATATATGATCATGTGAACTATCCCATTATAGCCCGTATCAGGGCCGCGGCCCCATACACCAAAATGAGAACTGTGAAGAGCAATATCGGCGCGATAACTCCCCATAGAGCAATCGCCGTGAAGCCTATGCGACCGTTCTGCACTCTGGTACCGGCTATGCCCGGCCGTAACCGTCTTAGGTCGCGGTATATCTCTAGCTCGTATACTACCAAAAACGGCGTCACCAGTATCTGGAGTATGAGATTGAGCCCTATAACCCCGGACTGTCCGCCAAGAGAGCCTATCGAGCCGGCAACTACAGCGGCAGCAAAGCCTATTAGCAGCGCAACAGCCAGCCTTAACACCAGCGGCCAGAAGTATCCCCTAAAGTATTCCCTGGACTTCAGCAGTGCTCCCAAGCCGCGGTCGCCCTCGATCACAAAGATATACTCCGCCATAGAGAACCAGACTACGAATACCAGTGCCGGGACCACAAGCAGGAACAGGCCGCCCACTACTATCGTCAGAACCAGTATCGTCACCCAGACGTACTTAAAGAAGTTCTCCTCGGCATAGCGATAGCTTTCGTTGAACTGCTTGCCGTTGTACGCGGCATAGATCAGCGCCAGTGCGGAAAGCACCGAGAACAGGACTCCGACCACGGTCATAAGGTCGCCGATCCCTTTTAAGAACGGGTCGTTGAAGATATTAAGGTAGTCGCCAGTGGCTATGATCAGCGACGGGATGACCGGTATCCATATAAGCCCGTCGAAGTTCTTTATGTAACGGTCCCAACTGTTGCGGATAAGTGAACTTATAGGGATAAGCTCATTGGGGACGTGCATCTTATCTGATTATTATATTAATTTCGAAGCCGCCTGAACATGCTTTATAAGGGTGCTAACATACCCGGCCTCGTTATCGTACCAAGAAAGCACCTTAACCATGTCGCCGTCGATCACCTTGGTCTGGTCCAGACTTACGATCGCCCCGTAGGGCTCGCCTATTATGTCCGACGAGACTATCGGATCTCTGGTGACCCTAAATATCTCCTGCCATCTGGGCAAGGATGCCGCATCGGTAAGTATTTGGTTTATTTCCTCAACGCTTGTTTTGCGCTTGGCAAGAAAAGTCATGTCCGATATGGATCCTGTTATATTAGGGATACGGAACGATACCCCGTCGAACTTCCCCACGAGCTCCGGTATTGCCCTTGCGACCGATATTGCTGCACCGGTAGTTTCCGGTACTGTATTTTGCGCCGCCGCGCGACCCTTTCTGAAGTCATGGCCACCCCGGATTGGGCCGTCAACTAGGCTCTGCGTGGCAGTATAGGCATGGACAGTAGAAAGCGCGGCCTTAACTATGCCCGGATTCTCAGACAGTATCTGCATGACAGGCGAAGCCGAATTGGTCGTACATGAACCGTTCGAAGTTATGGAACAGGTCTTCATCTTATCTTCGTTCACGCCCATAAGGACAGTCTGCCCATCCGGACCGTCATCGTCCTTAGCTGGAGCGGTTATAACCACGCGCTTTGCCCCCGCCTGGAGATGGACCTTTGATTTTTCGTATTCGTCGAACAACCCGGTAGATTCCACCACTATGTCCACATTTAGGTCTTTCCACGGCAACTGCGCAGGATCTTTGACCTGAAGGAAAGCTATTTCTTTGCCGTCTACTATCAGCTTACCGCTTTGGGAGTCGGCCTTGACCTCCTTGTCATAACGCCTGTAGACGGTGTCGTATCTGAGCAGATAGCCAAGGTTCTCAACGTCGCCAAGGTCGTTTATAGCGACTATCTCGATCCCCGGAGCGCCGAAGGCCTGCCTGAAGAACAGACGGCCTATCCTGCCGAAACCATTTATAGCTACTCGCGCCATTGCTTACATTATATTCCTACTTTTACCTGCTTCCAAGATTTACTTGTACATTGTCCCCTACCTTCAGGCCCAAAGCGGAAATTTGACCGGAGTTTATCTCTACTACGCGGTCTACCAGGCCCGGCGATATGTACACCGGCAGGTTCATTGTGCTTGATACGTTAAGCGCCGCGGGCGTAGGCATGTTTTGCTGAAATCCGATGATCTTATTCCCGCGAAGCCAGATGAGATCTATCGGGAATTCCATGTCCTTCATCCAGAAAGCACGTATGCTGGGCATGCTAAAAACGAATAGCATCCCACTGTTGGCATCGAGACTCGTCCTGCCCGACAGTCCCTGGTTCTGTTCGGACGTGGTCGTTACGATTTCTAAGCTGAACTGTTCTCCGCCGATGATCGCATCAACCTTAGGTAAGGGACCTTGGGCCGCGGATGGAACCCTAGGGCTAAGCAGGCGATAACCTACTGACCCAACAAGCACGAGAATAACGGCGACGACCAGTGCTGATACCATTACCCTATTGTACATTGGTTCAATTATGTATAAGGCGGAACGCGGCTATGCCGAATGCAACCGACACGTTCAGTGATTCCTTCTCGCCGCTCATGGGTATTTCCAATATCTTGTCCGCTCGCTTCAGTATCGACTGCGATAGACCGTTGACCTCACTGCCCAAGACCACGGCGATCTTTGGTCCAAGCGACTTGGCCTTTATGCTGAAATAGGGGATGGCCTTCTTGTCCTGTTCGATCGCGACTATCTTGAATTTTTCCTTTTTCAGACGGTCGATCAGTTTTGCCGTTACGGCGACCCTTTCCCATGGCACCGATCTCTCCGCACCCAATGAGACCTTTCCAAGCTGCGGCCGCAGTCTGCCGAATCTGTCGATCGGTTCCGGCGTTATGCCGCAGAGATATATCTTATCTACGCCCGCGGCATCGGCCGTACGGAATATCGAACCCACATTATGCAGGCTCCGTATGTTATGGAGTATCACGACCATGCGCGGCTATTTGGACTTGTTAAGATAGGAATATATGTTCAATATGGCCTTTATGGCATCGCCGGCAGATATGTTGTTCTGCTTATATAGCACATCTGAGACGTCCCCCGCGGCCCATATCCCTTCCAGCGAAGCTCGCTGCGTCTTCTGGTCAACTACCACCTCGCCCGCAGGATTTAACTGTACCAGGTCCCTTACCAGCTCGGAGTTGGGCAATATGCCTATCTCCACGAAGACCCCTCCGACAGAGAGCTCCTTCATTTCAGCCGTCTCGGTATCTTGGTACTTGATTCCGGTAACGACATCGTCGCCTACTATCTCCTTGGTCTCTGCGTTGAAATACGTCTTAGCCTTCGGCTCTCTCGCGATTCTGTCCTGAGTGACCTGGTCTCCTTTCAGTACGCTGCCGTGGTGAATAAGACTGATGCTCTTAGCGTACGGCAGAAGGTCGACTACCGCCTCCAGAGCCGAATTGCCTCCGCCGATGACCGCGACATCCTTATTTTTAAAAAGAGGCGCATCGCATATTGAACAAAAGGATACGCCGTGCCCGTCAAACTTATCCTCCCCGGGTATGCCCAGGCGCCGCCTGCGGCTTCCGCTTACGACAAGCACCGTTTTTGTATCGAACGATTTACCGTCGGAGGTCGTCACTTGGAATCCGTCGTCGGTTTTCGTCACTTTTGTCGCCCTCTCTCCCTCGGTTATATCTATATCCTGGTGCGCCCGCAGATGATCTTCCAGCGCTTTCGCCAGATCCAACCCGGATATCGACTTAGTCCCCACCCAGTTCTGGATCTCCCCCGATACGACCGACTGGCCGCCGAAAGATTCGGCGATTAGCAGCGTCTTTATCTTCTTCCTCTCTGCATAGATACCCGCGGCAACTCCCCCTGGACCGCCGCCTATTATGATAAGTTCGTAGTTCATTGCCTGTGTGTATTATATTCTTGAAACTATAAGCGCTCCATAGCGGAGCGCTTACACAATTCTTTTGTCGTACGCTTAACTGATCCCCAGCTTCTTGGCTATCTCGCCACGATTGAAGCCTACATAAATCTCGCCGTCTATATCTATTACCGGTACGCCCATCTGGTGCGACTTCTGGACCATCTCCTCGACTAGCTTGTCGTCCTTGGTTACGTCGATGTCGACATACGGAACGTTGTATTTAGTGAAGAACTCCTTGGCCATCTTGCAGTATACGCAAGTGGGGGTTGAATATACTTTTATCATTACCATAAAAATACTCTTTAGAGCGACGCAAGTCAATGGGGATATATAAGGTATTGCTTATAACTTAGTATCTTCCGACAGGTCGCCCCCGAACAGCAGCCACAGACCGCAGATCAATACTATTGCACCGGAGAATATGCCGTTCCAGAGCTGACTTATCCCCAGAAATGGCGCCATCCACGGAGAAATCAGTATCCAGAACCCTATAATCAAGACTGTTCTGCCAATCCACTTCATTTTAAGAGAGTTATTTGCCCGCCTTCTTCAAAGCCGCGTCTATTATCGTCTGGAACGAACTGAACGGCAACGCCCCCTGGATGGCTTGGCCGTTCACCAGGAAGCTCGGCGTGGCTGAGAAGTTGTTTGATGAAGCTTCTTTGATGTCACTGGCGATCAACCCGCCGTATTTTTTCGAGTCGAAACAATTGGTGAATTGGCTCGTGTTCATCCCCAGCTTTGTGGCGATCTGCACAAACACATCCCGCGTTAGATCGCCTACATTCTCGCCCGGGTTGGCCGTTTTGAATGCATATAGGGCATCGTGATACTCCCAGAACTTGTTCTGATCTATGGCACAGCTAGCAGCTAGGGCTGCATCCGCTGATTCATGCCCGCCAGGAACAAAGTTATCTATGACCACAAGGTTCTTGAACACCTCGCTTACTTTGCCTGAGGCCACGTAGTTCTGTCTTATAAGCGGTTCCGTCTGGTTAAAATAGGCATTACAGAATGTGCATTGATAATCGCCATATTCAACTATCTGTACCGGCGCGTTCGTGTTGCCCAACACAACTTCGGTGCCTTTAGTGGTCTGATGATAAG
>VFSW01014925.1_pt1 | contig 10707 bp, 8 predicted proteins | sample 5358111 | NCBI WGS metagenome assembly VFSW01 (sample SAMN11554181, study PRJNA540505) | mine drainage metagenome | isolation source: sediment from site ElyBrook_90M | place: USA: Ely Copper Mine, Vershire, VT | collected 2017
AACGGCTGAAGGCCGCCCTGTCCGGGCGCCTGTCGGAATTGAATGCGGAATCGGATGCGTTCTTCGAGGACGGTATCAAGGCAATCCAGGGCGTCCTTGGGGAGAACCGGCAAGTCGTCTATATTTTCGATCAGTTGGAACAATTGCGGGGCAACTATCAAAACTGGCAGTCCGTCATCCGAAGCGTCGAGCAATTGTTCACCGTTCATCTAGATAAGCTGACATTGCCCTATATCCACGCCATCTATGCGGTCCCGCCGTGGCTGAAGTTTCTGACGGCCCCGGAGGCGCCGATGACCATTTTGCCGACGGTCCATCTTTGGAATAACGATCGCGACAGGTCCCGCTTCGTCCCCGGCTGGAACGTCTATCGCGACCTGTTGCGGCTGCGGTTCGGAACCGGCGGCATCCAGCGCCTGTTCGGACCGGACAGCCAACGGGCCGATGCGTGTATCGACAGTTTGATTGGCGCCTGCGGCGGCCATGTGCGGGATCTCCTCCGCCTGTTTCAGGAACTGGTGAAGCGGGTCAACGCGCTGCCGGTAACCGACCGTGTGCTTGACAGCGTAATCAACGCCGCCCGGCGGGATTTCCTGCCGATCGCCTTGGACGATGCAAAATGGCTGGCCGAAATTGCCCAGCGCCGCGATACCGCGCTGCTCCAACTCGACGAGCGGTCGATCGAACGGCTGAGCAACTTTCTCGATACCCATCGCGTCATCTATTTCGTCAACGGTGCTGCCTGGTACGATATTCATCCGCTGATCCGCGACGAGGTGAAGCGGGTTGTGGAAGCCGGCGACGGTACCTAGGTGCCCGACGCATGAGCGATCGTTCCGAACCGGACATCGAACGTCGCTACGGGCCGCAAGCCGCGGAAGAATGGCGCCTGGTCCTGCGCCATTTCGAGCTGGCCGGCGGTTTCGCCCTGATCGTGCTGACCGTGCCCGATCGTCTGGCGGCGGGCTTGTGCCGCCACGATCTCGCGGCGTTTTTGTTGGCGCAAGGCAAGAGCCTGACGCAGATCGTGGCCGGCGATCCACAGGCTTTGGGCGATCTGGCAACGCGCCTGTTGAACCTGCCGGACGATCCCGCCGCGGGCGCTGTATGGGTCGAAGCGGTCACCAGCGAACGCGCCGGGAATTACCCGGTATGGAACGAGGCATGGCACCGAGCGCTGGGGAGCTTAAATCAACAGCGCAATCCGTTGCGCCGCCGCCTGAATGTGCCCCTGCTGATCGTGGGCGCGCCATGGGTGGCGGCGACGATGCGCGAGATTGCCCCCGACCTTTGGTCTGTTCGCGCCCTCGTCGCCATGATCGAACCCGATGCGACGCATGCCGCGCTGCCGGAAACGTGGCAGCCGGTAACCGGCGTCGATGCGTTCGCGTCCCTCGCCGAAACCAGCGCACCCCCGGATATCGCTCTGGCCCAACGCGCCGCACAACGATTGCGTGACGCGAAGGGGCAGGAGCGCGTGTTGGCCGAAGTGCTCGGGCGATTGGCCCAAGGGTTGGGTGCATCCGGCGATTGGCCGGCAGCCGAAGCCGCATGGCGGGAAGCCGCCGCGCTGCGACTTCGATTCGGCCCTCCGACGGAAGCCGCGCGGGCGTCCGCCGGGTTATCTCAGGCATTATGGGAGCAGGGTCGCGGTCAGGAGGCCTTCGATGCACTGGCGTCGGCCGTCGCGCTCTATCGCAGCCATGGTACCCGGGCTGAATTGGCGGGTTCGCTCAACAATTTGGCCGTACTGCTGGACAACCTTGCCCGGCCGCAAGACGCGCTGGCGGCCGCATCGGAAGCCGTGGCGATTCATCGCTCTCTGCAAGCCACGCAATCGGACTCGCCGCGACCGGTTTTAGCGTTGTCGCTGAGTAACCTTGCAAACATGTTGAGCCGCCTTGGCCGGCTGGAGGACGCGCTGACGGCGGCGGAGGAAGCCTTGTCGATCCGGCGCGATCTGGCCGAGCAGCACCCCGGCCTCTATCAGGCAGACTTGGCCGACTCGTTAATCAGCCTCGCCAATATATTCAGCGCGCTCGGCAGGCGAGAGGATGCGCTTGCGGTCGCCGAAGAAGCCGTGGCACGAAATGCAGAGGCTATTCCAGCACTCCTTCCCCAATTTTCGAGCCATCCTGACGTATTCGCCAATATCATGAGAGCGATGGTCCGCGACTACATCGCAGGCTGCCAAATGCTCGGGCGGAATCCCGATATGGCACTGTTGGCCTCGGTCCAGCCTATGTTCAAGACCTTCCCGCCGGTAAACGCCCCACCGGTTGAATTGCAACAATCAGGCCCGTAGGTCGGAAAATCACGCCGGGCGTAGGTACATCGGTGCGGTCAGAACGGCAATGCGACCATGTCAGGCTCGATGATCGCCCGAAACGCCGGATCGATCGCCCGCAGATCGATGACGTCCACCTTGTAAGGCAGGTCGGACTCGGACAGAGCCTCCGCCACATCGCCCAATACGTCCAGGCTGAGCGGCTCTTCTCCTTCAAAAGCCAAGTCCAGGTCGGAGTACCGTCGGGCCGAGGCGGTCGCTCGGGACCCGAACACCCAGGCCCGGGTACTTTGGGGCAAACGATCGCGAAGGATGTTGCGAACGATCGCCAACTCTCCCGGGGAAAGATCGATCGTCTTGGTCATGCCAGACGCCTTCGCAGTTCGTCTGTCATATATTCGGCCTCCGCCAGGAAGGCGGGGATTGATTCGGCTACCTCCCTAGCGATCGACGCTTGATACGCATGGCTGGTTCTTGCCCGCGAGTCTCTGTAGCGGTGCCACGCCGGCCAGTCGCCCAGCAGCAAGCCTTGTTGGTTTGCCGTGCGGATCAGATCCTGGAACGGCATCCGGTCCACCTCGTCCGGCGACGCCGCGCCTTGCCGGATGAAGCGCCGCAACATCCGGTGGCAAAGTTCGTAGGTAAATTCAAATCGCTGGATCAGCCCGTCACGCAACTGGTCGTCGGCCGGTTCGCTCAGGTGCCGCGCCAAACCCTCCCGCAACCGGGCAGTTGCATTGACCAGTGGAGCAATGTCCAGCGACACGATTCGGACTCTATTCCGCCGCGAGCTTCTCCATCTCCGCCGCTGCCTTCAGTTCGGCCGCCTTCTTCTCCACCAGCTCGACGATGTGGTCCACCATCGAGGCCCCATCGATCGTGTGGTCCTGCTTGCCGGCGCTGTACACCATGTGCCGGCCGTTGCCGCCGCCGGTCACGCCGATATCGGTCATCAGCGCCTCGCCCGGCCCGTTTACCACGCAGCCGATAATCGACAGTGTCAGCGGGGTTTCGATATGCCCCAGCCGGTCTTCCAGCGTGCGCACCGTCTCGATCACGTTGTAGCCTTGCCGGGCACAAGACGGGCAGGAGATCACCTTCACCCCGCGATGGCGGATGCCCAGCGTCTTCAGCATGTCCCAACCGACGCGGACTTCCTCCTCCGGCTCATCCGACAGCGATACGCGCATGGTGTCGCCGATCCCGGCCCACAGCAACGAACCCAGCCCGATGGAGGACTTCACCGTGCCCATGCGCCGGCCGCCGGCTTCGGTGATGCCGATATGCAACGGATGGTCGCAGACCTCGGCCAGTTGCTGATAGGCCGCCACCGCCAGGAACACGTCGGACGCCTTCACGCTGATCTTGAAGTCGTGGAAATCGTGCTGTTGCAGGATGTCGGCGTGATACAGCGCGCTTTCCACCAGGGCTTCCGGGTTGGGTTCGCCGTATTTCTCCAGCAGGTGCTTCTCCAGCGATCCGGCATTGACGCCGATGCGCATGGAACAGCCATGATCGCGCGCCGCTTTAATGACTTCTTTCACCCGTTCGTCGCTGCCGATGTTGCCCGGATTAATGCGCAGGCATGCCGCCCCGCTTTCCGCCGCTTCCAGCGCGCGCTTATAATGAAAGTGGATGTCCGCCACGATCGGCACGTCCACCTGACGGACGATGTCCTTCAGTGCGAAGGCGCTTTCCTGATCGGGGCAAGACACGCGGACGATATCGACGCCCGCCGCCTCGGCCCGCTTGATCTGCGCCACGGTGGCCGCGACATCGTGCGTCAGGGTGTTTGTCATGGTCTGCACGGTGATCGGCGCGCCATCGCCAACCGGCACCTTGCCGACATAAATCCGGCGGGATTTGCGCCGAACGATTTCCTGGTAAGGGCGATAGCTGCTCATGCGAGTCTCCTGATCACGGCATACGCGTGGGCGCGGCAATGGTCAGCCGCGCGATCTAGCCGTTATTATGGGGTGTTCGGCCGCAATCCGCTACTGCCGAGGCCGCGGGGCAGCCGGCGCTGCCGCGGCGATGGCCAGCTTGCCATCCTTGATCTGGTCTGGATCGAGTGTCAGGTCGCGCCGGACGGCCCCATTGCCGCCCAAAGCGGCGGTTGCCGCGCCATCGACAAGGATTTCCGTGCCGCCGGCGTTACCGGTGGTCAGCAAAAGGTCGGTCCGAGGCGGCACGGCCCATGTTTCGCCGGTTTTCAGCACCCGGTTCAGCAGCACGGTTCCCGAGCGATCCTTGACCTGCAGCCATGTGTCGGCCGCGGCCCGCAGCGTAATCCGGCCGGTATCGGGCGCTGTGACAGGCAGCAACGGCGTCATGCCGCTATCCGGCGCAGCGCTGGCCGGCACATTGCTCGCCAGGCGGGGCGGAAGTTGGGCGGCGGCTGCCGATGTGGGAGAGATCGCCATGACCGGAGGCGCTGGATAGGCCGAGGTGTCCGGCGTTCCGGGAGCGGTCAGGACGATTTGCGGCCCGGCCGCGGGGTTGGCCTCAACCTGCGGCGGCATTGGCTGGGCAATTGCCTGTTCCGCAAGCGGGGCCAGCCGTTCCGGCACCGCGGTGACGGTTTCCGCCGGCAAGCGGCCTTCGCCGGATAGACGATACCAGCCGGCATAGGCGCCGACCAACAGGATCAGCCCAAGCAGCATGACCGCGCCGGCGGGAAGCCCGCGCTCTGGCATCGGAACCGGAAATCGAAGCTGCGGCTCGCGGCCGAACCCGGCCGCTTCGGTGCGGAAACGCCTCACCATCTCTTCGGAGTCGAGCCCAAGCGCGCCGGCATAGGTCCGCACGAATGCCAAGGCGTAAGCATTGCCCGGCAACGAAGAGATATCGCCCCTTTCGAGGGCTTCCAGATGTGGCAGCCGGATACGCAGGCGATGGGCAACGGAATCCAACGGCCAGCCAAGGCGGTCTCGCGCAGCCTTTAGATCGGCGCCCGCCCGAGCTGCCGCACAAGGCTCCGTCGCCAATGGCGCGGCGGTTGACATCATGTCCCGACTTTCAACCAGCCTAAACCTGCGATCCTGCAGCACTGGCAGCCCCGTTCCTGGCCTGATTCAATTGCAAAAAAAAGCGTCCCAACCCCCGCTTCCAAACAGGCTTGGACACCCTGTCTCTAAACCACACGATCGGTTTTTCCAACGCCTTAAATTCAAGCATTTTCAATATCGACATGAGTCCGGACGCGCAATAGCGGTAAAATTTCGTCATTAAATAAAAATTCTGTAACGCCGATAAGGGCGGCGGCCGTCAGTTCAGGATACCCTGCTCTCGCGCCCAGGTTGCGACGGGATCGCGCAGGGCGCCGCCGCCCCGCCTGATCGCGGCCAGCACCGATCGGAAGGCACCCAGATCGGCCTGCGACAGCATTGCCTTGATTGGCAGGATGCCGCTTGCAGGCATCGACAGAGTCGTAATTCCCAGGGCTGCGAGAACCAACGCTTCCAGCGGCTTGGACGCGGCTTCGCCGCACAGGGAAACGGGGACACCGGCCGCATTTGCCGCAACCATAAGTTGTTCCAGCATATCCAGGACCGGCGGCGATAAAAAGTCGTAGCGGTCATAAAGCGATGGCGTTCCGCGGTCCGCGGCGAAAAGAAACTGTAATAAGTCGTTCGAGCCAACGGAGACGAAATCGACCGCTTTCAGCAGTTCGGGCAACTGCCACATCAGCGCCGGGATCTCTAGCATCGTGCCGATCCGCAGCGTGCCGGGCGCCGGGCGGATGCGACTAGCCTCCGCCATCATCAGCGCCTTGGCGGCTCGGAATTCGGCGACCGTGGCCACCATCGGGAACATCACCGACAGATCGCGCCCGCCGGCCGCCAGCAGCAACGCCCGCAACTGACGCCGCAACAGGGCAGGGCGGTCCAGCCCAACCCGCAGCGACCGCCACCCCATCGCCGGGTTTTCTTCCTCGCTGATCGTGCCGGGCAGCAACTTGTCGGCGCCCAGGTCCAGCGTGCGGAACAACACCGGCTTGTCCCCGGCCTCGTCCAGAACCCGAGCGTAGATTGCGGCTTGTTCGGCGACGTCGGCGACGGAGCCGCGTGCCAGCATCGCGATCTCGGTGCGGAACAGGCCGATCCCGTCGGCGCCGGTGCGGGCCAGTTGCGGCAGTTCCATTCGCAGGCCGACATTCAGCATCAGCTTCAGCGGGACGCCGTCGGCGGTCACCGCCGGCCGGCCGCGCCACGTCGCCAGTTCCGCGTATTTGGCGTTGCGCGCTTCCTGCGCCCGTAGATAAGCGCGCTGAACCTCGGCTTCCGGGCGAAGGATCAACTGTCCCTCGTCGGCGTCGATCACCGCATCGTCGCCCTGTTCGGCGCTGTCCAGCATCCCGCGCAGGCCGCCAAGCGCGGGAATCCCCAGCGCGCGCGCCAGGATCGCGGCGTGACCCGACGGGCTCGCTTCCTCCACCGCGACGCCGGCAATGCCCCTGGCATGCCAGTCCAGCAACTCGGCGGGGCCAAGACGCCGAGCGAGCAGGATTGCTCCGTCTGGGACTTGGGTGCGCGGTGCTTCGCCCGTCAGGGCGGTCAGAAGCCGGTTTGCCAGGTCTTCCATGTCCGCCAGACGTTCGCGCAGATACGGGTCGCTGATCCGCCGCATCCGGTCGTGCAATTCGCTGGCGACCCGCTGAACCCCGGCTTCTGCGGTCAGGCCGCCGCGGATCACGTCGCCGACCCGGCGCAGCCAGCCGGCATCGGACGCCACCAGCCGGTAAGCCTCCAGCACCTCGCGGGAGGCTGTGACATCCGCCGAGCGCCCGTTGTTGGGTACATCGGCGAACAGATCGTCCAGCCCGCGTTGCATGCGGTCCACGGCTTGTTCCAGCCGGACCTGTTCGGCGGCGGGATCGTCCGCCAGCAACCGGACGACCGGACGGGCGGAGCGCAGCAGAACGACCGGGCCGACCGCGATGCCGCCCATCAAGGGCGTCCCGGCGAACAGGCGCGGAACCGTGGCGCCCAGCCCCTCGGGCGAGCCGTCGGTGGCGCCGCTGCCCGACAGCATCTCCGCCAGCAGCATGGCGACTGTTTCCAGGTCATCGACCTCATGTTCGGTGAAATTGCGCGGCGTGCGATTCTGAACCACCAGCACGCCCAGCGTCCGCCCGCCCCTTCGCACCGGGACCGACAGCATGGAGGCAAACGGTTCCTCTCCGGTTTCCGGCCGGTAGGCGAACGCGGGGTGGTTTTGCGCATCCGGCAGGTTCATCACCGCCCCGGTTGCCGCGCAAAGTCCGACGATGCCTTCGCCCACGCGTAGCCGGGTTCGCCCGATCGCGTCCTGCTTCAAACCCTCGGTCGCGGCGAGTTCCAGGATGTCGCCCGGCCGTTGCACGTAAATCGAACAGACATCGGAGACCAGTTCGGACGCCACGAGCTGCACCAGTGCCGACAGCGGCGCGGCCCCGTGGGCACGCAGATCGCGCAGCCGGGACAGCAGGCGGCGCGGTCCGCTCATGGAAAGCGGGCGATCGTGGTGGTGGTCATTTCGCTATCGCCCTCCTTTCTGCCGCTGCCGGCGATTACGGGCCGGGCATGGCTGAAAGATGGCAAGCGAAACGCCGCCATCAAGGAAATCCGGAGGCAGGCGTGTCAGCGGTACCTCCAGTTTCCTGTCAGGGACGTTCCGCCCTGGCGGCCAGAGCCGCGACGGCTTGCCCGACCAGTTCCTGGATGATCTCGGCCACCGGCTGGATGCTGGTGACCATGCCGACCGACTGGCCCGCCATCACCGACCCGGTTTCGATGTCCCCGTCGATCACCGCGCGCCGCAGGGCGCCCGCCCAGAACCGTTCCACCAGAAGCTGCGCTTCTTCCTTGGTCACCTCGCCGGCCAGGAACTTGTCCCGTGTCTCGGCCTGGTGCGCCATGAACTTCTTGGTGCCGTCGTTGACCAGCCCGCGCACCGGGATCACCGGCAGCCGGGGATCCAGCTCCACAGACGGCATCGCATCGCGCGCATTGGCGTGGACGAAGAACTTCTTGAACTTCTCATGCGCGATCGACTCGGCCGACGCGGCGAAACGGGTGCCCAACTGAGCGCCGGACGCGCCCATTTCCAGATAGGACAGGATCGCCTCGCCACGCCCCAGGCCACCGGCCACGAATACCGGCACGTCGCGCAGATGCGGCAGGATTTCCTGCGCCAGCACGGTCAGCGACACCGGGCCGATGTGCCCGCCAGCCTCCGACCCCTCGATCACGATCGCATCCGCGCCGGAACGGACCAGCCGCTTGGCCAAAGACAGAGCAGGCGCGAACGCGATCAATTTGGCGCCGCCGTCCTTCACCGCCTTCACCGCCGGACCGGGCGGAATGCCGCCGGCCAGGACAATGTGGCTGACCTTCGCTTCCAGGCACACGCGGACCAGATCGGTCAGTTCCGGGTGCATGGTAATCAGGTTCACGCCGAACGGCTTGTCGGTCAGCGCCTGCGTCCCGGCGATCTGGTCGGCCAACTGCGCCGGGCTCATCGCCCCGCACGCGATCACCCCGAACCCGCCGGCGTTGGAGATCGCCGACACCAGGTGCTTCTCCGACACCCAGCTCATGGCCCCGCCCAGAATGGCGTATTCGCAGCCAAGGAAAGCAGTGCCGCGCGACCACAACCGATCGAGTTGGGCGCGGGCGGCCGTCAGGGACTCAGGCTGCATCGAGGCCATACGCCGTATGCAGGGCGCGAACCGCCAGTTCGGTGTATTCGGCGGCGATCAGCACGCTGACCTTGATCTCGCTGGTGGAGATCACCTGGATATTGATCGCCTTGTCGGCCAGGGCGCTGAACATCGTGTTGGCGACACCCGCATGGCTGCGCATGCCCACGCCAACCACGCTGATCTTCGCGACATCCGGGTCTTCCAGGATTTCGCCGTAGTTGATCTGGCTTTTGATCGCGGCCAGAGCCGACCGAGCACGTGGCAGATCGGCCTTGCCGACGGTGAACGTCATGTCGGTGGTGCCGTCGTCCGAGATATTCTGCACGATCATATCGACATTGGCGTTCTGCTCCGCCAGCGCGCCGAAGATGGCGGCGGCGATGCCCGGGCGATCCGGCACCCGGCGGACAGTGATCTTCGCCTCATCGCGGGAGTAGGCGATCCCCGACACGTTTTCTTTTTCCACGATCTCGTCCTCATCCACCACCAGTGTTCCGGTGTCCTCGCCCGGTAATGCGTCCGTGAAGCTGGACAGCACCCGCACCCGGACGCGTTCGTTCATTGCCAGTTCCACGCTTCGGGTCTGCAGCACCTTGGCGCCGACGGACGCGAGTTCCAGCATTTCCTCATACGCTATTTTCGCCAGTTTGCGCGCTTTCGGCACAATCCGCGGATCGGTGGTATAGACCCCATCGACATCGGTATAAATGTCGCAGCGATCCGCCTTCAGCGCCGCCGCCAGCGCCACGGCCGAGGTATCGGACCCGCCCCGCCCCAGCGTGGTGATCCGGTTGTCGGGCGCAATGCCCTGGAAGCCGGCGACCACGGCGACCTGACCCAAGCCCATGCGGCGCACCAGTTCCTCGCCCTCGATCGACTGGATGCGCGCCTTGCCGTGCGCCGTGTCGGTGCGGATTGGGATCTGCCACCCTTGCCAGGATCGCGCATCGACCCCGTTTTCTTGCAGGCAGATCGCCAGCAGGCCCGACGTCACCTGCTCCCCGGTCGCGACAACCGAGTCATACTCCCGGGCATCGTGCAGCGGCGACAGGTCGGAACACCATTTCACCAGTTGGTTGGTGACGCCCGACATGGCGGACACCACCACGGCCACCTGGTTGCCATGTTCGACCTCGCGTTTAACGCGTTGGGCGACATTGCGGATACGGTCTAGGTCGGCGACAGAGGTGCCGCCGAATTTCATCACGATGCGGGCCATGAAGGGGTTTCGGTTACCATATGGTTTATGCGAAGGCGTTCGGCATGGATTTATGCCGGCGCACACATACTGACCAGCGGCGAAGGGAGCAACCATGAGTAGCGGTTCGGTATCGATGGAGGAAGTCGGCAAGTTCGACCGGCTGGCCTCGCGCTGGTGGGACCCCAACGGCCCGATGAAGCCCCTCCATAAAATGAATCCCGCTCGGATTGGCTGGATCGAGGGCATGCTGAAAGGCCCGACCCGCATTCTGGGCGTGGGCTGTGGTGCCGGCCTGGCGTCGGAGGCCCTGGCGGTGAACGGCCACGACGTGCTGGGCATCGACGCCGCCGGCGAGGCGATCGAGGCCGCCCGCACGCACGCCCAACGCCAGGGCGTAAAGGTGACCTATCGGGCGTGTCTGGCGGAGGACCTGGTCGCCGAGGGGCTGCGCTTTCCGGTCATCACCGCGCTGGAGGTGATCGAGCATGTCCCCGACCCGGCCGGCTTCGTGCGGGTGCTGGCGAGCCTGCTGGA
>VFSW01014926.1_pt1 | contig 10706 bp, 13 predicted proteins | sample 5358111 | NCBI WGS metagenome assembly VFSW01 (sample SAMN11554181, study PRJNA540505) | mine drainage metagenome | isolation source: sediment from site ElyBrook_90M | place: USA: Ely Copper Mine, Vershire, VT | collected 2017
AAACCTGCCAGCCACATCGGCATGTTGCCGAAATCGTGCAGTGCGACATAGATCCAGCTGACCCCGCTGCAGAACAGTCCGAGGCCGAAGAAAAACCCCAGACCTGCCGCCGCGCGCGGTGTTGCGGCGCGGCCCCACAGCACAATCAGCACCGCAAGCGCCAGCACCGGGACCGGATACATGCCGAATGGTGCGAAACCAAACACGCAAAGCACTCCCGCGAGCAGCGCCATTCCATCATTCATCAATTTCATTCCATCGCCCATTCAACGCACAATTCGCCACTGCCTGGAGTTTACTGACTAAACAAGGGTGCGACAATATGCCGCAGTGCATGCGGGCGGCTCTTCTATAAAATACCCGCATCACGATTCATACGGATTCATGCAGATGTTTCACGCCATTCAGACAAAAAACATTTTCAGTATAACCGTTGCGTTTGTAGCGCTGCTCTCCGGCGGCAACGCATACGCCTGCGCAGCATGCGCATGCACGCTGTCCACCGACTGGGGTAACCAGGGTACGGGACAGGAGATCAGCATCAGACAGGGTTTTTCGACCGACCTGTCCTATTCCTACATTGACCAGAACAGGATGATATACGGTTCGGGAAAAGCATCCGCTGCGCAGATCAACAACCTGTACGCCAACGGACAGGAAATAGAAACCGCCACGCAAACGCAAATGGTTACCGCGTCGCTTAACTACACAGGGGAGAGCGGAGGATTCATGTTGCAGATTCCATACATGAATCGAACACACGCCACCGACGGAACGATCAACAGCCCCAATGCGCCTTTGGGTTCAAACTACACGACGTCCTCCGACAGCGGCATGGGCGATGTGCGTATCATAGGCAGCTACACCGGCCTCTCCACCGAAAAAACTTCCGGCATCATCGCGGGCCTTAAGTTTCCGACCGGCAGTACGAACACCTTTTTTAATGGTGGTGTTGGTGCCGGCTCAGCGCTAGACTCGGGCCTGCAGCTTGGCACAGGCTCCACCGATATCATCCTGGGCGGTTTCACGTCAGGCCTGATCAGCACTTATGGCTGGTTCGTTCAGGGAACCGTGCAGCGCGCCGTTACAACCGAATCTGCGCTGGGCAATCTTACCTATCGTCCGGGCGATGCCTATTCGCTTAATACCGGCATACGTTCCGCGGCATTTGGCAGCAAACTCACCCCCATGCTGCAGCTCAACATCATCAAACGCCAGGCCGATTCCGGCACCAGTGTTCCGACCGATGTGCTGACCGGCATTCCTGTCAGCGGCGGAACGCTGGCTTACATCGCGCCCGGCGTATCGGTGCGCGCAGGACGCGGCATGTCTGTCTATGGCTTCGTGCAATTGCCTGTATACCAGAATGTCAATTCGCTGCAACTCGTTCCACAATACACCGTAACGTTAGGTTTGCGACAAGCCTTGGAATGATCATGGTGACACGCACACTCAGAGGAATTCTTACACTCCTGTTGCTTTTCTCGCTCAATACCCGGGCGGACGACTGGTCGCTCAAGGATGCGGCAGGGGCACGGCACACTCTGTCCAGCCTGCATGGCAAATGGGTACTGGTCAATTTCTGGGCGCCATGGTGCCCGCCCTGCATACAGGAAATCCCCGGCTTCATTGCATTGCAGAGTCGCAGCGACCTGCAGGTGATAGGCGTAGCGGTGATGTACAAGAGTCGCCGCGAAGTGATGGACGAAGCAAAGAGTCTGGCGATCAACTACCCTGTCGTGCTCGGCAACGAAGATATTGCCGGCGACTTCGGCGGCGTTGCGGGTTTGCCGACCAGTTTCCTGTATACGCCCTCAGGCCAACTGGTAGGCAAGCACGAAGGCCCGCTGACTCAGGATGAAATCGAACAGGCTATCGAAGGGCAAGCCGCCGCGACGGCACTGTTCAAGCGTTAAAGCAGGTAAAGATACAGCACCGCTCAGGGCTGTATCATGATGTAGCCTTCCTGTTCCAGCTGCACGATCCTGCCGATTGCGCCCGTATTCACCTTCACATTTGGCAACAGATTCTCGTTGCCCCAGTTGTTGCCTTGCATGGTGACCGCACATTCCTCGATCTGTACGCCCTGTTTGATCAGGTCTTCGATCATAGGCGCATAAGGATTACCTGTGGTTGTTTTGCGCACCTTGTTGTATGTCTCATTGTTCAGCAGCATGTATCCTGCATCACTGTGAAAAACACCGACCATGCTCAGTTCGCCACCCATTTTCTTAAACCGGTTGAGCACAAGGCTCATGTGCTTGATGCCTATGGGCATGTCGCCATTGAATGCAGCATGATCCATGTTGAAAACGATTTTTGCCGACTTGATCGTGACAGGCACGTCTATGTGTATCTGGGGAGCGGTATCCGCCCATGCTGCCGGCAGTGTCAGGGCTGCTACGAGGATAAGGGCTAAGTGTGACATTTTTTTCATATGTTTCTCCTGGTTAAGTTGCTTTTAAAGCTTTTATGGGCGAACGTAGGACCAACCGGCCATCTCTTTTTGTATGATCTCCTGCACACCGCCAGGCACATAACTTATAGACGGCAACATGTCATCCTTGGTCAGTTTTTTGGCCTTCATGGTGTTCTGGCATGCGACGATCTTTACGCCGCTGGCAATCGCCTTGTCTATCTTGTCACCCACTTCTGATTCCAGCCTCAGCATATCTATCCCGGGTCCGTAAGCGACAATCTCGATATCAACCTTGTCTTTCCCAACAAGATCCTGGAGATTGCTGGCATTGCTGAGCGTCAGGTTCCATTTTCCGGGTACCGAATCGCTGACCTGAAACACCACTTTCTCGCGCTCTGTTGCTGATGCAGCCTGATCGGCTGCTTTCGCGCCGAAGGAGGCCAAGGAAAGTAAAAATGCGGTCGCGAGTATTTTGAATTGGAGACTGGATTTCATTCGGTGCTTTCCTTTTAAAAATGTTTGAGGTTGCGAATATTACTGGTTTTCAGGGCTTATGACGTCAGAGAAATAACTTTTATTCCCTGAATTCTTCTGGAAAATTTTGCATTGATGGAATATTCTAGCTGACTGTTGCGTCTTAAGCACAGTTCGCAAATTTTTTGGCAACCCATGAAAATTCTTTCTTTATTCTGTCAGACGGATGCCTTCCAGGAACAATTGAGGCTGATTCGCCCCAAATTATACCGGGTTGCTTTCTCCTGGAACCATAACGCCGCGCTTTCCGATGATCTGGTGCAGGAAACGCTGATCAAAGCACTCAGAAGCAGAGGCCAGTTGCGCGATCTGGCAAAACTCAACGGCTGGCTCTTCAGCATTCTGGCCAACTGCTGGCGCGATCATTTTCGCCAGAACAGGGTGATGGAAGACATAGACGACCTTGAAGATTACCACTGCGTTGATGACATCACACCTGAAAAAGAACATGCGCAGTCGCAAATCGTCTCCCGCGTGTGGCACGCCGTGGCTAAACTGCCGATAGGGCAGCGCCAGGTGCTGACGCTGGTGGATCTGGAAGAGTTTTCTTACATTGAAGTAGCAAGCATCCTGAACATTCCGATCGGCACGGTCATGAGCCGTTTATGCCGTGCCAGGCAGACTTTGAAATTGCACCTGAAGGAGTTTGCTCCGGAACAGCCTGCACAGGTCATGCAAATAAGGAGGGTCATATGATGAACACAGTTTCAGATGAATTGCTGAATTCATTTGTCGACAATGAACTCGAATCGGATGAGAAGAACGAGCTGTTCGACAGCATCGACAGGGATGAAGCGCTCAAGGCACGTGTGTGCGAACTTCGCGGCCTGAAGGAAATGGTGCAGCATGCCTATCAACAGCAACCCTCGATCCATCAACAAGCAGCCTTTACAAAACAGCGCGATTGGCCGCGTTATGCACAAACGCTTGCAGCCTCCCTGCTTCTGCTTCTGCTGGGCGGTTTATCCGGCTGGGCGGTTTCTGCAAAACATGATGCGACTAAATACCATAAAATCCTGAGCCTGCTTCAAATCATTCAGGACAATGACATCAACAAGGAGCCTGGTAAAATCATCGTTCAGGTCAGCGATGCCAACCCACTCCGGCTTAAAATGGCGCTGGATGAAACGGAGAGTCTGCTCAAAAGTTACAAGCAGGCCAACCAGCAACTGAAAATTGAAATCATCGCCAACGGTGGCGGCCTTGATCTTTTGCGCTCGGATGTCACGCCCTATAAAACACGCATAAGCATGATGCAGGCAACATATCCCAATCTGGATGTTGTAGGATGCAATCAAAGCATCAGCGCTTTACAGAAGAAGGGCGTCATCGTGAAGCTGTTGCCGAATATCCGTACCGCCTCTTCGGCGCTTGATGAGATCAATATTCGCCTGCAACAGGGATGGGACTATGTCAGGGTATGAGAACTAATGACAAAGGGGATGCAATGCGTACCAGAGTGATTGTTATGTCATCGCTGCTGTTCACCTTAGCCTGCGCAAATATGAGTGCAGCCGCACAGATGAGTCCGGAACAGGCGGAGGGCCAGGCGCTGGCCTTTGATTCAGGCAAGGGAAATTGTTTGGCCTGCCATGCGATACCCGGCGACCCGAAAGCACAATCGCCTGGCAACATTGGACCTGCGCTTGTAAAATTGCATGAACGTTATCCGGACCGCGCGAAATTGCGCGCCCGGATATGGGACGCAAGTACATCCAACCCCAATACCATCATGCCGCCTTTTGGCAGAAACAAGGTATTAACTGAGCAGGAAATCGATCGCATCACCGATTATTTGTTGGCGCTTTAAATTAACTTGAAAGGTATCAAATGAATCAAACACGTAGAGCATTTTTAAAAAGCACGGGCATCGCCGGAGCCGTCGCAGTCGCGATGTTTGCAGGCTTGCTTAAAACCGGCAAGGCACTCGCGGCAGAATGGAACAGTCTCGCCTTCACCGCGAAGACTTTGGATGATGCCATCAAAAATTCAGGTTATAGCGCTGCCGCAACGAGCGACGACATTCTGATCAAGGTGCCGGAAATAGCGGAAAACGGTGCACTGGTGCCGGTGGAAGCGACCAGCAATATCCCGGGCACCACATCCATTGCGATCTTTTCTGACAAGAACCCCAACCCGTTGATTGCCGAATTCAAGTTCCTGAATGGCGCCGAGCCTTTCATATCCGTGCGCATCAAAATGGCTGAAACTTCTTTCGTTCGTGTGATGGTAAAAGCAGACGGGAAAGTTTATACGAACAGCCGTGAAGTCAAGGTGACAGCCGGCGGCTGCGGCGGCTGATCTTGCCGGTTTTAAAATTTTATTTGACGATTTTTAAGAGGATACCAACATGGCTAATGCTATGAGAATGCGCGCAACACTGGAAGCCGATGTTGCCACCGTAAAAGTACTGATGCAGCATGATATGGAAACAGGACTGCGCAAGGACAAGGATACCGGCAAATTCATACCTGCCCATTTTATCAACCAGGTCACCGCCACATTAAACGGCAAGACAGTGCTGGAGGCGCAATGGGGCGTGGGCGTTGCAAAGAACCCGTTTTTTGAATTCAGAGTCAAGGGCGCCAAGGCGGGCGACAAGATTGCCGTCCACGCAGTGGACAATCTCGACGCGCAGTACGACGGCGAAGCCGAGATAGCCAGCCCGGCTTAAAGCCTCGCTTTGACCCCACCAGCCAGGAGGCCCTCATGATGCGAAAATTCACATCCATACTGGCGCTGCTTGCCGCAAGCGCAGCAGTGCTTGCGGGCCCGATGGAAGACCGCAGTGCGCTGATCGCCCGCTACAAAAACACATTCCCGGACATCAAATTCGAAAACTATATATACGGTTCTCTATCCATGAATCCGGATGCGAAGAGCCAGTACGATGAATTCATGTCGTTTCCATCCTATTCCATGGATCTGGAAAAGGGCCAGCATGCATGGGAAAAACCGTTTGCGAACGGCAAGCAGTTCTCCTCATGCTTTACGAATGGCGGGAAAAATGTCGCGGGCAATTATCCGTATTTCGATCCTGCAGCAGGCCGCGTGGTGACTTTCGAGAACGCGATCAATGCCTGTTTGACATCGAACGGTGAAAAAGAGCTGCCTTACGGCGAAGCCGAGATGGGTTTGCTGACTGCCTATGCCAGGAGCCTGTCGGACGGAATGAAGGTCGATGTCGTGGTGAAAGGCAAAGGCGCTCTCGCGGCTTACGAGAATGGCAAACAATATTATTATAAGAGGCGTGGCCAGTTGAATTATTCCTGCGCAAGCTGCCATGTCGACAATGCCGGCAAGTTCATGCGGGGTGATCAACTCTCGATGATGATAGGACAGGCGTCGCACTTCCCCGAATTTCGGTCAGGCACGGATATCGCCACGTTGCAAAAACGCTTCATGCAATGCAGCCAGAATATGCGCGTAAAGCCGCTGGCGGCGAACAGCCGCGAATACAACGATCTGGAATATTTCCTGACCTATATGAGCAACGAGCTGCCCATGCAGACTCCGGTTTACCGTAAATAATCCGGCGGATTGATCCGCCACCCAGCCATCTATACCAGGAGTTATCCATGTCTATGAACCGTCGTGAATTTATGCAGCTGCTGGCGATGGCAGCCGCTTCGGGCTTTGCATTGAACAGCCGCACAGCGCTGGCCGGCAACGCAGACCATTTTTACGATCTGCCTTCTTTCGGCAATGTGTCTCTGCTGCACATCACAGACTGCCACGCGCAGTTGATGCCGATTTATTTCAGGGAGCCCAACGTCAACATCGGACTTGGGCAAAGCCTCAACAGGGCGCCGCATCTGGTGGGTGAAAACCTGCTCAAGGCTTACGGCATCAAACCCGGCACACCCGAAGCTTATGCGTTCACCTACCTTGATTTTGAACATGCCGCGCGCACCTACGGCAAAGTCGGCGGGTTTGCGCATCTGTCCACGCTGATCAAGAAGATACGCGCAAGCCGCCCGGGTTCATTGCTGCTCGACGGCGGCGATACCTGGCAGGGCTCCGCCACTGCCCTCTGGACAAAAGGGCAAGACATGGTGGATGCCGGAAAGTTGCTGGGCGTCGATGTGATGACGGGTCACTGGGAATTCACTTTGGGCGCCGAGCGGGTCAAGCATATCGTCGACAACGACTTCAAGGGTAAGGTGGATTTCATCGCGCAGAACATCAAGACCGTCGATTTCGGCGATCCGGTTTTTGAGCCTTTCGTGATCAAACAGATCAACAACATTCCGGTCGCGATCATCGGTCAGGCATTCCCCTACACACCGGTTGCCAATCCGGGATATATGACGCCTGACTGGACTTTCGGCATCCAGGAAGACCACATGCAGCTGGTCGTCAACGCCGCGCGCGCCAACGGCGCGCAGGTCGTGGTGGTGTTGTCCCACAACGGCATGGACGTGGACCTGAAAATGGCAGGCCGCGTGACCGGCATCGACGCGATCATGGGCGGCCATACCCATGACGGTATCCCTGCCCCGACTATCGTCAAGAATGCCGGCGGACAGACTCTGGTCACCAATGCCGGCTCCAACGGAAAATTCCTCGGTGTGCTGGACTTCGACGTCAAGGGCGGCAAGGTCGTCGACTTCAGATACAAGCTGCTGCCGGTGTTCGCCAACCTGATTGCACCGGATGCCGAGATGAGCGCGCTGATCACAAATGCTCGCGCGCCCTATGAAGACAAGCTTGCCGAGAAACTCGCCGTCACGGAAGGCACGCTATACCGCCGCGGCAATTTCAACGGTACTTTCGACCAGCTGATTCTGGATGCACTGATGGAAGTCAAAGGCGCTGACGCCGCGTTCTCACCGGGCTTCCGCTGGGGCACTTCGCTGTTGCCGGGAGAGGCGATCACCATGGAACACGTGATGGACCAGACCGCGATCACCTACCCCCAGACCACGCTCACCGAAATGACAGGAACCACCATCAAGACCATCATGGAAGACGTGTGCGATAACCTGTTCAACGCGGACCCCTACAAACAGCAGGGCGGCGACATGGTGCGCGTCGGCGGCATCAGCTATACCTGCGATCTGACCAAGACCATAGGCGGGCGAATCAACAACATGATGCTTAACGGCAAGACGCTCGATCCCAACAAAAAATACAAGGTCGCGGGCTGGGCGCCTGTGGCCGAAGGCGCGACAGGCGAGCCGATCTGGGATGTTGTGTCGACCTATCTGCGCGACAAAAAAACAATCACGCCGCGGAAACTCAACCTGCCAAAGCTGATCGGCGGGGAAGGCAACGAAGGCATCGCTTAGGTTGCCTCTGCATACCAGGCACAAGACTGATTAAGTCGGTCTTGTGCCTTTTGCATTCGCCATCTGCGCGGCTTTGTGCTTAAATCCGCGCCTTGATACTATTGTCGCATTCACACATGGAAAAAATAAGACTCTCCAAACGCATGTCCGAACTGGGACTGTGTTCACGCCGCGAGGCCGATGGCTACATCGAAAAGGGCCTGGTCGAAGTTGACGGTGAAACCGTCAGCGAGCTGGGCAGCAAGGTTTACCCCCATCAGCAGATCACATTACGCACTGCGGCGCAAATCACCCAGCAACAGCGCGTGACCATACTGATGAACAAACCGGTAGGTTACGTATCGGGCCAGGCGGAGCACGGCTACAAACCCGCATCCGCGCTGCTCGACGAGGCGACGCACTGGGCGGAGGATCCCTCTCCGATCCGGTTTCATCGCAGCCAGTTCATCGGGCTCGCCCCGGCAGGCCGGCTCGATATCGACTCGCAGGGCTTGCTGGTACTGACGCAGGACGGCAGGATTGCCAAACGGCTGATCGGCGAAGATTCGACTGTGGACAAGGAGTATCTGGTGCGCGTGCAGGGCAAGCTTGAATCGAGCGGATTGGCCTTGCTCTGCCAGGGACTGAAACTGGATGGCGAATATTTGAAACCCGCAAAAGTTTCCTGGCAGAACGAAGACCAGCTGCGCTTTGTGCTGCGCGAGGGAAAGAAGCGCCAGATACGCCGCATGTGCGAGCTGGTGGGTCTTACCGTGACGGGCTTGAAGCGCATCCGCATCGGCAAGGTGAAACTGGGTCAGCTGCCCGTCGGTCAATGGCGCTATCTCGGCGAGAACGAGCAGTTCTGACGGGCATGGCAGTCAACCCCACTTTGATGAAAGGCGCCATGCCCGTTCCCCCTCTCCTCAGTCCTCTCCCGCAAGCGGGCGAGGAGGAAAATGAATTGCTACCCGAGTTTCACGCTGCCATGCAAACGCCTCCCCAATTTGAACGCACCGAAATCCTGACAGGTGTTGAAGGCATCGCCCGTTTAGCCTGCAAGCATGTATTCGTCGCCGGCATGGGCGGCGTGGGCTCCTACTGCACCGAATCGCTGGCGCGCGCCGGGGTCGGACGCCTGACGCTGCTCGACCACGATGTGGTTGCCATCAGCAACATCAACCGCCAGCTGCCGGCACTCTTGTCTAGCGTCGGGCAATCCAAGGCGGAACTGATGAAGTTGCGCATCGCGGACATCAACCCCGATTGTCAGGTGACGCTGCTGAAAGTTTTTCTCACCACCGAAAACGTCAACGAACTGTTGCCCGCCGATTGCGATTATGTGATCGACTGCATCGACTCCCTGGCCTGCAAGGAAGCGCTGGTGGCGGAGAGTTTTAAACGCGGGTTGAAAGTCGCATCCAGCATGGGTGCGGGAAACAGGCTCGATCCATCCCGGATAAAATTGGCGGACATCAGCAAGACGGACATGTGCCCGCTGGCGCGCCAGATGCGCAAGCGATTGCTGAAACATCACAACATCCGTCGCGGCATCCTCACCGTATATTCCGATGAACACCCGCGGGAGCCGCTCCCCCCGCAGCCCACTTCGCAAGGCCGACCGCGCGCGGTGAACGGCACCATCAGTTACATGCCGCCGCTGTTCGGCTACATGCTGGCTGGTGCCGTGATCAACAAACTGCTTGCTGAATAATTGACAGTTCATGCCACCCATTTTCTTTACCCGTATGAAACAGGAAATGGTACAGTTTCAAAAAAACTTAAGGTGTGTTTCAAATTTTCAATGCTTACCAATGGGGTGTGCTAAAAATACTCTGATGATTGATATGAAACAGAATTTTATTTTCCAAATCTATTTAGGCACCCGACCCGCTAAAAGATTATGTCTTTTTTTGGGGTCTACATTACGTTGGGCCCATTCATAAATCCATTTACCAACACATGCGCAAGATGATTGAGGTTCTAAATAAAAGGTTATTGCCCAGCGCGTGCGTAGGCGGCTTGCTATATGAAGTCTTCTTGAAGTCTCTTGGTGAAAAACATACTGTCTTGCTGATCATTTTCACATTGGTCGGATTGTCAGCTGCTGCGTATTTAAACTTTGACTGGAGGAATGGCCGTTTAACTTCAACATGTTTAGTTGTATGGTCTGCTGCATTACCATTCTGTATTGCGCTTGTCGGAGTGTACCTACGTACTTTGAGCTTATGATCAATTAAAACCGTCTATTTAACATGCATAGTGTGGTACACAGCCTCAAATACTTCGAGCTGGTATATATGGCATCTTTTTCCGAGATAATGCCCAACCCGGCATTCGAGCGGGACTCGCCCAGAAGCGGGCGAGCCCCTCAATTTTACGTTGGGCATCATTACTAATCAAAGGGATCGCAATGAGAAACAAAACTAAGTAAGTATCCCCCGGCAAAGCCGGGGGCTTTAGTTTTGTTAGCCCCTCAAAGG
>VFSW01014927.1_pt1 | contig 10706 bp, 5 predicted proteins | sample 5358111 | NCBI WGS metagenome assembly VFSW01 (sample SAMN11554181, study PRJNA540505) | mine drainage metagenome | isolation source: sediment from site ElyBrook_90M | place: USA: Ely Copper Mine, Vershire, VT | collected 2017
GTACACCATCGTGGGTCGCGTGGGTTCGGGCGGGATGGGAACCGTGTACCGGGCGGAGCAAGCGCCCATGGGTCGCGAGGTTGCGTTGAAGGTCTTGCGACGGGACCTCGGGCGGGATCCCGAGACCGTGGCGAGGTTTCAGCGCGAAGCCCGTGCCTTGTCGCAGCTCAAGCACCCCAACACCGTGACCCTCTTTGACTTTGGCCAGACCGACGACGGACTTCTCTATCTCGCCATGGAACTCCTGGAGGGCGAGATGCTCTCGGCGCGGCTCCGCACGGTCGGTGCGATGGACGTGCTCGAAGCCATTCGCATTGCCACCGGGGTGCTGCGCTCTCTGGACGAAGCCCACGCGCGGCACATCGTCCATCGGGATCTCAAGCCTGACAACATCTTTCTGGCCAAGGTACACGGCCGCGCCGACGACGCCGAGATGGTCAAGGTCTTGGACTTTGGCATCGCCAAGATCCGCCACGGCGATGACTTTCCCGGCATGGACCCCGGGGCCACCCAAGAAGGCACGGTCTTTGGCACCCCGCGGTACATGTCCCCTGAGCAAGCGCAGGCGAAGTCCCTCGACGGCCGCAGTGATCTCTACGCCGTCGGCGTGTTGTTGTTTCATATGCTCACGGGTTCGCCGCCGTTTACCGACGACGACGCCGTGGTGGTCATGGCGCACCACATCAAGACCATTCCCCCAGGGGTCCGTCTCTCCGCGCCCGACCGGCCGATCCCGCCCTCCCTCGAAGCGCTCATCGTCCGTTGTCTCTCCAAGGATCCTGACGACCGTCCGGGTTCCGCCGCGGATTTTCTCGCCGCGCTCGAAGACACTCTCCCGGACGTCCGCGCCCTGCGTGAAATCGTCGGCGTGGCACTGTCCATTCCGTCTCCCATTCCCCAAGACCCTTCGCTTCGTCGTCGGTGGATCGCCATCCTGGCACTGGCCTCGGCCGTCCTCGCGGTGTCTCTGAGCCTGGCCCTGGTGGCCACACGACCCAACCCCCGGGCCCTTTCGGCTTCTGTCGTACGAATCCATCGCGCGTGGGCGGCGCCCCGACCGGCAATTCCCGCCCCGCACTCCGCGGGGACCGTGTCACCAAGTCCAACGCCCCCGCCCGAAGCACTCCCGACGGTGCCCAGTCCCCTGGCAGCGACCCCCGGTGGCAATCTACAACGTCCGCACCGGCACCGCGCAGCACCGCCAGAAGTCCCCATGGTGACGGTTGTCCCTCCGGCGGCGCCCGCTCGCCCAGCGCCCGCGCCGCAGATCTACCACCGTTGGAACGACTGAACGATCTGTCGTTGACCCGTTCAGGCGTGCCTGGGTACAAACCTGTCCTTGGCCGTTCGCACGGCGGCAAAGACATCGACCCGCGGTCCGGTGACGCCCACCGCCGCCTGCACCGACGGCTGGTCTACCCGCATGAACGGATTGGTAGCTAGCTCCCGGGCGATCGTCGAGGGCAGCGTCGGCCGTCCCGCTGCCCGGGCCCTCCGCGCATCGTCAAGCGCTGCACCAACGTCTGCGTTGTCGGGTTCCATCGTTGCGGCAAACCCAAGGTTGGCGACAGTGTATTCGTGTCCGGAGTACACCCGTGTGGCGGGCTCCAGGGCGCCCAATAGTTCCACCAGCGAGCGGTACATCATCGCGGGTGTCCCCTCAAAGAGCCTCCCGCAGCCCCCCGCGAAGAGGGTGTCTCCCGTGAACACTGCACCGTCTGTCACGTAGGCAAGCGCTCCCAGGGTGTGACCGGGCACATGGAGCGCACGTACGGCGTGGCCGCCAAGGTCAAAGCTTGCGCCATCGGTGAGTTCCACGGTCTGTCCAGGGATCCTCCCGCGGTCCGACGCGTGGCCGTACACGGGTGTGCCTGGCCAGCCATCGAGAAGTTCCATGATTCCACCCACGTGATCCGGGTGATGGTGCGTGGCGAGGATGGCTGTTAGCCGTAGACCTCTTGCGCGCATGGCTTCGGTGACGGGCTGCACTTCGGACGGATCGACCACGGCGCAACCGCCACCGTCTCCCAGCCGCAAGAGCCAGGCGTAGTTGTCATGCAGGCAAGGCACGGCGATAATTTCCATGGACAGGGACCTTTGGGTGGGCGCTTGCGGTTGTCCAGCCCAAGGGTTGCGCTACCCGGACCAAACACCGTCACGATCACGCGGAAAACCTCCACGGGCTTCTCCGACCCCCGTTTGCAATCGAAACGCGCATCGCCGATGCCCGCGGGACGCCATGCGCTTTCGACGCGGAGCAAGGCCACCCGTGCGTGGGCGACGTAGCGCGGGGGGGCGTGCCCGGCGTGGTTCCCGGCGACGACGTTGGCGACAGGGGGGCGGTGGGGAATACGTACCGACAGGCAGGACGGGCGAACCGCTACGGGTGGTTCGAGTCGATCTCGGTGATGTGCAACGTCCCCGCGACGTTGTGCCCGGACTGGTACGACCCGATCCAGATGTCGTACTGACCCGGGGCCGCATTGGGGAGATCCACCGTGGGGTTGGCCGTGCCGTACGAGTCGTCGTTGCAGTGCCAGTTGCCATGGGCGGAATTGACCAGAAGGGTGGTGTCCGTCGGGGTCACAGGGGCCGCGCCTGGGACAGTCACGTAGATCCGGAGGCTGGGGGAGCGGGACGTGAGGTGGAGAATGTAGTCGGGTTGGCGGGTGACGTGGCCGACACAGCCCGAACCCAGGCCCATGCTCCCGGCGTCGAGGTTGCCTCCGGACGTCACGTGGATGTTCACGGGGTCGGGCATGAAGCCCGAAGCGAGGTTTGAACTGCCAAAGTTCGAGTTGCTCCCGCCGATGATCAACGACCCCTGGCCGATGACCTCGGACCCGAAGCCCGAAGCAGCCAGGGCACAGGACAGACCCACCACACTCACGATTCCAGAACGACTCATTGGACGCCTCCGACTGCCGAAATGGCAGTATTTACGGGTACCTCGCGATGCGGGAACAATGGCCCCCGACGGCGGCACCGTGTGTCCTGACGGGCAAGCCCGCCAGGGTATTCAATCCCGAGCGGGACCTTTAGGGCTCATCCCGACAAAAGTCGAGGGTTGAACCTCCAGGTAAGATGGCCGAACCTTGGGATTCGCGGATTTTACCGATGGACGCGGGAGCAACGGGCATGAGCGAGACCGGGAGCGACGTGCAGATCGTGGTCGAAGACGACAGGACCGGGATGGCCGGTGTGGTGCTCCAGCGGGCTTTTCTCGATCACGTACGGTACTCCCAGGGTAAACACCCGAAGACGGCCACGGACCACGATAGGTTCATGTCCCTGGCGCTGATGGCCAGGGATCGGTTGGTTCAACGCTGGACGGCGACGCAGGGGCAGTACTACGCGGTGGACGCCAAGCGGGTGTACTACCTCTCCGCGGAGTTTCTCCTCGGGCGGGCGCTGCGCAACAACCTCCAGAACATTGGCATCCTGGACGAATGCCGACGCGTGATGGCGGACCTGGGGGTGGACCTCGAGGCCCTCTTTGAGGAAGAAGTCGACGCGGGACTTGGCAACGGCGGACTCGGGAGACTCGCAGCGTGCTTTCTGGACTCCCTCGCGACACTTTCGTACCCGGGGTACGGGTATGGCATTCGGTACGAGTTCGGGATCTTTGAGCAACGGCTCAGGGATGGCTACCAGGTGGAATACCCGGACGAATGGCTACGCTTTGGCAATCCCTGGGAGCTCGTGCGCCCGGAGTACACCGTCCCCGTGCATTTTTACGGACGGTGCGAAGAATACCGGGACGAGCGCGGTGCGTGGCGGGTGCGATGGACAGGGACCGACCCCATTCTTGGGGTGCCGTACGACACGCCCATCGCGGGATACCGTTCGGACACGGTGAACACGCTGAGACTCTGGCGGGCGCGGGCGAGTGAAGAATTCGATCTTGGGGTGTTCAACCAGGGGGACTACGTCCGAGCGGTCGAAGACAAGAACGCCTCGGAGACCATCTCGAAGGTGCTGTACCCCAGTGACAACTCCTGGGCGGGGCGAGAACTACGGTTGAAGCAACAGTACTTTTTTGTCGCCTGCGCCATTGCGGACATCGTCCGGCGGTACACCAAGGTCCATAAGACCTTCGATGCTTTTGCCGACAAGGTTGCCATCCAACTCAACGACACCCACCCGGCGATCGCCGTGCCAGAACTCATGCGGGTGTTGATGGACCACCATGGCCTCGGGTGGGATCCCGCGTGGGAGATCACCACGGCGACTTTTGGGTACACGAACCATACGCTTCTCGCGGAGGCCCTGGAGCGCTGGCCGGTGAGTCTCTTTGAGCGGTTGCTCCCGCGGCACCTGCAGATCATCTACGAGATCAACCGTAGACATCTACGGGCGGTGATGAACCGCTGGCCGAACGAAACGGACCGCGCCGCGCGGATGTCGTTGATTGAAGAAGGGAACGAAAAACAGGTGCGGATGGCCTACCTCGCGGCTGTGGGATCCCACAAGATCAACGGCGTGGCCGCGCTGCACTCAGAACTGCTCCGCCGCGAGCTTCTCCATGACTTTGCCGAGATGGCTCCCGAGAAGTTTACGAACAAGACGAACGGGGTAACCCCGCGGAGGTGGTTGCTGTCGTGCAATCCGCGGCTCGCGGGGCTTATCACCTCCCGAATCGGGGGAGACTGGCCGGCGGACCTCGACCAGCTCAAGCGAATGGCGCCATTGGCTGAAGACCCTGGCTTTCGCGCGAGCTTTCGGGCGGTCAAAGCCCAGAACAAAGCGGATCTCTCGGAGTACATGCTGCGGACGGTGGGGGTGCAGGTGTCCGTGGATTCGCTGTTCGACGTACAAGTGAAGCGGATTCATGAGTACAAACGGCAGTTGCTGAATGCCTTGCACATCATCGGGATGTACCTCCGGGCCAAGCGGGACCCGGAGGTTCTCGCGGTCCCGAGGACGTACATCTTTGCGGGCAAGGCCGCGCCGGCGTACCGAATGGCCAAGTCCATCATCCGGCTCATTACGTCCATCGGCGAAGTGGTCAACAACGACCCGTCGGTGCCCGGGCTCCGTGTGGTATTTCTCCCGAACTACGGGGTTTCTGTCGCCGAGCGGATTTTTCCCGCGGCGGATCTCTCTGAACAGATCTCGACGGCGGGCAAAGAAGCCTCGGGGACGGGCAACATGAAGTTTGCCCTCAACGGTGCCGTGACCATTGGCACCTTGGATGGCGCCAACGTCGAGATCCGTGAAGCCGTCGGTCCCGAAAACTTCTTTCTGTTCGGAATGACCGCAGAGGAGGTCACGGCAAGGGTGCGGGAGGGGTACAACCCTCGGTGGCACTACGACAACGAACCCGAGCTCAAAGAAGTCATCGACCTCATCGCTTCGGGATTCTTCAGCGTGGGTTCTCCCGGGCATTTTCTCCCGCTGGTGGACTCCCTGTTAACGCACGACCCGTACCTGGTGCTGGCAGACTACGCAGCCTACGCAGCAGCGCAGGCGCAGGTGTCCAAAGCCTACCGAGATCCCGAGCGCTGGACCCGCATGGCGATTCACAACGTCGCCCACATGGGGGCTTTTTCTTCAGACCGTACAATCCGGGAGTACGCCCGCGAGATCTGGAATGCCCACCCCGTGCCGGTGTCCCTCGCGCCGTACAACGGCGGGCTTTTGTAGCCGAAAACCCGGCCTCGCGAAGCACCCGAGGAGTTGCTTACTGTAGCGTGATGGACACGGGCCACGACGCGGTCTGGTTGCCGTGCGTCGAGAGCAGGACCACGCCGTAGGGCCGAAAGGGGTTGGCGTTGGTGGGGATGTCAATCGTCAGCGTGGCGTGTACCCCGTTGTTCATCGTCTGGTGATCGAGGTTGGCTGAGAGGGTGTACGGCATGGGCATCACGTACACCTGCCAGTTGGGTACAGGCGCGGTAGACCAGCCCCAGACGTCGACCGTGACGGACTGTCCAGCGCTGCCCTGGATCACGTTGTCACTCGTCGAGACGTTGAAGCCCACGGTGGTGTTCGGCGCGGGGACGCAAGGATCGAGGTTGGCCGCCGCAGCACTGTTGGACCACACGCGCTGGAGGAGGTAGCCCCCGCGGCGAACATTGAGCTGGTCGCAGAGATCTCCGATCTCGGGGCCGCTCAATAGATTCCACGCGGGCTGATCGGCGATGGAAAGGACGTAGGCCGGGTGGCTCAGGGGCAACGCGTCGGACGCGGCTTCAATCAGTTCGTGAGAGGCCGCGACGGAAATTCCGTCGGCGTCCGTAAGCCCGCCACCGGCGCCACAGTCTGGAATCACGGCGTAGGCAAAGTGATACGCGCCCATGTCCACGGCGTCGTGGTACCCACCGTACGACCGACACGAAGTCATCGGCCGGGGATAGCCCGGCACGGTCTCGGTAATCGTCGTGTGCGCGGGGTAAAACACCATGTACAGGTAGTTGGCGAAATTGCCGTCCGAGGGCGAAGGGACGGTGCCCGCGTTGATCTCACGAACGATGTCGGTTTCAAGCTCGGTAGACGTGATGGTGTCCGGTGCCGGAGTGGGAATCACCACGTTCTGGACGATCATCCCTGTGCCAATGCCGTAGTCCGCGCCGGTCTGGGTAAGCCAGTCCGAGCCGACGATGTACTGCATCATGGTCGCATCGGACGCCGCGTTGGGGTCGTCCGAGTACGTGATGGTCACCAGCTTGACGTGTGAAAGCGTCGGCCCGCCGTTGTTGGGGAGCGAGGGATACGGCGTGTGATCGGCCATCACAAAGGGCGTATCCACGGCGGCGTCTGCGACGGGGGTCGGCGCATCGTCCGCGGCGAGGACACCCACGTCGGCGGGTGGTTCGGCATCGGTTGTTCCGACGGGGCCAGCGTCCTGCGGTGCAGCGGACACGGCCGCACCACAGCCGCCGAGGAGAGAAGCGAGCGCGAAGAAGCAAGCGTGAGAAAAAGAACGCATGGCGCCGCAACCTACGACCGATGCCCGCGCTTGAAAAGCCTTCTCATCGGACGGGGCGGAGATACCAGACGCAACGGACAATTCCGGTCCGTGCGTAGGCCATCCGTGGCGCGAGGGGGCAGACTGTAAAAGACCGTCACCCTCTGCGCAGCCGGGCCATGGTCTTCGATCGCGGACGGGCCGCAAGGTCTCTCTTGGCTCCTCGGCGCGTCTGCCCACCGTCCTCGTGGGTGATCCTGTCCCGCAAAAGCTCTGCTACTGTACGGATGCCCCGCCCTGCGAAACCCACGCCCGCGGGAGCGTCACCCACGGACAGCGCACCCCGATGACCACACCTACATCCGACGAGATCCGCAAGACGTTTCTTGAGTACTTTCGCGTGCGCGGCCACGAGGTCGTTGCGAGCTCCGGAGTGATCCCGAGAAACGACCCGACGCTGCTGTTTACCAACGCGGGGATGGTGCAGTTCAAAGACGTTTTTCTGGGCTCGGACAAGCGGGGGTACACCCGTGCGACGACCAGCCAGAAGTGCGTGCGGATGTCCGGCAAGCACAACGACCTGGAAAACGTCGGACGCACCGCGCGGCACCACACTTTTTTCGAGATGCTTGGCAACTTCTCGTTTGGTGACTACTTCAAACGCGACGCCATCACCTACGCCTGGGAGCTTCTCACCCAGGTCTGGAAGCTCCCGCCCGACAAACTCTGCATCACGGTCTTTGGCGGCGAAGGCGAACTCTCGGCCGACGACGAAACCCGGGCCATCTGGCGCGAGGTCACGGGCTTTAGCGACGAGCGAATCGTGGGTCTCGGCCGCGCAGACAACTTCTGGACCATGGGCGAGACCGGTCCCTGTGGGCCTTGCACTGAGATCCATTACTTCATGGGCGAGGGCGTTCCCGACCTGTCGCTTCTTGGCGCTGAGCCAACGGCCAAGGGCACCGGCTGGGTCGAGATCTGGAACAACGTGTTCATGCAGTACAACCGTGCGGTCCCCGACGGGCCGCTCGCGCCTCTGCCCGCCCCCTGCGTGGACACCGGCATGGGTCTAGAACGCATCACCGCGGTCCTCCAAGGGGTGACCAGCAACTACGATACGGATCTTCTCCGCCCCTTGGTTGACTTCGCCGCGGCCCGCGCTGGGCGGGGTTATTCATCCTCGGACAACGACTACGACGTCGCGCTTCGGGTGATCTCTGACCACGCTCGGATGACGGCGTTTGCGCTGGCCGAAGGGATCACCCCAGACAAAAAGGGTCGCGGTGCGGCGCTGCGGTCCGTGATGCGCAGGGCGATCCGTCATGCCTATGTGCAAAAGATCCCGCGGCCGTTTTTTCATCACGTGGTCGCCGAGGTGATCGCTCGCATGGGGTGTACGTACCCTGAGATTGTACAGCACAAAGACTTCATCCTTGCGCAGGTGGAGGCCGAAGAAGGGCGCTTTTACGACCTCGTGCCCAAGGGCCTCGGGCTCCTCGAACGCTTTGACGGTTGGATGCACACCTCCGCGGGCCAGCGAGAACTCCCGGGTGCGGTCGCGCACGACCTCAACGCCACCTACGGCTTTCCGTTGGATCTCACGCAACTCCTTGGACGCGAACAGGGCTTTGTCGTCGACCTCCAGGGCTATACCGCCGCCGAAGAAGCGCACGAAGAGATCTCTCGTGGCGCAAGGGACAAGCCCGTCGCGGGCGTCTCCCGCGAGGAGCGGGTCGATCCGAAGCACCGTGAGGCCCTCGCCAGGATCCCTGGGGGTGTGCGCTTTGTGGGCTACGACACCGAGACGCTCGCCAGCACGGTCGTCGCCCTCCTTCGGGACGACGGCGATGGACTCTCTTTTGTCACCTCCCTCCCGGAGGGATCCCTTGGGCAGGTGGTCACCCGGGAGACGCCTTTCTACGGCGAGGCAGGCGGGCAGGTCGGCGACCGTGGCAGTCTCACCGCCGCGGGCGTCACGGTTGCCGTGACCGACACACAAAAGCCCCTCCCGGGCTTGACCGTGCATCACGCTCGGGTGAGCGTGGGCGCCTTGCGGGTGGGCGACTCGGTGACCCTCACCGTCGACCCCGAAGCCCGCGCCGCCACGCGGCGTAATCACAGCGCAACGCACCTCCTGCATTGGGCGTTGCGGCGTGTGTTGGGTGCGCACGCGCAGCAGCGGGGCTCCAAGGTGGGCCCAGAGATTCTTCGTTTCGATTACGCCTCGCTGCGGGCGATCACCGACGACGAAATCCTGCGGATCGAAGACCTGGTCAATCGTGAAGTGCTGGCCAATCTCGCCGTGCGTACCGAAGTGACCTCGCAGGCAGAGGCCCGTGCCCGCGGGGCCATGATGATCTTTGAAGAAAAGTACGGGGACGCCGTGCGCATGCTTCACATCGGGCACGAGAGCGTAGAGCTCTGCGGCGGGACGCACGTGGCGCGGACAGGGGACATCGGGCTCTTCAAGATCGTTGCGGAGACGGGCGTCGGTGGTGGGGTACGGCGGATCGAAGCGGTCACCGGGCTCAACGCGCTCGCGCTCGTGCGCTCTCTGGGGGCGGCGCTTCAGCGCGCGGGGGATGCCCTGGGCGTTGCGCCGTCCGAGGTTCCCCCCCGGGTTGACAAGGCGTTGGAGCATCAGCGGGAGCTTCAGCGCGAGGTGCAGGCGCTGAAACAAAAACTGATGGACGGCGGCGGCGTGGACGTGACCGCCCAGGCGAGGACCGTCGGTGACGTGCGGGTGCTCGCCGTGCGATCGCCCGTCCACGAACCCGAGGCCCTGCGGATGTACGCCGACAAGCTCAGGGACAAACTCGGCAACGCCGTGGTCGTCCTCGGCGCGATTGCCCCGGACGGCAAAGCCGTGCTCCTTTGTGCGGTGTCCAAGAGCCTCGTCGGGCGCTTTCACGCTGGCAAGATCGTGGGTGAGCTTGCCGCGTTGGTGGGGGGGCGTGGCGGTGGAAGGCCCGACCTGGCCCAAGCCGGCGGCCCCGACGCCGCCAAGCTCGACGAAGCCCTCGCGCGGGCCTACGCGATCCTCGGTTGACGGTCCCGATGCATCGGGAATGGACGCCGGGCGAAGGACCCCGGTACGATCCCGCACGTCCGTAGAGCGAGGAGCGTAGCGAACCCAATGGCCGAGGCGAAACCCCGAGACGTGGCCAGGGCGTACCGTTCGCTGACGGAGCTCGAAACGGCCCTCGTCGCCCTGGAGCGCTTGCTCCCTTCCGAGTTCCTGCCGGACCCGCTCCCCGGGCGCACACTCCCCGATCTCGACGCCGAGCTCTCCGCGCTCTCAGTCCTCTCCGTGGCTGACATCCCCCAACCTTCGCCCGTTCCATCGGTGCCAACCCCCGCACCGTTGCTTCTCCCTCCCACGCTTGTCCAACAGGGTGCGGTCGCGGTCGCCGTCGCGACGCCGCAGCCGGAAGCTCTCCCCGAGCTCCCGGTCCTCGAAGCGTCATCGTCCATCGCTTCGGCTGCGTTGTCCGAGCATCGAGCGCCCCCAGAGCCCTTGGAGCCTGCGTCCGTGGAGCCGCCGGTGATGGACTTGGACGTGGACATGGGCGACGACCTCGGGGGGGGATTGGATCTCGTCACCGCTGCGCCCATCAGTGTCCCGCCGAAAGCCCTGCCGGTTGCACCCGCCCCTGAGCCCCTGCACGCGATGGAGCCCTTGCCCATCACGCTCGAAGATCTGCTCGACGAGGCCGAAGCCGTTGAACTCGACTCGGGTGAGCTTGAAGACGTCCGTGGAACAGAGGACCCCGAGGAGTCTCACGAGGTCCATGGA
>VFSW01014928.1_pt1 | contig 10706 bp, 8 predicted proteins | sample 5358111 | NCBI WGS metagenome assembly VFSW01 (sample SAMN11554181, study PRJNA540505) | mine drainage metagenome | isolation source: sediment from site ElyBrook_90M | place: USA: Ely Copper Mine, Vershire, VT | collected 2017
CCGTTTTTATATACTCGCCCGCGGTGCCAACGGCCGCAGGTGATTCTTCCTTCCTGCTCGCGCGCGACAACGGAGCGCGGCCTTACACTGGCCGGCCGTGCCAACGGCCAGGGGTCACCCCTGCCGCGCGAGCGGGACTCGAAAGAAATCTGCGCGGATGCCAAAGTCAAAGACCGGGACATATGCAACGCGCAGCCGCATCCAGACGAAGTTACACGAGGGCGATATTCCGGCCCCACGCGCATCTCGCGGACGAAGCCGCGGGGATCCTCGTCGCCGGCGGCTCCCTCGGATGCGCCGTCGCCGGCATGAAGTTGCCGCGCGCGCGCGAGGATAAGACCGTCGCGCTCGAAGCGTACTTCGACGCCATCTCAACGGCCAAGCTCTCGCGACTGAAACTGACGCTGGAAAAAGCCGGGATGCTCGCTGACGCCACGCGCGACACCACCGATAATGGCGTTCGCAATGGGAGCGTGAGGAGAATCGTCGATCCGGGATGGTCCACGCTTTGGATGAAACGGTTCGGCCCGTTTCGCGTCGGACGGCGAATGCTGATCGTACCGCCGTGGAAGCGCGAGCATCAGCGCGGCCGAACCACCATCGTCGTCCAACCCGCGCGGGCTTTCGGCACTGGCCACCATCCCACTACCGCAGGCGCTCTGCGCGCGATCGAATCGCTGATAGGCGGGCGCGCGCCGAAGTCGATCCTCGATGCCGGCACGGGCTCGGGGGTGTTGGCGATCGCGGCGGCGCTGCTCGGGATGCGCGACGGCGTCGAGTGCGAAATAATCGCAATCGATACCGATCCGACGGCGCTGGAAAACGCGCGTCTCAATGCGCGCCTGAACGGCGTGGAAAAATCAGTCCGGTTCTCCTCGGTGCCGCTCGCTTCGATTCATCGCCACTTCGATCTGATCGCGGCCAATATTCTCAGCCACACATTGATCGAACTCGCGCCGCATCTGAAGCGACTCGTCGCGCCCGGTGGCCGGCTCATCCTCGGCGGTTTTCTCGCCGACGAGGCCGGCGAAGTGTTGTCTCACTATCGGCCGCCGCTGCGATGTCTCAGCCGCAAAACGCATCGCGGATGGACCACGGCCGTGATGGCGCGAGCGCCACGCTGATGGGCATTTCGTTGTCGCCACGGCGTTTTTCGATCGCGCGCGCGCCGGACGCAACCGGGCTCGCGCACGTCGAGGGCGCGGAGTTGCATCACATGCGCACGGTCCTGCGCCTCGCCGTCGATGCGCGCGTGTCGTTGCTCGATCCCGCGGGCGTCGAGCATCGGGGCACAATCGAGCGCTACGAACGCGACCGCGCCGTGGTTCGCATCGAGTCATCGTCGCCGCCGCCGTCTTCGCCCGCCCGAACTCGAATCATTCTGGCCGCCGCAATCGTCAAAGGTCCGCGAATGGACTTCATCGTCGAGAAGGCGGCCGAGTTGGGTGCGTCGGAGCTATGGCCGATCGTCAGTGCGCGCGGATTGGTCCGTTCGCCGGGAGCGGATCGGCTCGCGCGATGGGGCCGGCTCGCGATCTCCGCTGCAAAGCAAAGCCATTCCCCGGCCGCGATGGAAGTGCGATCGCCGATCGGCGTTGACGACCTGGTCCGCGGCGTGCCGCCCCGGACCCTCGCCGTAATCTGCGCCAGTGGCGGCGAACCGCTCGCCGGGGTGATTCGACGCGTGCATCCGCGTGCGATATTGATAGCGGTTGGACCGGAGGGCGACTTCGACGATGACGAGCGCGCGAAAGCCGCCAACGCCGGCTTCGTCGCCGCCGGACTTGGGCCAAATCGCCTCAGGAGCGAGACCGCGGCGGTGGCCGCGGTCAGCATAGCGGCGGGGTTACTTCACGATGCGCAAGGGTCAAGCGAAGATGCCGAAACGGAAGAAAAGGACGCGTAAATTCGCGTTCATCATGGACCCGCTGGAGCGGGTGCTGGTCGACAAGGACACGACGTTCGTGTTCATGCTCGAGGCGCAATTGCGCGGCCATGAAATCTATGTGCTCGGCATTCGCGACCTTTACGCGCGCGGTCCGAATGTGATCGCGCGGGCGCGGCAATGCGAGGTGACGCGCGGGAGTCCTCATCACCGTTTCCTCGACGAGGGCGGCGAGTATCCGCTGGAGACTTTCGATGCGGTCTTCATGCGCAAGGACCCGCCCGCCGATGCGGCTTATCTCTACGCCACGATGCTGCTCAGCCTGGCCGACAGCCGGCGTACCTTTGTGCTCAACCATCCGGCGGGCCTTCGCGAAGCCAACGAAAAGCTTTACGCGCTGAATTTACCCGGCGCGATTCCGCCCACGCTCGTCACTTATGAAATTCCACGGCTCAAGAATTTTCTTGACGAGCAAGGCGGCGAGATGATCGTGAAGCCGCTGGACGGACACGGCGGCGAAGGCGTGTTCCTGGTCACCACGAAGGATCGCAACCTCGGCGCGATTCTCGAGACGGTGACGCAATACGAGTCGCGTCCAATCATGGCGCAGCGCTATATCCCCGAGGCTCGCAACGGCGACAAGCGGCTGATCGTGCTCGACGGAGAACCTCTGGGATGCACGCTGCGGGTGCCGCGCGAGGACGAGCATCGCGGCAACATCCACGTCGGCGGCACCTGCGTGAAGGCGCCGATCACGGCGCGCGATCGCGATATCTGCCGGATGCTGAAGCCGCGCCTCCAGCGCGACGTGCTGTACTTTGTCGGGCTCGACATCATCGGCGACTACCTGACCGAGGTAAATGTGACGAGTCCGACCGGAGTGCAGGAGATCGATCGGCTCGACGGCGTGAACCTGGAAGGCAAGGTGATTGATTTCGTCGAGTCGCGGGTGGCGGGGCTCAAGCGATGAACGGGCCGTTGCAAGGCGCGGCAATCATCGGTACGAATGATTCTTTCACCGTTCGCCCCGATCGCATCGTGCGAACGTGACCAACACGGTGGGCAGGTAGCTCAGTCGGTAGAGCAAAGGACTGAAAATCCTTGTGTCGAGTGTTCGATTCACTCCCTGCCCACCAACCAACTCGCCTGCCGTCAGCAGCTAGCGAGAGTTAGTCCGTTTTCGTTTTTCCGTTTTTCCGTTTGCTGGCGTCACGAGCCGTGGGAGCGCACCGCACCAGCGCGAGGCTAAAGTTCGCGCGATGAAGAACCTACCAGACCAGTGTTTCGGCAATATGAATTCGGAAGCCGCCAAACCGCCTACGAGGTGAAGTGAATGACGCCCAAGATTATTTCCAGCAAAATCAGCAGCACGACAACGACTTCGAGCAGTACCAGGCGGCGGTCGCGCGCGACGTCCAGTACCAGAACCAGCGAGTCCTGGATGCTCTGCAGCTTGCTGGTCAGCGCAGCGTAACGATCGACGAGATCGAAATCGTCGCGCAGGTCGTCGTAGATGAGGTCCATCGCGGGGTCTTCCCATGCAGCGTCGGGCTTGTCGAGCAGATGGAGCACGGCGAGAACTTCGGTGCGCGACGAAATCGCTTCGCCAATGAAGCGATGCAAAGGAGTAATCCGATACGGCACGGTGCCGTGCGACGCCATCCGATCGACCAACTGCGCGGTGCGCGCAAAGAGGCTATCCACGATTCGCTCGTAGTATTCCATCGCCGCGCTCTGACCGACCGTCAGCGCGACGATTCCTGCCCGCTGGGGAGTGAGATTGTCGACCCGCAGCATCCCGGCGGAAATACCGATCGGCGCGGCAGAGTCCTCCAGCACGGAGTAATCCTCGCGAATGATCCGGGTCGTGAGTTTGGGTAGGGCCCGCGCGAGGCGTGCGAATATGCGTTCGCGATGCTCGACCGGAACGTCGTTCGAGACGATGGCGCCGAAGGGGAAGATGTAGAGGCCGCCGTTGGGTTCGATCGGCACGAACATTTCGAGCGGCGACATCCTGGCCTCGGGAAAAGCCGGCGCTATCTGGCGGAGCGAAAAGTTCTCCTCGAAAGCTACCGCGTAGAATTGATGGACCCGGCTCGGCATTCGCATCCTCCCGGCTGGAACCTCGCTCGATGCTCGCTCACCCAATTGGCAATAGTCCCAGCCCGATGCGCGCGATGAAAGCGGTTACGTGCATGTGCTAGGCGGCGTCGTGCATGGGCGCATCGCAATGCCTGGGTACATCGGCGACACCGCAGTCGGGACCCATCCAGCACACCAGCTTGATTTCGCGGCCGACGCGTTCAGAGTGCATCGGGCGATTGCAATGCGTCGGCATCGCGGTCTCGAAGCCGCATTTTTCGCATTTTAATTTCGTTGCCATTGCGATCTCCTTCTTTTCAGAAACCTCGATCCGCGCTTGCGGCGGAGTCGAGGAATTCGGCGCAGCGGGTCCCGGCAATCCTCCGACTTCGGCGCGCACTGCGCCCAACTTTCGCGGGCCGGTGAAATTGAGCAGTAGCGCGTTGCTGACGACGCTGACGCTCGACAGCGCCATCGCAAGTCCGGCCAGGGCGGGGTTCAGCATGATTCCAAACCACGGATAAAGAACGCCGGCGGCGATCGGAATTCCGAGCACGTTGTAGAAAAACGCCCAGAAAAGGTTTTGCTTCACCTTGTTCAGGGTCAAGCGGCCGAGCACAAGCGCGCGAATGATGTCGTACAAGTCGTCGCGGGTGAGCACGACGTCGCCGGTCTCCTTGGCGGCGTCAGTGCCGGAGCCGATCGCGATTCCAATGTCCGCGGCGGCCAGTGCGGGCGCGTCGTTGATTCCGTCGCCGACCATCGCGGTGAACAGGCCGGACTCCTGGTAGCGCTTGACGATCGCGATCTTGTCCGCCGGCATCAGTTGCGCGTGGAACTCGTCGATTCCCAATCGAGCAGCAACGGTCTTTGCGACTTCAGCGTTGTCGCCGGAAATCATCACCGTGCGAATGCCCATCCGATCCAGCGCCGCGATCGCGCCGCGGGCGCCGGCCTTGACCGGATCGCGGAATGCAAGCACGGCAGTCACCTTGCGATCGATCGCGAGGAACAGCGGCGTCGCCGCAGACGCCGCGACGCGAGCCGCCTCGTCGCGGGCGCGGGAATCGACGCCGGCGCCGACCTGCGTCATCAGCCGGTCGTTGCCAAGCGCGATCTGATTGCCGCCATGCTCGGCGGTAACGCCGAGGCCCGGCATCTCGCGTGAGGTATCGGGCGTGAATTGCGGCGAGAGATTTCGCGCTTGCGCGCTGGCGGTCACGGCTCGCGACAGCGGATGAATCGATCCGGCGGCGGCAATCGCGGCAAAGGACAGCGCACTATTCTCGTCGCGGTCGAGCGCGACGACCGACTCGAGTTCCGGCCGGCCGACCGTCAGGGTGCCGGTCTTGTCGAACAGCATGACCCGGATTCTCGTGATCAGTTCGAGGGCGGATGCCCGCTTGAACAAAATTCCCGCGCGCAGGCCGAGCCCGCTACCGACCATAAGCGCAGTCGGCGTGGCCAATCCCATCGCGCATGGGCACGCGATCACCAACACGGCGGTCATCGCAGTCAACGCCATCACCAGCGTCGGGCCCAACCACATCCAGGCAAAAAAAGTGAGCGCTGCGATCGCGATCACCGCCGGCACAAATCGCGCGGCGACCGCGTCGGCGACGCGCTGGATGGGAGCCTTGTCGCCCTGCGCGTCCGCAACCATTCGGACTATCTGCGCAAGTGCCGTCTCAGAGCCAACGCGCGTCGCGCGAACCGTAATCGCAGCGGCGGTGTTGAGCGCGCCGCCGGAGACCTCATCGCCCACCGACTTGTCCACCGGCATCGACTCGCCCGTAAGCATCGACTCGTCGATAGCGCTGGCGCCGGTGACAATCACGCCGTCAACCGGAATTCTGGAAGCGGGCTTGACCAGCACGAGGTCGCCGACGGCCAACTCGGAAGCAGGCACGGCGCGCTCGTTGCCGTCGCGCACCACAGTGGCAACGTCGGGGACGAGGGTCAGCAAGGATCGCAACGCGGCCATCGCGCGGCCGCGAGCGCGCGCTTCGAGAAATTTGCCAAAGCGAATAAAAAGGATCAGCTCGGCGGCAGTATCGAAGAATCGCGGACCCGCGAAGAAGAAGGCGGGAAACGTGGTGAGGATTGAGTAGAAGCAGGCGGCGCTGATGCCAAGCGCGACCAGCGTATCCATGTTCGCAGTGCGATTGCGCGCGGCGATCCATGCGCCGCGGTAGAAGGTCAGGCCGGCGGTGAACATCAGCGTCGTGGCGGCGGCGAGCGTCGCGATGCGCGCGGCGCTGCTCTCGCGATGCTGCAAATAGATGACGACTGCGGCGCCAATCGCAGTGGCGATTACCCACTCCAGGTTGCGGCGCGCATCCTGGCGATCGAGGGCGGATTCGCCCGCGCCTACGCCGCTGGACTCGGCGATCGCGCTATAGCCGGCGGCCGCGACCCTCGCCTCGATTTCACCGGCAGCAAGTTTGTCGCTGACGCGCGCGGTTAGCGTCTCGGCGGCGAAATTTACATGGGCGTCGATGACGCCGGGGATCGGCGCGACGGCGTTTTCGATGGTGTTCGCGCAATTCGCGCAATGCATCCCGCGAATTCGGAACCGCTCGATCTTTTCGTCAGCCCTTCCTTCGAGGTTATGTTGCGCGTCCATGGCCAAGCGCAGGCGCGGCGCCGGCTAGAGCGAGGCCTTGATTGGCCGGCCGGAAATGACTTCGTCGATGAGTCCGTATTCGACTGCCTGCGCCGCGGACATGAAGTTGTCGCGGTCGGTATCCTTCTCGACTTTCTTGGCATTCTGGCCGGTATGGTGAGCAAGGATGTCGTTGAGGATTTCGCGAAGACGCAACGCCTCACGCGCGTGAATCTCGATATCGCTCGCCTGACCCTCGAACCCGCCGGAGACCTGATGAATCAGTATCCGCGAGTGCGGCAACGCGTATCTTTTGCCCTTAGCGCCTGCGGCCAGCAGCAGAGATCCCATGCTGGCGGCCTGTCCCACGCACAGCGTCGAGACAGGGGGCTTCACGAATTGCATCGTGTCGTAGATAGCCAGGCCGGCGGTGACCGAACCGCCCGGCGAGTTGATGTACATATTGATTTCGCGCTCAGGGTCCTCGGACTCGAGGAACAGGAGTTGCGCGGTGACCAGGTTGGCAAGGTCGTCGGTGACGGGGCCGCCCAGGAACACGATCCGGTCCTTGAGCAATCTCGAAAAAATGTCGTAAGAACGCTCGCCGCGGCCGGTCTGCTCGACTACGTATGGTACGAGTACACTCATGATACAAAGGTACTATCTGGATGAACAGCGGGGAAGTGGCGGGCGGCGGACCGCAGCGGCCAGGCGCTGTCGGTTCAGGTGGGCTGCTCGATTCGGCCGACGGCGGCGTTCAGGCGATCGACGGTGCGGCGTTTACCGAGCACCGCGATCACCTCGTAAATCCCGGGGCTGACGGCGCCGCCGGTGAGCGCCACGCGGACCGGTTGCGCGAGTTGGCCGAGCTTGAGCTTGAACCGCGCGAGGACAGATTCGAAAACCGCCTGCACCGACGCCTCGGAGACCTCGCCCTCGATCGATTCGAGCTCCGCAACCAACGCGCGGATTGGTTCCGCGATTTCCGGCTTGAGGAATTTCGCCGCCGCTTTCGAATCGATCTCGATCGCGTCCTTCAGGTAGAACGACGCGAAGTCCACCAGCTCGACGAGCGTCTTGGCGCGCTCGTGCAGGGTTGCAACCGCCTTTTCGAGCCACGCGTCGTCGCCCGGAATCGGCCATCCGCGCCTGGCGATGAACGGCTTGATCTCAGCCGCCAGCCGCGGGATCGGCCGCTCCTTCAGGTAATGGAAATTGAGCCAGAGCAATTTTTCGGCGTTGAATACGCCGGCTGATTTTCCGCAAGCCTCGAAGCCAAAATAACCGATCAGTTCGTCCCTGGAGAAAATTTCCTGGTCACCGTGGGACCATCCAAGGCGCGCCAGATAGTTCAGCATCGCCTGCGGGAAATAGCCGCCCTCGCGATAGGCGATCACCGAAGTCGCGCCGTGGCGCTTTGAGAGCGGAGAGCCGTCCGGCCCCAGCACCTGCGGCAAATGTGCGAAGGCTGGCGGCGTGAATCCGAGCGCGTACGCCATCTGCATCTGGCGCGGAGTATTCGAGACGTGGTCGTCGCCGCGAACGATGTGCGTGATGCGCATGTCCACGTCGTCGAGGATGCTCGCGAAGTTGTAAATCGGCGAGCCGTCCGAACGAACAATGATAAAGTCGTCGAGCTCGGTGTTCTGAAAGACCATCCGGCCTTTCACCAGGTCATCGACGACCGTCTCGCCATCCAGCGGCATCGCAAACCGGATCGTATAGTTGCGTCCGGCGGATTTGTCAGGCAGCGCCAGATTTGCTGGGAAACCGAGCCTGCGGCATTTGCGATCGTAAACGGGCCTGCGATGCTCGCGCTCGGCCTGCTTGCGCCTGGCGTCCAGTTCTTCCGCCGAGCAGTAGCACGGATACGCTTTTCGCTCGCGCAGCAATTTGAGCGTGGCTTCACGATGCCGCTGGACTCGATTGCTCTGAAAGTATGCCTCGTCGGGCGGACCTTCGTCCCACTCCATCCCGAGCCACTTCAGGTCCGCGAGGATTTCGTCGAGCGACTGCTTGGTCGATCGTTCGCGATCGGTGTCGTCGATGCGCACGATGAACTGCCCGCCGTTGTGGCGCGCGTAGAGGTAGGCGAACAGGCCCGAGCGGACGTTACCGATGTGCAGCGAGCCGGTCGGGCTCGGCGCGAAGCGTGTGCGAACCGTCACCTTCACTCCCACTCTATCGTCGCGGGCGGCTTCGACGTGATGTCGTAAACCACGCGGTTGACGCCCCTGACCTCGTTGGTGATTCGGCTGGAGACGCGCGCGAGGAAAGCGGGGTCCAGGCGCGCCCAATCCGCCGTCATGCCGTCCATCGACTCGACCGCGCGAATCGCAATCACGCTTTCGTAGCTGCGCCCGTCGCCCATCACGCCCACGGTCTTGAGCGGCAGCAGCACGGCGAACGCCTGCCATAGTTTGAGTCCGAAGCCCGCCGCCGCCGTTTCCTGCATCACGATCGCGTCCGCGCGCCGCAGCAAATCGAGCCGCTCGCGCGTGACCTCGCCGACGATTCGCACCGCAAGCCCGGGGCCGGGAAACGGTTCCCGCTCGATCACCTCCGCCGCCAGCCCGAGCCGGCGGCCCACTTCGCGCACTTCATCCTTGAACAACTCGCGCAACGGTTCGACCAGTTCCAGGCGCATCCGCTCCGGCAATCCGCCGACGTTATGATGGCTCTTGATCACCGCCGACGGCCCCTTGAACGAGACCGATTCGATCACGTCCGGGTAGAGCGTTCCCTGGCCGAGAAATTTCGCGCCCTGAACGACTTCCTCGGATTCAAACACGTCGATGAAAGCATGTCCGATGATGCGGCGTTTTTGCTCGGGATCGAGCACGCCCGCCAACCGCGACAGAAAAAGATCGGACGCATCTGTAAGCTTGAGATCGATCCCGAGCTGGCGCGCGAACGTATTCTCCATCCGCTCGCGCTCGCCCGCGCGCAGCAGTCCGGTATCGACGAACACGCAATGCAGCCGCGCGCCGATTGCGCGATGGATCAGCGCCGCCGCCACGGAGGAATCGACGCCGCCCGACAGCCCCATCAAGACCTTGTCGGTCGGCCCGACCTGCTTGCGAATCTCCGCGAGTTTCGTCTCGACAAAATTCGCCATCGTCCAATCGCCGCGCTCGCCGCAGATCTTCAGCACGAAGTTGCGCAGCACCTGCGTGCCGCACGGTGTGTGCACGACCTCGGGATGAAACTGGATTCCGCGGATGCGCCCGTCGCGCGTTTTGAAGGCGGCATACGGCGAGTTGTCGGTGTGTGCAATCGCGCACAGCGTGCCCGGAATCGTCTCGACCCTGTCGCCGTGACTCATCCAGACGCGATGCTCCCGCCCGCTGAGCCCTTCGAACAGCACGTCGTCGCCGTCTATTACCAGCGTTGCGGGTCCGTATTCGCGCTGTCGCGAGCCCACGCTGCGAGCGCCCATATGCTGCGCGATCACGTACAGCCCGTAGCAGATTCCGAGCACCGGACAGCCAAGATTAAGCACCTCGTCGGCGATATCCGGCGCATTGCGCTCGTAGAGGCTGGCCGGTCCGCCGGAAAGAATTATCCCGCGCGGATTCATCGCGCGGATTTTTTCGGGCGCGAGGTTGAACGGATGGATTTCGCAATACACGTTGGCTTCGCGCACGCGGCGCGCAATCAGCTGCGTGTACTGGCTGCCGAAATCTAAAATCAGGATCACTGACTGGGCTCGACTGTCGATAGAAAGATCACGGAAATTACCTTGACACTGAAATATACCGGACCCGGCGCGGTGTACGAAACGCCGCCGCGCCAATGCTCCACAGCCGCAACCTTACGCGCGCGCGGGCTTGGTGCGCGGCGCGGGCCGGTTGCGAGGCTTGCCGCGCGGCCGTCCCGGCGGACCGCCTTGCACCCACGAGCGGCCGGTGCGCCGAAAATCGAGCCTCAGCGGCGTGCCGACAAGTTCCAGGGACTTTCGAAATCGCGTTTCGATGAAGCGTATGTAATGCGCCGGGATGCCGTGTTCGACGTTGGCGAAAAATCGCAGCCGCGGCGGCGCGCTGCCGACCTGCGTCACGTACATCAGGTTCAATCGCCGCCTGTCCACCTGCGGCGGATCCATCGCGGCCGTCGCCTCGGCCAGCGTTCGAT
>VFSW01014929.1_pt1 | contig 10705 bp, 10 predicted proteins | sample 5358111 | NCBI WGS metagenome assembly VFSW01 (sample SAMN11554181, study PRJNA540505) | mine drainage metagenome | isolation source: sediment from site ElyBrook_90M | place: USA: Ely Copper Mine, Vershire, VT | collected 2017
TGGACGAGTACCAGGACACCAACCGCCCGCAGTACGAGCTGATGAAGCTGCTGGCGGGCGAGCAAAAGAATGTGTGCGCGGTGGGCGACGAGGACCAGAGCATCTACTCGTGGCGCGGCGCCGACATTCGCAACATTCTGGAATTCGAGAAGGATTTCCCCAGCGCCCGTATCGTGCGGCTGGAACAGAACTACCGCTCCACGCAGGTGATTCTTGAGGCGGCCGGGGCGGTGGTGGCCAACAATGTGCGCCGCAAGGGCAAAAAGCTGTGGACCGACCGGCAGGGCGGCAGCCTGATCGGCTACTACGAGGCTCCCGACGGCGAGAATGAAGCCCTCTTCATCGCCGACCGCATCCAGAAATTTCTGCGCGAGGCCGGCGAGGACGCCACAGAAGCGCACTGCGCCGTGCTGTATCGCACCAACTCGCAGTCGCGGCTGGTGGAAGAGGCGCTACGGCGCTACAACATTCGCTACACCATGGTCGGTGGCTTTAGCTTTTACGAGCGCGCCGAGATCAAGGACCTGCTCGGCTATCTGCGCCTCATCCGCAACCCGCATGACTCAATGGCGTTGCAGAGGGTGATCAACACACCGACGCGCGGCATCGGCAAAACGACCCTCGAAACTTTGGAACGGCTGGCGCTTGAAACCGGCCAGTCTACATGGGATGCGCTGGCCGCCGCTATCGCCAACAAACTCATTCCCACGCGCGCGCTGATGGCTCTGGAGTCTTTTCGCGAGCTCATCCTGGACGCGCAGGCCATGATGGACCCCGACTTTGCGGGGAAGCTCTCAGCGGACGTGGCCGCGGAAGAGGATGCCGACACCGGCTTTGAATTTGGCGCGGCCTCAGCAGACGCTGCCAGTTCAGAGGGCGAAAGCGCGGAAGTTCCCGGCGGAAGTGAAGACCATCCGCAGCTCCAACTGCTGGACGCCAGCCACTTCTCCCCTTTTGCCGAAGCCCCAAAACGTCCGTTCCTGAAAATACCGAAGCAAGCGAAGGAAGCCGGTGCGCCGCGGGGCGCGTCGTTGAGACCGGGGAAAGCCAGCCCCGAATTTCAAGCAGGCTCCGGGGAAAGACCGGCCGAAGAGAAGGTCGAAGGGTTTCGCGCGCCCGGCGACGCCGCCACGCTGCCGGAGTTGATCCGCTTCCTCATCGACCGTACGGGTTACATCAAGGCTCTTGAAGTTGAAGGTTCGCCGGAGGCTTTCAGCCGCATCGAGAACCTGAAGGAACTGGCCAACGCCGCCCACGACGCAGAAGTTCGCGGCGAGACACTGGCCGAGTTTCTGGACCATGCGGCTCTGGCGTCGGACACAGACCAGTTCGACCCCGACGCACGCGTCACCCTGATGACGCTGCACGCCGCCAAGGGCCTTGAATTTCCGCTGGTCTTTCTGGCAGGGCTTGAAGAGGGCCTGTTCCCGCACTCGCGCACGCTCAACAACCCCGAGGAGCTGGAAGAGGAGCGCCGCCTCTGCTACGTGGGCATGACGCGTGCCATGAATACCCTGATCCTGACCCGCGCCCACTACCGCCGCCGCTACGGCAACGATGCGCCGGAGATGAGCATCCCTTCGCGCTTTCTTGAAGAGGTGCCCAACCAGCTGGTTGAAAACCTGAGCAGCCGCACCCCGGCCTGGGCCACCACCAGCCACGGATGCTGATCGGGGACGGTATCGGGGGGGGGCCGCCGCCCCGGCCAGGGGGGCGACTTCGACGGCCCGCACTTCAGCTACGAAGACGAGAGCCAGGAAACTCCGCGCGCCGCTGCCACCGGCAGCAAGCGATTTGGAGCCGGCATCAAGACTGACTCATCGAAGCCCTTTGTCGCTCCCTGGATGACTCCTAAAGCGACTCCCAGGACACTCTCTCCGAGCCTCGAATCCAGCGCAAAAGGGAAAAGCACGGAAGTGCCCGGAACGCCGCCAGATTCTATCGACAACATTGCGCGCTTCTTCGGAGGCAAGGCGGGCATCAGCAAAGGCGATGCGGCCAAGCTCGGCGTTCTGCCGCGTCCCGCCATGGAGACCCAGCAGTCCACCGGCGCGAGAGGCCTGAAGAAGGGGCAGCGCGTCCACCACTCGAAGTACGGGGACGGCACTGTTCTCTACCGCGAAGGGGACGGCGAAGACGCCAAGGTCACCGTCATGTTTATGCGCCACGGCATGAAAAAGCTGATGGAAAAGTTTGCCAATTTGCAGAAGATTTAGAGACTAAGCGGCCCACAAGGCTGCGGGCTTCAGCTCCTCGCCGCTCTACTGCGAAATGCCGGCAACTTCCGCTGCTCCGGCCATGGGATTCTCTTTCCGATTCAGCTCGAGAAAGAGCAATCTGCCGTCTGAGTGATAGGTCTGCCCGGTGGCAGTTTGGGCACTCAATACAGGCTCAACGCACTGCATGTATTCCGCGCGAGCAGGTTGCCATGTCTTTGCCAGATTCCGGGCGATGAAGTTGCGCTCCGCATCCACATTGGGGTCGATTCTGTGAAAGAGCTTAAACTCGTGTTTCACAAGCTCGATCGAAACGTCGTGCGTTGCCGCACCAACCCACAACGGAATGCCATCCACCTCACGATCCGTTTTCCAGATGCGCACATGGTGCCGTCGCGCCACGATCAACTTGGGGTCAGGCAATACGTAGGAATAGTCCTGCGGCCTTCCAAAGACGTACAACTGGTCCATTGGCAATTCCTTGTAGCGCGTTCGCCGCGATAGGAGACGCCAAATGATGCGCGGTATGGACTTGTCCGCTTTGAGCCAACCGGCCCGGGCAAAGGCCGTTTGTAAATCGTCTTCCCTGGCCAAAAAGATCAGATTCAACATATCTCCTTCGCGGCCTTCCGCATTCAAAACGCGCGGCGGTAGCAGGTTGATCATCTCGCTGAGTTCCGAAACATTTTCCCGCGATCTGGGTAGACCCTCCGTACTCACCGAAGAATCGATCTTCGTGTAGGCCGTCACGTTCGCGCCTTTGAGGATCGTGCTATCCCGGCCACGCGACAACAAAAACACCGGGGCGACGGGCCAATAAAGCGCCCCTGCAACCGCCATCTTCATTGCCATTCGGAGGGTGCGCGATCTTCCTTTGAACTCCTTGCGCGCAACTAACCCGATGTTCTGGCCGATCGTGGTTTCGACCGAATCGAGCTTGATGATCACATTGCCCCCGAGGCCGAGGGGGCGCTTGCCTTTTACTCTGGTGACAGAGCCAATGGCCGTGGTCCCAGTCCGGATTACTGTGAATCCTGCGATGACCACATCTTTGACGACTTCAAATTCAAGACGCTCTCCTTTGTGGGTATTGGCAGAAGAGATCGTCTCTGCCAATCGAAGTTCCACGGGGGTACCGCTCTTCAGGAGGAGTGTAGAGGGGCTGGCAGGCAGTCCCTGGCCGAATAGGCCAGGGACAAGAAGAAGGAGAAGCGTGTATACCGGTCGGGTAAGCTGTTCCGCGCAGGCCATGGGTGCCTCACTTCGTCTTGAGGCCGAACCTCTGACTCGCGATGAGCTTTGGCCAACTTAGATTAGACCGCAGCGGAAAGTAATGAATCTATGCACAATGACACACTTGCCGGAATAAGCCTTACGCGCTCCCGCTCTTCTCCGCACCCACACTGGACCTGCCTGAGCCCCCCGGCGCGAGCTACCTGAAGAAGTGGCAGCGCGTCTGCCACTCGAAGTACAGGGACGGTACTGTTTTCTACCGCGAAGGCGACGGCGAAGACGCCAAGGTCACCGTCATGTTTATGCGCCACGGCATGAAAAAGCTGATGGAAAAGTTTGCCAATTTGTAGAAGATTTAGAGACTAAGCAACCCACAAAAGCTGGGCCGCATGGCCTGCCCTCCAGGCCAGCAGCTACTCCGGCGCTTGCAGCCGCTTCGCCTGCTCCTCGCCATCGAGCACACGGAACACTCCTTCGGCCAGAGCCTGCAACTCATCTTCGCCGGGGTAGACCGTGATGGGCGCAATCCATTCAAGGTACCTGCGCAACAGGCTCACCACTCGTTCCGAGTGCGCCATTCCGCCGGTCAGCAGCACGGCGTCCACCTGGCCCTTGAGCACTGCTGCCATGGCCCCGGCCTCTTTGGGGATCTGGTAGACGAGGGCCTCAAACACTTGCGCGGCCGCCGCATTCCCGGCGACGATGCGCCGCTCCACTTCCTTCAGGTCGCGCGTGCCCAGGTACGCAAAGATGCCGCCGCCTCCGAAGACGTGACGGTCAAGCTCTTTCTGCGTGTACTGCCCGCTAAAGCACAGCTTGACCAGCGCTCGCACCGGCAGCCCTCCGGTCCGGTCTGGGCCAAAGGGGCCTTCTTCGATGGTGTTGCTGTCGATCATGCGGCCATCGAGGTGGGCCGAGACAGTGACTCCGCTGCCCATGTGCACCACAATCAGCCGCAGGGCGTCGTATGTGCTCCCGCGCTCCGCTGCAAAGCGCCGCGCCACAGCTTTAGTGTTCAGCACGTGGCCGATCGCTGTTCGCTCCACCAGCGGCGAGCCGGAGAGGCGCGCGCAGTTCTGCCACTCGTCCACCGTCACCGGGTCAACAATGTAGGCGTTCACCCCCGCCGCCTGGGCAAACTTGAGCGCCAGCAGGGCACCCAGGTTCGACGCGTGCTCTCCGCGGCGCGCCAGATGAAGCTCTGCCACCATGGCTTCATCCACCAGATAGGTGCCGCACTCGGCCGGGGGCAACAGCCCACCTCGCCCGGCCACCGCCGCAAATCGGTTTCCGAAGCGTCCGGACGGACCGTATCCAGCTTCGTCGAGCGCCTGTTCGATCAGCCCCGCGCGATAGTCCAGCCGAGCCACCATCGGGCGTCCTTTGAACCGCTCCACTTCGTCATCGCCATGGCGGATGGTGCGCTCGAACTCGGCGCCCTCCCTGGTGTATACGCCGAACTTGGTGGAGATTGACCCGGGATTGATGGCCAGAACCCGGCTGCTTTGATTAGGCAAAAGTCACCTCGATTGACGAACATCGAGTTTATCCTGCCGGCGCAAAGTTTCCGCCCCCACTCTCCGTAGGCCTTCCAGGCGTCTCCACCGCAACCTGTTGCTCTTCAACATTTCTTCAGGGCCGCTTGCCCATTCCGTGCTACACTCAGTTCAATCGTAGAATTCGATTCGAAGTCCTTGCCTGTTCCGAGTTACCGCTCTACTCGCAAACACTTCCACATTGCGTTCGCGGTAAATCAGTAATACAGGAGCATCACAATGGAACAAGGCACAGTTAAGTGGTTCAACGACGCCAAGGGTTTTGGATTTTTGAGCCGTGAAAACGGCGAGGACGTCTTCGTCCATCACACCGCCATCCAGTCGAACGGTTTCCGTTCGCTGCAGGAAGGCCAGCGCGTTCAGTTCAACGTGACCAAGGGCCCCAAGGGCTGGCAGGCTGAGAACGTCCAGGTTGTCTAAGCACTAAGCAACCGGTTCGGAATCAAACAGATAAGGGACGGCAGCGATGCCGTCCCTTTCTTGCGTCTGGCTGGAATTTCTGGTCATTTGGGGCCGGGGCGGAGTCTCTTCACTACCGCACTTCTTAAGAAGCCGGCAGCCGCGTGACGCTTTTCTCATCCACGGTTCCATTGACCGGTTCTCATCCCGGTGGATGAAGAAAGAACCATCTCGCAGGCTGCTGCAATGGCGGCTTGTGAAGTAGAAATACTCTACGCGGCGGGCTTGAGCGACTTGACGCTCACCTGCGGAATGGCGGGATGAAGGCTTTCCTGCGGCGTTTCGTGGGTGCCTAGGTATTGCAGCACATCATTGATTGAGTCTTCAAAGCGAGAACCTGTCTTGTGGGTGGCTTTAACCCCTTTTGAGACGAGCTGGCAAACTTGAAAACGATTGATCCCATGCGCAAGTGCGCGGTGAATCTGGTCGGAACGCATAGCGGACTCCGGTCAACAGGCGGGTGGTTGTTGCGTGGGGTGCGGGCTCGTCAAGAGCGGTAGGACGGCCAAAGCCGAGCAGGCTTGTCAAATTCTGGTCTACTTCCATTGTACGCTGGAAACGGCTCAACAACTGCGGTAGATGCGGCCAGAGCGCACGACGGCGCTTTCGCCCTGGAAAAATCCCTGTTAACATAGGGGTCACATCCACCCGATTGCCGGGCAACCTGAAGAGATTGCAGTGAAAGAGGTTATAAGTGGCAGACACCACCAAGATTGAAGACAAGCAGGAACGAAAGAAGCTGAAGCGCACCGCCCGCAAGAAGGCTGCCCCCAAGGGCAAGCAAACGGAGCCGCGCGGATCAAAAAAGAAGAAGGTCAAGAAGCTAGTGCGCGGACAGTCAAAGCGGTAGTTGACGCAGCAGAAAGTCATCGGAGTTTCAGGCCCGGCCTGCCCAGGCGCGCCGGGCCTGGACTTTTGCCGTATATCCCTTCCGAATCGCACTTTAATTCAGTCTTCTGCCGGAACCCGGACTGCACCGGGACGAGTTCCACGAGGGAATCCTCAGGCCCTGCGCCGCGGCGAACGTCCTTCAACGCGGTCCTCCAAGCTGCGTAGCCTTGTTCGCATTGCGCAGTGTGGCTTTTGCTTCAATGAGGTGCCCGCGCGGCGCAGTGGTCCCGGTCTACAGTCCGTTGGGGAATCGCAGCAGTCTGAGGAATGCCACCAATCGGCCGGATGAGGAGAACTGCCCTGCCAAGCCAACTGCTTGCCTGCAAGTCGATTGATAAGCTGATCCGGGAGTCGGAAGACCCCGAGCACTCGCTGAAGAAGACCCTGGGACCGTGGTCGCTGACCGCGCTGGGCATCGGGGCGGTGATCGGCTCGGGCATCTTCACGGTCATCGGCACGGCCATGGCGGGACAGCACTTCGATGAGCCATCCATCAGTTCCACGCCGCTGGTCCACTTTCTGCTGCACCACACTGCCCTGGCAGGGCGCCCCGGAGCGGGACCGGCGCTGGCCCTTTCGCTGGTGCTGGTGGCGATCGTCTGTGCCTTTACCGGGCTGTGTTACGCCGAACTGGCGTCCATGATTCCCATCGCCGGCTCGGCTTACACCTACACCTACGCCACCCTCGGCGAGCTGGTGGCCTGGATCATCGGCTGGGATTTGATCCTCGAATACGCCTTCAGCAACATGAGCGTCAGCGTGGGCTTTGCCGCTCACATTGTCGACCTGCTGGACTGGTTCGGCCTGCATCCTCCGCTGCGATGGATTTCGCCCGCCTATCTGCCCACCGGCCTGCAGGACCTGGCCGGCCGCGATCTCTACTCGGCAGGATGGCACTTCGGTTTCAACGTTCCCGCCTTTCTCATCGTCATGTTTCTCACGGTGATCCTTGTCCGCGGCATCCGGGAGTCCGCCCGCACCAACAACATTCTGGTGCTGGTCAAGATCACCGCCATCCTGGTCTTTATCTTCGCCGCCGCCAGTTTCATCAAGCCGCATTACTGGCATCCCTTCATGCCCAACGGCTGGTCGGGCGTACTCACCGGCGGCTCCATCATCTTCTTCACCTACATCGGGTTCGACTCCGTCTCCACGGCGGCTGAAGAATGCCGGAACCCGCAACGCGACCTGCCCATCGGCATCCTCGCCACCCTGATAGCCTGCACACTGCTCTACGGCGGTGTGGCCATCGTGCTCAGCGGCATCGTGCCCTGGCAGTCGGTGATGGGCGATGCGGCCCCGGTCGTCAACGCGCTCAAGCGCCTGTCGCTCACGTCCGGCGGCGCGGGGCTCACGTGGATACGCCTCTTCGTCCTCATCGGCGCATTGCTGGGCATGATCTCGTCCATCCTGGTCTTCCAGCTTGGGCAGGCGCGTGTGTGGTTCGCCATGTCGCGCGACAAGCTGCTGCCGGACGTCTTCGGCCGCATCCACCCTCAGTACCGCACCCCGGCTGTGGCCACATGGGTCGCGGGATTTGCGGTCGGCATCCCGGCGGGCCTGCTGGACATCGGCACCGTCTCCAACCTGTCCAACATCGGCACCCTGTTCGCCTTTGTGCTCGTCTCCATCGCCGTGCTTATCCTGCGTTACCGTGAGCCGGACCGCCCGCGCAGCTTCCGCGCGCCACTCGGCCCGCTCTTCCCGGTGCTGAGCATTGTCTTCTGCATTGTGCTGATGATGGGCCTGGAAGTGCTGACTTGGATGACCTTCTTTGCCTGGCTCATTGCCGGGCTGCTGATCTACTTCTTTTACAGCCGTCATCGCTCGGAATTTGCGGGCATGCGGTAATCTTCCCGCCGCAAGGAAGAATCAAGAGCGCTCAATTGCCCCAGCCGGAAATAACGACACGACCGGTTTCCCCTCAATTGACGACCGTCAGCGGCCGGATTGCCGAATGCTGGCAACCGGGATTAATCCAAACGGTCGACTCCCGGCAGGACATTGTCAGGGTGGTCAGAGATATAGTCTGCCTGAGAGATCACGCGCATACTGCCGAAGCCTATGGAAGAGTAGTTGATGGCTATTCATCAGAACAGCTCCGCCAAGCCCAGCTAGACAAGCTGACGAAGGGCCACCCCCGCAACTGAAAAGAGCGCTGATCTACCGTCGTCTGTACACATTCCATTAGAATGCTGTAGATGTTTGATTCCATCCTATAGAGGAGATACTACGTAGATGGCTCAGTCCCGGTTGCAGAAGCTCGTTGTGTGGACGGCGATAACAGCGGGGGTGATGACAGCGGTACCCATGCACGGCCAGGAACATGACTCGGTCCCTAGCGGTCCAGCGCCGGTCCTGATGACTGTGCGCGAGATTCCGCAGCCGGGCGCGGAGGCCACCCATGCCAAACTGGAGGCCGAGTATGCGGCAGCGCTGGACGCCGGTAAGGGTAGCCAATACTACCTTGGCATGGGAGCGATCACCGGCACTCCGCAGACGGTGTTCCTCTCAGGCTATTCCTCTCTTGAGGAGATGTCAGATGTGCATGACCACGACGACGCGACCATGGGCGAAAAGTTGGCTAGTCTCGATGAGAACCACGCTGGGACGCTGGCGGGAACAGATACAGCGATCTGGCGGCTGCGTGCAGAGCTGAGCAATCCAAGTACAGAGAACCTGGCCAAGATGCGCTTCATCGAGTTGATCCATATTCACGTGAAGCTCGGCCATAGCGCCGAGTTTGCGGATGTGGTCAAGCACATCAGGGAAGGTTGGATGAAGGCCGACCCGGATTTCCACTATTCGATCTACCGACAAATCCTCGGGAACTCAACGGACGACTCGTACATGGTAATCATCGCGGTAAAATCGTTGGCGGACCTGGACAAGCACGACTCGATGGTGGCGCGGTACCAAAAGGGCTTGGGCGAGGATGTCCAAAAACATATGCTGGAGTTCGAGAGCGCGGACTATAACAGTACCGAGTCGAACCTGTTCGTCTTTACACCAAGCATGAGCCGGCTCCCTGAGAGCTGGACGAAGGATGATACGGAATTCTGGAAGCCGAAGCCGACAATCGCAGTTCCGGCTCAAAAGGCCGTCAAATCGAAGTAGATAAACGGATCGGAAAGACGAAGGCCCCGGAAAATCACCGGGGCCTTCGTGCTTTGGCTACTCAGAGGGTGTGACGCGCGGACGAAACAGGGGCAGTGGAGACGTCCGGAAAAACTGCGGGTTTCACGCTCCAGCGCGTTGCTCCTTTAGTCGAAATGACCGGGTCAATCGTTGCGTGAACATGGTCAAGACAAGACGACTGATTGGAAAGAACGCTGTCTTAATGTTGTGCGAAGTTGAGACTTAGCGATGTCCACGACCGCCACCGTGAAAACCACCACCGTGGAAGCCGCCACCGCCGCCGTGAAAGCCACCACCACCACCGTGGAAGCCACCACCTACAAAGCCACGACCACCTCTCCAGCCGCCACGGTCACCTCCCCAGCCGCCACGATCGCCTCTCCAACCACCACGGTCGCCTCCCCAGCCGTCACGGTCGCCATATCCCCCCCAACCGTGACCGTACCAGGGGCCAGCGCCGATGAAGACGCCGCCGTTGAACCACTGCGGGCCATAGTAGCCATAGGGTGCACAGCCATACGGCGGGTATCCGTAGTAGCCGTACGGGCATACGGGCGGCGGAGCGTCATCATCTCCTCCGCCGATGTTGATTCCAAATGAAATCTGCGCGTGCGCAGAAGGCGCCGGCATCAGGATAAATCCAACAATCGCAAGCAATGCAAGATACTTGAGACGCATGGTGGTCCTCCTTAATGGCAATGCCCGGACGCCACATGGTATTTTGACGCGGGCCATAGGATCCGGAAAATTACCTTGCGTCCGTTTCCTACTGTTTCGAACACTAGAATATCCGAAGTGTTTCGCGGCAGTTGCTCTCGTCCTTCGGACGGGCCTTGCGGTGGTCGGAAGTTTGACGATAACCATGCCCCCTTCAGGCGCACGATAATCTCCTTTACCGCGCGTGAAATCAGTACTGAGGCGCTATGCATGAATAAGTGCTCCAACCTTGTGGCGTTGTGTCAGAACATGATTTTAGTCGTGCCCTGACACGATCAAATGAAGCTGTTGTTGATGCACAATGCCTAAGAAAGCGGCTGGCAGTTGCCCTTATGAACAGATCTTCGGCCTATCTATGGTCCCGTCAGACCCAAATCGGAAATAGTTCTGAACTAGGGCCTGTTCACACTACTGGGGTGGATGGCGTTGCGAGCGAAAAGCGGGCCAGACGAGGCAGAATCCGAAGGGCTGTGGCGGGTCCACCGTCGAGGATGA
>VFSW01014930.1_pt1 | contig 10705 bp, 8 predicted proteins | sample 5358111 | NCBI WGS metagenome assembly VFSW01 (sample SAMN11554181, study PRJNA540505) | mine drainage metagenome | isolation source: sediment from site ElyBrook_90M | place: USA: Ely Copper Mine, Vershire, VT | collected 2017
CTTAATCAGTCCTGTGCCCAAACCACGGACCTGGCATTGGGATAACGCCGCATTTCCGTTTCGAATTCTTCATGTGGAAATGGGTACAGCTGTTCAACCCTGATAATGGCAATGTTGCCCATCCCCCGTTTAGAACGTTCAGCCACCAGATCGTAATAAACCTTCCCACTGCAGGCAATGATTCTTTCCACTTCATTCTCATGAAGCGCCTGAATCTCCGGAATGACAGGGCAGAACTTACCGGTGGCCAGGTCCTCAATGGGTGAAGCGGCCTCCTTTCGACGCAGCAGGCTTTTGGGAGTTATGATCACAAGCGGTTTTCTTATGGGCCGGATCATCTGCCTGCGCAGAAGGTGAAATATTTGTGCGGGTGTGCTGGGCACGCACACCTGCATATTGTACTCGGCACACAGTTGAAGATACCTTTCCAGTCGGGCCGATGAATGTTCCGGCCCCTGCCCTTCATATCCATGTGGCAGCAACAGCGTCAAACCGCATAGACGTCCCCATTTGGCCTCTCCGGAACAGATGAACTGGTCTATCACCACCTGGGCCCCATTGGCGAAATCTCCAAATTGAGCTTCCCATAAGACCAAATAACGGGGTTCGGCTGTGGCGTAACCATATTCAAATCCCAGCACCGCTTCTTCTGAAAGAATAGAATCAATGACAGTGAATGTGCCTTGAGTGTCAGATATATGCTGCAATGGAACATGGATACCAGAATCCCAGCGTTGACGATTCTGGTCATGCAACACGGCATGTCTGTGAGAAAACGTACCTCGTCCAGAATCCTGTCCGGAAAGCCTGATCCCGTAACCCTCATCAAGAAGCGAAGCGTACGCCAGCGTTTCGCCCATGCCCCAGTCCAAAAGGGCTTTTCCCTGCCCCATCTGACGCCTGGCATCCAGCACTTTTTGTACTGTGGGATGCAGTGAAAAACCTTCAGGCACTTCTGTGAGCCGGTCCGATAACTGACGAAGTTTTTTCAAAGGCACTGCGGTTTTTGCCGTAGCTCGCCAATCTCCTGCTTTGTACAGGGACCAATCCACGGAAAACGGATTCACTTGTCCCTTCAGTACGGTACTTTCAAGCAACACGCCTGAGTCAAGTGCGGTCCGGTACTCCTGCACCATCCTGTCACCCTCACCCTCCTCAAGATAACCCAGTTGTTCAAGTTGGCGTACGTATAACTGTCGTGTAGTGGGATGGCTTGCAATCTTCTTGTACATCAATGGCTGCGTTATCATGGGTTCATCCTGTTCGTTATGTCCATGACGCCTGTAACAGACCAAATCGATCACCACATCGCTGTGAAAGGTATTCCTGTAATCAAGAGCGATCTGGGTGACCAGAAGCACCCTTTCCGGATCGTCGCCATTCACATGGAACACGGGTGCATCGATCATTTTCACTACATCGGTACAATATGTGGAAGAACGGGTATCACGAGGATCCGAAGTGGTAAATCCGATCTGGTTATTGATCACAATGTGCAGAGTGCCTCCTGTGGAGTAGCCTCTCGTCTTGGACAATGACAGGGTTTCCATGATCACACCCTGACCAGAAAACGCGGCATCACCATGAATCAGGATAGGCAGAACCTGTTCGCCATTCGTATCCTTTCTTCGATCCTGCCGTGCACGAACCGAACCTTCAACCACCGGATTAACGATTTCAAGATGGGAAGGATTGAATGCAAGGGTCAGATGCACAGGTCCGCCTGACGTACGAATGTCTGATGAAAATCCCTGGTGATATTTCACGTCACCGGAAGACAGCGAACTTGTGTGTTGCCCCTCGAATTCCAGGAAGAGTTCTTTTGGCATCTTTCCCATACAGTTGACAAGCACATTCAGCCTGCCCCGATGGGCCATTCCAATCACGATTTCCTGGGTGCCCGTTGCACCTGCCCGCTGAATGCATTCGTTTACGATTGGAATAAGGCTTTCCCCTCCCTCCAGGGAAAAACGCTTCTGTCCCGTGTAGCGGGTATGCAAAAAACGCTCCAGAGTTTCTGCAGCGGTCACATGCTGGAGCAACCGGATACGCACTTCTTTTGAGAAATCGGCGCCTGAGCGGCAACCTTCAAACCGGTTCTGGATCCAGCGCTTCTGATCCGTTCTGCTCAAAAACATGTAGTCCACAGCCACATGACCGCAATATGTACTCTCTAGTGCCGCAATGATTTCCTTTAATGATGAACGCGTAAGCCCTACCAGTGAGCCAGTGCCAAACTCCGTGTCAAGATCTGCGGCAGTCAGGCCATAATGCGACAACCGTAATTCGGGAATTTCCGGGGGGGACAGTCGTTCCAGAGGATCCAGTTTCGCAATTCTGTTACCCTGAAATCGGTAGGCGTTGATCAACTGCAACACGGCCACTTGCTTGGAATCTGGAGATGCGGATACCACCGACTGGGGGTTTTCCTTGTGATGCTCCCACTCTGACAGTGCATCACGGATGAAGGAAACCGGAATATCCCTGGGACCGCCTGACAACTGGAGGGCGTCAAAATAGTCTTTCCAGCGGGTTTCTACCCGGGCAGGATCATCCAGATAGGCATCGTACATATCCTCCATGTACGCCGCATTAGAAGCATAGAGGAATGAGTTTTCCATTTCCTGCTTCATCATTTCGTAGCCTCCAGAACGAGTGCCTGCCCTAGATGCGGGTTTCCATGGGAACCCAGTCCCGCTTCTCGGGGCCCACATACAGCTGTCTTGGCCTGCCAATCTTCTGGTCATCGTCACTGACCATTTCGTTCCATTGGCTGATCCAGCCAACTGTTCTTCCCAGCGCAAAAACAGCAGTGAACATGCTGACCGGAATGCCCAATGCCTTCAAAACGATCCCGGAATAGAAATCCACGTTGGGGTACAATTTTTTGGATATAAAGTAATCATCTTCCAGCGCAATCTGTTCGAGCTTCAATGCCAGCTGGAAAAGCGGATCATCATGAAGACCCAGTTCATTCAGTACCTCATGACAGGTCTTTCTCATCACCCCCGCGCGCGGATCCATGTTTTTGTATACCCGATGCCCAAACCCCATGAGGCGGAAACTGTCATTTTTGTCCTTGGCCCTCGAGATGTACTTGCCCACCTGTGACACGTCTCCAATTTCTGACAATTGCCTGAGAACAGCCTCATTGGCTCCCCCATGAGCGGGTCCCCAGAGTGCGGCAATCCCTGCCGCAATGCAGGCAAAAGGATTCGCACCACTGGATCCTGCCAACCGGACTGTGGATGTGGAAGCATTTTGCTCATGGTCTGCATGCAAAAGAAGAATCCGGTCAAATGCATTGACAAGAACCGGATTCGGAATGTATTCCTCGCATGGAGTTGCAAACATCATGTAAAGGAAATTGGCCGCGTAGTTCAGGTCATTTCTGGGATACATGAAAGGCAGCCCGGTATTGTATCGATAGCACATTGCCGCGATGGTGGGAACTTTTGCCAGGAGCCTCGTTGCGGACAGGGCTCGGTGTTCAGGTTTCGTGATGTTTAAAGCATCATGATAGAAAGCGGAAAGTGCCCCCACCACCCCCACCATGACCGCCATGGGATGTGCATCCCGTCTGAACCCTTTGAAAAAATTGGTTAACTGATCATGCACCATGGTATGTCTGCGAATGTTTCTTTCAAAATCATGGCGCTGTTGGGCGTTTGGCAAGTCGCCATTCAACAACAGGTAACAGACTTCGATGAAATCAGAATGGTCAGCCAGTTGTTCGATGGGGTATCCCCTGTAATAGAGAAGCCCGGCTTCCCCATCGATATACGTGATGGCAGACTTACAACTGGCTGTAGACAGGAATCCCGGGTCGTAAGTGAACATGCCTGCTTGACCAAACGCTCTGACATCCACAACGTCCGGACCAATGGAACCGGAGTACACGGGCAACTCCACCGAATTTCCATCGCCATACGACAACACAGCCTTGCCTTTTAGCTTCATCTGTCCTCTCCATTTTCAAGCCCTTCTGATCTTGTCAAGGACAGTGCCCCAACTTTTATCCGGGGGTGACATGTCCCCCATGACAAGATCCAAAAAATCTTTGTCTGCCAATCTCAGTAACGCATCGTATATTCTGATCTCTTCCGGAGCCATGGTTCCGAGATGGTCTGCCAGAAAACGTTCAAGAAGCAAGTCCAGTTCCAGCAGCCCCCTCCGGCTTCTCCAACGCAATCTTTCCATCTCGCGGAGGACCATGCGCGCGAACTCTTTCAAACCACTCGCTTGACCATCTGTGCCTTGATCTTTCCTATTGCATTTGTAGGATTAAGTCCCTTGGGGCACACATCGACACAATTCATGATGGTGTGGCAGCGAAACAGGCGATAGGGGTCATCAAGATTATCCAGACGTTCACTGGTGGCTTCATCGCGCGTATCAGCAATAAAACGGTAGGCCTGCAAGAGAGCGGCAGGCCCGAGAAACTTGTCCGGATTCCACCAGAAGGAAGGGCAGGCAGTGCTGCAGCAGGCACAGAGAATGCACTCATAAAGTCCATTCAATTCTTCCCGCTCTTCTGGAGATTGCAGCCTTTCCTTTTGTGGGGGAGGATTGTCATTGATCAGATAGGGCTTTACGGAGTGGTATTGCCCGAAAAACTGACTCATGTCCACAATGAGGTCCCTGATCACCGGCAACCCGGGTAACGGTCTCAATACCACGGGTTCCTTCAGGCCTTGCAGTGGAGTAATGCAAGCCAATCCATTCCTGCCATTGATATTCATGCCATCAGAACCGCATACGCCTTCACGACACGATTTTCGCAAACTCAACGAATCATCCAGGCTCTTTATGCGAAGTAGGGCATCCAGAAGCATGCGATCCGTATGCTGAAGTTCCACATCGTAAGCCTGCATGTAGGGCTTTTCATTTTTTTCCGGGTTATACCGGTATATGCTGAATTTCATGTGTTGGCCTTTAGGGTCAATAGACCCTGACCTTGGGTTCAAAGGACTCTACTGTCAATGGCTGAAGATTGGCTGGCTTGTACTCCAACCGGTTGTCTCCAAGATACCAGAGAGAATGTCTCAACCAGTTTTTGTCATCACGTTCCCGAAAATCATCCCGGGCGTGTGCGCCACGGCTTTCCTGGCGGGCAAGTGCTGATACCAAGGTTGCCTGAGCCACTATGGCCATGTTTTCCAGTTCAAGTGCCTCAATCCGGGCCGTGTTAAAGACCCGGCTTTTATCTTGAATTGCAATGCGGCTGACCCGGTCTGCCACTTCCGAAATTTTCATAACCCCCTCTTCCAGCAAGGCTCCCGTGCGGAACACGCCGGCATGATGCTGCACCACCTTGCGCATGGAAGCCGAGACCTCAGCCACGCTTTCTCCTGATTGGGCATTATCAATACGGGAAAGACGAGCCAGTGGACGGTCTGCCGCATCTCCCGGTAAATCCCTGTGTTGCGGGTTCGTGGCCAGCCAACCAGCCACATGGTCGCCTGCCGATTTGCCAAAAACAAGCAAATCCAGCAACGAATTGGTACCCAACCGGTTTGCACCATGCACAGACACGCAGGCACATTCGCCAATGGCATACAGCCCCATCACCACCTCTGCCGGATTTTCCCCTTTGGGGGCCACCACCTGACCATAGTAATTCGTGGGGATTCCTCCCATCTGGTAATGACAGGTAGGGACCACGGGAATGGGCTCTCTTACGGGATCCACATGTGCAAACTTGATGGCAATTTCCCTGATGCCAGGCAAACGCTTCTGTATCACGTCCGGGCCAAGGTGATCCAGCTTCAGCAGGACATGGTCTTTTTCCTGGCCAACTCCGCGACCTTCCTTGATTTCCTGATCCATGGCACGGGACACCACATCCCGACTGGCCAAGTCTTTCATGTGAGGGGCATAACGTTCCATGAAACGCTCTCCATTGGCATTCAGCAGTATGCCCCCCTCACCACGAACGCCTTCTGTAATCAGGATACCTGCGCCAGCCACTCCCGTCGGATGAAACTGCCAGAACTCCATGTCTTCCAAAGGGATTCCAGCTCGTGCCGCCATTCCAAGGCCATCACCGGTGTTAATAAATGCGTTGGTGCTCGACTGAAAAATCCGCCCGGCTCCCCCAGTGGCCAGAATGGTGGCCTTAGCCTGAAAAATCACGGTTTCACCCGTTTCCATTTCGAGCGCTACAACACCCACCACAACACCCTCATGATCCCTGATCAGGTCCAGCACCATCCATTCCACAAAAAAGTGACAATGCGCGCGTACATTTCTCTGGTACAAAGTGTGCAGCATGGCATGTCCAGTCCGGTCAGCAACTGCACAAGCGCGCTGGACCGGCCTTTCACCGAAATTTTGGGAATGTCCTCCAAAAGGCCGCTGGTATATGGTGCCGTCCGCATTCCTATCAAATGGCATGCCATAGTGCTCGAGTTCATACACCACTTCCGGTGCCTTGCGACACATGAACTCAATGGCGTCCTGATCCCCCAGATAGTCTGATCCCTTGATGGTGTCGTACATATGCCATAACCAGTGATCTTCCTGCATATTCCCCAGGGAAGCACTTATTCCTCCCTGGGCTGCAACCGTATGCGACCTTGTGGGAAATACCTTGGAAAAGACGGCCACATGGTGCCCTGCCTCCGATAACTGCAAGGCCGACCTCAAGCCGGATCCTCCCCCGCCCACAATGACCACATCGTATTTTTGGCGCGACAGCCCCATTTCACATACTCCACAACAATGTGGCGGCCCAAAGGGCATACATCATCAACAACAGGATGACAATGACTTGCAACATCAAGCGCACGAAATAGGGATGCACGTAATCCATGAAAATGTCACGAACCCCAACCCACGCATGCAAAAGAAGGGCACTCGTGAACAGAAGTGTAAAAATCTTCACGAACGGATGGGACAGCGTCGTTTTCCAGGAATCATACGTCAACGGTGCTCCAAAACTGAGGAACAACGCCAGGCCAAGTACGTAGGCAATCATCACGAGCGCTGAAATTCGCTGAATCAGCCAGTCCCTCAGGCCATAATGGGCGCCCACTACCACTCTGTTCACCATAGAATGGCCCCGGCCAGAATTGTCAGAACAATACTGGCCACCATCACCCACATGCTGGACACTCTGGCCCTTTCCAGTTGGACGCCTTTATGTATATCAAGCAAAAGGAACCGGATCCCAGCAAAAAAATGGTGCATGAATGACCAGATCAGGAACAGCAGGGCCAGTCTGTCCAAGTGACCAGAACTGACCGTGTGCCGAACCATTTCAAAGCTTTCTTCAGACTGCAATGACAGTTGCAGCATGGACAACATCAACGGAATTCCCACCAGAAAAAGTAATGCGCCACTGATGCGGTGAAGTATGGAGACGATGCCCGGCAACGGCAACCGGATGGTTCTGAGATCCAGATTTTTTGGGCGGACCGTGGATGAGTCTCTTGCCATGACTAGGTACCCTGTCTCAACTCATTTCGGTGACATACGAGAATTTGTCTGTATGACAAAGACCGCGTCTCCATTCTACAGGTTTATCACCATAGGTAAAGGCAACACGATCAACGCGCAAAAGAGGTGACCCCGATGGCAAACCAAGATGGCGAGCCACTTCCTGGCTGGCCGTCACGGCTTTTATGTGTTCTTCGGCACGAATCATGGCCACCCCGAATCTTGATTCGAAAAAACTGTAAAGTGAACCGGTAAAGTGCCGAATCATCCCTTCGTCCATTCCTTTGAACAAGGTAGCAGGTATATGGATTTCATCGTGAATGACAGGCACATCTCCAAACGCAAGCAATCTTTTGATGCAAAAAATGCCTGCTCCTGTCCTGATGTCCAACCGACTGGCGGACTCGTCACTTGCCCGTTCTCTGGTCAACGATAACAGGTGACTGGATGGAGCATCATGCGTCCCCACATCGGGAAATACCCTAAGGAAACGTGTTGATGAACGTTCCTGCGAATGACTGGCTACAAAAGTCCCTTTGCCCTGTCGTCGAATCAGGATATTTTCCGCTGCCAGGGCATCAATGGCTTTCCTGACTGTTCCCAAGCTCACCTTGAAACGGTTTGCCAGTTCCATTTCGCTGGGGATGACATCGCCTGGCTTCCACTCACCCGCAATAAGGCTCTGTGTGATCAGGATCTTGATCTGGTCGTACAGCGGTCTGTAACTAGGCGCAGCAACGAAACTCATGCTTGAGGTTTGCTCCTGTGATCCTGATTCGGCATCAGTCGAAGTTCAAATCTTCTATCTTCTATATGATAATTGACACGCGCAAATTCGGGCGAATAAAATTTCGGCCAAGATCTTCAACAAACTAAGCTGGCCTGCTGAAACCTGCACACACCCGTCTGGAATTGCCGGACAATATCCCTGATCTTTTCTTAGAACCGGCAGGCACCACTGTCGGACACTGCTTACGGAGATTCACATTGATGAAACATAACCTGTTCGATACCCTGCGAACGCTAACACTTCCATCTGGCCGCACTCTCAAGTATTACTCTCTTCCTGCCCTGCAGGAAGCCGGCGTCGCCCAGGTTTCAAGGTTACCCGTATGCCTGAGAATTGTCCTTGAATCCGTGCTGCGCAACTACGACGGCCTGAGAATCCAGGAAGAACACGTGCGATCACTGGCCAATTGGCAACCCAACGCGCCCCGGACAGAAGAAATTCCTTTCGTTGTGGCGCGGATTGTACTTCAGGATTTCACAGGAGTTCCTCTTCTTGCCGATCTGGCGGCGATGCGTAGCGCCGCAAGCCGTTCTGGTAAAAACCCAGGGGAAATCGAACCACTCGTTCCCGTCAATCTGGTCGTCGACCATTCCATACAGGTGGACCATTACAACACACCCACTGCGTTGCAGGACAACATGGTGCTGGAATTCAAGCGAAATGCCGAAAGATATCAGTTCATGAAATGGGGAATGCAGGCATTTGATACTTTCCGCGTGGTCCCTCCGGGGATCGGAATCGTTCATCAAGTCAACCTGGAATATCTGGCTCGCGGCATCCTGGAAAAGGATGGCATCTGCTTTCCAGACACACTCGTCGGAACAGACTCCCACACCACAATGATCAATGGCATCGGCGTGGTTGGGTGGGGGGTTGGTGGAATCGAGGCTGAGGCAGGAATGCTGGGACAACCCGTTTATTTCCTCACACCCGATGTGATAGGTGTCCACCTCCGCTGTCGCCTGACCACGGGTGTGACAGCAACCGATCTGGTTCTCACGATCACGGAAATGCTTCGCAAGGCGCGCGTGGTCGGAAAATTCGTGGAATTCTTTGGCGAAGGAACAGTCTCTCTCTCTCTGCCAGACAGGGCCACCATCGCCAACATGGCACCAGAATACGGTGCCACGATGGGGTTTTTCCCTGTCGATGACGAAACAGTGTCCTATTTTCAATCTACTGGCAGAACTGACGATGAAATCGAAGCCTGGGCCCACTACTTGAAAGCACAGGGACTTTTCGGCATTCCTTCGGAAAACGATTGTATTTACAGTGAAGTCCTGAGCTTGGACCTCTCGACCGTACGGCCCTCTGTCGCAGGCCCCAGGCGGCCACAGGACAGGATCAATCTGGATGGAATGAAGTCGTGCATGGGCGATCTCCTCAGACGCCCCCTCAACGAAGGGGGGTACGGAAAGACTGATGAAGAAGCCGCGACCCGTTATCCTGTTACTTCAAGTGCAAATGGGACCACAATTGGCAATGGCGATGTATTGATTGCAGCCATCACTTCCTGTACCAATACCTCAAACCCAGGGGTGTTGCTGGCAGCAGGACTGCTTGCTAAAAAGGCAGTCGCCAGAGGATTGAAAGTCAATTCATGGGTCAAAACTTCCCTGGCTCCAGGGTCTCGCGTGGTCACCGAATACCTGCAAAAAGCGGGGCTTCAGGATTCTCTGGATGCCCTTGGTTTCCGTCTCGTTGGTTACGGCTGCACCACCTGTATCGGCAACGCAGGACCGTTGGACCCTCATCTTGAGGAAACCCTGGTCAGACACCAGATAGTGGGGTGTGCGGTGCTTTCCGGCAACCGCAACTTCGAAGCAAGGATCCACCCCAATATTCGGGCTAATTTTCTCATGAGTCCGCCTCTGGTGATTGCCTTTGCCATTGCAGGACGAGTCACCATTGACTTTTCTGCCGAGCCTCTCGGTCATGATCCGCAAGGAAATGCCGTGTTTTTGAAAGACATCTGGCCTTCACCGGAAGATGTGGCCTCTGTCATGAAATATGCCACGAACCCGGAAATCTATCGCAGGCTCTATACAAATTTTGGCAAGGACAACCCTTTGTGGAACGACATCCCCTCGGTTTCCGGCCAGGTATATCCCTGGGCGTCCTCCACCTATATCGCAGAGCCCCCGTTCTTTGAAAACTTTTCCCAGACTCCAGCCCCTCCTCTGCCCATTGAAAACGCCCGTGCCCTAGGCATTTTTGGCGACTCGATCACGACTGACCACATAAGCCCTGCTGGCTCGATCAAGCCTTCCTCGCCTGCGGGAGAATATCTGCAATCCAGAGGTGTTGCAGTGGCAGAATTCAATAGTTACGGGTCACGTCGCGGCCACCACGAAGTCATGATGCGAGGCACATTTGCCAATGTCCGCATAAAAAATCTCATGCTACCGGGTATCGAAGGCGGAATGACGCGGTACGCGGCTACAGGCGAGACCATGGCCATCTATGATGCTGCCA
>VFSW01014931.1_pt1 | contig 10705 bp, 7 predicted proteins | sample 5358111 | NCBI WGS metagenome assembly VFSW01 (sample SAMN11554181, study PRJNA540505) | mine drainage metagenome | isolation source: sediment from site ElyBrook_90M | place: USA: Ely Copper Mine, Vershire, VT | collected 2017
ATTCATGGTCATTAATCAACACGCGCGATTCTGTCGGCGTCATTTCGATCTCGGCGTTTTTCTCGCCGAGCGGTGTGGCAATTTCAGGCATGGATCGCCTTTCTTAACATGGGAAATTCTAGATGAAATGTTGTGCCCTGACCCACTTTACTCTCCACGTGAATCTTTCCGGCGTGCTCTTGAATAATGCCATAGCTCACCGCGAGGCCTAAGCCAGTACCGCGGCGCTGACCTTCACGCGGCACAGATTTGGTTGTAAAAAAAGGATCGTAAATGCGCTGCAGATTTTCTTGATCGATGCCTGAGCCGCTGTCTGAAATTACAACAGAGACGTGTCCGTTGGCCGCTGTAGCCACATGCAGCACACCGCCGCTGGTCATGGCATCCTTTGCATTCAGAAAGAGATTCAGAAACACCTGCTGCAGCTTGCCGGAATGGCCCAGCACATTGGGCAGTTCTGTATCCAAATCCAGTTGCAAGGTGATGCCCGCCGTGCGAAATTGATGCTCCAGCAGCGTCAGCGTCTCTTCCAGCACATGATTCATATTGAGTGCCGTAAATTCCGTTCCGCTGGTGCGAGAAAAATTGAGCAGGCCGTTGACGATCTCTGACGCGCGGAAGGTCTGCTGCGTAATTTTATTCAGCAATTGACTGAGCCGTTCGTCATCGCTGACCTGCTTGGCCAGCATCTGCGTGTACGAGGAAATGACGGCCAGCGGTGTGTTGACTTCGTGCGCGACGCCTGCGGCCAGCAGGCCGATGGAGGACAATTTATCCGCCTGCATCAATTGCGCTTCCAGTTGCACGCGCTCGGTAATATCATCGACCAGAATAATGCGGCCCACTGTCTCTGAATCTTTGTCGAGCAAGGGAGCCAGCGCGATGTTCGCCGTTCGTATATCGCCAGATCGCGTGATCAGGCGGAACTTGTAGAGGGTGTGCACGCCGGAATCGTTCTTGACGCGCTCGTACTCTGCGATAAAGTCGGGCGGAAATAAATCATGCAGCGATTGATGCAGCGCTTCCGCGCGAGGAACCGCATACATGGATTCCATCTGCGCGTTCCAACTGTCGATGCGGTCTTCCAGATCGACGGCCAGAATGCCGATGTTGATGGATTCAACGATGTTTTCGTTGAACTCCTTCAGTCGCTCGTACTCGGAAATTTTCTTTTCCAGGCTGGCATACAATTGCGCATTCTGAATGGCAATGCCGATGTATCCGGCCAGCGTCTCGAGTAACTCGACATCTTCGCTGGAGAGAAAGTCGCCGCCCGTGGTGCGGCCCAGACCGATGACGGCAATCGTGCGCCGCTGCACGAAGCAGGGCAGGTAATAGTTCAAATCCAGCTGACGCACGGTGCGCTGTTGGGTCGGCGTCAGGTGCAATGCATTCTGCGGACTCTCAAAAAATATGTGCGCGGCGGAGTCATCCGGATAAAAATCCAGAAAGCTTAGATCGAGCGCAGCGGTGCTGGCGCGTAACGTTGGCGGAACGCCTTGGGCAGCGGCAAAGGTGTAGCGCCCCGGCGTTTGTTCCTCGGCTAAAAACACGGCCACGCGCGCCACCAGCAAGGTGCGCGGCAGGCGGTCCACAATCGCAGCCAGCAGTGTGTCCAGGTTGGTTTGGGAGTTCAGGTCGCGCGCAAACTCCACCAGCGTTTCGCGATAGTCGTAGCGCTTGCGGTCAAAGATGCGATCTACGCGGTCCTGAATCGCGCGCTTCATGGGGTCAAACAGCAGCGCAAACACAATAATCGCCGCCGCCAGTCCCCAGCCACCGGTAGCGGGCAGCCGCGTGTGTACCACCTCACTGCCCACTGCAACCGCGCCAAAGTACAGGCCCACCAAGGCAGCCGTGGCCAGCGTGTAGGTCACGCCGCGTTTGAAAATCAAATCCACATCCATCAGGCGATAACGCACAATGGCATAGCTGAACGTGAGCGGCAACAGTACCAGACACAAAATCGAAATATGGTTCAGCGTTCCGTTGGTGGGGGAGCCTATGATGTATGGCAGCACATAAAACAGCGTGAAGGGAGTGACCGCAATCATCGTACCGCGCGTCAGCCACTTTAACTGCTGGCGCATCAGCGGATTGTTGGCACGGTGATAGTTCAAGAAAAACACCGTGGCTGCCAGCATGTAAAAGCAGGCCATGTAGGCCATGCTCAACTGATCCATGCGATGCTTTAGCGCCTGCGTGGCCGACCACATCTGGATGGCGGCAATGTTGAGCCCGATCAAGGCCACACCCGGCAGATACGTCAGCCCGACCAGCCAGCGCTGTTTACGCCGCGCGGCTTTTTCTTCGGGAAAGGTCAGCGCAAAATGCAGAAGCAGAGCGGGCTGCAACCCTCCGCCCACAATATTGCCCCAGTAGATTGTCCAATCAAATGTGTTCAGTTTGCCGGTGTAGATAAAGGCGTAGAGGACAAACGAGGCCAGGCAGAAGATATAAAAATGCGTGGCCCGCGGTGCTGTCCAGCGACGAAACAAAACATAGAGCCCGATGAGCAGGTAGACCAGCGCAATCAGCCGCAGGCCGGGGTTGATGCTGCGATCGGTTGCGACCAGAATTACAGGCACATCCAGATGAATGCCAGATCGAACCAGCGTGTACGTGATGCGGCTGTAGATGCCCACGCGATACATGTCGCGTTGCAGCGCGGCGTCGCTGCTCAGGGGCGATTCATCCACCGCCACCAGCAGATCGCCTTCGGCAATGCCTGCGCGTTCGCCGGGGCCATTCGATGCTACCTGCTGCGCAAGTAGACCTCCGGGGCTTTCCACCCAGAACACGCCGTCTGTGGGAACCTGAAATGCATTTTCATGCGTGAAGTTGATTGTTGCCAAAACTACGGCGGCCAGCGTAAGGAACGCCAGCAGAATTGCCGCTACTCGCACTTGGTAATTGCTCAGCATCGAGGCTTCGTTGATCCTAGATCCCCGTTCGGAGGATTCAGATGGAGATGCACGCTGCCAGGGGACGGTAGAGAAATGGGCAGGGCCGGCAGGGATAAGCTAGCAACCGGCCTGCCAATTGAAGCTTTTGGGGCGTCCTTGCTATAAAATTCGCTAAATCCAAAAATATCAGTTGGATACATGGCGGAGAGCCTGTTTAAACTCAGAGGACGACAGCTTATTGTCTCGCATTCCTATGGAATATAATAGATAGAAGTTGTTGGTTTTTGGAATGGAATGATTCCTTTCATTTTCCAGCGCATAGGTTTCACATTTGATTTGTGATTCCCAAAACTATACAGAAACCGCCGAACTGCCAGCCAAGTTAAGTTCCAAACGGGGTACCCCCACTTGACGTGACAGGTCTGTTCGCTCGACGATACTATTACTTATGACTGATATACCGCAGAAGGACTCTGCGGACCCGATCTCTGCTGGCTACGGTCAGCGTCTGCTTCCGATCTACCCGCGCTACCCAGTAACATTTGAGTCGGGCGCAGGCGTGTTTTTATACGACGACAAGGGCCGCGCCTATCTGGATCTGGTCTCTGGCCTCGGGGTGAACGCGCTGGGACATGCCCATCCGCGCCTCACGCCCATCTTTCGCGAACAATCCGCGCGCCTCGTGCACCTCTCCAATCACTACGGCAATCGCTATACATCGGAGCTGGCGGATCGTCTTTGCACGTTAACCGGCATGGCGGGCGTCTTCTTTTCGACAGGCGGAACCGAGGCTGTCGAAGGCGCAATGAAACTGGCCCGGCTCGTCTCCTACACGGGCTATGAAGGCCGCAAATACGCGTTCGTTGCACTCCGTGGCGGGTATCATGGCCGCACCTTTGGTTCGCTCTCCGTTACCGGACAGGATCGTTACCGCGAAGGTTTTGCGCCCGGCCTGCCGGATGTTCGTTTTGTCGATCGCAATAACATCGCCGAGCTGCGCGCTGCGATGGATCAGGATGTCTGCGCGATTCTGCTGGAACCCTTTCAGGGCGAGGGCGGCGTATGGGAGTGCTCTGCCGAGTATCTGGCCGAGGCACGACGCCTGGCCGATGAAAACCACGCGCTGTTGATTTATGACGAAATCCAGTGTGGACTGGGTCGCACCGGCGACTGGTTTGCCTATGAAGCCTCAGGCGTACGCCCGGATGTGCTGGTCATCGGCAAACCCCTGGGTGCAGGGCTGCCGCTCAGCGCGTTTCTGGTGACAGAAGATTTATTTCACGCCTTTAAACCAGCACAGCATGGCAGCACACTAGGGGGTAGTCCGCTGGCCTGCCGTCTGGGGCTGGAGTTTCTCTCCATCATGGAAGGCGAAGGCATGTTGCATCGCATCCATGAAACAGGAAATTATCTGACGCAGCAGTTGAAGACGCTGGTTGCGGAGTTTCCCGTGGCCACGGCTGTGCGGGGACGAGGCCTTTTGCAGGGCCTGGTGATTACGCAGCCGGGTCGCCCGATTGCGGAGGCAGCGCTGCAGAGCGGTCTGCTGCTCAACGTCACGCAAGGCAACATCTTCCGCTTTCTGCCGCCGTATATTCTGGAGCCCGCGCACATTGGTCAGGCAGTGTCGATTCTGCATGAGCTTCTTACCGTGGCCTCGGCGGCGGAAGACGTTCTTGCCTCGGCAACCACCAGTTCCAGTTCTGGGTAAATCGGCGCAACGGTAATCAGTTAAACAACTATCGATCAAAAAAGGCTCTTCCCTTTGGGGGGAGCCTTCATTCTTGGTTTGCGGGAGCTAGTTTTTTTGCTTGCGGTTGGGGGAAGCGCCACAGGCAAAGGCTGCTTCTGCCGCGTCAGCAAAATGCGCAAGTCGCGCAGATTATTTCCTGTCGAGCCGGTCACGACGCAATCACCCAATGCGTCGAACATGGGAAACGCGTCGTAGCCCGTCAGTGCTTGCTCCGCATTCAGGTTCAACGCTTCCACTCTCGCCAATGTTTCCGAATCTGCAATCGCTCCCGCTGCGGAGCTATTGCCGTCAATGCCATCGGAGCCTGCGGAGAGCAGGACGATGAGATTACGATCTTCTGTCTGTACTGCCCGGCGGGCTATCTCTGTCGCCGCGTAGAGTGCGAATTGCTGATTGCGTCCGCCGCAACCCGCAGGACTCTCGACCTGGACTGTCACCTCTCCGCCTGAGATGAGGCAAACATGCTTCGGCTCGGGCGCAGGTGCTGCTTCCGCATCGGGGAGTGGAGTCCGCATAGCGTCCAGCCGCTCCAGCAAGTAGCGCGCGGCGGCCATATACTCCCAATCGTCACAGCTATTGTCGACGGCAACGCGAAAGCCCAGTTGCAAGGCGCGCTGGCGTGCGGCCTGCACCATGTCCTGCATGTCGAGCAGCGTGCAGGCCGTTAAAGAGAACGCCCCGGGCTTCGGTGTCTCTGGCAAGCAGGGCTGCTTGAAAAACCGCTGCACCGAGGCAGGAAATTTCTCCATCAGCCCGTAGTACTCGATCACTGCAAAACATTGTTCTACAGATGTCGAGTCTGGTAGCACCGGGCCAGAGCCCAGGCTGTCGAGCTGCAGCGCTGGCACGTCGGAGACAAACAGCGCCAGCAGGCGGCTACCCGCGGGCGCGGCTTGCGCCAGGCGGCCACCTTTCACCGCAGAAAAATGCTTGCGCACACAATTGATTTCGGCAATCGACGCCCCGCAAAGGATCAGTGCCTCGTGGAATTGCGCTACATCTTCCACCGGAATCGTGGTGTCCAGCGATTCCTCCAGCATGGCCGAGGCCCCGCCGCTGATCAGAAAAATACACAGCGTGCGTTCTGCCTCGTCCAGCGTTGCGATTTTTGCAAGCAATGTGCGTGCGGCGCGCGCTGCGTTCAGCGATGCCGCATTGGGCAAAGGATGTGTGCCTGGGAAGTGAACAATCCCCGGCGGCAGCGGTCGCAGGGCTTCGGGAATCGCTGTTTCCGGGGTTGCCAGTACGCCGGTGATTTCTAGATCGGGCCTTGCAGACAGCCGCTTGAGCATGGACTGCAGCATGGGTGCCGCGACCTTGCCTGCGGCGACGCTCCGCACGCGGTCAAACTCCGCAAGATCAAAAATTTCCTCCTGCCCCTCCACCCGCAGCCGGAGTTCCGTGCCTTCCATCTGCACCTTGCGCATGAAGGCATTCTCTACGCTGCATTCCTCCAGGGCGAAGTTGAAAATATCGCGCGCTGCGTTTCTCAGCTGATCGCGCTCATCGATGATGTGTGCAAAAGATTCTGTTTCAGGAGTGGAAGACATGCCCATCGGCTCCGTAATTCACTTTGGGACTCACTCTGGGATCGTCGTCCCGGGATGTTATGCACCAGAAAAATTCTGCGCGAAGTTCTCCGTTACCCAATCGCGCAATGTAGCTTGCAATACGTCCAGTTTGCCGACAAAAAAATGATCCGCATCTTCGATCCAGACCAGTTTTTTGGGTTCTGCCGCAGTCGCAACAATTTTTGTAACGGCATTCACGGGGCCATATTGATCTTTATCTCCGCTGACAAATAGCTTGGGATGATGGCACGTGGGTAAGTAGTTATATTCGTAGCTGCGACCTTCGGCCAGTACGGGGATGCCCAGCGCGATGATGCCGCGGACGCGCGTGTCATCGCAGCAGGCGCTCATGGCGACGTTCGCGCCAAAGGAAAATCCGGCCAGCAGAATCGGCAGATGAAACTCTCTTTCCAGCCAGTCCAACGCCGCGCGCACATCCTGCTGCTCGCCGCGTCCATCATCGTGCGTGCCTTCGCTGCGTCCTGTGCCGCGAAAATTAAATCGCAGCACAGGGAAGCCAAATCCATGCAGCGTTTTCATCGCGTGATACACAACTTTGTTGTGCATCGTGCCGCCGCCCAATGGGTGCGGATGGCATACCAGAGCTGCGTACTTCGCATCAGCCTGCCCGCTGTTCAGCAGTGCTTCCAGTCGTCCCGCTGGCCCTGCAATATCAAAAGATCGCAAGGCCGCTACCGGCAGGGGAGTAAGATTGGGCGGTATCGTCATGAAGAAGAAATTGCAGTGAAACTCATTTGCAAGCCACCTTATCCCATCAGAGTTTTGACAATATCTTCCGTGATGCGTACGTGTGCATCCGTAATGTGAATCCCATATTTCTCAATGTCGTCCAGACACTCGTTTGTGTTGATACCTGGGATTGGGGCCCCGTTTCGATCCATATCCAACTCCTTGAACGCACTCCAGGGACCGTGTTGCAAAGGCAGATTTTCACCATTTGCTTGTTTCGTACACCCAAAAACACGACCCGAGCCCCTGAAAAGATGAACTCGCATGAGTGTTGCTCCTAAGCTAAGCAAGATTTTGATGCCCCTGCACACGGCCATCGTATGCCCCATTCTATCCCTGTCGCGATATGCTTAAAGATGCTGCCAACCAACCCCATCCAACTTACTCGTCACCTGATCGACATTCCTTCGGTCACCTTCCATGCAGCCGCAGTGGGCGCTTTTCTTGCCGAATATCTCGCCGCGCAAAAATTTTCTGTTGAACTGATGCCGGTCGGCCAGTCCGCTGGCGGAGATCGCGTCAACGTCTATGCAGGCAAGGCTGGCGAGACGCCCGACGTTGTTCTCTCCACGCACATGGATACAGTGCCGCCGTTTATCGCTTCCTCTGAGGACGACGAATTTATCCACGGTCGCGGAGCCTGCGATGCCAAGGGCATTATCGCTGCGCAAATTTGTGCGGCAGAAAAACTTCGCGATGCGGGTGTGCGCGTTGGCCTGCTGTTTGTCGTAGGCGAGGAGCGCGACAGTGCCGGTGCAAAGGTCGCCAATCTGCATCCCAAGGGCAGCCGCTTTCTCATCAATGGGGAGCCGACGGATAACCGCCTAGCGCTCGCGTCCACGGGCGCGCTCCGTGCCGAGGGTCGCGCTACAGGCCAGATGGGTCATTCTGCCTACCCCGAGCTTGGCGAGTCGGCGATTCACAAGCTCGTCCCTGCGTTGGATCGCCTGCTGGAAGCGGAGCTGCCGACGAATGCCGAGGTTGGCCCCTCGACGCTGAACATTGGCTGGGTCGAAGGTGGCCGCGCGCCCAACGTGATTGCAGATGAAGCGCACGCGCTGGTGCTGATCCGGCTGGTTGGCCCCTCGCAGCCCGTGCGCGATCTAGTGACGGCGACGGTTGGCGCTTCGGCCAAGGTCGATTTCACGCTCGACATTCCTTTTCAGCGCTTCCGCAACATTGAAGGTCTGCCGACGATGATCGCTGCCTTCACCACGGATGTGCCTACGCTGACCGCGTGGGGTGAGCCGCTGCTCATCGGGCCGGGATCGATTCACGTCGCGCACACGCCCGATGAACGCCTCGCGAAAAAGGAACTTTTCGAGGCCATCGATCTTTACGTCGAAATCGCCAAGCGACTCGTCAGCTAAGGAAGTGCTGAACAAGTTGAGGTCTTGAAAGGGACGGGCTTTAGCCTGTCCGCTATGACTAAAAATCAAGGCAGGCTTTAGCCGCTGAGGGAACGGCCAACCCTTAGAATCTGTCCAGATCATCTTGAAACCCTGGCTACGGCAGAACCATCAAAAAAGGAAACAATGGAATCGCACTCACATCCCGCTCCGGTAGAAATGGAACACACTCACGGCCCCAACGCGCTTGCGCACGCATCGTCGTCGTATCTGCGTTCGGCCATGCATCAGCCCATCGCGTGGCATCAGTGGGGGGACGAAGCCTTTGCCCTGGCGCAGCAATTGGACAAACCCATCCTGCTCGACATTGGTGCCGTCTGGTGCCACTGGTGTCACGTCATGGATCGCGAGAGCTACGAGGATGCGGAAATTGCCGCCATTCTTAACGAATATTTCATCGCCATCAAGGTGGATCGCGACGAGCGCCCCGATGTTGACAGCCGCTACCAGGCCGCTGTCTCTGCGATGAGCGGAACGGGCGGCTGGCCGCTCACCGTCATCCTTACGCCAGCAGGCAAGCCGTATTTTGGCGGAACATATTTTCCCAAAGAAGAACGCTATGGCCGCCCGGGATTTGCCCGCGTGCTGCTCACCATGGCCGATGTCTACCGCACGAAACATGACGAGGTGCTGGAGTCTTCGGAGAGTGTCGTCAGCGCCATTCAATACAACGAGACCTTCTCCGGGCGCTCCGGCGATCTGCACGCCAGCTTGATTGAGAAGATGATTCAGGCCGCTGTTCAGCAATTTGATCCGCGCAATGGCGGCTTTGGTTCGCAGCCGAAATTTCCTCACGCTTCTGCGATGGATTTGTTGCTCGATTCCGCAGCACGCACCGGCGACGAGCAGGCGCACAACGTGGCTCGCGTTACGCTGGACAAAATGTCGCGCGGCGGCATCTACGATCATCTGGCGGGCGGCTTCCATCGCTACTCCGTCGATGAGCGCTGGGTCGTTCCTCACTTTGAAAAGATGGCCTACGACAACTCCGAGTTGCTGAAGAATTACGTGCACAGCTTTCAGAGCTTCGTCGATGCCAACCACGCCCGCGTGGCCAAAGACATCATTCGCTGGATGGACGCCACGCTGAGTGATCGTGTGCGCGGCGGCTTTTACGGATCACCGGATGCCGATGTATCGCTGGACGACGACGGCGGTTATTTTACGTGGACGCGCGACGACGCCGCTGCTGTGCTGACGTCGCAGGAGATGGAAATCGCTGCGCTGTACTACGACATTGGCGAGATCGGGGACATGCACCACAATCCGGCCAAAAATGTTTTGCACGTCGATCATGCTTTGAGCGAAGTGGCCCGTCGCTGCGCCGTCAGCGTCGAAGACGCGCAAGCGATTCTTGCCTCGGCGCAGAAAAAACTCTTCGCCGCGCGCCTGCTGCGGCCCACGCCGTATGTCGATACCACGTTGTACGTGAACTGGAACGGCATGTGCATCTCCGCGTATCTGGAAGCGGCACGCGTCCTGAATCTTGCGCCGGTCAAACAGTTTGCGCTGCGCTCGCTGGACCGCGTGCTGCGCGAGGCGTGGAATGCTGATGGCTCCCTGCGCCGTGTTGTCTGCTCCGCCGATGGATCAACGCCTGCGAGCATCATCGCCGGAATGCTGGACGACTACGCCATGCTGGGCCAAGCCTGCATGGACGCCTGGGAGAGCACCGCAGACATGCGCTACTTTCAGCAGGCGGAGACCATTGCCGAAGCGATGGTCACGCGTTTTTATGACGCCACCGGCGGAGGATTTTTCGATACCGCTGCGCAGGAGCCAGACTCCGCGCCGCTGGGTGTGCTGGGCGCGCGCCGCAAGCCACTGCAGGATTCTCCCACCCCTGCAGGCAATCCGGTGGCTGCCACATTGCTGCTGCGTCTGGCATCGCTGAACGGGCGTCAGGAGTGGCGCGACAAGGCGCAGGACACGCTGGAAACCTTTGCCGGAGTTGTCGAACACTTTGGACTTTTCGCGGGTGCGTATGGCCTGGCGCTGCAGCGCTTCCTGCTGCCCCCGGTGCAGGTCTGCGTTATCGGAGAGGATGCTGCCGCCGAGCAACTTGCTCTGACCGCGATGGCGCGCTACGCCGTCAACAAAACGGTGCTGCGTTTCCCGCGCGCTACGGTGGTGGAGCGCGCTCTGCCCGCCGTGCTCGTCGAAACGCTGCCGCATCTGCCGGAGCTGAATCAATCCGCCAGCTTTGCCGTCGTCTGCACGGGGACAAGTTGCCACGCGCCTGTCACCACTTCCGGCGCGCTTGTGGAGTTGTTGCGCCAAACCGGTGTATAAATCTTTTTGGATGAAGATTCAGTG
>VFSW01014932.1_pt1 | contig 10703 bp, 12 predicted proteins | sample 5358111 | NCBI WGS metagenome assembly VFSW01 (sample SAMN11554181, study PRJNA540505) | mine drainage metagenome | isolation source: sediment from site ElyBrook_90M | place: USA: Ely Copper Mine, Vershire, VT | collected 2017
TACCAGTTGCACGCCTCGAGCGGGATCCTGTTCAATCACGAGTCCCCGCGGCGCGGACTCGAATTCGTGACGCGCAAGGTGACCCACGGCGTGGCGCGCATCAAGAACGGCCTCGATAGGGAACTGTTCCTCGGCAACCTCGACGCCCAGCGCGACTGGGGATTCGCCGGCGACTACGTCAAGGCCATGTGGGCGATGCTCCAGCGCGAGGAGCCCGACGACTTCGTCATCGCCACCGGTCAGACCCATTCGGTGCGAGAGCTCTGTGAGGTGGCCTTCTCCGCCGCGGGGCTCGACTGGCAGGACCACGTCAAGATCGACCCGGCGTTCCTTCGACCCGCCGAGGTGGACCTGTTGGTCGGTGACCCGTCCAAGGCCCAATCGACGCTGGGATGGAAATGCGACGTCGATTTCTACGGCTTGATTGAGATGATGGTCGCGGCCGACCTCGACGCTCTGCGGAGCTAGACACTTGGGGGGCGACCAGGTGGTCGTTCGACTCGTGAACGCCGTCGTGATGTCCAAGGGCTTCCCCCTGCTGAGCGGCGTGGACCTCGAGGTCGAACCCGCGACGCTCACCGTGCTCACCGGGGCCAACGGGGCCGGCAAGACGAGTCTGTTGCGGCTTCTCGGGGGACTCGAGGCCTTGAGTTCGGGATCGGGATCGGTGGGGGGGGGGGACCTGCACGACGGCGATCGTCGGCTCCTGCGGCGTCGAGTGGGTTGGCTCGGGCACGAGGGTTCCTTCTACGCCGACTTGAGCGTGCGCGAGAACCTCGTCTTCGCCGCGCGGGCGCTCGAACGACCCCTCGACGACGTCGACGCGGCGCTGGCGCGCGTGGCGCTCGAACACCGCGCCTCGACCACCACCAAGTGGCTCAGCGCCGGACAGCGCCGGCGACTGGGCATCGCCTGGCTCCTCGTGCGCCGACCCGAGCTCTGGCTGCTCGACGAGCCCTACGCGTCGCTCGACCAGACCGGCCGGGAGTTCTTCGACCAACTGCTCGCCGACGTCATCGCGGCGGGGGCCACCGTGGTGATCAGCGCCCACGACCCGTTGGGCCCGAGCGCCGTGGCGCCTCGCACCGTCCAGATGGTGGGCGGGCGGGTGCGCGAGCCGTGATCCGCGTCGCCTGGCTGGTGGCGGCCAAGGATCTGCGAATCGAGGTGCGCAGTCGCGTGCTGCTGTGGCAGGTGCTGCCCTTCGGCGTAATCGCGCTGTTGCTCTCGGGCCTCGCGCTCGGGCCCGCCCAGGCCGGGGCGTCGTCGGCCGGGCCCGGGTTGTTCTACCTGGTCACCCTCTTCGTCGCGCTACTCATGATCAACCGATCCCAGGCCCTGGAGAACGCGCCGGGCACCCGGGCCTCGGTCGCGACGCTCGGACTTGATCCGGCGGGGGTGTTCCTCGGCAAGGCGCTCGCCCTCACGGTGGAGCTCTGGGTGACCGGGGCGGTCCTGCTGGTGGGATCGGTCCTGGTCCTGCACACCGATCTCCTGGGCACCCTGCGGGCGCTGCCGAGCATCCTCGTCACGCTCGCGGCCCTGGCCTCAGCCGGTACGCTTTACGGAGCACTCACGCAGGGCGGCGACGGCCCGGCCACCTTGTTGCCGGTCCTGACCCTCCCGGCATTCGCCCCATTGCTGATTGCGGGGGAGCGCTCCTTCAGCGCCGCCCTGCAGGGGGGAGCACTGTGGCAGTGGTGGGTCATCGTGGTGGTCGCCCTGGTGGCCTACGGCGCGGTGGGAATTCTGCTTTACGGTGTTTTGGAGGAATCATGATCAAGCTCTCCCAGCGACTACTGGGTCCGGTGACGCTCCTCCTCCTGGGGCTCACCTTCTGGTTGGGGCTGTGGGTGACGCCGCCCGACGCGGTCCAGGGAGACCTCGTGCGCCTGCTCTACGTGCATCCGCCCATCGCCTGGGTCGCGCTCTACGTCTCCTTCGGCACGGCCACGGTGGCGAGCTGCCTCTACCTGTGGCGGCGCACGCGCTCGATGACCATGGACCGCATCGCGTACTGCGCGATGGAGATCAGCGTGGTCTTCATCGCCCTGACCTTGATCACGGGTTCGATCTGGGGTCGACCCACCTGGGGGGTCTGGTGGGCGTGGGACGCGCGACTCACCTCCACGGCGATCCTGGGCGTCTTCGCCCTGGCGTACCTGGCGCTGCGTCGCGCCAACGACGACGCGGACCAGCGGGCTCGGCGCAGCGCGGTCTTCGCCATCTTGACGGCGATCAACGTGCCCATCATCCACTTCTCGGTGCTGTGGTGGAAGACCCTGCACCAGGGAGCGTCCGTACTGACCTCGACGGGACAGCTCAACGTGCACGGCACCATGCTCTGGACGATGCTGATCGGCTTCGTGGGTTTCACCCTCCTCTTCTTCTGGCTCCTGCGCGAGCGCTACCGCCTCGAGGTCACGCGCGAGCGCCTCGTCGCCACGACCGTCGACGAGGCGCTCAGCCAGCGTCGACGCGAGGGCGTCTGATGGGCTACGTCATCGCCGGCTACGCGGTCGCCTTCGGCGGCCTCGCCCTCTACACCCTCTCGATCTACTGGCGAGGTCGCCGTGGCTGACACCTCGTCGCTCGACGCCCTGACGCCGGTGGCGCCGCCGAGGGCGTCGTCGCGCTCGTCGCGTCGATCGATCGCGGTCATCGCGGTGCTGGTGCTCGTCGTGGTCGTGCTGTTGAGCCAGGGACTGCTCACCTCGCTCAACTACTTCGAGACCGTGGACCAGGCCCTCGGCCAGCGGGCGTCGCTCGGCACCAAGGTCATCCGGCTCGAGGGCGTCGTGCAGCCCGGGTCGATCTCGCGCACCAACGACGGCGCCTCCTTCACGCTGAGCGGATCGCGCTCGAACCACGTGTTCGTCACCGCCCAGGGCTCGCCCCCGCAACTCTTCCAGGCGAACATCCCCGTGGTGGTGGTCGGACACTTCGCCTCGTCGACGTCGCTCGACTTCGTGGGGACCCAGATCATGGTCAAGCATTCCTCGTCGTACATCGCCGCGCACCCCAACCGGGTGAAGGCGCCGAACGGAACGAGTCGATGACCCTGACGTGGATGGGGCGCGTCGCCCTCGATGTCGCATTCCTCGCCTGCGTCGCCGGCATCGTCGCCCAGGCCCTGACGATCCGTGGCCGGCGCTCGCGCGCCGCGCTCTGGGGCGCCGTCGCCCTCCTCGGCGTGGTCGGCGCGGTCGGGGTCATGCAGTTCGCCCTGGTGACCCACAACTTCTCCTTGGCCTACGTGGCCGAGAACAACGCCACCTTCACGCCACTGATCTACTCCATCACCGGCATGTGGTCCGCCCTCGAGGGGTCGCTCCTGCTGTGGGCGCTGGTGCTGACGGCATTGACGCTCGCGGTCATCCGTCACTACCGCGAGGAGTCCACCGACGCGGTGGTCGCCTGGGCGACCCTGGTGATGTTCGTCGTCGGCGCCTTCTTCATCTTGTTGATGGTCGGACCCGCGGATCCCTTCTTGGCGAACCCCGCGCACGTCCTGCAGGGCGCCGGACCCAACGCGCTGCTCCAGGACAACCCCCTCGTCGCGGTGCACCCACCGCTGCTCTACGCCGGCTTCGTGGGCTTCTCGGTGCCCTTCGCCTTCGCCATCGCCATGCTCATCACCGGCCGGGTGCACGATCGCTGGCCGCTGGAGCAACGGCGCTGGACCGTCCTGGCGTGGGGCTCGCTCTCGGTGGGCATCGTGCTCGGCGCGTGGTGGAGCTATCAGGTGCTGGGCTGGGGCGGTTTCTGGGGATGGGACCCGGTGGAGAACGCGGCGCTGCTGCCGTGGCTGACGGGGACGGCCTATATCCATTCGGTCATCGTCCAGGATCGTCGCGGACTCTTTCGCATCTGGAACCTGTCGCTGGCCATCGCGACCTTCGCCTTCACCGTCCTGGGCACCTTCTTCACCCGTTCGGGCGTCCTGCAGAGCGTGCACGCGTTCTCCTCGAGCACCCTGGGCCCGGCGCTGATCGGATTCTTCGCGCTGACGGTGGGCGCGGGGGTCGCCTTGATCGCCTGGCGCGGTGACGAGTTGCGCTCGCCGGTCGGCGTCGACCACCCCGCGTCGCGTGAGGGACTGTTCGTCGCCAACAACATCTTGTTCGTGGGCTTCGCCTTCGTGGTCCTGCTCGGCACCGTCTTTCCCCTGCTCTACGAAGCGGTCAACGGTAACCAGGTCACCGTGGGTACGCCGTATTTCGCGACCGTCGCCGCTCCGGTGAGCGTCTTGTTGCTCTTCTTGATGTGCCTCGCCCCGGTGGTCAGTTGGCGCACGGTCGACGCGCGCGTGCTCTGGCAGCGCGTGCGGGGGTCGGCGTGGGCGGCGTTGCTCACGGTGGTGGTGCTGATCGGCGCGGGGGTGCGCCACGCGGCGGTGCTGGTGGCGGTGTTCTTATCGGTGGGCGCCGCGGGAGCCGCGCTGCGCACGCTCGCGGGCGTCGTCACCAGCGCTCGACGTCGGGGCGACCTCTGGTCGGCGTGGCGCGCGCCCAGCGCCGGTGGGATGATCGTGCACTTGGGGGTGGTCGTGCTCGCGGTGGGCATCGTGGTCTCGACCTCCTACACCACTCGTTCCGAGGTGACGCTGGCGCGACACCAGCGCACCGTGATCGCTGGCCAGTACGTGGGCTTCGAGGGTTTCGCGGCGGTGTCGAACGCGCTGGAGAAGCAGACCCAGCTGGTGGTGAGCGTCGACGGCCACGTCCTGCGCCCCGCCATCACCACGTTCAACGGTCGCACCAGTCAACCCGTGGGGACGCCGGCGATCGACTCCAATCTGTTGCGCGACGTCTACGTCACCTTCGACGCGATCGGGGGCAACGGCGCGACGTCGGGGGCCCAGGTGGCGACCAACGTGCCCGCGGGTTCGGTCGTCTTAGGGGTGACGGTGGAACCGTTGTTGTCGTGGCTGTGGATCGGCGGACTCATGGTGGGCGTGGGTAGCGCGCTCTCCTTCGCGCGTCGTCGCCACCGCGATGAGGTGCTCGCGTGAGGCGCCGTGTCGTCATGGTCCTCTCGCTCGTCGCGCTGGTGGTCATCGTGGGGCTCTCGGTCCTGTTGGTGACGCGTCAGCCCGTGGCGGCGACGTCGGTGCCCAGTCCCCTCTTGGGCAAGGTCGCACCGCCGATCAGCGCCACGTCCTTCGAGGGGAACCGGTTCTCCCTCGCCGCCGAGCGCGGCAAGATCGTCGTGGTCAATTTCTTCGCCTCGTGGTGCGGTCCGTGCCAGGTTGAGGAGCCGAACCTGATCACCTTCGCGTGGCAGCAACGCCATCGCGGGGTCGTCGTGCTCGGGGTGGTCTTCAACGACACGCTCGGTGCGGCCAAGGCCTTCGACGCCAAGTGGGGCACCGCGCAGTTCTACCCCTCCATCGATGATCCCAACGGCTCCTTCGCGTTCCACTACGGGGTGACGTCGCCGCCGTCGACCTTCGTCATCGACGCCACGGGCCACGTCGCGGCCGAGCTGCTCGGTCCGGTCAGTACCGCTCAGCTCGACCAGGTGGTCGCGCGGGTGCGCGGGTGAACACGCTGACCCCCGCCGCGACGCTGCGTCGGCGCCTGGGTGCGTTTCGGCTGTGGCTGGTGGCCCTGGTCGCGGTGCTCGCCCTGGCGCTGGTGACGGGGCCGACGACGTCGGGCCCCGCGCAGCGGATCGCGCACCTCGAGAGTCTCGTGAAGTGCCCCTCGTGTCAGGACCTGTCGGTGGCCCAGAGCAATTCGTCGTCCGCGCTGGCGGTGCGCCACGAGATCGTCTCGATGGTCCATCAGGGCCAGAGCGACACCCAGATCCTCACGGCCATCGAGGCGGCCTACGGATCGAGCGTCCTGCTGAGCCCGTCGACCTCGGGTGTGGGGGTGCTGCTGTGGCTCGTGCCGTCGGGGGTGTTCGTGGGACTCGCGGTGACGTTCGTGGCGCTGCGGAGGCGAAGGTGAGAAGCGAGCGTCAGTGGCGCGACGAGATCCGTCTGCGCGAGGCGTCGCTCGAGGACGCGCGACGCGAGCACGCCGTGGGCGAATTGAGCGACGAGGAGTTCGCCACGATCGCGCGACGCGAGGGCGCCGCCCTAGAACGTGCGCGCCAGTCGCTCGACGAGTTGATCGCCGCGCCGGGGCCGACCTCGGCGACGACCGCGCCCGTCACGACCCGGCGTCGCAAGAGGAGCCGACTCGTGGTCGCGCTCGTCTGCTTCGCGCTGGCCGCGGGGGTGTTGGTGTGGGCCAACGTCGGGCTACGCCAGGCGGGTTCCTCCGCCACGGGTGGGCTCAATCTCTCCCAGAGCCAGAAACTCCAGCAACTGATCAACGAGGGGGAGGCCGACGTGGCCACGGGCAGCGACGCCGCGGCGCTCTCGGCGTATCAACAGGTGCTCGCCCTGCAGCCCACCAACGTGGTCGCGCTGACCGAGGCCGGGTGGCTCGAGGCGTCGGCGGGCAGCAAGTCGCGCGACGCCGCGGTCGTGGCCAAGGGGGTGGGTCTGCTACACGAGGCGGTGACCCTCGCGCCGACCTCGCCGGCGCCGCGGCTCTACTACGCCATCGTGGCCTACGAGACGCCCGGGAACCGGGCGCTCGCCGCGGCGCAGTTCCGTATCTTCCTCGGTCTGCATCCCTCCAAGGCCCAGTTGGCCGTGGCGGCACCGTTCCTGCGGCTCTTGGGCATCACGCCTTAACGCGACAGCACTGAGATCACGGCGCCGACCACGGCGCCGATCACCAGCATCGACGTCGTGGCGCGGCGCAGGCCAAATAACCAGATCGGGGCCACCGCGAGGAGCCCCCACTGCCAGGGTCGAGTGAGCAACGACGCCAACGACACTGACGACGCGCCGATTGCGCCGATGACGCTCGGACCGGCCCCGGCGAGGAAGGCACCGACCGAGGGATTGGTCCGGAGGCGGTCGAAGGAACGCGCCCCCAGGACAATGATGAGAAACGACGGGGCGAAGGCCACGACCGCCGCGAGGACGGCTCCGGCCACACCACGCACCGCGAATCCCACGGCGGCCACGGTGAGGACCACCGGACCCGGCGTGATCTGGCCCAGGGCCACGGCGTTCAAGAACTGTGCCCCGCTCATCCAGTGATAGGTCGACACGACGTCGTGCTGCATGAGGGGGATGATGACGAAACCGCCGCCGTAGGAGAGAGCCCCGACCTTGAAGGCCACCCAGCCCAGAGCGCCCAGCGTGCTCAGGGTGACGGCGTGCGTGAGGATCACACCCGTGAAGAACCCGTGGCGTACGCCGCGACGCGCGATGACTTCAACGGCGCCACAGACCAGCAGTGCGAGAACGACGAGCGAAGGCAGCGCGAGGGTCACCGCGGCACCGATCGCGCAGTAGAGAATCGCCCGCGCACGAACGTCCGCGTTCTGGCGCTGGCGCCAACTGGGCAGCCCCAGTTGCCATGCAGTACGTGCGGCGATGGCCGGCACCACCGCGCCCGCACCCAAGGCAGCGTCGAGGACGCCCAGCGAGGGGTGACGCGAGAAGTAGAGCGCGCTGAGTCCGACGATGAGCATGAAGCCGGGCAAGATGAAGCACAGTCCCCCCAGTAGGGCTCCGCGCGTACCTCGGAGGCGCCACGCGACGTAGATCACCAACTGAGTCGACGCGGGACCCGGCAAGAGACTCGTGGCGGTGACGGCGTGCTCGAAGTCCTCGGTGCTGAGCCACTCGTTCTGTTCGACACTGAGTCGACGCAGGAGGGCGACGTGCGCGGGGGGACCACCGAAGCCGATCAGACCGAGGCGGCCCCATCGCCGCGCGAGTTCGCGCAGTGTGATCCTCGCCACCGGTGCGCCGTCGCGGGGCGCGACGCTCACCTCAGGCGGTGACGCGACAGGTGTCGTCCCCGCGCGCGCGCGAGGTCAGGGTGATCCGGGTCGATTTCGCGCCGAGGCCCTCGAGCATGCCCGCGATGAGGCCGCGGTCCACCGCGCAGAGCACGGGGTGGTGCTGGGCGGCCGATCCGAAGGGGCAGTTGTCCGAGACGACCGACTGACTCGTGGCGTCCTCTTCGACGCGCGCGGCGAAGCCGTGCGCCGTCAGGAGTCCGGCGATCGAGGACATCGCGGCCCTCACCGTGGTCGACGTGTCGTTGGTGTTGGCGGTGACGCCCAGTCCTCGACCGTATTCGAGCCCGACGTCGTGGGCGAGAGACTCCGCCGCCTTGGGGCCCAGTCGCTCGAGCGCCATCTCGAGCAGGGCGACCAAGAGGGCGTCGCGACGGATCGAGCCCTCGATGGCGACGTTGGTGTCGACCACTCGGTATCCCTTGGCCGGTCGCCCGACCGTGGTGCGGTGCACGTTGTCGTAGGTGACGTAGCCACCCTCGGTGAGGCGCTCGACGTGGTGACGCACGACGTTGGCGTGCACCCCGCAGTGGTGGGCGAGTTCCGCGGCGGTCGCACCGGGGTTCTCGCGCAGGTAGAGATAGATCTTGCGTCGGGTGTTGTCGCCGAAGGAGTGGGCGAGACTGGTGACGGTGGCGGTGAACAGCGCCGGGTCGAGCTCGGTCTCACGATGTGATGGCATACGTTTCAAAGTGTAGGTGTTCACGGGTCGCGCGTGAGCGCAGGTGCCCGGCGACGCCGGTAGCCTCGTATCGACCAGCACAAAGGACGAACCGTGACTTTCGACGCGACGCAGCACCCCGCCCTGGCGGGCATCGTGGAACCGCAGGTTCTGCGTCCCTTGGGCGAACTCGGGTTCCTCGACGAGGTGGTCACGACGCCCTCGGGGCTCGAGGTCACCCTCGTGCTGCCCGCGTCGAACTGGCCCCAACGTGACTACCTGGAGGAGCAGATCCGTGGCGTCAACCCCTCTTTGACGTTGCACGTGCGCACGATGAACGAGGAGGAGTTGTTGCGCCTGCGCAACTACCTTCGCACGTCGATGACCGGCTCGTCCTCGCCCGGCGAGCACGCTCACGCGAGTGATCAGCCCAAGTTCCTCGATCGACTCTCCAAGACCAGAGTCCTAGGGATCTCCTCGGGCAAGGGTGGGGTGGGCAAGTCCTCGGTGACCGTGAACCTGGCCATCGCGCTCGCGCGCCGTGGCCTGCACGTGGGGGTGCTCGACGCCGACGTGTACGGCTTCTCACTGCCCAAGATGCTCGGCGCGGTCAGTGATCCCATCGTGCTGGGCGACACCGTCCTGCCGACCCTGGCGCACGGCGTGCACTGCGTCTCCATGGGGTACTTCGTGCCCGACGAGCAGCCCGTCATCTGGCGTGGCCCGATGTTGCACAAGGCCATCGAACAATTGATCACCGAAGCGTGGTGGGACGAGCCCGACTTCTTGCTCATCGACATGCCGCCGGGGACCGGCGACGTCGCCCTGACGTTGTCCGAGGTATTGCCGCGCATCGAGATGTACGTGGTGACCACTCCCCAGGCCGCGGCGCAGCGGGTGGCCCAGCGCTCGGCCTACGCCGCTCGCAAACTCAAACTGTCGGTCCGCGGCGTGATCGAGAACATGAGCTGGTTCCGCGGTGACGACGGGACGCGCTACGAGATCTTCGGCCGTGGCGGGGGCGAGCGATTGGCCAACGACCTCGGTGTCGCACTGTTGGGACAGATCCCCCTGGAGACGCCGCTGCGTGAGGGCGGTGATGAGGGGGTGCCGCTCGTGGTGAGCCATCCCGAGAGCGAAGCCGCCCTGGCCTTTGCCGATCTCGCCGCGAAGGTCGCGGCCCAAGGTCCCGCGCGGGTCTATCGACAGGAGCTTCGCATTCGCTAGAGCGAGTGTCTAGTCGTCGCGGCCGCGGTTGCGCGGCCGTTGTGGCGACGTCGATTCAACTGCCGCGGGCCGAACCGTCGCTCGGGTCCCCGGCGGGCCCGTTGCCCCGTGCGTGAGCCGAGGGTTTGGCGCCCAGCGCGATGCTGACCGACGCCGGCGCGGCCGAACTCTCATCGGTGCCCAGGTAGCGGCGCGGATCGGCGTCGAATCGCTCGGCGCAGCCGGTCGCGCAGAACCACACGTCGAGCCCCTCATAGACGCGGTGCGCCGCGGCGCTGGTCGGGTCCACGCTCATGCCACAGACCGGGTCGCGCGCCGACGCGGCGTCGGCCATGTCCCTCTCACCCGGGGACGCGGACGGCAACGACGAGTCTGCGTACGAGTCGGGGTCGGCGTCGAACTTCTCGCGACAATGGTCCGAGCAGAAGTAGAACGTCCGTCCGGCGTGCACCGAGGTGGCGGGCGCGTCCACGGTGCGCACCTGCATCGAACACACCGGGTCGATCGCGTAGCCGACGCCGCCACCAAAGCGTTGGGCGTTCCTCGCCAGCCACCAGACGCCCAGGGCGACGACGATGAAGGCGAAGTTGAGGTAGGTGGTGTAGTTCCACGAGAAGTGCGCGGCGCTCACGCTGAAGGTCCGTCGCGATGGGACGGCGCCCATCCCCGCGAAGATCACCTGGGTGGCGAGCCCCGCGAGCGCCATGACCCCATAGAAGAGTCCCACCATGCGAAGGGTCAAGGACGCGCCGTAGAGCTTGCGGTAGATGAGGATGAGCGGCATGGCGATCAGGTCCGCGAAGATGAATGCGATCACCCCGCCAAAGGAGATCCCGCCCGCCCAGAGGGCGGCGGCCAGGGGCACGTTACCGATCGAGCAGACCCAGCTGATCACCGCGATGAGGGGTCCGACGAGCGCGTTCTCGACGTCCGTCCA